>Ga0335070_10002796_pt1 | contig 20267 bp, 21 predicted proteins | sample Lox_Sample_13_FD_206722 | JGI IMG/M metagenome (GOLD analysis project Ga0335070, IMG submission 206722) | Soil microbial communities from Loxahatchee National Wildlife Refuge, Florida, United States - Lox_Sample_1.3 | ecosystem: Environmental > Terrestrial > Soil > Wetlands | place: USA... | reverse complement strand
CATTTACAGAGCCACAACCTTGACAGCACCGGCGTCTTCTCTTAGAACAGTCCCTCGAACGTACTGTCTGCTCAGAAGTTCTTCATCATGGACCAGGTCGGTATGGCAGACCGAATTGTCGAGCTCTATCTGCAGGCCTTGCGGTTTATATTCCCGGTAGAATGCACGGCCTGCGGACGTTCCCTCAGCATCGACCCCGTCCCTTTTTTCTGTCGAGATTGTTGGCACCGCATTGTCCCGTTTCGTCGACCCTCTTGTGCGCGTTGTGGTCAACCTTTCGTCTCGGAAGCCGCAACCTCGTATACGCCAAATCGCCACTGCCAAGATTGTGAGGAACGCCCTCCGGCATACGAACGAGCCTGGACGCTCTTTCCCTATATCCCTCCGCTACAAGATGCTATCCGTTTATTTAAGTATCGAGGTAAAATCGCTCTGGCTCGGCCATTAGCTGCTCTCATGATGACCACCCTGCCAGAAAATCTTAAAACGGACCTCATTATGCCGGTGCCCTTACACTCAACCCGTCTCCGCACTCGTGAATTTAACCAATCACTGCTGCTCGCCGACCAAGTTGCGCGGCACCTGACACGTCCGGTCTCTGCGGACAATCTCATACGCAAGGTCGCGACAGACCCTCAAACGACACTGTCTCGTCAGGCCCGCATGCGAAATCTGCGCAAGGCATTTACCGTCCGCGAGTCTCATGAAATTATCGATCGGCGCATTCTCCTGATCGACGACGTCTTTACAACGGGAACGACCGTAAACGAATGTGCCAAGACACTCAAGAGAGCAGGCGCCGCCTCGGTGACTGTCCTGACACTAGCCCGGACGGTTGATGCCAGCCTGGTTCCCGACCATATTCTTGGGGAACGCGCACCGTCTTCGTTGACGGCTTTCGGAGTGTGAGCGATGCCCATTTACGAATATCGCTGCCTCGCCTGCCAGAAACGGAGCACGATCCTCGTCCTGAGTCTCGCAAATCAATCAGCGGCAATCTGCAAACACTGCGGGAGCGCGAAGCTCGAACGTCTGATGTCCAGATTTGCGGCGCCGAGGTCCGAAGAAGCTCGAATCGAGGCACTTGCTGATCCAAGCAATCTCGGTGACCTTGATGAAAACGATCCGCAAAGCATGGAACGGTTCATGAAGAAGATGGGACGGGAAATGGGTGAGGACTTCGGCGACGATTTATCAGAAGGCATGGAGCCTGATGAGACTGATCTCCAGGAATCAGGTGACACTGACAGTCTGTGACAGGAATTGTCATCTATTTTCACTTGACAGATCCGCAGTTTTTCCCTACCCTCGCCTCTAAGCGCGGGAGTCTCGTGAAGCCCATGACCGATTTACAACTACGGTTCTACCATGGCCAAAGAGCCCAAGAGCGAAATCATGACAGCGGAAGAGACCTGCCGCTATTTGAAGATCACCCCGCGGACGCTCTACCGGTACTTACGTGCTCGCCAGATTCCCGCCTTCAAGCTCGGGAAAGAATGGCGATTTGTGCGCTCGGATCTGGAACAGTGGATTCGCGACCGCACCAGGAGCCCGCTCGCCTCGTGAAGGAGGCTACAGACTGATGTTCGCCGGCGAATATCTCTGCAAAGTCGATGAGAAGGGACGGTTCATCGTCCCCTCGCCCATTCGCGAACAGGTCGAATCAGAGGGACAGGCGGTCGTCTTTCTCAAAGGGCCGGAAGAATCGATTCTGATTTATTCGATGAAGGAATGGGAAAAAGTCCTCGAACGAACGAAGGCCACATTGGATGAGGATCAGAGTCGACTCTTCATGCACTTTGTCGTATCAGAAGCCGGCACCTCAGAAGTCGACAAGGCGGGTCGCATTCTGATTCCGGGACGGCTCAGAAAACTCGTGCCGCTGGACGAGGAGCAGGAGATTATCCTCGTCGGCCTGTACCATCGCATGGAAATCTGGAATCCGAGCGAGTGGCGCCGCTATATCGCCCGCTCCGAAGATCGGTATGAGCAGAATATGGCCAAGATTCTTAATCTCCTCTAGCCTGTCACGCATGCCCAGCTTTCGGCGACCGATCCAAATTTCCCCATCCAGACTTCCGGTTTCCATCGTCTCCCATCAGAATCCAGAATCGAGATCCGCTACACCGCACGCGGGTGTGAAGTTCGTGCGGAAGTCCCCTAGACCAATCCCCTTTGCCTCTCAGAGTGCGGTCTCGCTGACCGATCCCCATTCCGTATCGTTGACGTTACCGGTGCCACCGAGCGTGAACCACCAATATGCCACAGTAAACGGTCGTCGGCTCCTCTCCTCCGCAGGTCGTGCCTACAAAGCCCATGTGGGGCAATTGGTCTGGCTGACCTTGACTCAATCAGCACACCGATCAAGTTTGCTGCCGCGACTCAAGTCGGAATCGCTGGCGCTCTCGATTCGATTTTATTTCACCTCGGCTCTACGGCGAGACGTCGATGGCGGGCTTAAAATCGCTCAGGATGCGCTCTGCGAAGGACTGGGGATTAACGACAATCGCATCGTCGAAACCCATCTCTATAAAAATGTCGATAAGACCAATCCGCGCATCGAAGTCCTGCTCTCGACGATATCCAACACAGGATGCGGTCTCCTGACCGAATAGAACCATCCCTATCGTCCCGTCACGATGCGGAGGGTCTGGCAGACGGAGAAGTTTTATTCGTAGCGCAAGGCTTCTATGGGATTCAGTCGAGCGGCTTTATTCGCGGGGTAGAGGCCGAAGAAGAGCCCCACGATAAGAGAGAAGAAAAATGCCGTCATCACCACATTGATGGAAATAATCGTCGGCCATCCCGCCACCACCGTCGTCAGCTTGGCACCGACGATCCCCAGCAGGATGCCAACAATCCCCCCGACCAGGCTCAGTGTCATGGCTTCAATCAGAAATTGCATCACGATGTGCCTGCGTTTCGCGCCCACCGCCATCCGGACGCCGATCTCTTTGGTTCGCTCTGTCACCGACACCAGCAGGATATTCATGATGCCGATCCCGCCAACCAGCAAGGAGACTGAGGCGATTGCAAACAACATCATCGTGAGCGTCTGATTCGTCCCTTCCTGCACTTTCCCAATATCGACTTGCGTCCGGACCGTAAAGTCGTCGGCTTGATCCGACTGGAGCCGATGCCGGGCTCGAATGACCTCACGAATCTGCTGAACGGCGTCCAGCAGGTCATCGGTTCGGTCTGTCGATGCAAACAGCGACCCTACAGAACCGATAAACATCGTCCCAAATACCTTTCGCTCCGCAGTGGAGAAGGGGATAAAAATTACGTCGTCTTGATCGGATCCTTGCGCGGACTGCCCCTTGGGTGCAAGTACTCCAATAATGCGGAACGGTACATTTTTGATCCGAATGACTGCACCGACCGGTTCCTCGCCCGGATCGAAAAGATTCTCTGCCACGGTCTGGCCGATGAGCGCAACACGTGCCGCGCTGTCCAAGTCTGCCTGGGTGAAGGGACCGCCACTGGTGAACGACCAATCGCGGATGGTCAGGTAGCTCGGTGAAATCCCGTTGATCGTCCCGTTCCAATTCCGGTTCCCATTGACGATTTGCATCACATCACGCTTGGCCCAGCCCGTATCGACCAGCAATGGAATACGTTTCTTCAATTCGACGGCATCGGATACCGTCAGGGTCACCGCGCTCCCCTGCGCCCCTCGAACTCCACTCGCCGTCGTGGCACCGGGCCACATGATAATGACGTTGGTTCCCATCGTCGCAATCTGTGCCTGGACCGCACGCTTTGCCCCTTCGCCGATGCTCACCATCGCGATCACGGCGGCCACCCCGATGACGATACCGAGCATCGTGAGGCCGGCACGCAGGCGGTTGCGCCCGAGGATCCTGATTGCGGTCACCACGGTGAGCCATACAAACGCCGGCATCTAGACCTCAACGGCACTTGTAGATGGACGTGCTCTCGTCATCCGGTCGCTTAACACTTGACCATCCTTGATCATAACCTCGCGCGATGCGTAGGCAGCGATTTCCGGCTCATGCGTGACCAGGATGATCGTGATACCTTCTTCACGATTCAGCTTGTCCAGAATTCCCATAATCTCCTGACTCGACTGCGTATCCAAGTTTCCGGTCGGCTCGTCAGCAAGGAGAATGGACGGTGAGGTCACTAACGCTCGCGCGATCGCGACCCGTTGTTGCTGTCCGCCAGACAACTGCGTGGGGTAATGGTGTTCTCTCCCGTGCAGTCCAACCCGTCCCAACGCCGCAGCGGCCTGTCCTCGCTGTTCCTTGAGCGACAGCTTGCGATAGAACAACGGAAGCTGGGCATTCTCCAGCGCACTCGTCCGGGGAATCAGATTGAAGCTCTGAAAAACAAATCCGATCTGCCGATTCCGAATGTCGGCCAACTGATCGGGCCGTAAATGGCTCACGTCGGCTCCATTCAGCCAATAGTGCCCTCTCGTCGGTTGATCGAGACAGCCGATGATATTCATGAGCGTCGATTTGCCGGACCCGGAGGACCCCATGATCGCGACAAACTCCCCCTGGTTGATCATGAGAGTCAGACCGCGCAACGCGTGAACTTCGACGTCTCCGACAGAATAAATCTTCCAGATGTCGTCGCAGGCGATCAGAGGATGCATCGTTGATCCATGGTCAGAACTCTCTCCACTATTACTTCAGATGCGATGGCAGGCCGGGATATGGACCTCATCTTCCATCGAGCGATGCTTAATCCCGTTGTAAGATCCGGGAAGCGCAGAACGCAGCGATCCCTTCCCGTGTTTCCATTACATGCCCCGATCACGGGACCGCCGCTGCCCCCCACCTCCGAACCCTGGAGGCAAATCACTTGCTTTGCGCTCCCCTCGAAACTGCTCGATCCCGACGATGACCTCATCTCCTTCAGATAAGGAGCCCGAGACAAGTTCCGTTGCAGATCCATCGGAAATCCCGGTCTGCACCGAAACGGATTCCAGTTCTCCGTCTGGTCCTTGTTTCCAGATCGACCGATTCGCCGATACAAGACTCCCACCCGGCGACGGACCACGCTGAACCGGCGAGGTCCTTACCGGCTTGCCTTCATGACCGACCTGGTCGGTCCGCGGGGGTACGAACCGCAATGCCGCATTCGGTACTTTGAGCACATCTTCCTTCTGAGCCACCACGATTGAAACGTTTGCCGTCATTCCCGGCTTCAGTCTCAGATCCTGATTATCGACCGTGACCACGACGTTATACGTCACAACATTTTGCACGTTGATGGGAGCCAGCCGCACTTGACGGATCGTCCCGGAAAACCGCTGACCCGGATAGGCATCAACCGTAAAGGTCGCTTCTTTGCCTTCCGTCATCCCGCCGATATCCGACTCGCTGACATTCGTATCCACCTGCATCTTCGTGAGGTCCAACGCGATCAGAAAGAGATTCGGTGTCGCAAAACTTGCCGCCACGGTCTGGCCGACCTCGATATTTCTGGCGACCACGATGCCGTTGACCGGCGACCGGATAATCGTATATTTGAGGTCCAAGTCCGCCGCATTGAGCGCCGCTTCCGCCTGCTTCACTTGCGCCACCACAAGATTGACCTGTGCCTCAGCGCTCTGAAAATTCGTCAACGCGATATCCACGTCGTTTTCCGAGACGAACTGTTGAGCCACGAGCGACTTTGCCCGGTCCAGTTCGCGTTTGCGCTGCGCGAGGTCCGTCCTTGCCCTCGCCGCGTTCGCTTTGGCCATCTCTAAATTACTGGCGGCCTGATCCCGGCGAGCCTTGAACGGCTCCGGGTCGATCACAGCCACGACGTCGCCTGCCTTCACCACGGAATTGAAATCGGCGTGCAGACTCTTGATCATTCCGGACACCTGCGTTCCGACCTGAACCGAAACGACGGGATTAATCATGCCGGTGGCCGTCACTAATGACACGACCGCGCCTCGTTCGATCGAGGCGAATCGGTATCGGACAGGGGCTTTTCGCTCCCCGTTGAAGAACACATAGCCTCCGATGACCAATCCGATTGTCAGGACGCTGGCGATGAGAATCAGCCGCCGCATATTTCCAGCCTCTCAAGAGCAGTACAGACCGAGTGCATTCTACCAAGAAGGACAGGGGGAATCATTCAACACGAATCGTCACTGGGCTTGTCATATAAACAGACAGGCCGCCCGCCACTCGGCGGACGGCCTGTCTCACTCATCGGTTCATTAATTTCTCGTTATGGATTGACGCTGATCCGATCCTTGATCATGTCGAAGGTCTCTTTCGGCACAACGTTTTTGGCAACCAATTCGCCCTTGACTCGGTACGGACGGTTGGCAACGATTCGGTCAGCCATGTCTTTTGATAGTCCGAGAGCCAGGACCATGTCGCTCGCAGTTGCTCGATTCAGGTTCACAGAAGACGACATACCGCTAGGGGCACTCATCGCTGGAGAAGTGCCCATCGCAGGCGGTGCGGGAGTGGTCGCCGGCGGAGCCAACGTCCCTGTGACGGACTGGGAACGCTCCTTGAGTTCCTTCTGATAACGCGCCACTAAGGACTTCAGCGTTTCGTTGTGTCGCTTGACGTCTTCATATTCGGCGCGTACCGCACGATTCTGCGCGGCCAGCTGCTTGACCCTGTCTTCCAGTTCCTTGGTTCGAACCTCAATGCCGCTGCGTTCCTTGTCTCGTCCATGTTGAATGCGCTCCAACTCATCATGGGCAGCTTGCGCATCACTGCTAAACTTGATGTTGAGTTCCTTCAGCGTCTTGACTTGCTGTTCCAAGGCACTTTTCTGCGCCCGGGTGGTCGCCAATTCAGTCTTGGCCACATCAGCCTCACTCAGGGCTTCTTGGTATTTCCGGTCGCTGACGCACCCCACCGCTACAGCTGCGCCGATTACAGCGAGCGCCGCCATCCACACACGTGCCATGCGAACCTCCCTCCCATCATTCGTGGTCTCTCAGGATTCCAACCTATCACTCGGTATTGATGAACTCAATGAAGAATCCTACTACCCGTAATTATACTGTTGTGTGTATGCCAAGCGCTTGGATTTGTCAATACATATAGGGGCTTGGTCGCATGCGATTACCCGGTGAACGATATCACTGAAACAATTTTTGTGGTTTGCTTGACGGGCCAGCTCCTCTCTGTGAATATGCGCGAGTCATGCCAACCACAACAGCTTTTGCCTACTTGAACAAACAATGAACGAGTGGGGTCCAGGACTCGCCATCATCCTCGGCATCGTGGAGGGACTGACGGAGTTTCTCCCCGTCTCCTCTACTGGCCATCTCATCCTCGCCGGACATGCGCTCGGCTTCGACGGCGAGATCGCCGCCAGCGCCGAGATTTCGATCCAGCTGGGCGCCATTCTTGCCGTCATCGCGTACGAGCGCCGAAAACTTGCCTCCATGTTTGGACAGGCGTTGAGGGAGCAACAGGATGTCTCTGCGATGTTCCGTACTCGTGGAACGACTGCATGGTCGGCTCTGATACAGAAGTCTTGGGCGATTCACCGGAATCTCTGGTTCATTCTCGGCCTCGGACTCGCCTTCCTGCCGGCGGCGGCAATTGGATTTCTCACCCACAGTTGGATCAAGAGTCATTTGTTTACCGCTCAAACCGTGGCGATCTCCTCGATTATCGGTGGGCTCATCATTCTCGCTGTCGAAGCCCGCCACAATCAGGCTCGGGTCCTCCAGCTTGAGCAGGTGAGTCTGGCCGCCGCTTTCTGGATCGGCGTGGCCCAATGCGCCTCTTTGATCCCGGGCATGTCCCGTTCCGGCTCGACGATTATTGGAGGATTGCTCGTCGGACTTGATCGCAAGATCGCGACGGAATATTCGTTCTTCCTGGCCTTACCCACACTGATCGTCGCAACTTGCTACCAAATGTGGAAATCGAGGGATGTATTCCGGCAGGAGGACTATCTGGCACTCGCCATCGGGATGGTAGTCTCGTTCGTCGTAGCGTGGGTCGTCATTGCCGCATTTCTCTCATTCGTCAAACACCATACGCTCCGACCGTTTGCGTATTATCGCATCGTGATGGGCTGCGTGGTGTTCTACATTTTCGGCATTTAAGGGAGGAAAGCGCCCATGGCGGCTACGCAGTCCGATACCGTTCACGTGTACGACACGTGGGTCAAGGGCAAGCAGGGGCTCTTACATTTCGATGTCATGACCACTGACGAAGCGACGGCATTGATGCTGGCCAAGCACTACCTCGCAAGCATTGGAGAGGCCGACGTCCCGGTGACGCTCAAGGAATGCCAGTTCTGCCACAGCGAGCCGCTCGTGATGTTTTCGACCGAGCAGCAACGTCAATTCCGAAAGCAGGGCGGATTTATCGTAACCTTGTCGGTCTAGCTATTGGCCGAGGAGGACGCGCTTCCGGACGGAACCTGCGGCGCCTCTTTCTTTTCAAACGCGAAGTGAATGATGAGGAAGACCACGCCCACGCTGATCGCCGAATCGGCGACGTTGAAGGCCGGCCAGTGATAGGTCTCGATATAGACATCCAGAAAGTCGATCACCTCGCCGTATTGTAGCCGGTCCAGCAAATTGCCGATTGCGCCACCCAAGATCGATGCGATGCTTAATTGTCCCATCCAATCGTTCGCGGGGAGCCGGACCAGAATCGTCCCTAACAAGCCGAGGGCAAACAGCGAGGTGACCCCAAAGAACAACGTACGAAACGCATTGCTGCTCCCGGCCAATAGGCCAAACGCGGCCCCAGGATTCCGGATATACGTGAGACTGAACAGATTGGGAATGATGGGAATCGACTCATGCAACCGCATGTTCTGCATGATCGAAAGCTTGGTGAGTTGATCGATGATGATGACCGTACCGGCAACGAGCGCAAGAAGGAAATAGCGGAGGACCGGCTTTGTCACCGAACGGCCTCCACACAACGATCGCAGAGCGTGGGATGGGTCGTATCCTTGCCGACGGCTTCGCGATAGTTCCAGCAACGTTCGCACTTGGCGAATGGGGACTTTGCCACTGTGACGACCAAATCTTGTTCCGCTCCGGACTGCTGAGTCAATGTAACCTGTGACACAATAAACACCGTGCTCAAATCCGAGGCCATGGGGTTGAGAAATTCGTAGGTCTTTGCATCTGCACGCAACGTCACATGGGCCTCCAGCGACGAGCCAATCAGCTTTTCCCGTCGACTTGTTTCGAGAACACCCTGTACACGTTCCCGGACCGATAAAAGCTTCTCCCAGCGTTGTGCTAACTGACCATCAGCCCATTTGCGATCTGCATCAGGAAAAGAAGAAAGATGAACGCTTGCCTCGTAGTCTGCATGTCGGGGATGTAACGCACGCCAAATTTCCTCTGCCGTAAAGCTCAACACGGGCGCCATCAGCTTCGTCAATGCGGTCACAATTTCAAAGAACACGGTCTGGGACCCGCGTCGCAACGGCGAATCTGCGCGGAAGGTATAGAGTCGGTCTTTCAAGATGTCCAGGTAGACGGCGCTCAAGTCGACCGAGCAGAAGTTATTCAATGCATGGAAAATCGTATGGAACTCGAAGGCCTCATAAGACTGACGCACCCTTGGAACTAAATCACCCAGTCGCGTCAGTGCCCACCGGTCCAGTTCAGGCAGTTGTTCGTAGGCCACTCGATGGGTCGTCACGTCGAAATCGTACAAATTGCTCAGCAAGAACCGGCAGGTATTCCGAATCTTACGATAGGCTTCGATGAGATGATTAAGAATCTCCGGTGAAATTCGAAGGTCATCGCGATAATCCTGGGCCGCCACCCACAGTCGCAAGATTTCCGCGCCGGATTGCTTGATGACATCCTGCGGCGCAACCACATTCCCTGCCGACTTCGACATCTTCTTGCCCTGGCCATCGAGAACAAACCCATGGGTCAACACCGCTCGATAGGGAGCTCGTCGATCCGTCACCACTCCGGCCAGCAAGGCACTGTGAAACCAGCCGCGATGCTGGTCGGATCCTTCAAGGTACAGATCAGCCGGCCACCACTTGCATGGCTTGAGCACTGCCGCATAGCTCACCCCTGACTCAAACCATACGTCAAGGATGTCCCGCTCTTTTTCAAATTCGGCCTTCCCACATTTCGGGCACGTGGTGCCGGCAGGCAAGAGGTCTGCCGCCGATCGTTCGAACCACACGTCGGCTCCGTTCGTCTCCACCAATATCGCGATGTGCTCAATGACCCGAACATCGGCGAGTACGTGGCGACAGGCCGTACAGGTGAAGCCAGGGATCGGCACACCCCACACACGCTGACGTGACAAGCACCAATCAGGTCGGTTGGCGATCATGCCGTTAATGCGATCCTTACCCCATGGCGGAATCCATTGCACACGATCAATTTCAGCGAGCGCGGCCTTCCGAAGATCGTTGATGTCCATCGACACGAACCACTGTTCGGTCGCTCGAAAGATGACCGGGCTCTTGCACCGCCAGCAGTGAGGATACGAATGGCTCAGCGAGTCGTGGCCGAGAAGCCGTCCGTTCTGTTTCAACCGCTCCACGATACCGGAATTCGCCTTGAACACGTGTTGTCCGGCAAACTCGGTGACCACTTGCGTGAACCGCCCCGCATCATCCACCGGTGCGAGAATCTCCAGCCGTTCTCCCGGTGACGCCGTGGCGTTGTACTGCAACACCAGGAGATAGTCTTCCATACCGTGACCCGGCGCGATATGCACACAGCCGGTCCCTTGATCCAGCGTCACGAATTCCCCGAGCAACACGGGCGACAGGCCGGTGGTCAATGGACGCTGCGTCTCCAGACCTTCGAACCCCTCACAACCTTTTCTCACCGCGAGTAGCTTCACGTTTTCCAACTTGCAGGCCTTGGCCACGCTATCAAGGAGCTTGTGAGCCACAATCAGGACTTCGTTCCCGACCTGGGCGAACGCATAGTCGATATTCGCGTGAAGGCAGACGGCCTGGTTGGCCGGGAGTGTCCAGGGCGTCGTCGTCCAGATCACGATCGACATTGAACGGACCGCGGCAGGAATCGTGAGCCCAGGAAATCTTGAGCTGAATGACACAGGTGACCCGGCCACTGGGAACTTCACATAGATCGATGGCGAGGTGTGATCTTCATATTCGACCTCTGCCTCGGCCAGAGCCGTCTGATCCTGCGTGCACCACAGCACCGGCTTGAGGCCTTTGTAGACGCCTCCACGCTCGACAAATTGTCCGAACGTGCGAATGATCGCCGCCTCATAGGCCGGATTCATCGTGAGATAGGGATGCTGCCAGTCGCCCAGGACTCCGAGCCGCTGAAATTCCTCGCGCTGAATTTTATAGAACTTCTCCGCATAGTCGCGGCAGAGACGGCGGATCGCCATGGCATCGAGTGTTTTCTTTTTCTCACCGAGATCTTTCAATACTTGATGCTCGATTGGCAATCCGTGGCAATCCCATCCCGGCACATAGGGAACGTGATAACCGGCCATCGTCTTGGATTTCACAATGATGTCTTTGAGGATTTTGTTCAAGGAGTGGCCGATGTGGATACGCCCGTTGGCATAGGGCGGACCGTCGTGGAGCAGATAGCGCTCCCGTCTCTTGCCCGCTTCCTGGATCTGCTCATAGAGTCGTTGCTGATTCCACCAGGCGAGCAGTTCCGGCTCCCGCTGCGGGAGATTCGCCTTCATCGGAAAATCCGTTTTGGGAAGGTTAAGCGTCGCTTTATAGTCTGTGGACATAGGACGTATTCCGCTGTCTATCGGCCCAGCTTCAAAGAATTGAGGGAATATACCGGAATGAAGGGGGAAGGCACCAGCCCTAACTAATCGCCATCATGCGATCCAGCGAGATCTTTGCCCACCGTTTCTCATCGTCCGGAACGACGATCTGGTTCACAACGTGGCCTTCGGCGAGATTTTCCATCGCCCAGCAGAGATGAGCTCCATCGATACGAAACATCGTGGCGCACTGACAGACGGTCGAGGACAGAAAGAACACTTTCTTGTTGGATAAATCACGCTTCAGACGGTTGACGAGATTGAGTTCAGTTCCGACTGCCCAGGTTGTCCCAGCCGGAGCGGCAGACACGGTCTTGATGATGAACTCCGTCGAGCCCACCAAGTCAGCTCTATTGACCACGTCTTCGTGACATTCCGGATGGACGATGACCTTTCCATCCGGGTACCGCTTGCGGAAATTGTCCACGTGCACCGGCTGGAACATCTGATGCACGCTGCAATGGCCCTTCCAGAGAATGAGCTTGGCACGCTGGATGGCCTCACGGGTATTGCCGCCATTCGGCTGATAGGGATCCCAGACAATCATCTGCTCCCGCGGGACCCCCATCTTATTGGCGGTATTGCGACCGAGGTGCTCATCGGGGAAAAATAAAATCTTGTCTCGGAGGGCCCAGGACCATTCGATCACCGCCTTGGCGTTCGACGACGTGCAGGTGATCCCCCCATGTTCGCCACAAAATGCTTTGAGCACTGCAGCGGAATTCACGTACACCGCCGGCATGACCGTCTCTTCGACCGGGAGAACACGCCCTAATGAATCCCAACATTGATCGACCTGCTCAATCGCGGCCATGTCCGCCATGGAGCATCCTGCTGCCATGTCCGGAAGAATCACCGTTTGATTGGTGCGGCTCAGAATATCCGCCGTTTCCGCCATGAAGTGGACTCCGCAAAAGACGACATAGGGCCGGTCCGAGCGCTCGGCAGCGAGTTTCGAGAGCAAGAGGGAATCCCCCCGAAAATCCGCATGCTCGATGACTTCATCCCGTTGGTAATTATGCCCGAGGATCATGACCTGATCGCCGAGCGAGCGTTTCGCCTCCGCCGTCCGGACAAAGAGTTCCTCGGCAGCGAGCTGCTGATAGTCCGTAATCGGTCTAGGAAGGGTCGATATGGCGTTCACTAAATCCTCCCGTGAAACCCTCTAGGTCGTCATTCTACGATAGGCCCCTGCTACAATCAACGCAACGACTGCCGCAACGAAGTCCAAGCCCCTGATGGTCCAACTGGCACGATCCCTTTAGGCCTAATAACCCGTTGACAACCGGCCAGTCCGAGACTACGATTCTTCTCCATAGCTAGGGGTGCCATACGGCTGAGAGTCCGAGCGATCGGATGACCCTTAGGACCCCCTTGGAGAAGTCGTCTGTGATGAGGCGAATCCGGCGGGGTCCTTGAAACCTGACCTGGGTAATACCAGCGTAGGGAAGCGGGAACAACGAGAACGACGTTCCTCTCAGCCGCACCCCTCTCTATTGAGGTGCGGCTTTTTTATTTCAGCCGCTTCGCGGATGACGATATTGAGAAAGGATTCCCCATGAGTGAGCATGTACCCACAAGTGGCAACGGGAAGAAGACCGCATCTGTCACGTTAACGACCGATCCCTTTCCCGCGTCGCGGAAGGTCTATATCAATGGATCACAGCCCGGTGTCCATGTGCCCATGCGGGAAATCAGCCTGACACCGACCAAATCCATGAACGGAGGCACGCCAACTCCGAACGAACCGGTCACGATCTACGACACATCAGGCCCCTACACCGATCCCTCCGTCACGATCGACGTGCGAACCGGGCTGGCGCCGCTCCGCCGCCCATGGGTCCTCAGCCGACAAGATGTCGAGCAACTATCCGATGTGTCCTCACAGTACGGCCGTCTGCGCACAACGGACCCCAAACTGGCGGACCTTCGCTTTCAACATATTCGCAAGCCGCTTCGTGCCAAACCCGGGCAGAATGTCTCGCAGCTGCATTACGCCCGCAAGGGCATCGTCACGCCGGAAATGGAGTTCATTGCTATCCGTGAAAACCAATCACGCGAAGTCGCGCGCGAACTGGCCCAACGGAACGGCAACGGCGGCGGGGGCGCCCAGCACCCCGGCCAATCCTGGGGCGCGAGTATCCCGTCCACCATCACGCCGGAATTCGTTCGTGATGAAGTCGCGCGTGGACGCGCCATTATCCCGGCGAACATCAATCACCCGGAAAGCGAGCCGATGATCATCGGCCGAAATTTTCTGGTGAAGATCAACGCCAACATCGGCAATTCTGCTGTGGCCTCCTCAATTGAAGAAGAAGTCGAGAAGATGATCTGGTCCATCCGCTGGGGTGCCGACACGGTAATGGATCTCTCGACCGGCAAGAACATTCATGAGACGCGCGAATGGATCATTCGCAACGCGCCAGTACCCATCGGCACGGTTCCCATCTATCAGGCGCTCGAAAAGGTCGGCGGCAAGGCCGAAGAGCTAACTTGGGAGATATTCCGAGACACCTTGATCGAACAGGCCGAACAGGGTGTCGATTACTTTACGATCCATGCAGGCGTGCGCCTCGCCTATGTGCCCCTCACCGCCAACCGCATGACCGGCATTGTGTCACGCGGCGGATCGATCCATGCGAAGTGGTGCCTGGCTCATCATGAAGAAAACTTCGCCTATACCCACTTTGAAGACATCTGCGAGATCATGAAGGCCTATGACGTTTCGTTCAGCCTCGGTGACGGGTTGCGACCCGGTTCGATTGCAGACGCCAACGATGAAGCCCAGTTCGCCGAATTAGAGACACTGGGAGAACTGACCAAGATGGCCTGGAAACACGATGTGCAGGTGATGATCGAAGGCCCCGGTCACGTTCCGATGCACATGATTCACGTCAATATGGAGAAGCAGCTCAAGGCTTGCCACGAAGCGCCGTTCTACACGCTCGGCCCGCTCACAACCGATATTGCGCCCGGTTACGATCATATTACGTCGGGAATCGGTGCGGCGATGATCGGCTGGTACGGCTGTGCCATGCTCTGCTATGTCACACCAAAAGAACATCTAGGCTTACCCGACCGCGAGGACGTGAAGGCCGGCGTAATCGCATACAAGATCGCAGCACACGCCGCTGATTTAGGCAAGGGACATCCGGGCGCACAGATTCGCGACAACGCGCTTTCGAAGGCCCGCTTCGAATTCCGCTGGGAAGACCAGTTCAATCTGTCACTCGATCCTGATACGGCCAAACAATTCCATGATGAGACCCTGCCGGACAACGCCGCGAAGGTCTCTCACTTCTGTTCGATGTGCGGACCGCACTTTTGCTCGATGAAGATTACGCAAGATGTGCGTGACTATGCCGCGAGCAAGCAGGTGAGCGAACAGCAGGCCATTCAAATCGGGATGAAGGAAAAAGCGGAAGAGTTCAAGAAGTCCGGAGCGGAAATTTACCGGTAGGAGCACAACCATGCCCAAGCCCAAACCAGCACCCCTTCGTGAAAGAGATATTACCAGACAGATCGCGCGCGAATATTACAAAGAATTCGACCAGCTGATTGAAAGCGATGTCATCATTGTCGGCGCCGGGCCGTCCGGTCTGATCTGTGCGCATGATCTGGCTGACATGGGCTTCCGCACGGTGGTTGTGGAACAGAGCCTCGCCTTGGGTGGCGGGTTCTGGCACGGCGGCTATTTGATGAACAAGGCCACCCTCTGCGCCCCGGCACACAAAATCCTCGAAGAGATCGGCGTACCCTGCAAGAAGGTCAAAGACTGCGACGGCATGTATATCGTCGATCCGCCCCATGCGACCGGTGCGCTCGTTGCGGCGGCCTATCGGGGTGGAGCCAAGATCATGAATCTGACCAGGGTGGTCGACTTGATCCTCCGAAGAGAGGGCGTACTTGAAGGTGTGGTCGTCAACAATACGACGGCCGAGATGGCGGGTCATGATATCATCCATGTCGATCCCATCGCGCTCGAGAGCAAAATCGTCGTGGACGCGACCGGCCACGACGCCGTCGTGGTGAACTTGTTGCACAAGCGCAATCTCTACACACCGGTCCCTGGCAACGGCGCAATGTGGGTCTCGCGCTCGGAAGAAGACGTCATGGATCACACCGGCGAGGTCTATCCCAATTGCTTTGTCGTCGGCCTGGCCGTCGCGGCGGTCTATGGAACACCGCGTATGGGTCCGGCCTTTGGCTCGATGTTGCTGTCGGGTCGCTATGGTGCAGAGCTGATCAAGAAGAAGCTGAAGAACGAATAAGCACACAATCCTCCTGCGGCTTCTCAAAAATGTCTCCAGCAAGGCCGCAGGAAGTGAAATCGACGAGGCGTACTTTTTCTTGTACGTCGAGTTGATTGAACGACCGAGAACGAAGCTGGAGGCATCTTTCAGAAGCCGCCAATGGACGTACAAGACTTTTTGATACAAGGCGAAGGTCGCGAAGAGGACAAGCGCGAGGCCTGGATGCTTTTCCAGAAAGCCTACGAACATCAGATGAAAGGCGATCTGGAGGAAGCGGTCAGTTTCTATCGACAATCGCTCGCCACCCATCCGACAGCGGAAGCTCATACGTTTCTCGGCTGGACATACAGTTTCATGGGCCGACTTGACGAAGCGATCGAAGAGTGTCAGCGCGCCATTGCTCGTGACCCGGACTTCGGCAATCCTTACAACGATATCGGTGCTTATCTGATTGAGAAGGGCCAGCTCGATGACGCGATTCCATGGTTTCAGAAAGCCATGCAGGCCAAACGCTATGAAAGCCCCGCCTTTCCCCATCTCAATGTGGGACGCGTTTACGAGCGCAAGGGCCGCTGGACTGAAGCGATCGATGCGTATAAACAGGCTCTCGTCTTAAACCCCGACTACGTTTTGGCGAAGAAGGCGCTCGGACGGCTGATTAGCTCACTGAACTGAAGCGGTTTGTTTGGTTTGGCTGGTTTTTCTGGTTTCTTTGGTTGTAAGGAACAGAATCCGACCGAGACCGACAAGACAACCCCTCATAAACGAACCAAGCTACATGAACCAGACGAACGGAACCAACCAGATGAACCAAACAAACCAGATAAACGAAAGAAACCAGAAAACGGTCCTTGTTGTGGTCACAGACATCTTTTTCTATACAAAAGTGCGGGATGCCCTGCTCTCGAAAGGATATCGGCTGGAAAAGGTCCGCGCCCAACAAGACATTGTGGATAAGGCCTCCTCCATGAATCCAATCGCCGTGATTCTCAATATGAACGACCAGACTCTGGATGCATTCCAGGCCCTCGAAACCCTCAAGACTGACGCTCGATTGAAAGCGATTCCAGTATTGGCCTTTGCCAACCACGAAGAGGTGGACACCTGGAACCGGGCGAAAGCGCTCGGTGTCAACAAGATCGTCTCTCGTAACGAATTTTCAGCGCGAACGAAGGATCTTGTAGAAGAAGTAATTTCGGGCGAGCGGCAAGGGGCACGAGGCTAGAGGCGGTTTGAAGAAATTCCCTCCTTCGCCTCACGCCTGACGTTTTACGCCTGATGAGTTAAATATGAAACAATCCCGATTACACAACCATCATGTGAAGCTCGGCGCCACCTTTGAAGAAGTGGCCGGATGGAACATGCCGGCGCACTATGGCGATTGGCTCGCGGAACACCGGACTGTCCGACAATCCGTCGGGCTCGCCGATCTGTCGCACCGCGGCAAAATTCGCGTCACCGGTGACGATCGCGTGAAATGGCTCCAAAGCATCATCAGCAACGACATTCTGCCGTTGCAACCGGGGCATGGCCGCTACTCCAGCTTCCTCACCCATAAAGGAAAAATGCTGGGCTACTTCCGCGTGTATATGCAGTCTGACGCCGTGTGGCTGGAGGATGTCGGAGAGGTCGGCGAGGCAACCTTTCAAGCGCTCCGCAAGTTCCTGCTCTACGGCACCAAAGCCAAGATGGAGAACTGTGCCGAGTCGTGGGGACTGCTGCTCGTGAGTGGACCAAAAGCCTGCGCAACCGTCAGCGCCGCGCTCGGTGTTGAGACGAGCGATCTCAAGCCGGTGAACTTCGTGACGGCTCAAATTGGCGGACACACAGCTCTCGTCTGTCGAACCGAAGAGACCGGAGAGGACGACATTGAAATCCTCCTTCCGGCCGAGACTGTCGTGACGGCATGGGATCGGCTGATGGAAGCGGGAGCCACGCATGGCATGAAGGCCGTCGGCAGCCGAGCGAGAGAAGCCTTGCGGATGGAAGCCGGCTTGCCCAAAGCCGGACCGGATTTGAATGAAGAAATCGTACCGCCCGAAGCGAATCTCGAAGAGAAGGCCTTCAGCCTCAGCAAAGGGTGCTATCCAGGGCAGGAAGTCGTCGCACGGATGGACACGTATGGCCACGTCCGGCGCCATCTCGTGGGATTGGTCGTCGAAGGATCGACGATTCCTCCCAGAGGGGCCAAGTTGTTCAGCGGGGACCGGGAAGTCGGTTGGATCAGTAGTGCAACCCAATCCCCTCAACTGGGAGCGCCGATTGCCTTCGGCTTTCCGCTCCGAGACTTTTCTACTCCCGCCACATCTCTCACCATCGAGATCGATGGGAAGCGCATCGGAGCCACTGTCCAGGCTCTCCCACTGTACCGCGGCAGATAACTCGCCCTACTTCTCTGGATTGCGGACCGCCGACACCGCGCGTGCGAACGCCAGCAGGCTTTTCCGTTCCTCATCGTCGAGTGCCAACAGGAGATGCGTCTCTTCGGCATGCATGAGCCGTAGGCTAAGGAATGGTTCCTCACGGCGCTTTTCGCGGTTGTCCCACATGGCATCGATGACCTGGACCTTATCCAACTGGCCGATCGACACGATGTCGTACCGAAAGTACGAATCGCCGATCACCATATCGAACATGACGTTGCCGGCCGTCAAGAGCACCAGATTGAACCGCCCCTGCTCCTCGTATCCTTCGGGTAGAAATTTGTTGATGTGGCAGAGCGCCACCTTGCGGTCACCGAGCGCGGCGCGGATCTTTTCTTTGAGTGCCTGATAATCGATCTGCAGTGCCTTCTCATCCGGTCCCGTCGCGGCCACCGCCGCGTCTTCTGCTTTCTTGAAAATCTCATCCGCCGACATCAACCCTGCCATAACGTGTTCCCCCTATTTCGTCGTACAACACGACATGCTTTGCGAGACGTTTTTCGAAGCGCTTCGCGCCTTGATCGCCCGGACCACTCCGACCATGCCGAGCCCCGCCCAGGCAAACTCCAAAAGAATGAATCCCATTCGTTGATCTGCAATCGCGACGATCCCGAGCAGCAACGAACCGACGATGTTGAATGCGAGATAGCCTCTGTCGAGCTCACGCCACACACCGCTCTGAATCAGGCCGTAGGCAACAAGCACCATGAGCGCACCCATCAGAGACACAATCTGTAAGACCATATGCACGACTACCCCCATTAAGCGGATCCGGAAGTGAGCAAGTACGGTACCCGCCGACCGGCCAAGATTGCAAGAGGATAGTCACGAAAGAGACGGCCATTCGCAGGCGGTCAAACAGATCATCGTGCTCCGAAAAGACCCGTTACTGCGCCGTCAGTCGGTGGGTGAAGCGAGTTTGACCGGCCTCATCGATGACCGTCGCTTCCAATGACGAACGTGTTGCACGGATGACTCCGAAGTTAAAGTAGCCGCCTTCGTTGATCATGTTGGTAGGATGCAGCCCAGGACTTGGTGGCGTCAGGCGGCCCGGACTTGCCGACAGTGGACCAACGACGAATTCATAGAAGTCCGGTTGACCATCGTTGTTGGGATCGTAGCTATTCGCCTGTACATAGTGCACATCGCCCGCGATGAAGACCACATTCTTCAACTTCTGGCTGATGATGGCATCCACGATCACCTGCCGTTCTCGCTCAAAACCTGTGCCGTCCGGTCCCCCGGCCCACCCGTCAAATCCCGGTACAGACTCGCCGCCTCCTTTGGGAATTGAGAGCGGGACGCTGCTCGCGATCACCTTCCACGTCGCGGTGGAGGTGCGCATCCCCTCGAGCAACCACCGGAGTTGCGTCGCCCCGAGCATGGTTTTGTTCGGACCATCAGCATCGGCATTGCGACTGCGATATTGCCTCGTGTCCAGAATGAACAGTTCAAGATCAGCCCCACATCGTACCGTCCGATACAGTCGATGGGGGTCCTGCGGATCGGTTCGAATCGGCCAATAGTCCCGCAACGCCTGCCGTCCAACCGGCATCAGGCGTTCGAACGGACCGGCGAAATTGTTTCGCACTTCATGGTCGTCCCACACCACATACACCGGCACCGACTCGAGAAAGCGGCGCAACGAGTCGGCACCTCGCTGATAGCGATGACGCGCCCGGTATTCCTCCAATGTCGAGGCTGTGAAATCCGCCCCCGGCTCATTGGGCGGCGAAGGACACACCCCGTCGCTGTAGATCGTATCCCCGAGAAACAGAAAGAAGTCGGGTTTCTGCGCCCGCAGCACATCAAAGATCGGATACCCGACTGCGCCCCGACGGCAATGGGCCTGTCCTCCGAGATCGCCGCTCCAC
>Ga0335070_10002795_pt1 | contig 20269 bp, 24 predicted proteins | sample Lox_Sample_13_FD_206722 | JGI IMG/M metagenome (GOLD analysis project Ga0335070, IMG submission 206722) | Soil microbial communities from Loxahatchee National Wildlife Refuge, Florida, United States - Lox_Sample_1.3 | ecosystem: Environmental > Terrestrial > Soil > Wetlands | place: USA... | reverse complement strand
GGTGGCGCCCTCGCTCCATGGCTCGGCCGCGATCCATCACAGGAGTGCGATCGAGCATCGAGCGCGGCCTGCGCTCGACTTCCGCTCGGGCGCCCCCCCACCGTCGCCCGTCGGGCGGGGCGCTTCCATGGAATGTCGGATCGGGCCTAGGCTAGGCCTGCGGACCGCGAAGCAGCTTCCCGGGCAGCGCGCCGGTGTGCTCGCCGCGGCGGAACGTGACCTGTCCCGACACCAGTGTCGCCTCGTAGCCGCGCGCGCGCTGGATCAGCCGCCGCGCGCCCGCCGGCAGGTCGAACACCAGCTCGGGGAGCGCGAGCTGCAGGTGCTCCCAGTCGATCACGTTGAGGTCGGCCTTCTTCCCGGGCGCGACGACGCCGCGGTCCCGCAGGCCGTAGAGCTCCGCCGTGTCCTTCGTCATCTTGCGCACGACCCACGGCAGCGGCAGGCGCGGTCCGCGCTTGCGGTCGCGCGCCCAGTGGGTGAGCAGGAAGGTCGTCATGCTGGCATCGCAGATCGCGCCGCAGTGGGCGCCGCCGTCACCGAGCCCGAAGGCGGAATCCGGATGCTCGAGCATCGCGCGCATCGCCTCGAGGTCGCCGTCGCTGTAGGAGAGGATCGCGAGCATGAGGAGCTGCCGGCCGTCGAGCTCGAGCATCCAGTCGTAGAGCACCTCGTAGGGGTCGCGGCCCTCGCGCGCGGCGACGGCGCGCACGCTCTTCTCCGGGCCAGGCTCGTAGTCCGGCGGATCGCCGAGCGGGAAGATCTTGTGCAGGCCGTGCTCGATCAGCTGCATCACCACGGCGATGCGCGGATCGGTGGCCTCGTTCTTCTCCGACAGGATCTGGCGTCGGATCTCCGGCCGGCGGAGCTGCGCGACGCGCTCCGGGAGCGGCAGCGCCTCGAGCTTCCGACAGGTCGGGCGGTACGAGAACGGGTGGAAGGTCTGGTGGCCGATCAGGAGCATCGTGGGCCGCGAGCCCACCTGGGGAGTCAGGCGCGCGCCGTGGGCATTGGCGTCGCGACACAGCCCCAGCACGTGCCGGAACTGCTCCTTGTCGACGTCGTGCTGCGAGAGCGCGAACGACACCGGCCGGTGGATCTCGGCGGAGAGGCGGCGCATCCACGCCACCTCCTTCTCCGGCGCCGCGAGGTCCTCGCCCATCGCGCCGGCGGGCGCGAGCTCGAAGAGGCCGCGGCCGAGCTCGCCGAGCACGCGGCCGATGCCGAAGAGCTCGTCCTCCGCGGCGAACGTGCCGGGCACCGGCTCGCCATCCACCGCGCGGTGTACGATCGTGCGCGACGTCGAGAAGCCGAGCGCGCCGGCGAGGATCGCCTGGCGCACGATCTCGGCCATCTTCGCGATGTCCTCCCGGCTCGCCGGCTCGTTCTTCGCGCCGCGCTCGCCCATCACGTACGCGCGCACGGGGCCGTGGGCGACCTGCGTGCCGATGTCGAGCGCGTGCGGCAGCGCCTCGAGCGCGTCGAGGTACTCGGGGAAGCTCTCCCAGCCCCAGCGCATGCCGGCGGCGAGCGCCGTGCCGGGGATGTCCTCGACGCCCTCCATCAGGCCGATCAGGAACTGCTCCTGGCCCCTGCGCACGGGCGCGAAGCCGACGCCGCAGTTGCCCATCACCACCGTGGTGACGCCGTGCCAGCAGGAGGGCGAGAGCAGCGCATCCCAGGTCGCCTGGCCGTCGTAGTGAGTGTGGATGTCGACGATGCCCGGCGTGACGAGCCTGCCGCGGGCGTCGAGCGTCTCGCGCGCGGCGCCGAGGCCCTTTCCCACGGCGGCGATGCGCCCGCCCGAGATGGCGACGTCCGCCTCGCGCGGCTCGCTGCCGGTTCCGTCCACGAGCGTTCCACCGGAGACGATCAGGTCGTGCATGCTTCCCTCCTCGGGGTCTCGGGCGCAGGGCCGAGGTCGATCTCGATGCCGCCCGCCACCGCGCGCACGGCGTAGCGAATGGCGGGCTTGCGGATCGGCGCTGCGCATGGGCTGCCGTCCCGCACGTCGAGCCGTCCGCCGTGCAGCGGGCACTCGAGCACGTGGCCGTGCAGGCGCCCGGCATCCAGCGGCACGAAGGCGTGCGGGCAGCGGTTCTCGAGCGCGTAGACGCCGTCCTCGGTGCGGCACAGGACGAGCCTCCTGCCGTGCGCCTCGATGGCTCGCAGCGTCCCGCTGGCCAGGTCGCTCACGTCGACGAAGACGCGCGCGCTCACCGACCCACGTACTCCTCGAGCGTCTTGTGGAAGTGCCGGATGCGGATCTCCTGAGTGCCGAGGTGGAGACTGCGGAACGCGCCCGAGCGCATGCCCGCCTGGATGCGCGGCAGGTTGTAGAGATCCTCGTCCATCAGGTCGCCGCCCTCGCAGCGGCCCGCCAGGCGGTCGCCGTCGGCGGCGCGCAGCCGCAGCTTCTCCGGCCGCGGGATCTTCTGCGCCGGCGTCCGCACCAGCGAGACGAAATCGAAGAACATCCGGTCGGGGTCGTCGGGGTGCGGCCGGTGCGTGAACACCCAGGTGAAGAGCGAGTGGATGTTGAGCGTGACGTTGGGAAACACCGTGTAGTGGAAGTCGTCGCACATCTGCGACTCGGAGAGCTCCGAGAAGTCGCAGCCGAGCGCCGGGCCCATCTTGCGGATCGCCTCGGCGAAGGCGGCGCGGGCCTCGGCCGGTCCGCCGCGGAACGCGTCCACGTCCACGCCGACGCGGCGCAGGAACAGGTCGCGCACGCCAGGGGTCACGGTCCCCGCGCCCGGGTGCCGCGGGCTCGCCTGCACCTCGGGGAAGATCATGCGCGTGTGCCGCTCGTAGCAGTCGTACTGGGTGTTGACGTCGTCGCTGAACTCGAGGGTCCAGGTGTGCGTCGCGGCGAGGTGGTAGGCCTCGTTGAAGGCGTCGACGGAGGTCTTCCAGTTGCAGTCGATCTCGATCGTCGCGTCGAAGGCGACCTGCCACTCCTCGAAGTGATAGGGCGCGAGGTGGCGCGGGATCACGCCGAGGTACTCGCGCAGGGGTCCGGCCGCCGGGTCGAGGTTCACGAACACGAAGCCGGCCCAGGTCTCGCAGCGCACGGGGCGCAGGTCGAGCCCCGCGCAGCCCTGGGGAAAGCTCTCCGGATCCAGCGGCGCCAGCAGCCGTCCGTCGAGGTCGAAGCGCCAGCCGTGGAACAGGCAGGCGAAGCCCTCGGCGTGGCCGCGCCCCGGCTCGCGCAGGCGGTTGCCGCGGTGCGTGCAGACGTTGTAGCGGGCGGCGAGCCGGCCGTCGCGCTGGCGCACCACGAGGATCGACTCGGGGCCGATCTCGAAGGTGAAGTAGTCGCCGGGCCCTTGCGCGTCGGACTCGCGGCCCGCCAGCAGCCAGACGCGCGTCCACATGCGCTCCCACTCGAGCGCCGCGTACTCGCGGCTCGTGTAGCGCTCCTTGGGGATCGGGGCGGTGCCGAGCTCCGGCACCGGGGCTCGCTCGTGAGGCGTGCGAAGCGGCGTCGCCACGGCGTCCTCCAGCTCAGCGCGGGGTCCGCAGACCCGCGATCAGGAGCTCCGCCGCGGCCCGCAGGTGGCGGTCGCTCGACACGTCGACGAAGGGACTCGAGGAGAGCAGGTGCTGGATCATGCCGACCTGCATCGCGCGCAGCACCTCGGCGGTGCTCTGCACGTCGAGGTCCGCGCGGAACTCCCCCGTCGCGACGCCCTGCTCGAGCAGCGCGACGAGCTTGTCGCGCCACTCGGCCATCGCGCGCCGCGAGGACTCCTCGAAGCCGATGCGCATCGCCGCGGCGTCCTCGGAGGCCATGGCCAGCAGCAGGGGACGCCGCCGCGTGTCGGCCAGGTTGATGCGCAGCCAGGCCGCCAGCGCATCGCTGCAGCTGTGCGCCTCGGCGAGCGCGCGGTCCACCGCGGCGGTCCACTCCTCGAGCATGTGCCGCTGCACCTCGCGCGCGAGCTCGTCCTTCGAACCGAAGTGCTGGTAGACGAGCGCGCGCGAGACGCCCGCCGCGGCCGCGACGTCGTCGATGCGGGTCCTCGCGAAGCCGTTCTTGGCGAAGCACTGCGCCGCGACCTCGAGGACGCGCAGGCGCCGCTGCTCGCTCCGGGAGGTGCGGGCAGGGGAGGCCTCGGAAACCGGGAGGGCGGACATCGGCCGCCACTTTAGATGAAATAAAACAGAATTGTCAATTTCGTCCAGATCCGGGACCCGCGGGCGACCCCGCCGTTATGCTCGCCGCCCGTGTGGAGGCCGCTCCTGCGCTTCGTCCTGCTCGGGGGCGTGCTGTTCGCCGCGCAGCGCGTGCTGCTGGCCGAGCCGGCGCGACGGCCCGAGCCGGTCGTGCTCTCCGCGGCGCGGCTCGAGGCGCTGCGGATCGAGGCGCTGCGCCGCGGGAGCGCGAACAGCGAGCAGGACCTCGCGGCGCTCGTTCAGGAGGAGGTGGACGACGAGCTGCTGGTCCGCGCCGCGCGCGCGGCGGGCCTCGACCGCGACGATCCGGTGGTGCAGCAGCGCCTGGTCCAGAACATGCGCTTCGCCGGCGCCGCCCCCGAGCGGAGCGATGCATCGCTGCTCGAGGAGGCGCGGGAGCTCGGGCTCGACCGCAGCGACCCGGTAGTGCGCAGGCGTCTCGTGCAGGTCATGCGCATGGGCATCGAGGCCCGCGCGCCGGCCCCGGAGCCCGGCGAGGCGGAGCTGCGCGCGCGCTACGAGGCGGACGCGGCGCGCCAGCTCCAGCCGGCGCGCACGCGCCTCGTGCAGCTCTACTTCGCGAGGGAGCACGAGGCGGAGGCTCGCCGCGCGCTGGCGCGCCTGCGCGCGGCGGGAGCGGGGCCCGAGGCGATCGCCGGCATCGGCGAGGGCTTCCTCCACCCGGCCGAGCAGCCGCCGCAGTCCGACGAGGAGCTGGCGGCGCGCTTCGGCGCGACGTTCGCGAGCGCGGTGGCCCGCCTGGCCCCGGGCGCCTGGGACGGGCCGGTCGCCTCGGCCTACGGACTCCATCTGGTGTACGTCCGCGAGCGGACCCCCGCGTCGCGCGTGCCCTTCGAGAGCGTCCGCGAGCCGCTGCGCCTCACGCTGCTGGCCGAGCGGCGCGCGAAGTTCCTCGCGGAGGAGCTGAGGCGCATGCGCGCCGGGGTGGAGGTGGTGATCGCGCCGGAGAAGAAGCCCGCGCCCGCCGCGCGTTGAAGCGCGTCAGGGCTCGAGCAGGTTGGCGCGCAGGCGCGCGAGGGTCGCGTCGTCGAGTCCGAGGCCGGCCTGCAGATAGCGCTCGGTCGAGCCGTACTTCTGGTCGATCGCGTCGAAGGCGGCCTGGAGGTACTCGCGGCGGGCCTCGAAGAGAGGCCGCACGTCGTCGGGATCGGTGCGGAAGAACGAGACGAAGCGCAGCACGAGCAGCATGCGCTGCGTCGCGGCTTCGCTGTAGCCGTTGGTGAGCAGGTAGTCGCTCATCGCGACGTCCCGCGGCACCCCGACCGCGAGAAGTGTCAGCGCCGCCGCGAAGCCCGCGCGGTCCTTGCCGGCGGTGCAATGGAACAGCGCCGGCAGGTTCGAGGGGTCGGCGAGATCGCGCAGGAAGGCAGCAAAGACATCCGAGAAGTCGGTGACGAAGGCGCGGTTGGCCTGCACGAGCAGCGCGGCCATCTCGTCGGCGCGAGCCTTGCCCGAGAGCAGCTCGTCGCGGAGCGCCCGGGGATCGAGCGCATCGCCGAAGATCGGCAGCCACGCCACGGGCAGGGCGAAGGGGAGGCGATCGGGCTCGCGCTCGCGCTCCTGCTGCGAGCGGAAGTCCACGACGCGGTGGAGCCCGAGGCGCGCGAGATAGGCGACGTCTTCGTCGCTGAGGTCGCCGAGCGCGTCGGAGCGGTAGAGCACGCCCCAGCGCACGAAGCCGCCCTGCGCGCTGGGGTAGCCGCCGAGGTCGCGCGCGTTGTGCGCGCCGTCGAGCGGCAGACGCCTCGAGGCCCCGCGCTGCGCCTCGGGCAGCGCGACGGGAATGGCTCGCGCGTCGGGCGGCACGTGGCGCGCGCAGGCGAGGCACAGCAGCGCGAGGAGCCAGAGCGCTCCGGCGGCGTCGGCGCGGCGGCGGGGGCGCGGCACGGGATCGCGATTCTACCGGGCGCCGCGGGGCGTGCAGCCGGGGTCGGGCCGCGAGAGCAGGGGCCCGAGCGCGCGGGCCGCGTTCCGGGCGAGGCGCTCGCGTCCGGACTGACTCGCCCGCGTCAGGTCGATGAAGGCGTCGTCGTCCGCGCCGTCGAGGTCCTGCGACACGTCGAGGACCGTGGCGCGGTAGGCGACGCCGAGAATGGGAAGGAGCTTCGAGAGTTCGCGGTTCGCGACGACGAGGCGCCGCGCCTCCGGCCACACCGATTCGTGGAAGCGGATCACGGCGTCGGGCGAGGACCCGTTCACCGCGAGGGAGAGCGAGGTCAGCGCCACGTCGATGCCGTGCTGGCGGGCGCGGACCAGGAGCTCGCGATAGCGGCGCGCGGCGATGCTGCGCCGCAGCTTCTCCGGGTCCGTCGACGCGGCCAGCGCCGCGTGGAACGCCCGGGACGCCGCGCGCGCACGCACGCGGCCCTCGAGCGCGGCGAGCCAGCGCGACGCCCGCGGCGGCGGAGCGAGCGCCGGCAGGGCATCGTCGGCGGGAAGGAGCCCGTCGAGCGCATCCACGCCGGGCTCGACGATCAGGAGATCCGGCGCGAGCGGCGCGATCTCCACGTCGAAGTTCGCGACCAGTCTCTCGAGCGTGTGCCCGGGCCGGCCGGCGTTGATCACGGCGATCCGACGCGGACAGGTGTAGTCGGCGTCGAGCTCCGCGGCGAGCAGCGCGGGCCAGGGACGCTCGCTCTCGGTCTGCGTCGCGCCGAAGGTGTTGGCGCCGCCCGCCACGACGATGCGGAACGCGCCACCGGGGGGCGCGTCGGCGCGGCGCCAGCCGCGCGCATCGAGCTCGACCGGCGTCCCGAACCACGCGATCCGCGAGCCGGGGGTCAGGTCGGCGTTGCCGTCGAGCACGCGGCGCTCCGCGTCGTGCGCCTTCCACCAGCTCCTCAGCGCGAGGGGATCGCCGTGCGATTCCCGGAACGAGACGCTCGGTGTGACCGCCTCGGGAGCCGGCGCGGGCAGCAGCTCCGCGAGGGAGAGCAGCGCGGCGAGCGCCCCCGCCCCGAGGCCGATCCCGCGCAGCCATGCGCCGCCGCGCCGCGTGGCGATCCACAGGCTCGCCGCGAGCAGCCAGGCCCCCGCGTGGAACGCCGGCGGGCGGTCGCCCAGGTAGCCCCGCGCGAAGAGCTCGGCGCCGCCGATCAGGGCGACGAGCAGGAGCAGGCTGCGGGTCGACATCGAGCGCGCCAGCCTAACGCGGGCCGCTCCGCGACCCCACTGGCCAGAGGCCCGTTGCGCCGGGCAGAATCCGGGCCATGCGCGACGCAGAATCGCTGGAAGAAGAGGTGCGCGGCTGGATCGACGCCGCCGAGCGCATCGTGGTGCTGACCGGCGCCGGCATCTCCACGGACTCGGGCATTCCCGACTTCCGCGGGCCGCAGGGCCTCTGGACGAAGAATCCCGAGGCCGAGAAGATGGCGACGCTCCACCACTACATGTCGAGCGCCGACGTGCGCAAGCTCGCCTGGAAGACGCGCCTCGACATGCAGGGGCGCGAGATCCAGCCGAATGCCGGCCACCACGCGCTGACCGAGCTCGAGCGCCGCGGCAAGCTCCACGCCTTGATCACGCAGAACGTCGACGGGCTCCACCAGGCGGCGGGCACCTCGCCGCACCGCATCGTGGAGATCCACGGCACGCTGCAGGAGGTCGTCTGCATGGCGTGCGGCGAGCGCGCGCCCATGGAGCGCGCGCTCGCCCGCGTGCGCGCCGGCGAGGCGGATCCGCCGTGCCGCAGCTGCGGCGGCATCCTCAAGTCGGCCACGATCTCGTTCGGGCAGAACCTCGTGCCGGAGGACCTGATGCGCTGCGAGCGCGTGGCGCAGGAGTGCGACCTGCTGCTCGCCGTCGGCTCCACGCTCGCGGTGTATCCGGTGGCAGGAGTCGTGCCGATCGCCCGCCACGGCGGGGCGCGCATCGCGATCGTGAACGGCTCGCCGACCGAGATGGACCACCTGGCCGACGCGGTGCTGCGCGGCTCGATCTCTCGGATCCTGCCGCGGCTCGTCTCGGACCCGGCCCGCGCGGGCGCAGAGCGGACCCACTGACGTGCTGCAGGAGCTCAGCCGCGCGCAGAGGCTCAAGCTGCTCCAGTTCGTCTGCTCGTTCGCCTGGGCCGACCTCGAGGTGCGCCCGGAGGAGCGCGCTTTCGTGTTGCGCCTGGTGCGCCGTCTCGGGCTCGACGAGTCGGACGAAGAGCAGGTGGGGCGCTGGCTCGAGGTGCCGCCGGAGCCCGAGTCGGTGGACCCGGCGGACATCCCGCTCGCACACCGGAAGGTGTTCCTCGCAGCGATCGACGGCGTCGTCGCCGCGGACGGCGAGATCCAGCCCGAGGAGCGCGAGAGCCTGCGCCTGCTGAAGCAGCTGCTCGGCTAGCTCCCATCTCCGCTCGCCGTCGGCTCGCTGAGCGCGGCTACGCCGCTTGCTCCTCGGCGCGCCGCTTCGCCGCCGCGACGGCGCGATCGGCGAGGCGCGTCGGCTCCGGCAGCCGGTGCCCGGCGCAGGCCGCCAGCACGAGGCGCACGCACGTCTCGAGATCGATGGCGTGGCCGACGCTGACGTACAGGGGCTTGCTGCCCTCGCGCGTGCGCACCACGCTGCCGATGCACTCGCCGTCCTGCCAGAGCGGGGTGCGTGCGCCGCGCGCCGGCCCGGGCTCGGCGTGACTGCCGACCAGGCGGCTCTTGGCCACGCCGACGGTCGGGATTCCGACGAGCACACCGAGGTGACTCGCGATGCCGAAGCGGCGCGGGTGCGCGAGCCCGTGGCCGTCGACGAGCAGCGCGTCCGGCGTGCCGCGCAGGCGGCGCAGCGCCGCCAGCATCGCGGGCGCTTCCCGGAACGAGAGCAGCCCCGGCACGTACGGGAAGCGCAGCGGGCGCTGCGCGGCGCGCTCTTCGAGGAGCGCGCCCCGCTCGAGATCCCACAGCACGGCGACGGCGTGGCAGCGCGCCCCGTCGCGGGAGAACGCGCAGTCGACGCCCGCCAGCAGCCGCAGCGCCCGGCGCGGCGGCGCGATCTTCACGCGCGACGCGAGGCGCCGCTGGACGGCGACCGCCCGGGCGGGCGTCAGCGCAAAGCGGTGGGGTGCGCGCGGGATCCTCAACGCGACCCTTGTATCAGTCCGCGTCGGCGCGCGCGAGGGCCGCCTTCGGTCAAGCGCGGCGAGCCGGCTGACGCGCCCGGCGCGCGCGCTGTAGACTGCGCGGCCATGAACCCCGAGAAGATCGTCCGAGACTTCTGCGCCGCCGCCAGCCGGCGCGATGCCGCCGAGCTCGCCGCCTACTTCAGCGACGACGCCGTCTACCACAACATCCCGGTCGACCCGGTGCGCGGGCCCGAGGCGATCCGCAAGGTGCTGGAGTCGTTCCTCGGCCCGGCGTCGAACACGGAGTTCGAGATCCGCGGTCTCGCCGTGCAGGGGCGGCTCGTGCTCACCGAGCGCATCGACCGCTTCGTGGTGAACGGCAAGCCGGTCGTGCTGCCGGTGATGGGCGCCTTCGAGGTCCGCCCCGACGGCAAGATCAGCGCGTGGCGCGACTACTTCGATCTGGCGCAGTTCACCAAGCAGCTCGCATGACCTCGCCGCGCGCCACGGCCGGCGCGCGTGCCGCCATCGTGCTGGTGCGCCACGGCGAGACGGAGCTCAACGCCGCGCGCATCCTGCAGCGGCCGGAGACTCCGCTCTCGGCGCGCGGTCTCGAGCAGGCCGGGCGCCTGGCGGCGCGGCTGGCGGGGCTGCCCGTGGGCCGCGTCCTCTCGAGCGACTACGCGCGCGCCCGCATGACCGCCGAGTGTGTGGCGCGAGCGACCGGCGCCCCGCTCGAGCTCGAGTCGCTGCTCCGGGAGCGCAACTTCGGCGACCTGCGCGGGACGCCCTACGCGGAGCTCGAGGTGGATCCTTTCGCTCCGGGCTACGTGCCGCCGGGCGGAGAGAGCTGGGAGGAGCTGCATGCGCGGGCCGACCGCGCCTGGGAGCAGGTGGTCCAGGTGTCCGGCCGCACGCCGGGCCACCTGGTCGTCGTGACCCACGGTCTGGTCTGCCACTCCCTCGTGTCACGCCGCTTCGCGCTGCCGCCCGGCGTTCCGGCGCCGCCCGGCTACGCGAACACGTCCGTGACGTGGGTCGACCCGGAGCCGCCGTGGCGCGTCGCGGCCCTGAACTGCACCGCGCACCTCGAGTTGCGCTCCGGGCAGCCGGCCGGAGAGCGGTCGCCGGAGGCCTGAGCCTCGGCGACGTCACCGGCCGTCGCCGCCGCCCTTCTTGTCCTTGTCGCCGCCGTCGTCGCCCTTGCCGCTGAAGCGCAGCGGCCGCTTGCCGGTCAGGATGTCGGGCGTGATCACGTAGTCGCCCGAGAGCGCGCGGGTGAAGACGCGCTTCGACACCTCGCCGTCGCCGCCCGTCCACAGGAGGCCGAGGCCTCCCACCACGAGTCCGCCGGCCGCGTGGACGAGCTTGAGCGGGCTCCAGACCATGGAGGCCAGCGCCGCGCCGGCGCCGAGTCCTCCCTCGGCCCAGATGCTCCTCGGCTTCGCCGTGGCTGCGGGCGCAGCGGTCAGGACGAGGGCACACGCCGTGAGGCCGGCGACCCTGCTACGCCACCCGGAGACGCCCTGCATGGGGCTCCTCCTCGATCGGGGGGCGGGCCTGGATGACGCGCGGGAGAGTAGGGGGTCTGCCGGAGCGCGGCCAGGGGCTCTAGTCCGGGTACTCGATCCGCACGCCCTCGCTGACGCAGCGCGACTGGCAGGTCAGCACCCAGCCCTCGGCCAGCAGCTCGGGCGTCAGGCAGTCGTTGGCTGCCATCTCGACCTTGCCCGAGATCAGCTTCGCCATGCAGCAGGAGCAATAGCCCTCCTCGCACGAGAAGGGAGGCTCGAGGCCCGCGCGGCGGGCGGCGTGCAGCACCCGCTCGCCCGCCTGGTACGGCACCTCGTGCGCCTTGCCCTCGAGCACGACCGTGATGGCGCGCGGCGCGGCCTCGCCCGGCTGCGGCGCAGGCGCCGCGGCCTCGTGATCCGGCGGAGAGATGAAGCGCTCGATGTGGATGCGCTCGCGCGCCACGCCGAGCCCGCGCAGCGCGTGCTCCACCGTGTCCATGAACGCCGTGGGGCCGCAGAGGTAGAAGTCGCGATCCAGTGCCGCGCGCGCCTCCGCCGCCACGTCTGCCTCGCCGAGGAAGCCGTGCTCGTCGTCGAGCGAGTGGTGCACGGTGAGGCGGTCCGGATGGCGCCGGCAGAGGTCCGCCAGCTCGCGCTCGAAGATGATGGAGTGCGCGTCGCGATTGCAGTACACGAGGCGCATGCGGCGCCGGGTCGTCGCCAGCGCGGTCTTGATCAGCGAGATGCAGGGCGTGATGCCGCTCCCGCCGCTGAAGAACACGAGGTCGCGGCGGGCGTCCGGCTGGAGCACGAAGAGCCCGGCGGGCGGCACCACCATGAGCGGCGTGCCGGGCCGCACGGTGTCGTTCATCCAGTTCGAGATGCGGCCGCCGTCGACGCGCTTCACCGTCACCTTGATCTCGCGATCCACGTCGGGGCTGCTCGACAGCGAGTAGCTGCGCACGAGCACGCGCCCCTGCCAGGGCACCTTGAAGGTGAGGAACTGGCCGGCGCGGTAGCGGAACGCCTGCGCCAGCTCGGGCGCCACCTCGAGCACGATCGAGATGGCGTCGTGCGTCTCCGCGACGACGCGCGCGACGCGAAGCTCGTGGCACGAGGCGGTGGCCTCGCTCCACTGCTCGGGGCTCACGCCTGCGGAGGTCGGATCGATCATGCGGATGTCGGGGCTGGAGCGCGGCGCCGGGACGGCGACGCGAGGGGAGCGCGCAGCCTAGCGTATCGGCCGCGGCGAGGCAGAGGCGGCGGCCGGCGCGGCGCGGGGCGGCTCCGTCGGCAGCAGCACGCGCGGATTCATCAGATCGTCGGGATCGCGCGCGCGCTTCACCTTGCGCAGCAGCGCCACGCCGCGAGCACCTCGCGCTCCGTGCGCACGGCGTCGCCGAGGCGCGCGCGCAGCGCTGCGACGAGAGCGTCCACGCGGGTCAGCTCGCGCGGGCCGGCGCCGGGGCGATCGCGCCGGCGCCGCGCCGCGCCCGCCAGGCCGCCACGCGCAGGCCGAGCGCAGTCCAGCTCGCGAGGGCCAGGGGCAGGTACGCCGGCTTCTGGAACGCCAGCGGCGTCCAGTCGAGCGCGAAGATGAACCAGAGGTAGTGGATGCCCGCGCGGTGCAGCGCCTTCCAGCGGCGCGGCCCGAGCCAGTCCGCGCTGCGATCGAAGGAGGTCAGCACCATCGCGGCGAGCAGCACGTAGGCGAGCCCCCCGCCGTAGAACACGACCGGATCGATCCGGAAGGCGTCGCCGAGCAGGAGCGCGAGCAGGCCGATGTCGACGGCGTGGAGTCCGTGAGCCACCGCGAACGAGACCCCGACGTAGCGCCGGTTGCGCAGCAGCCAGCGCGACGCCCGCGACGGCCACAGGCGATGCACGGGCGCGGCGAGATAGACGCACAGGAAGATCGCGAACGAGACGCGGGCCGAGGCGCGGACCGCCGTGCGCAGCCCCGCCTCCTCGGTGCCCGTGAGTCCGAGCAGCGCGGCCTGCACCGCGACGAGGATCACGGACGCCGCGCCGACGAGGCGCCAGCCCTGCATCACGCCGCTCCTTCCTGCTGCTCCACGCTCGTGTCGGGGCCGGTGCGGGCTCCGATCGGCACGACGTCGAAGCGCTCGCGCTCGAGGCGATCCCACACGGTGTCGCGCTCGAGAGTCGAGAGGCTCGCCGCGGCGGAGCTCATGGGCGGCGCACATCGAGGACGCTGCCGTTCTCCAGCCCGGCCCTCAGCAGGGCCCACAGCTCGCGCGCGGCCTCGTCCGGTGTCTTCAGCGCGCCCTCGGCGTGCAGCGCGCGAAAACGCTCCACGTCGGGGAAGTCGCGCTCGGCGGTCGCGCGGATCCGGACCTGCATCGCCGTCTCGACGATGCCCGGCGCCACCGCCGCGACGCGGATCCGCCCACCGCGGCGCGACTGCTCGGCGCCCACCGTGCGCACCCAGTGATCGACCGCGGCCTTGCCCGCGCAGTAGGCGCTCCAGCCCTCGTACGCGTGGGAGGCCGCGCCCGAGCTGATGAGCAGCAGCGTGCACGGCGCGCGGGTCTCCCGGGCCGCGCGCAGGAAGGCGTCGCCGACGACCTGGGGCGCGGCGGAGTTGAGCAGCACCTGTCGCGCGTAGCCCCGGGCGTCGACCTCGCCCGCGAAGCCCATCGGGTCGAGCGTGCCGGCGCAGTGGATGCAGTACACGCCCTCGCCGTCGAAGCCCTTCATCGCGTCTGCAAAGAAGGCGGCGACCGCGGGCCACGCGGCCGGATCCGCCAGATCGGCGCGGAGGTGCTCGACGCCCGCGCCGCCGCGGCGGCTGATGTCGACGACGCGCGCGCTACGCCAGGGCACCGCGCGGACCAGGGCTCTGCCGATGCCGCTCGAAGCTCCGGTCACGAACACGAGGTGGCTCGGCATGGAGCCAGCGTACCAGAGCAGGCCCGAAGGGCGGTCCGGGAGCTAACGAGCCTCCGGCCGATCGGCGAGCGCCTCGAACTCGCGGAGCACGCGCGCGGCGTCGGGATGCTGCGCGATGCGCGCGTGGAGGACCGCGCGCTGCTGCGCCGCGGCGAGCGGCGGCTGGTCCACCGTCGCCCAGCGCACCACGCCGCGCCAGAGCGGGTCCACCACCTCGCCGCCGGGCAGGCTGCCGCCGCCCTGCGTCCGGAAGTGCAGCGAGCGCAGCTCGCCGAGGTAGAGACACAGCGAGCGCACGTGGATCGCCTCGTCGTCGCGGATGCGGTCCACGAGGCGCGCGGCGTGCTCCGCCTCGGCGCGGCGCGCGCGAAACAGCTGCGGGTCGCGCAGCAGCTGCTGGGCCAGCGAGAAGATCCGCTCGGCGCGGAACTCGATCAGCAGCAGATTGCAGAGGAAGTCGACGGTGCGCTCGATCGGCAGCGGGATGGCGGGAATGCGCGGGGCGCCGGCCTCCGGGCGCGAGATGTTCTGCGGGATCTCCGGGAACGGGAAGCCGGTCTCGCCGAAGGCGAGGTCGCGCACCGCGAACCACATCACGTCGTGGCCGCCGATGCCGCGCTCCGGCTCTCCGCCCTCGTCGAGCCCGTGTGCCGCGAGGAGTCCGCGATTCAGGTGGCCGACCGCCCGAGACGAGACGTCTTCCACCAGTGCGTCGCCGAGCTCGGGAAAGGCGAGCTCGGCGAGCACCCGCCCGCGCGCCTCGATCGCGCCGGTGATCGTCAGCAGGTTCCAGAAGGTCTGACCGAGCCCCTCCTCGAGCAGCAGCTTCTGCTGTGCGGCGTTCGGGTAGCGCACGCCCGCCAGCAGCGACGCGTCGGCGCGGAGCGGCGCGCCGCCCCGGGCGCGCAGCGCCTCGGTCCACGCGTCGAGCGCCGGACCGCGCACGAGGCTGCGCGGCGGGACGTAGCGTCCCTCCGCGTCGAAGCCTCCGTGCAGGCGGTGCCCGGCCTCGAGCTGCGCCGTGGCGTAGTCGTGTGAGCGCAGCAGCTCCTCGCGCGTGTAGCGAAGCCGGGGCTCGCTCACGGCGCGTCGCTCCGGGGCGCCCCGCGCGGCGCCAGCAGCGCGCGGCCGCAGAAGCGCGTCAGGTTCTCCAGCAGCTCGGCGCGCTGCGGCCTGCGTGCGGCGGCGCCGTGCACGCAGGCCGCGTGGATCATGCCGACGATGCCGTGGGCCACGATCTCCGGGTCGTAGTCGGCGGCCATGGCGCCGCGGCGCATGTCGCGGCGCAGCGCCGAGGCCAGCGTGAGCGCCAGGCGATCGCGCAGGCTCGCGCCGCGCGGCAGCTCGGCCGCGATCACCGCGGCGTCTGCGAAGGCGGCGCCGAGCACGCCGGGGTGCTCGTCCGCGAACTCGAAGAGCGCCTCGAGCGCGCCGCGCAGACCCGTCTCGAAGTCGGCGGCGGGCGCGGCGCGTTCGCCCATGCGCGACATCAGCTCCTCGGCGGCGTCCTCGGTGAAGGCGAGGAAGGCCTCGCGCTTGTCCGCGAAGTGCACGTAGAAGGTCCCGATCGCGACGTCGGCAGCGCGCGCGATGTCCTGCGGGCGGGTGGCGTGATAGCCGCGCGCGGCGAAGAGGCGCCGCGCGGCCTCGAGCAGGCGCCGCCGGGTCTCGGCCTTGCGCTTCTCGCGCCGGCCGGGGTCGGCGACCTCCGCCGCGACGCTCCGAGCTCGACTCATGGTTGGTGATTTTTTGTCAATGATGAATAATTGTCAATCGTGGTACCGTGCTGCGGCGGCCCGCCGCGGCGAACCGCAGGAGGTTCGCGCCCGCGAGGCGTCGCGAGGCCGCGGGGCCCACGAAGCGAAGCGGAGGAGGACTGGAATGGGCGAGGCGTACATCGTCGGAGCGGTGCGCACGGCCGGAGGACGGCGCGGTGGCAGACTCTCGCAGTGGCACCCGATCGACCTCGGAGCGCTCGTGCTCGACGAGCTGGTCGCGCGCACGGCGATCGATCCCGCACACATCGAGGACGTGATCTTCGGCTGTGTCGACCAGGTCGGAGCGCAGTCTGCGAACATCGCGCGCAACTGCGTGCTCGCCACGCGGACCCTGCCGGAGAGCATCCCGGGCACCACGGTCGACCGGCAGTGCGGATCGTCCCAGCAGGCGCTGCACTTCGCCGCGCAGGCGGTGATGTCCGGCGTGCACGACGTCGTGATCGCGGGCGGCGTCGAGGTGATGAGCCTCGTGCCGCTCGGCGGCAACGCCATCGCGGGTCACAAGGCCGGCATGGGCGTTCCCTACGGGCAGGGCATGAAGCGCCGCTACCCGGGCGCGCGTTTCAACCAGTTCGCCGGCGCGGAGATGATCGCCGAGAAGTGGGGCTTCGACCGGGAGCGGCTCGATCGCTTCGGCCTCTCCAGCCACGAGAAGGCGGCGCGCGCGACCCTCGAGGGCCGCTTCGCGCGGGAGATCGTGCCCGTCGAGGTGACCCACGAGGACGGCCGCGTGGAGAAGTTCGCCGCCGACGAGGGCATCCGCGCCGATGCCAGCTACGAGGCGATGGCGAAGCTCAAGACGCTGTCCGAGAAGGGACTGCTCACGGCCGGCACCTCGAGCCAGATCACCGACGGCGCCGCGGCGGTGCTCGTCGCGAATCAGGCGGGGCTCGAGAAGCTGCGCGCCACGCCCCGGGCGCGCTTCGTGGCGATGGCGCTCGCCGCGGACGACCCCGTGATGATGCTGCACGTGCCGATCCCCGCGACGAAGAAGCTCCTGCAGCGGGCCGGCATGCGCATCGAGCAGGTGGACCGCTACGAGGTGAACGAGGCGTTCGCCTCGGTGCCGCTCGCGTGGCTCCACGACCTCGGCGCGGACCCCGCGAAGCTCAACGTCAACGGCGGCGCGATCGCGCTCGGTCACCCGCTCGGCTGCACCGGCGCGAAGCTGATGACGACGCTGCTCCACGAGCTCGAGCGGAGCGGCGGCCGCTACGGCCTCCAGACCATGTGCGAGGGAGGCGGCCTCGCGAACGCCACGCTCATCGAGCGGCTCTAGTCCGCACACGCGCGCCCGGGAGGACCCTCGTGAAGTTCGGGATCTTCTACGAGCACCAGCTCCCGCGCCCCTGGCGGGAGGGCGACGAGCTGCGCCTGTTCCAGGAGGCGCTCGATCAGGTCGAGCTCGCCGACCGGCTCGGCATCGACTACGCGTGGGAGGTCGAGCACCACTTCCTCGAGGAGTACTCCCACTCGTCCGCTCCCGAGGTCTTCCTGGCCGCCTGCTCGCAGCGCACGAAGCGGATCCGCCTCGGCCACGGCATCGTGCTGATGCCGCCGGCCTACAACCCGCCGGCGCGGATCGCCGAGCGCATCGCCACCCTCGACCTCGTCTCGCAGGGGCGCGTCGACTTCGGCACCGGCGAGTCGTCGTCGCTGGCGGAGCTCGGCGGCTTCGGCGTCTCGGTCGCAGAGAAGCGGGCCATGTGGCGCGAGACCGTCGAGCAGGTCGCGAACATGATGGTGATGGACCCGTACCCCGGGTACGAGGGCCGCTACTTCACGATGCCCTGCCGCAACGTGATCCCGAAGCCGGTGCAGAAGCCGCACCCGCCGCTGTGGGTCGCGTGCAGCAACCGCGAGACGATCCACCTCGCCGCGCGGCTGGGCCTCGGGGCGCTCACGTTCGCCTTCGTGGATCCGAGCGAGGCGCGCAAGTGGGTCGGCGAGTACTACGAGATCCTGAAGCGCGAATGCGTGCCGGTCGGACACGCCGTGAACGCCAACATCGCGATGGTGACGGGCTTCTCCTGCCACGAGGACGAGGCCGAGGCGCGCCGCCGCGGCGAGGACGGCTTCCGCTTCTTCGGCTACGGCCTCGCGCACCACTACATCTTCGGGACGCACAAGCCCGGTCGCACCGACATCTGGAAGAACTTCGAGAAGGCCCGGGCACTCCTTCCGGACGCGGGCGCGAGCCGCGGCATCGGCACGCCGGACCAGCTCCGCGAGCATCTCCGCAGCTTCGAAGAGGCGGGCGTCGACCAGGTGATCTTCATCCAGCAGGGCGGGCGGAACCGCCACGAGCACATCTGCGAGTCGCTCGAGCTCTTCGCCGCGCGCGTGCTGCCGGACTTCGCGGCGCGCGCGGCGTCGCGCGTGCGCGAGAAGGAGGAGGCGCTCGCGCCCTTCGTCGAGCAGGCGCTCGCCCGCAAGCGATGGATGCGGCCGCTCTCCGACGACGAGATCCCCGAGCTGCACGCGCTCGGCCGCCAGATCGTGGAGCAGGCGCCGGGGCTCTCGAACGTCGCCAGCAGCACGGGCGGCGTGTCGGTGCCGCTCGTGGATCCGCTCGCGGGGCAGCGCTGAGCGCCTACACTCCGGCCCGGCGGACGGGAGTCCGGACGAGGGGGGTGGAGATGCTTCGCAAGCTGGCGCTCGCCGCGCTCGCATCGCTGTCGGTGGCGTGCCTGACGGTGGGCGAGGACTTCGCGGTCGGCCGCGTGTCGCACATCCAGATCGGCAAGACCACGCAGGCCGAGCTGCGCAAGGAGCTCGGCGAGCCGTGGCGCACCGGCCTCGAGGATGGCCAGCGCACCTGGACCTACGGCTACTACAAGTACAACCTGATCGGCGCCTCGCAGACGCGCGATCTCGTGGTGCGCTTCGACGACAAGGGCGTCGTGCGCTCCTACAACTTCAACTCGACGTACCCCGAAGACGTTCAGAAGTAGGGGCGTCGCAGCCGCGCGTTTAGACGCGAGCCCGGACCGGCTATCATGCCCGCTCCTTCGATACGGGCCGGGCCGTTTCGCCGATGTACATCGATCTCACCGACGAGCAGAAGCAGCTTCGGGCCGAGCTGCGCGCCTACTTCGCGAAGCTGGTGCCGCCCGACGTGCGCCGCCAGATCAAGGGACTCGAGACCGGGCCGCTGCACAAGGAGCTGATCCGCCGCATGGGCAAGGACGGCTGGCTCGGCGTGGGCTGGCCCAGGGCGTACGGCGGTCAGGGGCGCACCGCGATCGAGCAGATGATCTGGTTCGAGGAGGCGCGCCGCGCGGGCGCGCCGGTTCCCTTCGTCACGCTGAACACCGTCGGGCCCACGCTGATGGCGGCCGGCACGGAGGCGCAGAAGCAGACGTTCCTGCGCGGCATCCTGGCCGGCGAGATCCACTTCGCCATCGGCTACTCCGAGCCCTCCGCCGGCACCGACCTCGCCTCGCTGGACACCCGCGCCGTGCGCGACGGCGATCACTACGTCGTGAACGGCACGAAGATCTTCACCAGCGGCGCCGACGCCGCGGACTACATCTGGCTCGCCTGCCGCACCGATCCGTCGGCGCCGAAGCACAAGGGCATCTCGATCCTGATCGTCGACACGAAGCTGCCGGGCTTTTCGTGGGCGCCCATCCACGTCGTCGGCGACGGCCACACCAACATGACCTACTACGAGAACGTGCGCGTTCCGGTGGCCATGCGGGTCGGCGAGGAGAACCGCGGCTGGCAGCTCATCACCATGCAGCTGAACCACGAGCGCGTGGGTCTCGCCGCGTTCAGCAGCTACGCGCACAAGCTGCTCGAGGACGTCGTGGAATGGGCCCGCGAGACGCCCGGCGAGGACGGCCGCCGGGTGGCCGACCTGCCGTGGGTGCAGAGCTGCCTCGGCGAGGTGTTCGCACGCCTCGAGGCGCTCAAGGTGCTGAACTGGCGCATGGGCTGGCAGCTCGAGCGCGGCAGCCTCGAGCCGGCGCTCGCGTCGGCGGTGAAGGTCCACAGCTCGGAGGCGCTGATCGAGATCTACCGGCTGCTGCTCGAGGTGCTCGGCGTGCCGGGCACGATCAAGCAGGACTCTCCCGGTGCGCTGCTGCGCGGCGAGCTCGAGCGCGAGTGGCGCCACTGCCAGATCAACACCTTCGGCGGCGGCGTCAACGAGGTCCAGCGCGAGATCATCGCCATGATGGGCCTCGGCCTGCCGCGCGCACCGCGCTGAGTCGCGCGCGTGGACCGGCGCCCCCTGTCCCCCGAGGAGCTGCGCAAGCGGCTCGACGCCGTGATCGGCGTGGAGGCCCCGTCGCAGCGGGGACGCGACCCCGTCAACCAGCCGATGATCCGGCACTGGTGCGACGCGGTCGGCGACCGCAACCCCGCCTACACGGACCCGGAGTTCGCGGCGGCGTCGATCCACCGCAGTGTCGTCGCGCCGCCGACCATGTTGCAGGCCTGGACGATGCCCGGGCTGGCGCCGCCCGAGCAGAAGCCCGCGGCCGGCCATCCGCTGCGCCAGGTGATGGAGCTGCTCGATGCGGCCGGCTACACGTCGGTGGTCGCGACGAACTGCCGCCAGGAATACCGGCGCTACCTCGTGCCCGGCGACTGGCTCGAGGTCAGGACGCGCATCGAGAAGGTCTCCGACGAGAAGCAGACCGCTCTCGGCGCCGGCCGTTTCGTCGACCAGCTGATGATCTACCGCGACCAGCGGGGCGAAGAGGTCGCGCGCATGACCTTTCGCATCCTCAAGTTCCGTCCGCGCGAGGCCGCCTCGCGCGACGCGACCGCCGCCGCGGCGGCCACCGCCGCGCCCGCGCCGCGCCCGCGGCGGC
>Ga0335070_10002794_pt1 | contig 20273 bp, 14 predicted proteins | sample Lox_Sample_13_FD_206722 | JGI IMG/M metagenome (GOLD analysis project Ga0335070, IMG submission 206722) | Soil microbial communities from Loxahatchee National Wildlife Refuge, Florida, United States - Lox_Sample_1.3 | ecosystem: Environmental > Terrestrial > Soil > Wetlands | place: USA... | reverse complement strand
CAGCAAGGATTATGTGGTATGTTTACTGCTCCCCGTAGTAAGATGACCCGATAAGGAGGCCGGCATGAACCCAGTCCTCAAGGTCGAAGGGCTCAAGAAGTCCTATGGCACGAAAGAGGCCGTCAAAGGCATCGATTTCGAGGTCCAGGCGGGCGAGATCTTCGCCCTCATCGGGCCGAACGGCGCGGGCAAGACGACAACGCTCAGGATCGTCGCGACGCTCCTGACCATCTCGGACGGGAAGGTGACGTTCCTCGGGCACGACTTGAAGAAGGAGCCCGAAAAGGTCCGGGAGAGGATCAGCTACCTGCCCGAGGAGGCCGGCGCCTACCGGAACATGAAGGGCGCCGACTATCTCAGGTTCATGGCCAACTTCTACGCCGGCAACGGTGAGAACGCCGACGAGATCGTCAAGAGGGGCATGGGCATCGCCGACCTGGGCACGGCCATCAACGACAAGGTCGGGACCTACAGCAAGGGCATGACCCGCAAGCTCCTCCTCGGCCGGGCCCTGATGACCAGGCCCACCCTGGCCATCCTGGACGAGCCGACCTCGGGTCTCGACGTCATCAACTCGCTCGAGGTCCGCGAGATCATCAAACGCTATGCCAAGGAGGGCATCTCGGTCCTTCTCTCTTCCCATAATATGCTGGAGATCGAGTTTCTGTCCGACCGCGTGGCCCTCATAGACGAGGGCCGGATCCTCGATGCGGGGACGTCCCAAGGACTCAAGGACAAGTATCAGGCGTCCAACCTCGAGGTCGTGTTCAGGAGCGCCGTCCGATGAAAAAATTCACCAATCTTCTCGTCAAGGAAATCAAGGATCTGGTCAACAAGCAGCTCATCATGTCCCTGGTCATGATGGTCGCCATTTTTTACTTCATCGGAGAGATGGCCAAGTCGGAGATGAAGAAGGCCGCGGCGACGCAGAAGATCTCGGTCCTCGACCTTGACCAGTCGGCGCTCTCCAAGGGACTCGCCGCCAGCCTGAAGACGGCCAATTTCCAGGTCGAATGGAGCCAGGCCAGGGACGCCGAGGCCGCCGTCCAGGCGGCCAAGCAGGGGGAGACGTACGTCCTCCTCGTCATCCCTCAGGGTTTCGGGGAATCGGTCGACCGCCTCGAGCCGAAGGAGATCTCGACCTATACGTTCCTGCGGAGCTTTTCCATAGGCGGCATAAGGAAGTCCGAGATCCTCAAGGCCGTCATCGCGGCGACGAACAGCTATCTCTCGAACGACATTCTCAAGAAGAAGGTCCCCGACGTCGCGCCGGACGTCCTCAAGACCCCGATCAAGAGCAAGGACTACATCATCGTCAAGGACAAGATGGCCGAGGGCTCGGCCTCGGCCATCTCCGGGTTCGTCTATTCCCAGTCCTTCATCATCCCGATCATCCTGTTCATGATCATCATGTATTCCTCCCAGATGGTCATCTCGGCCATCGCCATGGAGAAGCAGAACAAGACCCTGGAGACGCTGCTGACGGTTCCCATTCCCAGGACGGCCGTGGTAACGACGAAGATGCTCGCCGCCGGGATCGTCGGCCTGCTCTCGGCGGCCATCTACATGATCGGCATGAAGTCATATTTCGGGGGGATCACGGGGGACATCCGGGCCAGCGCGGCCATGAGCGGGGTCATCAAGCAGCTCGGCCTGACGCTCTCTGGGAAGGGCTATGTCCTGCTCGGCGTTTCCCTGTTTCTGGCAATTCTGTGCGGCTTGGCCATGGCCACCATCCTTGGGGTCCTGGCCGAGGACTTCCGGAGCGCCCAGACCCTGATCCTGCCCATCATGCTGATGATCCTCGTCCCCTATCTGCTGTCCATCTTCGTGGACTTCCAAACGCTGCCGCTGCCGGCCAAGCTCCTGATCATGGCCATCCCCTTCTCCCACCCCTTCATGGCCACCCCGAACATCATGCTGGGCCATTACTCGACGGTCGTCTACGGCATCCTGTACGAGGCCGTCGTCTTCCTGGTCCTCGTCGTCATCGCCGCCCGGATCTTCTCCACGGACCGGGTCCTGACCATGAAGCTCCGCTGGGGCAAGAAGAAAGTCGTTCTGTAGAGAACGGGGCCGGCATGGCGCGTTCGAGGCTTCGTCCGGTTCTTTTCTCCGCCGCCGTCCTCGGCGGTTCCCTCTGGCTCTCCGCGGCCGCTCCCCCCGAGCGCTACAGCCGCGCCGTCGTCCGGACCGGCGGCGAGCCCGGTGTGAGATATGCCTCGGGACTGACCGTCTGCGACGAGGCGCTCCGGGACGGACATTGGATCAACCGCTATTGGCTGGCCACGGGCTTGGTCAAGCCGGAGTTCCACTTGGAGGGCGAGAGGAACTCGGGCGTAACCCCGCTGGCCGATGCCTTCGAACTCGCGGTCGAGGGCCGCGACCTCGGCGGGACCTGGCGCTGGGTCAAGGCCACCCAGGAGCAGGTCCGCACGCCCGCGGAAGGGCTCCTCGTGACCGTCGAGCTCGAGAGCACGGCCTGCCCGATCGGCGTCCGCGTGCGCACGCTGCTCGGCGGAGGGCCGGTCCTCGTGCGCTGGCTCGAGATCACCAACCGGGGCGGCAGGGCCACGGCCGTCACGCGCGTCTCGCCCTGGGCCGGAACGCTCTGGACGACCGCGACCTTCCGGGAGAGGATCGAGAAGGACGGCGCGCCGTTCGAGGTGGCCTGCGCCGAATACGAGCAGTGGGGCTACGAGGGCGCCTGGAAGTTCGAGCCCCTGGCCAACGGGACGCGGGCGGTCTCGGGCACGCGCGGCAAGTCGGGCTGGGGCCACCCGACGTTCTTCGCCCACAACCGGGCGACCGGCGAATGGTTCGTCGGTTCGCTCGGCTACAGCGGGAACTGGAAGATGACCCTTTCGGGAACGGCCGACGCCGCGGCCGACAGGGCCAAGCTCCTTTTCTCCCTCGGCCCGGCGGCCGCCGACCCGGCCCTGCGCGTCCTCGACCCCGGGGAAACGGTCAGGAGCCCGGAAACGCACGTCCTGCTCGCCGCCTCGGACCTCGACCGCGTCATCCAGGCCATGCACGACCACGTCCGGCGGGAGGTCCTCCTGCCGCCGGTCCCGGGCCGCGAGTTCCAAGTCGAATCGAACCACCGCGGCTACATCGTGGACCACGAGAGCGAACCCGCCCTGCTTCGGGAGGTCGACCTCGCGAGCGACGTCGGCGCGGAGGAATTCCTTATCGACGCCGGCTGGTTCGGCCCCGACCCGAACAACTGGTGGAAGAACGTCGGCGACTGGCACGCCGGCTCCTGGCTGCCCCACGATATCACGCCCGTCCGCGAATACGCCCGCAGCAAGGGCCTTCTCTTCGGCCTGTGGGTGGAGGCCGAAAGCGCGGGCGAGGCGAGTGAACTGCGCCGCAGGCATCCGGACTGGCTCATGACGCGCGACGGCAAGCCCGTCGCCGGCGGACGCCAGCTCGATTTGAGCAAGCCCGAAGTCGCGGCCTGGGTCGAGTCCGAGATCGCGCGGATCATCCAGCGTTACGACCTCGACATGTTCCGCCTCGACTACAACCACAGCGTCGCCGAGGGAGGCAACCGGGTCAAGGACGGCTTCACCGAGAGCCTGATGTGGCGCTACGTCGATGCCCTCTACGGGATCTTCGACCGCATCCACGCACGCTTCCCCAGGGTCATCCTCCAGAACTGCGCGGGCGGCGGCGGGCGCCTCGACCTCGGCATCCTGCGCCGCTTCCACAACACGGAGCTCTCGGATTGGATGCGCGGGCCCCGCAGCCTGAAGATCCTCAACGGGATGACCTGGGTCCTGCCGCCGGAGGTCCTGTTGCGGACGTTCGGCACCGAGGTCGGGGACCATGCGACCGACGGCGGCCTCGACGAGCAGCTGCGCCTGGCGATGATCAGCCGCCCGATCTTCCGGGGCATCGCCCCGAGCCCGGAGGATTTCAACCCGATCTCGCGCCGGGTCATCCGCGATTCGGTCAGGGCGTTCAAGGACGAGGTGCGGCCGATCATGGTCGGGAGCCGGGTCTTCCACCACACCCCGGTCCTCGATTTCAAGGAGCCCTCGCCGTGGCTGGTGCTCGAGTACGCGGCGCCTGACGCGCGCCGGGCCGTCGTCGCCCTCTTCCGGACCGCGGTCGTCGGCCGCGATGCGTACGTCTTCCGGCCGCGGGGACTGGACTTCGGGCGGGCCTACCGGGTCAAGCTCATGAGCAGCGGGCAGGTCGTCACGATCGAGGGCGCCCGGCTCCTCCAGGAGGGGCTGCCGGTCCGCATCGAGAACCCGATGGGCTCCGAGATGCTCATCTTCGTCGGCCAGTGAGGGGTCCGCCGGGCCGCTCTCACCGCGCCGCGGCATCCGGCGTCCTCCCCCATATCACCCTTAGAGGCGATTGACGGGGTCCTCCCCGTCTGGGAAAATGCGGGCTTGAAGCCATAGCCTTGGAGACGACGTCCATGAACCAGCGGAAAGAGAGACGCATCGAGGAAAGGAACACGGTCGTCATCCGGTCCGCGGGCAGCGCCAACGGGCCCCAGACGAACCTCGGCGTCAACGCCTACACGTACGACCTCTCCCTCGGCGGCGCGCGCCTGTTCACGGACAGGCCCTTCGCCGTCGGCACGACCATCCGCATCGTCATCGAGCTGGCCAAGACCTGCCAGATGATCCAGGTCGACGGCGAGGTCAAGTGGATGCGCGAGAGCGGGAGCGATGGCGTCTTCGAGATCGGCGTCGAATTCCTGCACAACATCTCCCAGACGATCCTGTCCCTCATCCGCCATCTCTACGGCATGGCGAACGGCGTTTCGGCATCAGTCACGGCCTGCGACGAGATAAGCAAGGAGTTGGCCGAGCCGGAGGTCAAGGCCCCCGTCGAGCCAACCCTGCCCCTGACCGCCAGCCCCCAGCCTTCGGTCGGCGCCGGGCCTGAGGCCGCGCCCGGCCGGGCCAGGAAGCGCAAGGGCGTCCGCGGCGGCGCGGCCGCCGGCGAGGCCGGTCCCGGCCCCCGGAACTAAGCCCCGGTCAGACCTTCGTCCCCCTCACTTCCCGCCCTTCAGCCACTCGTCCAGCCAGCCGATGACCGCCTCGTGCCACTGGATGGAGTTCGCCGGCTTGAGGACCCAGTGGCTCTCGTCCGGGAAATAGAGAAAGCGGCTGGGGATGCCGCGGCGCTGGAGGGCGGTGAAGGTCGAGAGGCCCTGGGAGTCGACGATGCGGAAATCCTGGCCGCCGTGGACGACGAGCATCGGGGTCTTCCAGTTCTTGACGAAGTTCACCGGGTTGTGCTTCTCGTAGCTCTGAGGGTTGTCCCAAGGCGCGCCCAGGTGGTCCCATTCCGGGAACCACAGCTCTTCGGTGTCGAAATAGGCCGCCCGCTCGTCGAGGTTGCCGTCGTGGCTGACCAGGCAGCGGAAGCGGTCGGGCCAGTTGCCGGCGATCCAGTTGATCATGTAGGCGCCGTAGGAGGCGCCGAGCGCCCCGACCCTCTCCCCGTCCATCCAGGGGTACTTCCTGAGGGCCGCAGCCAGCCCTTTCTTCAGGTCCTCGAGGGGTTTCCCGCCCCAGTCGCCGCGGATCGAATCGCAGAAGGCCTGCCCGTAGCCCGTCGAGCCGTGGAAATCGACCATGACCGCGGCGTAGCCGGCCCCGGCATAGGCCTGGGGATTCCAGCGGTAGTGGAAATCGTTGCCGAACGACCCCTGCGGGCCGCCGTGGATGAGGAAGGCCACGGGATACTTCTTGGCCGGGTCGAACTCGGCGGGCTTGACGACGATGCCGTAGACGGTCTCGTTGTTCCAGCCCGGGAAGGAGAACTGCTCGACCTCGCCCAGCCGGGCGGCGGCGATCCTCCCGGCGTTGATGCGGGTCACGGCCCGCTCGCCGCTTCCGTCGGGCGCGACCGAATAGACTTCGGTCGGCATCCGCAGGTCGTTCCGCTCGAAGACGATCCTGTCCCCCGCCGGGGCGAAGCCGGCCACCGTCCCGCTGGCCACCACCGTTACGGCCCGGCCGGTCTTCGCGTCCACCGCGAAGAGCGAGGTCTGCCCCTTGTTCGGGGCCGTGACGAGAAGCTTCGACCCGTCCGGCGACCAGGCCAGCGCCGAGGCCGAGAAGTCCCAGGCCTCGGTCAGGAGGCGCCCCGCGGCGCCCGCGCCATCCGGCCACGGCATGAGCACGACCCGGAAGCGGTCGGCCTCGTAGCCGGGACGCGCCATGGCCAGATAGGCCAGGGTCTTTCCGTCCGGCGAGAAAACGGGCATCGTGTCCCAGGCCTTGTTCGCCGCGGTCAGGCAACGCGGCGGTCGCGAGCCGTCGACGGGCGCCGCATAGAGGTTGAAGTCGGTCGACCAGGCCTCCGCCCGGCCGGCGTCCCGGGCGGTGAAGACGATCTCCTTCGAGTCGGGGGTGAAGGCGATCTCCTCGGGCCCGCCGAAGGGCTTGCTGGGCGAGTCGGCGTCCATGGCCGGCATGATGTCCCTGGCCTCGCCGCCCGCGGCCGGGACGGCGAAGACGTGCGACCGGCGGCCGTCGCTCCACGTATCCCAGTGGCGGACGAAGAGCTCGTCATAGACGCGGCCCGTGGCCTTGTTCTTGGCCCTGGCCTCGAGCGCTTTCGCCGTCTCGGCGGCCGTCCGCCCGGGGAAGACCTCCATGGTCGCGGCCAGCGTGCGGCCGTCCGGCGAGACGGCGAGCGCCCCGACGTCGAGGGGCAGGTTCGTGACCTGCTGGGCCTCGCCGCCGTCGAGGAGAATGCGCCAGACCTGGGATGAGCCCGAGCGCGTCGACAGGAAATAGAGGCCCCGGCCGTCCGGCATCCAGCGGGCGTTGAAATCCGCGGCCGGGTGGGCGGTCAGCCGGCGGAGGTCGCGGCCGTCGGCGCCGACGAGCCAGATGTCCGTCCGGCCTCGGTTCGCCTCGAGGTCCGTCGTGCGCAGGGTGAAGGCGATCGACCGGCCGTCCGGGGAGACCCGGCTGTCGGAGATGCGGTCCATGGCCAGCATGTCGTGGACCGAGAAGGGGTGGGTCGCGGCCGGGGGCCGGTCCTGGGGCGGAACTCCCGAAACGGCGGATGAGGGAAGGCCGGTCGCGGCGAGAAGGACGAGGACGAAGCCCAAGGCGGAAAGGGTGCGGCGCATGTCAAGACCTCCACGGAGGATTCCGATATATCGTGCCGGGCGGGACCGCCGCCGGACGGCCCAGGCCCGATGGGCTCACTTCTCCGACCACTTGGCCCGGTCCAGGCGGTCGAGCTCGATCGCGGTCCGGATGGACGAGACGATGAAGACGGTGACGAGGCCGATACCGACGGACAGGACCAGGATATCGGTCAGCCTGAAGTTGACATGGAAGGCCCGGACAATGAAGGGGTTCCAGAACGCCCCGGTCGTGACGACGGCGACACAGATGATCCGGACCTCGGTCGGCCCGACCCCCCAGTAGGAGAGTTGAAAGACCCGCCTGACGTAGGCCTCGACGTGGGCGTAGACGTTCATCAGGAGATAGCCCAGGGCCACGGACAAGCCGACGCCGATGTGGACGAGCGGGGACAGGGCCAAACCGAGCGCGAAGAGGACCGTAGTGAAGGCGTCGCTGATATGGTCGACGAAATAGCCGAACTGCTCCCGCTCCCGATGCCGGACTCGGGCCACGGTGCCGTCGAGGCTGTCCGCCCACCAGTGGATAGCGAAGCCCGCGTTGCTCAGCATGATCCACCAGGGGGAGTGGTGGACGAGGACGAGCCCGGCGAAGATGATGAAGCCCGCCGCGATGCCCAGGACGGTGAGATGGTCCGGGGTGACCCAGGAAGGGAGAGCCTGGGCCATCCTGGGCAGAACGCGTTTCTCCCAGGGACCGGTGAGGGTCTGGATGACGCGTTCCGCCTTCTTCTCGGCTTCCATGGGCGGCCCTCCTCCTCGTTGGAGCCGATTCTAACACACTTTAAGGCAAAGGCGGAGGGAAAAACCGCTTCCGGTCAGGGCACGGGGGGCTGCCCCTCCTCCGCCGGCGACCGCCGGGACCTCTCCCGCACGAACGGCACGAGGGCCGGAATGAGCAAGGCGACAAAGAGCCCGATGATGACCCCGTTCGGGACGGCGAAGGCCCGGCCGAGGAAGGCCAGGAGGAAGAAGCGCGGAAAACGCGAGAGGGCAACGGCTAGGGCGTAGAGGGGCAGGGGGTAGCGAGTCATGGCCACGAGGAAGCGGAAGGGATAGAACGGCACGGGCGTCAGGCCGGCGATCCACAGGGTCGGGAACGGCGCCTTCCGGAAGAGGCCCGCAAGATAGCAGACGAGCCGGCCCCGGCAGATGCGTTGGAAGGTCCTGAGGTCGGCCAGCGACTCGAAGATCGTATAGTTGATGACCTCCGTGATGAGGGTCCCTGCGGTGGCCGTGAGGGCGACGACCCAGGCGGGGTAGAACTTGCCGAAGAACAGGATGACCGGCTCGTGGGGCAGGGCGGCCAGGACGAATTGGGATGGCAAGCAGTAGAAGAAGAGGACCCAAAGGCTCTTGCTGTGCCGGAGGGACGGAGAAGCCAGCCAGATGACGAGAAGGCCGAGGACGAAGGCGGATTCGACGACGATGAGAGCGGTCCGCAGCCGGCCGCGCGACTTCACCCGCCGGCCGGCGTCCGGGGCCCCCGCGGAACCCGCTGTTGTCATCACCTCCGGCTCCCTCGCCCGCTACCTGGCCGGGGCCGTGACGCGGCCGAGCCTCTTTGCCGCCGCCTTGAGCTGCGGGAGTTTCGCGGCCTCGCCCGGCTTGATGCCGTGCCACATCGTGCACAGGTGCCCGAGCATCCGGTCAGAGCCCTGGGCGAGGGACTCGTCGATCAGGTTCCGGACCGCCTTGGGGTCGCGGAAGCTCGTCGGCAGGACGCGAAAGCCCTTGTCGAGGAAGAGCTTGACGGAGGGGAAGCCGTACCTCCTCTGGGTCTCGTAAGCGCGCTCGTAATGCCAATCGCAGACGACGATGTCCTTGGGGACGAGGTCGATCGCCGGATAGGTCTCGTTCTTAGACGCCTCCCACATGCCGTAGCCGGTCTCCGTCCCGTCGATGAGCCGGTCGCCCCACATCATCATCTCCTTGCCCCGCTCCTTGACGATGTGGCCGTAGGCGTCGTTGACGGCCTTGGCGAAGAGCCGCGCCGGCGATTTCCCCCGGCAGCGGGGGCAGGCGTCGTCGCCGATGACGAAGACCTCGTCCATGCCGACATGGAGGGCGTCGGCCTCGAAGGCGTCGATGACCTCGTCGTAAAGGGCGAAGATGACCGGCGCCAGGTCCGGGTGGAGCGGGCACCAGCTCCGGCAGTAGAAGTCGTTCCCCATCGGTTCCTTGCCCTTGTTGCCGGGGTACTTGCCGGGGGATTCGTCGAACTGCGGGTACTTGGCGAGGAGCGGGTAGGTCTTCTCCGCCCAGGACTGGTGGCCGAGGCTCTGGAACTCGGGGACGAGGCGGATCCGGTACCGCCGGCAGAGGGCGACGATCCGTTTCACCGTCTCCTTTGAGAGGGCCTTGTCGGACCTGAGCTCCGGGTGCGAGACGAACTCGTAGTTGTAATCGATCTCGGCCACGATGAGGTTGACGCCGAGCCCGGCCAGGGCGGGGATCTCGGAGATGAGGCCCTGGGCCTCCTCGGGGCTTTCGAGCATGGCGTGGAAGCCGAACCAGAGCGGCCGGGGCCGGGGCGGCACGGCCGAGGGCGCCGGGCCGCAGGCCGTGGCAACGAGCGCCGCGGCGAGGAGCAGGGAGAGGAGGGTCAAGCGGGCGGGATTTTTCATGCGGACCTCGTGGGCTGGACCGAACTCGGAGGGGGCCATGGACAGCCCCAGATTATTCCTCATCCGGACGCATTAATCAAGAAGAGGTGTGGTCGTGGACGATCCGCCAGCCCTCGCCGGTGCGCCTGAAGACGAGGGTGAAGACGCCCTCCTTGAGCGGCCCGCCCTGGTCGAGCCGGAAGCGGCCGAGGACGAAGGCCGCGTCCGGACCGAGGAGGCGAACTTCGAGGTCCGTGAACTCGAGGCGGCCCATCGTCCCCGCGGGATAGTTCTTCTTGTAGCGGGCCAGGACGCCGTCCCAGCCGTGGGTGCGGCTGTGGCCGGATTGGAAGGTCAGGGCCCCGGACCGCCAATAGTAGGCCATGAAGCCCTCCACGTCCCCTTTGTTCCAGGCCGCCTGCTGCTGCTCGAGGACGGCCCGGATCTCGGCTTCGGGCGAGGGTTTCGCCCGGCCGGCGGCCGCGACCGCCAGGGCCAGGGCGGCGAGGACAAGGACGGCGGTTCTTCTCATGGCGTGCCTCCTAAAGGAAGATGGGGTCAAGCCCACAGTTTACACTCATCCCGCGTCGCTGCGAAAGACGGCCACGGAGCGGCCGGAATGGAGGCGGACCGCAGACTCGACCCTATCATCCGCCGGCTTGACAAACGGCATCGGCGGGCGATATGTTTCCCAGGGTCGAGCGGCCCGAGCCGCGCCGGAAGGAGGAGGCATGCGAAAACACGGACGGATCCCTCTCACGGGCTGCGCGGCCCACCCGATGAGCCGGAGGCGGTTCCTCGGCGATTGCGCCGTCTGCGCCGGCGCGGCCGGCCTCATGGCCGCCCCATCCTGGGCAAAGGCTGGGGCCCCGGCCAAGGCCGCCGGCGTCAAGCTGCGGCTGAGGGTCCTCTACTCGCTCCACGGCCCGGTCCAGGACCGGCCGGACTGGCCCAACATCGGCTTCGATTTCCGGCCGGTCATGGAGAAATTCAACGCCGAGCTCGCCGGGCGCTTCCCCAGCACGGTCTTTCTTCCGGCCCTGGCCTCCGGTCCCGAGGAGGCCCAGAAAATCCTCGACTCGGACAAATCGGCGCCGGTCGACGGATACATCGTATTCCAAATGAACTGCTGGAACCGGGTCGTCCAGACCGCGGCCGCCACGGGCAAGCCGGTCCTCTACGTCGATTTCCCCTTCGCCGGGAGCGGCGGCTTCCTCGTCTACACCGCGGCCTTCCTCCGCGCCGGGACGAGGAACGTCGGGTTCGTCGCCTCGCCGAGGCCGAACGACCTCTTCGACGCCGTCCGCGCCTTCGAGCAGGCCAAGGCCGCCGGCCCCGGTTTCGACTTCGCCGCGGCCGCGGCCGAGAGCCGGGTGGCCCGGACGCCCGGGCCCTGGGACATCGCCGGCAAGCCCGACCGGCTGGCGGTCCTGCCGACGGCGGAGACCGTCCGCCTCATCAAGGGGGCGACGCTCCTCGCCGTCCGCGACGACAAGCCCGGCCCGGCGACGTCGGTCATGGGCGTGCCCGTCCTCCAGATCCCCTTCGCCGAGGTCAACGACGCCTGGGCGGCCGCCGACAAGGACGAGGCGCGAACGATCGCCGACCGCTGGGGGAAGACGGCCGCCGTGGTCAGCGGCGTCAGCCGCGACGAGCTCGCCAACTCGGCCGCGATGTACCTCGGCATGAAGGACGTCCTCAAGAAGCGCGGCGCCCACGGCATCACCGTCAACTGCCTGGGCGGCTTCTACGGCGGGCACATCCACGCCTACCCGTGCCTGGGCTTCCACGAGCTCAACAACGAGGGCCTCGTCGGCGGCTGCGAGTGCGACGTGACGTCGGCCGCGGCCATGACGGCCTTCGGGCTCATGGCCAAGGGCCGGCCGGGCTACATCTCCGACCCCGTCCTCGACACCTCGACGCGCCACATCATCTACGCCCATTGCGTGGCATCAAACAAGGTCTTCGGCCCCCGCGGCCCGGTCAATCCGTTCGAGATCCTGACCCATTCCGAGGACCGGAAGGGAGCCTCCGTTCGTTCGATCCTGCCGACGGGCTACATGACGACCAGCGTTCAGCTCTCCGAGGCACGCAAGGAGATCCTCTTCCACCAGGGCAAGGCCGTCGGCAACGACCCCGAGGACCGGGCCTGCCGGACCAAGCTCGTCGCGGAGCCGCTCGGGGATTTCGAGAAGCTGTTCACGAAATGGGACGAATGGGGCTGGCACCGGGTGACGTTCTTCGGCGACCTCAAGGAGTCGGTTCGCGCCCTCGCCGACGTCATCGGCTGGAAGGTTGTCGAGGAAGCCTGACCGCCGCTCGCTAGCCCCGGGCCTTGCCGCATGAGGCGATGAGGTCCGTCAGCTGTTTCTCCTTGAGCCCGGCGAGGTGCTTCCCATCGAGGCGCTTGGAGGCCTTGCCGCCCTCGAAGAACAGCACCGTCGGATAGACAGCGACGCCGTGCGCGTCGAAGAGGGCCTCGTTGCCCTCGAGGAGGACGCGGAGGAATTCCCTGTCCCGGCCGGCGGCGTGCTTCTCATAGATGGGAAGGAACGCCCGCGAGAACGGGCACCAATCGGCATAGAAGAGGACGAAGACGCCCTCCGCGGACGTCGTGATCTCCTGGATCTCCTTCGAATCGCAGATCTTGCTCATGGTCGCCTGCTTTCGCCGCTCCGGATCGGGGCAACCATTATAGGCCCGCGTTCCTGAACCATCAAGTGCCGCTCCCTCTTCCCGGTCCCGGGCGCGCCCGGCCCGCCTTCAATGGCCGGCGTCTTCCGGGCGAAAAAGAGAAAGCAAGGCGAGGAAAGAGCCCGCCGTGTCTAGGTGCCGAGCTTGAAGATGGCCCGGAAGCCCGCGTCCTTCCGGAGGGACCTGAACTCCGGCAGGATGACCGGGAAATAGAAGTCGCTGGTCCCGGCGGCCACGGACTTCCGGAGGTATTCGACGGCCGGCCCCGGCTGGCCGAGGAGGGCGCAGAGCTCGGCCAGGTCGCACAGCGTGTTGGCGTCCTTGAGCTCGCCCGGCCGAACCTCTTTCAGGCAGGCCTCGGCTTTGGCCCGCTCGCCGGCAATGACTTCGACGGCGCCGAGCGCGACCCAGTCCCCGGGGTCGGGCGCCGGAGCCGCCACGGCCTTCTCCAGCCCGGCCCGGACGTCGCGGAGGGCCTCGACGGCCTCGGCCGCCTGTCCCGCATCCCGCAGGGCCAGGGCCAGGGCGATGGAGTCCCACACGATCTTCCCCTCCGACTTCCGCTGCTTGTCGAGAGCGACGACCCTCCGGAAATAGGGAACGGCCTCCGCCGCCCGGCCCGCCGCGTAGAGGACGTGGCCGAGATTCGGCAGAGCATAGGGATGGTCGGCCTCGAGCTCGAGCGCCTTCCGGAGCTCTTTCTCGCCCTCGTCGAACTTCTCCTGGACGGCGAGGCTGTATCCGAGGTAGCTGTGAGGGTTCGCCAGGAGCGGCGCAAGACCGGCCATCCGCCGCCCCACCGACTCGGCGGCCGGGGCGTCGTGCCTGAAGGTCATGTGGAGGAACCAGAGGTTTTGAAGAGGGACGGAGCTCCTGGGAGCCCGCCGGGACGCCTCTTCGAAGAGCGGGACGGCCTCGTCGTACCGGCCCAAGGCTTGGAGGACGCGCGCGGCATTGTTGTACGGGGGCATGAGGTCGGGGAAGAGCTCCGAGATCGTCTTGTACTCCGCCAGGGCGCCTTCGAGGTCCTTGTCGACGAATTGGCGGCAGACGGCCTTGAGCGGCAGGAGGTCCTTCTCGGGGAGCTTCTGGCTCAGGCCGTCCTCGAGGGCCTGCCGGAGCATCGCCTGGCCCTTCTTCTCTTCGTCCATGAACTGGATGAGGACGAGCGCCAGGGAGCTCCGCGCGGCGACGAATTTCGGGTCCTTGTCCAGCGCGAGCTCGTAGAGCGCGACGGCTTCCTTGAAGCGGCCGCCGCTCCGCTTGGCCTGGGCCAGCGAGAAGTAGTCCAGCGCCTCCCAGGAGGACGTCGTGACCGTGGCCACGGGCCGGGCGGCTTTCCCGATGGAGCCCAGGGATTCGCCGAGCCGGGAGCGGAGCCGGCCGGTCAGCTCGTCGATGCCCTTGAGCAGGACGGCCTCGCGCCCCCGGGCGGCGACGCGGATGCGGTCGACGTGGCGCCGTCTCAGCGGGTCGACCAGGATCGCCTCGAGCTCGTAGGCCTCGCCCGCGGCGAGGATACGAGGCAGGATGAAGGCCCGGACACCGGCGAATCGGCAGATGTCGCAGCCGAGAACCTCGTCGACGCGCGCCGAGGGCTCCATCCGCATCAGGCGGAGCGTCTCCGCGATCTGGCCCTTGTCGAAGACGGCGGCGAAGGGCGATTGCTGGAGGCCGGCCTCGATGGCCGTGCGCAGCGCCAGGTCGAAGACCTTGTCCCCGGTCAGGTTCTCGACGTCGGCCACCATGAGCTTGTCCCGGGTCTCGAAGGCCAGGCTCGGCCGGGTGAGGAGCCAGACGGCGACGGCCAGGGCGGCGAGCGAGACCGCCCCGGCGGCGACGAGGAGCCGGCGGCGCGAGCGGCCGAAGGTCAGCCTCCTGGCCGCGTCAAAGGCGCGCGTCGCGGGCCGGGCCCGCAGGCCGCGGAGGGCGTCGGCCATCTCCCGGGCCGATGGATAGCGCTTCGCCGGGTCCTTGGCCAGGGCGCGCCCGAGGATTTCCGCGACGCCGGCCGGAAAGCCCGGGCGGAGCGACTCGACCGGCCGGGGCGCCTCGTGGAGGATGGCGTGGAGGACGGCCCCCTCCTTCTCGCCCCGGAACGGCAGCTGGCCCGAGACCATCTCGTAGAGGACGACGCCCAGCGACCAGACGTCGGTCCGGGCGTCCACGTCGTCGCCGCGGGCCTGCTCCGGCGACATGTAGGCGACCGTCCCCAACGTCGTCCCCGGCATGGTCAGGCGCGCCTCCCCGGCCAGCTTGGCCAGGCCGAAGTCGAGGATCTTGGCGGCGCCGTCCTCGGTGACCATGATGTTCCCCGGCTTGATGTCCCGATGGACGATGCCCGACGCGTGGGCCTTGGCCAGGCCCTCGGCCGCGCCCAGAGCGATGTCCAGGGCCTCGTCCGGGGCGAGCGGGCCGCGCCCGAGCTTTTCCCGGAGGCTCTCGCCCTTGTAGCAGGCCATGGCGATGTACATGCCGCCGGCCTCGGTCTCGTCGACCTCGTGGATGGTGCAGATGTTGGGGTGGTCGAGGCCCGAGGCGGCCCGGGCCTCGTGGACGAACCGCTCGCGGGAGTCCGGGTCGGCCGTCAGCCCGGGCGGCAGGAACTTGAGGGCGACCGCGCGCTTGAGCCTGAGGTCCTCGGCCTCGTAGACGACGCCCATGCCGCCGCGGCCGATCTCCCGGATGATCCGGTACTTTCCGGCGAGCACCTGCCCGGCCGCGATGCGCGAGGTTTCGACCTTGAGAGTCCTGGTCGGTCCGCCTTCCATCGACCCCTCCCAACGCCCCGATGGGTTGAGCATACCAAGCCCGGCCGCGCGAGTCAATCCGGGCTTTCGCGGCGGCCCGGCCGCCGCTATAATAGGGGACCCGGCCAGGCCGGGCGGACCGCGGCCCGAGGAGGAAGACGATGAGCGTGACGAACCGGACACGTGGGGCGCTTTTTCTCCTGGTCGTGGGCTCCCTTCTCTTCCGGCCGTCGCCGGCCGCGGCCGACGGCCTCGACCGCTTCCGCTTCGCCGGCGCCCCGGCTCCCCTGCCCGCGGTCCAGACGCCCGGACAGTTCAACGGTTACACGAACTACTGGCACGACGTTTACTGGACGTGGTCTCAGTATGGCAACCTCTTCCTCGTCAGCCAGGCGGACGTGGCCCGCTCCATCGTCCAGAGCAAGGCCGACACGGCGGAGGCGCTGGGTGTGCCCGGCCTGTGCATGGCCGAGGGGTTCCTCGAGGCCTATCTCAAGGGCCCGGTCCGCGAGCTCGATGACCCGGACGAGGCGGCGCTCGAAAAGGCCCTGGCCGGCGCCGACGTCCTCGCCTGGGTCCGGCCCGCGAGCGCCGTGGGCCGCCGGCTCGTCGCCCTGGCGCCCGACCTCGCCGCGACCCGCAACGCCCTCGGCAGCCACCAGCTCGGCGCCCGAGGGTTCGCCGACGTCCTGGCCTTCCCGCTGGAGGGCGGGGGGCGCCGGCTCTCCGTGGTGATCACGGACTCGGCCGAGGGGCGTCGCCGCTTCGGCGAGCTCCTCGCGGGCCTCCGCGACGTCCTCGGCCGCCATGACCTCCACCGCGGCTGGTTCGGCGCCGGGACCCTCCTCCACAGCGTGACCTGCTTCCCCGGCCACCCCCTCGAGGTCATCGCCAAGGGGCTCGGCCAGGGCAACGACTGGTTCACGTTCAGCGGCTATATGGACTACCTGATGAAGGACGAGCTCCCGGCCTGGCTGGCCGCGGTCGGTCTCGACATCCCGACCGACGTCGGCACGGGCAAGGCCACGCACAGCCTGGGCACGGTCGCCTACGGCCTCCGCGACTGGGACGGGCTCAAGATCCAGGACACGCCGACCGAGGAGGAGTGGATCAGGTTCGTCAGGGACCGCGGCGGCCACATCTTCCGTCCGGTCTACGCCCCCGACTGCGATAAGTTCACTTACGACGGATCCATCGGCATCGACGGGAACCAGAAGCAGATCGACGGCGAGGAGGTGCCCTTCATCCTCCAGACGGGCATGGTCCGCGAGGACGCGCCGGCCTGCATGGTCCTCTTCACGCAGAAGGGCGCCCCGCTGACGCGCGAAAGGATGTGGGAGGCCATCCTCGGCCGGCGCGCGGTCGGAGTGCTTCCCCAGGGCCGGATGATGGGCCCGGGCCCGTTCCGGCGCGCCCTCCAGATGCTCCTTCTCGACCGGACCTTTCTCGAAAGCTATTTCGGCGACCGGGTCCGGCTCGAGGCCGCGGTCGAGGGCCGCGAGCTCGTCGTCCGGGCGGCCAACCTGACCGGGACGCCTCTCGCGGCGAAGCTCGAGGTCAGGCCGGCGCCCGGCCTCCGGGTCGCGACGCCGTTCGCCGACGCTGCCCTGCCCGCGCAGGCCGAGCGGACCTTCCGCTTCGCCGTCGAGCCGGGGGCGGCGGCCATGGCCAGGACGAACCCCATCCTCGTCGAGATGCGTTGGGGCGCGGCCAGGAAGAGGACGCTGGCCATCCTCGACCTGCCGCCGGCCGTTTCCGTCCACCGCCTCCTCTACGGCCAGGAGCCGGAGGTCGTCTACCCCGTTTCCGTCCACAACTTCTCTAACGGCGCGGCGTACTCCGTCTCGGTCAAGGTCTACGCCGCGGGCCGCGTCGGCGCGAAGCCGGTTTACGAAACGGCCCGAACCGGGCACGCCGGGCCGGGCGGCCACGAAACCCTGACCTTCCGCCTGCCGCTCGAGGCCGGCGCCTACACGGTCAGGGCCGCCGCGCTCGGCGCCGTGAGCGAGACCCAGCTCGGCGTCGGGCCGGCCGCCGGCCGAGCCACGGTCACGGAGGTCGACCTCGACGGCGACGGCGTCAACGAGTACCGGATGGAGAACGATAAGGTGCGGGTGACGCTGCTGCGGACCGGAGGCCGGATCATCGAGGACTTCGTCAAGTCGCGCAGCGACAACGTCCTCTTCAAGCTCTGGCCGGAGAAGGAGGACACGGACAAGCGTCCGTTCCGCGAGCGCGGCTTCTATCCCTACGGCGGCTTCGAGGATTTCCTCGGTCAAGCCTCGATCGAGACGCACAAGGTCTACGACGCAGAGGTCGTCCGGCGGGAGGGGCCGTTCGTGGAGGTCCGGATGACCGCGGATTACTACGGCAACCGGCTGGAGAAGACCTTCACCCTCTATGGCGACTCGCCCCTCGTCGAGGTCCGCTTCGCCCTCGAGTTCCGCAACCCCGAGCTCCACATGATCGGCCCCCAGCCGATCCTCGAGCTCGGCCGCCGGCATTGGACTGAGGACGTCTTCGTCATCCCCTCGGTCAAGGGGCGGCGGGAGGTCCGGATGCGGCCGGAGGAGTATTTCGGCGAGCTCTTCTTCCTCAACGAGGGCTGGAACGCCGGCCGCGACACGGTCGAGGACGTCTCCTTCGTCGGCGCCTTCCCGGTGAGCGAGCCCGAGTTCCTCCACATGTGGATGAACCACCCGTCCAACGGGGAGTCCCATCACTATTACGCCGAGCTGCAGCCCTGGGTGCCCATCTTCCAGAAGACCGTCCGGTACTTCTCCTACTACCTCTGGGCCGACGCCGGTCCCTGGGAGAAAGGGCTCGAGGAGTTGAGGCGGCGCAACCTCGTCACCTCGAAGTGACCCCGCGCGGCCCGGCCCGCGGCGGGGCCGGTTGACCCGGGCGGGGGCCTGTGTTATTTTTGGGAAAATGGAAGGCGGTCCTCCTCTCGCGACGCCCCTGGTCGGCCGGGTCCTCAAGCACTACAAGGTTGAATCGCTCCTCGGACGGGGCGGCATGGGCGTCGTCTACAAGGCCGTCGACGTCCGTCTCCAGCGTCCCGTGGCCCTGAAGATGCTCGCGCCGAACGTCGTAGCCAACCCTGACCGCCGGACCCGCTTCCTCCGCGAGGCCCAGGCCGCAGCCGCCCTCAACCATCCGGCCATCGCCCAGGTCTACGATATCGATGAGGCCGACGGCGGCATCTTCATCGCCATGGAGTACGTCGACGGAAAGACCGTCAGCCGCCTCATCGCCGACGGCGAGCTCGACATCCTGGCCGCGGTCGAGATCGCGCGCCAGGTCGCCGAGGGACTGGCCAAAGCCCACGAGGCGGGCATTCTCCATCGCGACATCAAGTCCGACAACATCATGGTGACCCGCGACGGCCACGCCAAGCTCCTGGATTTCGGCCTGGCCAAGCTCCTCGAGCCGGCGACAGAGGCGCCGGAAACCCCCGACGTCCTGGGCCGGACCCTGACCCGAGAGCGCGGCCGGACAATGCCCGGCGCCGTGATGGGGACGATCAGCTACATGAGCCCCGAGCAGGCCCGCGGCCGCGACCTCGACCCGCGGAGCGACATCTTTTCCCTGGGCATCGTCCTCTACGAAATGGCGACCGGGCAGCTGCCGTTCAAGGGGGAGACGCCGATCGACACGATGCACGCCATCGCCTACGAGGAGGCCAGGCCGGTGACCGTCATCCGGCGGAACCTGCCTCCCCACCTCCACCACATTGTCTCGCGCTGCCTGCGGAAGAAGCCGGAAGACCGCTATCCTGAAGCCCGCGCCCTGGCCGCCGAGCTCAAGCGGCTGGAGCAGGACCTCGAGACCGGCGCCCGCCGCTCGCTGCCGGCAGGGGAACGGCTCAAGGCCTGGGGGGAGCGGGTCTTGGCCTCGATCCCATTCGGGAACAAGGGCCTAATCCTCGCCCTCGCCGGCCTCGCCGTGACCGTCGTCCTGCTCGTCGCCCGCGTCAACTGGGGGTCGCTCATCGGGCCGGCCGTCATCGCCCTACTCATCTACAGGTCTGCCCGGAACCGGAAGCGCCAGATGCTCGCCAAGTTCGCCCAGAAGATGGCCAAGCTCCCGGAGGTCCGGGCCGTCATCGTCAAGGAGGATAAGGTCACGGTCGTCGCGGACGCGCCGCCGGCCTCGCTCTATCTCCGGACGACGAGTCTCATCGAGGGCATCAACAAGCGGCTCGTCTTCGGCAAGCACGTCGAGGCCGAGGTTCGCAGCGGCCTCGCCGACGACGAGTTCCGCCGCCTTCTCAGCCAGACGGGGGTCGTCTATCTCAGGGACGAAGCCCCGGGCAGCGCGCCGCCTTCCCGCGATTAGAAAAAGAGGGGGGACAATCCTCCGGTTTATCGGATAGGGCCGAAGGGGAATGGCTGGAACGTCATGTGCGGCTTAGCGCAAGCCGCACTCTGGAGTGAAAGCCATCCCCAAGGCCCTATCGAAGACCCGTCGGGACGTTCCCCTGACCACCTATTTCGTGATCGAGATCGAGCCGTTCGTCGTCGTCAGCTGGATCTCCGGCCCGCCCCGGCCGATCTTGGCCTCGACCCGGTGCCGCGACTGGCGGAGGTTCTGGAGCGTCACCGGGAAATCCACGGAGACGTGCCCGTTCGTCGTCTCCGCGACAAGGTCGGCGTTGATCTCGCCGGGGGACTCGATGGCCAGGCTGATCGAGCCGTTCGTCGTTTCGGCCCGGATCCCGTCCTTGAAGGTCAGGCGCTCGAGGCGGATGCCGCCGTTGGTCGTCTCGGCCTCCAGCCGCCCTTCCTGGCGCCGGACCGTGATGCCTCCGTTGGTCGTCGTAACGGAGAGGCTGCCTTTGACGCCATCGGCGGTGACCGAGCCGTTGGTCGTTTCGAGCTCGGCCGAGCCGTAGGCGCCGGACGCCTCGACATCACCGTTGACGGTCTCGACCGTTTTCAGGTCGACGCCCTCGGGGACCTTGACGTCGAAGTTAACGTGAACGTTGAAATGCGTCCGGAATTTGGGCCAAATCGCCTTGACCGAGACCTTCCCGGCCGACTCCTCGACCCGGATCTCCACGTCCTTGAGGTCCTTCTCGTCGTC
>Ga0335070_10002793_pt1 | contig 20277 bp, 16 predicted proteins | sample Lox_Sample_13_FD_206722 | JGI IMG/M metagenome (GOLD analysis project Ga0335070, IMG submission 206722) | Soil microbial communities from Loxahatchee National Wildlife Refuge, Florida, United States - Lox_Sample_1.3 | ecosystem: Environmental > Terrestrial > Soil > Wetlands | place: USA... | reverse complement strand
GGCTGTGAAAGCCGCAAGGTAGCGGACTTTCAAAAATGCGCTGGCATAGGCGATCAAGGCAAAGCTGGCGGCATGCGACTCGGGGAAACCGTAGAGGGCAAATGAAGTGATAAATTTCACAATCGAGTCCTGGGTGCCGTTCTCGATTCCGTTCTGCGTCATGCCCGCGCGCAGTTTGATTTCGATTTCTTTCATGCGCCGCTCCGAGCGTTTGTGTCCGAGCGCCCGCCTCAGTTCCTCCGCCTCGCCGCCGCTGAAGTTGGCGCAGATCATCGCCATGCGGAGAAGCTGTTCCTGGAAAAGAGGCACGCCGAGCGTCCGTTCTAGAACGGGTTTCAGCGACGGATGAGGATATGTGACAGCCTCCTTTCCCTGCCGGCGATTCAAGTACGGGTTCGTCATTTCTCCAGTAATGGGGCCGGGACGGATCAACGCCACCTGCGTCACCAGATCGTAGAACTTCTGTGGATTGTTCTTCGGCAGAGACGCCATCTGAGCGCAGCTTTCGATCTGAAACATGCCCACGGTGTCGGCTTTCCGGATAACCTCATAGATATCCGGGCAATCTTGCGGCAGGTGAGCAAGAGCGACTCGTTCCCCGTAGTGATCCTGGATCAACCCTATCGAATCCCTGAGCACAGCCATCATTCCAAGGCCGAGTAGATCTACCTTCACAATGCCAAGATCGGCGCAGTCATCTTTGTCCCACTGCACGACGACTCGGCCCGGCATGGTTGCTGGTTCCAAGGGAACAACCGAATCCAACGCTCCCTGGCAAACGATCATGCCGCCGGAATGCTGGCTGAGATGGCGCGGCAAATCTTGAAGCTCGATGCAGAGTCGCAGATACTCCGAGATACATTCATTGGCGCGATCAAGCCCGGCAGCGCTGAAATAGTTTTGAAAATTGTCTTCCGGCCCACGCCACTCCCATCCTTCAACAACCTTCGACAACCGATCCAGCGTCTCATTATCGAATCCGAAAACCTTGCCGACTTCTCGCGCTGCAGAACGTCCGCGATAGGTGCAGACATTCGCGGTCATGGCGGCGCCACGCTCCCCGTAACGCTGGTACACGTATTGGACCGCTTTCTCCCGGTCGCCCCCGCTTGGAAGATCGAGATCGATATCCGGCCATTCGCCACGTTCTTCTGAAAGGAACCTCTCGAACAATAAATCCATTCCAATCGGATCCACTGCGGTGATCCCGAGCGAATAACATACGGCGCTGTTCGCGGCCGAACCTCTTCCTTGAACCAAAATGTCGTTCTCACGGCAGTAGCGAACGATGTCCCAAACGATGAGGAAGTAGCCCGCTAGCTTGAGCTTAGTAATCAACGTCAGTTCACGCTCAAGTTGTTGACGCACCCGGTCAGTTGCAGGACGGTAGCGATTCCTTGCTCCTTCCCAAACCCGCTTGTTTAAGAAAGAATCCATCGTTTCGCCATTAGGCACTGGGTAACGCGGGAATTCGTAGCCAAGGTTCTCCAGCGAAAACTCCAGACGCGACGAAACTTCAACTGTGTTGGCAATTGCTTCTGGAACATCGGAAAAGAGACGGATCATTTCTTCGGGACTACGGACATAACGTTGGGAGTTCTGTGCAAGCAGACGGCCCGCCGTTTCGAGCTGACACTTGTTCCTGATGCAGGCAAAAACGTCAGCAACTCTGCGTTCTTTCTTTGTTGCGTAGCAGACCCCGTTCGTAGCCAGTAAGGGCAGGTGAAATTCTCGCGCTAATGGGATGGCGGCTTGATTCCGGGATTCCTGATAGCGGTTACGATGCCGCTGCAACTCCACATAGACATTCTGGATACCGAACATCGAAGTCAGTTGTTCCAGACAGCGCCGCGCTTCCGGCATTCCGCTCCGTTGGAGAGCCGAAGCGAGAGGTCCGTGCTCATCACCTGTAAGACAGATCAAACCTTCCGAGTAAGCTTGAAGTTCTGTGAGTGATGCAGAGACTGAAGCCTTTTTCTTGGAGCGCAGCTTTACTCGCGTGATAAAACGGCAAAGGTTCTGGTATCCCAAGCGAGATGTCGCCAGCACCGGAAGATTACCCCATCCGGCAAAACTTAGTTCTGAACCAACGTGGGCCTTGATACAGCACTTCTTTGCTTGCGCGTGAAAGCGCGGAGCGCCATAGACGCCATTCCTGTCCAGCAGGGCCATCGCTGGCATCCGATATTCGGCGCAGGTCTGCGCCAGCGTTTCGGGCAACGACGCACCTTCCAGAAACGTGAACGCGGAACGGGCGTGGAGTTCGGTATACGTCAATCGAACACCCCCTCGACGAACCACTGCCTCCGAATTCGATCCAGGTAAATCCGGTAAAGCCCGATTCCATCCGGCGTTTTCAGTGCGACATCCCACTCGTCTCGTGCCCACGCAGAAGGCCGTTTCCACCAATGCCCTGAGCTTGACCACGGTCCCGATGCAGCCAGCACCCGCAGAGGTCTTTTGCCGAGTGTTACGGAGCGTGGCTTCTGGTTCACAATTTCGACCGAAGTCTCCAACGCAGGACGAAACATCCGCATGGCAATAGCTGGCGTTGCAGGATCACAGTTGCCGGGTTTCGACTTTTCCGTTGAAAACGAGCGGACAGCAAAACTGTCCGGTTTGTACGAATCGAGAACTTTGGGAAAACCGATGCAAGCGACTCCGTTTTCATCCACAGAGCCGACCACGCCACGAATCCGCGCCAACGTTACCTCCAGTTGTTCTGCCTGTGGCGATGCCGGAAGAAACAGTCCAAACTGCGAAGGCCGTAACTTGGTAGGCAAGGCTTGCATGGTCACTTTTTTAATGGGCGCAGAGAAGATACAGGAATCAAGATCGAGACGTATCAGGCGCATCAGGACCTTCGCATCCGCTGTCGGCAGCGGAAGTCTCCAGTCACGCTCGTAGACTTCTTTGGCAGTCTCAATTCGAAGCTGCCGGGATTCCAACTCCAATCTCAAGCGCAACTCATTCGTAGCCAGTGCGCGTGACGTGAGCCGGGCACAGAGTTGTTGCAACACGCGATTGAGAACGAAGGCTAGGGATTCAAGCGTCTCAACCGGGTCGTCGAACTCAAAGGTCTCTACAAAATCCTGCACTGGCTCGGCAGGAATAAAAGTCCGAACCGTTTTCCCCCGTGCTCGTTTCTGCAAAAGCAACCCTTCCTGTCCTAACCGTTCAACTATGGCAATTGGGGGGAGCGCAGCTAGAGAGCCGAGATTCCGGATGCCCCAACCCTCGAGAGTGTCCAGAATCTCAGCGGAGGGAGAAAGCACATGCAACGGCAAGCGGGCCAGCCGGTGTGCTTCTTCTCCCGCAGCAATCACCGTGATGCCGTCCCATCCCCGCGCTGCGCACAACGCGGTATCAGGGTTTGAAGCTCCGGCGACATTGAGATCGAAACCGAACTCACGAGACTTCCGGGCGATCCGGGATGCGGTGCGTTGCGGAGATCCAAAAAGTTTGGCTGTTCCCTCAAGGTCAAGAATTACCGTGCCAGGCGCCGTGGACTCCACGAGAGGCGAGAACGCCCGCGCGCAATCCAGCAAGGCGGCTTGCGCGGCATCTTCGTTCTGCACGTCCCGTTTTCTCGCTACGACCACGCCGCAGGTTTCAGCTTGGAGTTTGGTCATGCCGATTTCAATTCCGGCGCGACGTGCTGGCCGGTTGGCGGCAATAACGCGAAGCAGAGTGGGGGGACCATCCAAAATGACAGCACTGGATTGGTTCAGCAGCTCTCTACGGGATTGCGGTTCGCAGCGGAAAGCTGCTTGCACGGAGAAGTCGGGAACATGCAGACACGCGAACATGGCATTACGCCCATTGTGCATTCAAGGAAAACGATGGCCTTACCGAGTGCGCTGGTTTTTTCTCGTAAGCGCGGACGACTTCAACCTCGACGTTGCATTGCGTAAGAAGATTGCCCGTCCAAACAGGAGGCCGGCTTTTGACCAGAAGCACGAGTCCGGCACAGCTTGTCGCGTGTGGCTTACATTCGATGAATACAAGGGCCGTGGGCTGCTTCTCCACAACTCGGCTGAACCGGAACCATGTCGTAAGGGGAACTCTGCGCACGAATGGCTCCGGGAAGTTGCTCACATCGACCACCACGAGTCCGAACCCGGCGCTCTGCATGAGGATGTCCGCAACCTTGAACGCCTGCTCTAAGGGTTTGAGTTTCTGTCTCGTCTTTCCACATCGAACCCACAGGAGATGCGAGAATCCAACGCCTGCGGCTTGTCCTGATACCGGATCAAAAGCGTCGCCTCCATCCACCAAAGCGCAAAATCGTCCCTCCCTTGTCGCCTGAGCAAGTAGCGACAAAAGCACAGAAGTTTTTCCCGAGTACGCAACTTGAGACCCACAAATCTCAGTTAAAGCGCCGAGTGGTATTCCTCCGGTTAGGCAGTCGATCTGCTCTACTCCCGTGGGAATGAATTTGTACTGTGGCCGTTTGGTTGTCGCGAAGGCCGCGGGAATACGAGCTTCGATCTGAGCACGAAGAACTGCGGGGGTGTTCATGGGTAGGGTGTTCATAGGCAAGCTGGTGTTCACGGGTAGGCTGGTGGTCATGGGCAAGCTCTAATATTCGCTTTTTCTTCGCCTGAAGGTGTATGATTATGCGGTACCGTCCGGGGGTTGTCAAGGTACCGGACGTTGAGGGCGGGTCAACTCTAGCGGGGCGGCTGGACTTCAATATCCAGACCGTAGAGGTGTAGTGTATCCGCTCGACGAAAGAAGCGATACGGATGCGAACTCACTACTTGGCGCAATTTTGGATTGCACTAGATCAACCTGCCTCCGCCGTCAGCGCAGTTGCCATTGACGGGGTAGGCTATACTCACGGGTGGACGGAAAAGACTCGCACGTGGATCGCGCGCAGCGACCGGCTGATCCTATGGCTCTCTCCGCGGTTATCGTCGACGACGAACAACTGGCGCGCGACGAGCTCGCCTATCTGGTCAAGAATGCGGGCGGCGTCAGCGTGGTGGCCCAGGGCAAGAATGGCCTGGAGGGGGTCAACCTGATCCGCGAACACAGTCCCGATCTGGTGTTTCTCGACGTGCAGATGCCGGGGCTTGACGGCTTCGGCGTCATCAAGAAACTCCTCGACCGCAAAGTCCCCCTACCCAAAATTGTGTTTGCCACCGCCTTCGATCAGTACGCGGTCAAGGCGTTCGAGGTGAATGCCGTCGATTACATCCTGAAGCCCTTCGACAAAAAGCGGGTGGCGCAGTCGATCGAGAGGGCGCGCGCCAAAATCGAAGGAGGCGCCGGGACGGAAGGAAAGCTGGAGACTCTGGTGCGCATGCTGGAGTCGCAGAAGCCGCAGACGGCGAAGATCCTGATGAAGGCGATGGGCCGGTTGTTTTTGACGGACCCCAAGGAGATCTGTTACGCCACCATTGAAGATGGCGTGATCACGGTGGTCACCAGCGGCCACGCCGCGATGGAAGGGCAATCCAACTGCCGTACCCTGGAAGAGCTTCACGGCAATCTCGATCCCAACCTGTTCTGGCGGGCACACCGCTCCTTCCTGGTCAACATTAACCACATCCGCGAAGTGGTGCCCTGGTTCAAGAGCTCCTACCAACTGCGCATGGACGACAAGAAGCAAACAGAGATTCCCGTCAGTCGCGCTCAGACCCGCCGCCTGCGTGAGTTGTTCAACCTGTAAAAAAAGAGGGCGGCCTCGAACTTGCTGAGCGTCCGCCCTGGGGGAGGAAAGTCTGGTTACGAAGCGACCGCCTGTAAGGCGATACGATTCGGAATCACCAGTGTCGAGCCCTCCAGTCGAATCAATTCCCTGCGCTTCATATCACTCAGTAAACGCGTGACCGTTTCCCGCGAGGATCCGATCATCTGCGCGATTTCCTGGTGGGTAAAGTCGGCGTCCACGCGAAGCTCCTGGTTGTGAGGTTGGCCGGCGACCCAGGAAAGCAACAACCGCGCCAGCTTCTCGGTGGAGCTGCGGGCCAGCAGGAGATCATGCACATCTCCAAACGTGCTCTGGATCTCGCGGCTCAGCAGGATCGCGCAGGAGAAGGCTGCGTGGCTGTCACGCTGCAGCAACTGCAGGAAACTCTCCTGGTCGATGAACTTGATCTGACAGGGGTCAATCGTAGTCACCGTGATGGGGGAGGGCCGCCCGGAGACGATGGCACTTAATCCAACCACATGACGTTCTCCGGCCACCTTGAGAATCACCGTTTTGCCGTCCCGGGCCGTGACAGAGAACTTGGCGCGACCCGAACATATGATGTAAGCGCCCGTAGGAATTTGCCCTTCGGCCACTAAGGTGACCTCGGGAGGAAACACCGTCAGGTGACCCGCCTGGTTGAACTGCCCCAGCAGGTCCCCGGGTAGATTGCAGAGATCGGACTCGCGCCGGAGAGTGCAGTGCAAACAGTCATTCGGAAAGACACCGTGGCGCGGTGCGCTCATAGATAGCTCCGGGCCGTTTCGCAAGCCTGGCTGGGGCCCATTCAAGAAACTGAAGAGCCGGAGTACCGAGCGAGCGAACTTCTTCACGCACGCCAATTGCCATAGGCGAAATTACTGTGAGGGGTTGGAAGGAAAAGGCTTAGAGGCTGGTGATTAGTGCGGGTCGGCGGGCTTGCTGCCGAAGAATCGGCAGAGCTGACAAGCATTCGGCAAACGATCAGTCCAGATAGTCCATGCGCGTGATGCCCAACTTCTGCATTTTGTACTGCAGCGTGGTCCGCTTCAGTCCGAGCCGAGCTGCCGCCCCCGAAGGCCCGGACAGCACGCCAGAGGTCCGCCGCAGAATGGCGATGATGTGCTCGCGCTCCTTATCCCGTAGCGTCCCGTCCGGATGGCTTTGCTGCCGCGAGATTTCTTCTCGTAATTCCGCCAGCGGCGGACGAAGGACGTTGCCTTCAGAAAGAATCACCGAACGCTCAATGAAGTTTTCCAGTTCGCGAATGTTTCCCGGCCAATGCCATTTCAGCATAGCTTCAATGGCCTCATCAGGGATGAACTCGATGTGCTTGTTCATCCGGGCGCCGCATCTCTCGACGAAGTGGCGCACCAACAGGGGAATATCTTCTCGCCGCACGCGCAATGCAGGCAGGTGCAACGGGAACACGCGCAACCGGTAGAACAGGTCGGTACGGAACTGCTCTTCCGCGACGGCGCGAGCCAGATCACGGTTGGTCGCGGCAATCAGTCGCACATCGACCCGGATCGTGCGCGTGCCTCCCAGCCGCTCAAACTCGTGATCCTGGAGAACGCGCAATAGCTTGGGTTGCAGCTCCAGAGGAATGTCGCCGATTTCGTCCAGGAACAGAGTGCCCTTATCGGCCAGCTCGAGGCGGCCCATTTTCTGGCTGACCGCTCCGGTGAACGCCCCCTTCTCGTGGCCAAACAGCTCGCTTTCCAGCAATCCGGTGGGAATGGCGGCGCAGTTGAGCTTGATGAAACTGCGGTCGCAGCGGCGGCTCATGCTGTGGATGGCAAGTGCCACGCGTTCTTTTCCGGTTCCGGTTTCGCCGGTGATCAACACGGTGGAATCGGTGCTGGCAACGATGGCAGCGTAGTCGAGCACGCGCTTCAAGGCCGGGCTGTTGCCAACAATTTCGTCATCTTGCATCTCGCGGTGGATCTCTTCCTCAAGATAGCGTTTCTCCCGCGCCAGGCGGTCCTTGAGCCGTGCGATCTCGCGGTAGGCACGAGCATTTTCGAGCGCGATCGCCACTTGGCCCGCGACCTGGGTCAACAGCTCCAAATCGCGCGCCACAAAAGTGCCGTCCCTTTCGCTTGCCAGGGACAGTGTTCCGATTGCGCCCTTCCCTGTCATCAATGGAATACAGCACATCGACTGTACCCCCTGGTTGGCAAATGGCGGCATGAGCACCAGCCCAGCCTCCCGAAGGTCCGCGCGGTTGTAGATTCGAGCCTCTCGGCTCCGGAAGCAATGCTCAGCAGGCGAGTTCGCTGGACAGATGACCGCGGCGGAATCGCCGTTCAGCTCGATCGAGGCCGAGTCCAGAGCGTACACCCGCAATTCTTGGAGGGCTTCATCGTAAACAGAAACAGCAGCGTGGTCGTGCTGGACTACTTTGCGCACGGACGCGGCGATCGCTGGGAACAGCTCCTTGAAATCCAGGCTGGACGCCAGCGTGGTGCTGATCTCCAGCAGCATCTGCAATCGTTCCTTTTCCCCGCTCAGCGCCTGCAGGGTCATCGCATTTTCGACCAGCAGCGCCACTTCCCCGGCCAACGGTCGCAGGAGTTCGAGGTCGGAAGGGTGAAACGCATCCTGTTGCTTGCTCATCAGGTGTAGAACACCGACTCTTCCTTTCGCCGTTGCCAGCGGCACGGCGCAGAGCGATTGGGCTCCAACCTCCAATAACTTGCGGACTGCCTCGCATCGGGGTGCGATTGCCTCCAGATCGTCGCGGCTGAATAGCCTCGCCTCGCCCGCCGCGATTTGCCCTGACAGGCTCTCGCTGATCGGCATGGTCTCTCCCGCCTGGATCGGGTAGTACAAGACCGGATCGAACGCATGCATCCGTACCAGCTGGCTTGCTTCGTCAAACAAGACCACCACAGCCGAATCGTTCGGGATCAGCCTGCGAATGGAAGAGGCGACTTGCGAAAACAGTTCCTGCAGGTTGAACCCGACCCCTACCATGGTTGTGCTGATCTGGAGCAGTGTCTCCAGCCGTTCCTTTTCCCGCCGAAGTGCACTCTGGGTGAGCGCGTTTTCGACCACCAGCGCCACCTGAGCGGCCGCCGGCTTCAATAACTCCAGGTCCGAATCCTGAAAGGCCTGCTCCCGCTTGCTGGCCAAAAACAGGACTCCTACGCTTCCGTGTGCCGTGGAGAGGTCCACCGCACAGATCGCCTGAAATCCTGCGTTCAAAGCCCGGCCGACGACCGGATAGCTACTGGCGAGCGCTTCCATTTCCTTGCGTTGAAAGAGCTTCGCTTCTCCCCCGCCGATTTCTAGTGAAAGGCATTTGGTCTTCGGACCCCTCAGCCCGGGACAGGAGATTGCTCGAGCCGAAGGTTCCAGGGCACAGATCCGAACCGTCTGGCCATCCTCATCCGGCACCGCGATGAGCGCCAGATCGTGAGGGACAATCCCCTGGATGCAGGCGGAAATTTGCGGCGACAGTTCCTCCAGGTCGAGTTTCGATTGCGCCAGAGTGTTGCTGGTTTCCAGTAACATCTGCAGCCGCTCCTCTTGCTGCCGCTCTGTGCGACGCTTTTCCTGATTCTCCAGCGCCAGCGCCACCAACTGCGCGATCCGGAAGAGAAACTCCATTTCTTGCGGTTCCAGTATTTCCGGCACACCCTTGCCCAAGCCGAGCACTCCGTAGTTCTGCTCTGTGTTCACGGGCAGAGCGGTGAACGAACGAACGCCAAGCTGGCGCAGCGCATCCAGGCAGCGCGGGAACCGCTGCTCGTGCACGATGTCAGGAATGACGATCGGTTCTTGATGCTTCCAGACCCACCCGCCTACACACTCTTCGACCGAGAACGTTCCCAGTTCTCTGCCTTCCTGGTTTCGCTTCCAGTAGTGCGTGGGCAAGCTGTTCTGGTGCTTGTCGTAAAGAGAGAAGGTGAGAAAGTCGCAGCCTGCCAGGGAAAGCACGCGGGGAGCGAGCTCCCGCAATAGGTCGGTTAGGTTCCGGGCTCGTACGATGACGTCGGTGATCTCAAGCAACAGTCGACAGCGAAAGCTTTCGCTCATTGGCAAAGCGACGCCAAGACCATCGCCGGAGTTCTCAGAGTCGCCTTCTTCCTGCGGCTCAGACAAGGGCTCCTGCATGCGCACCTCCCCCTCCGCCACCGAGTAGCGATGGAGACTGCAGCGTTGTTGCAATACGGGACTGGAGGTAGCCGTCGCGCCCTTGCAGGCAGCGACTTAACTTCGCCTAAGAATGACGGGGCCGCGGTGGCTGGCTCCGTTACGTGGGAACCAGTCTCACCGTCCCAGGGTTGGCACCCTCCAAGCCGCGACCTTTCCTTTCAAACGATGCCAGTCCGGGACTAAACATCCTCCATGCTCACTAAGTCATTAGTCAAGCTCTTTCACTACGTATCTCCTCCTCGTTCGCGTCCTGTTCGTTTTCTGGAACAAGGCGAACTCTATCGCCAAGACTCCTTCGTGATGAACTCGCTTCTCGACAAGCTCTCGTGAAATGGGAATCGCCGAGAAGCCCTACCTCCCTCCCCAAGGAGCGCACACGCATGAGCGGAGCCTTTGACGTTGGAGGCTTGTCTTTCGTCTTCTCAGCGCTACGCAAACGTTGTGGCCAGGTTTCAGTTCGAAAGCTCCCAGCCTCGATTATTTACAAATCTGGAACAGACCCTTCCACCCGAAATTCGAATCCAGCCGAACAGAAAGGGGGGGCGTACATGGTGCTCGCGACCTTCTGGCCTCTCAACAGGCTATCAGTTCCGAAATACGAACAAAAAACACCCAAGCTTCCGACTTAGGAATACAAAGGACTGGCTCATTCTGTTACATTTGTCAAACAGCAGCCGAGGGGGTGCTCAGTGGAGACCAAAGGGGGACTCAGACTTCGTGCCTTGCGGGAAACGCTCGGTTGTACGATGCGCGATGTTGAAAACGCCAGCCTGCAGATTGCACGGAGGCTGGGCAGTGATGAGTTTGCCATTCCTCCCAGTCGCTTGTCCGATATCGAGACCAAGGGAGTCGTTCCCAGCATCTTCCGCCTCTACTCCCTGGCGGCGATCTACCGCTGTGACTATCGGGATTTGCTCTCCTGGTACGGCGTCGACCTGAACGACATCTCTCTGGATGCCGGCGTTGCACAAGCTCCGAACTCTCATCTTTCCACCGCCTCGGAAAACATCGTCCAGGTTTCCGTTCCGATTCGACTGGACCCCGCCTTCAGTCTTCAAAGGACTACGAATCTAGGGCGCATGATCGAAAAATGGGGTGTGGTGCCCTTGGCCTACCTGTCCACGTTTGCGGCGGATGAACGCTACTCCTACGGCTACATCGGCACAGAAGATTTCACCATGTATCCGATTTTGCCGCCCGGTAGTTTCGTACAGGTGGACGAGAACAAGAATAAGGCGGCAGAAGGCGCCTGGCGTTCCGAGTTCGAACGCCCCATCTATTTCGTTGAGACTCGTGAGGGCTTTGTCTGTTCCTGGTGTCACGTGCGGCGCGACACGATCGTGCTGCAACCGCATCCGCTCTCGCCCGTGCCCGTTCGCGTGCTTCGGCATCCCCAAGAGGCGGAGATTATTGGACAGGTGGTGGGGGTGGCGATGCGTCTGGGTGACTGGCACGTGTTGGGCTCGCCAGCAGAGCCAAAAGCGCGTGCAGCACTGCCATAAAGTGCTTCTCGGAGGCTTCCACCGAGCGTTCCGGCAGAGCTCGCGACGACATCTTTTTCAGAGACTGGAGAAATTCCAGAGCCGTCAGTCGCGTGCTGGACGCGGAACATCTGAGATCCTCGGCTAACACGCGCAGGGGACTTCTTAGTACCTGTGCAAGCACCGCCGCATGCGCCGTGCGCATCGCTCGGCGTGCCGTTTCCTCTCCATGAACCCTGGCCATCCCCCAATGAGAATAGCGTCCGCGTCCGTCGTGAAGCGCGGCAAGGTAGTGCAACTTCCCTAACCATCCAGGAATGGCACTCAAAGTGGTGCCTTCGAAATCTTCCAGAGCCGATTTCAGTGCCACGAGTTTAGTCTATCCGTCAAGTACTCGAAAGCAGATTTCCACCCCAAAAATTTACTCTTTCCGAAAACCAGTCAAAGAGCACGTTTCCCGCTGACCGTGCCCCGCCTTGTGCAAAGTACTCCAGAAACTTCCCATCCCAAAAGGAGAAAGACACCATGAAAAAACTGATGCTCGTGCTCGCCGCTCTTGTGTTGCTCACCGCCACCGCCACCGTACCCAGCTTCGCCGACGGAAACCCTTCCCCCAAGGACCCTCCGCCGCCCACCAAAGCAGCCTAACAAAGACGGGGTGTAATCCGCATTGTAATTTCGCACGTGTCGGGCTATAGTGCCGCTTATCGCGTATGGCGCAGTGGTACAAGCTTGTCCTATATTACCTGTGGATTGCGCCCCACGTTCTTCTTGTGGGCGTGCCGGTTCTTATGTACGTCCGGCGCCTGCATAAAGACTTTCCCATATTCTTCGTGTACACGTTATATGAGACCTTTGAGTTTCTCCTCCTCTTTGTCGCCTACATGATTGGCCGCGACACGGGAAACTTGTACCGCTATCTCTTCACAGCGACTCTGGTGGGAAGCACGGCGCTGAGGTTTGGCGTCATCCAGGAAATATTCAACAATGTATTTCGCGGCTATTCACGCCTGGAGACTCTGGCCGCGGTCTCGATGCGCTGGATCACCGGCCTTTTGCTTCTTGCTGCCATCTCGTCAGTACTGTATTCCGCCGGAGCCGTCCCAGAGAACTTGTTGGGGATGATCAGGTTGCTCGGCCGGAGCGTAGCCATCATTCAGGCAGGATTATTGCTTTTCCTCTTTCTGTTTTCCCGAATGTTCGGCTTGTCTTGGCGCAGCTTCGTGTTTGGAATCGCGCTGGGATTTGCCATCTTCGCCAGCACGGAGCTGGCAAAGTGGACGCTGGAACTGACGAATCTGACTAGATATGCCAGAGGCTTGTTGGATCTTCTGCCCACCGGAAGTTACCACGTTTCTGTCGTAGTATGGATGGGTTACTTGCTCGCCGCGGAAAAGCCGGTGGGCACCCCTACTCACCCGGTCCCTGAGCTCGACCAGTGGAGCGGAGAATTGGAGCGATCTCGATGAGCCCAACGCTGCTGTTTGTTCTGATCGCAGTTGCGCTGTTGGCTGTGTTCGCCGTCCTGGCGACGCGCCGTACCAAAGACTTGGCGGACCTCGATCAGGCCTTTACTGCGATCCGGTTGCTCGACATCGAAGCTTTCCGGAATCTGGTGGATCCCGAAGAAGAGACCTTCCTTCGCGCCCGCCTGTCCGCCCAGGAATTCCGAAGAATCAAGCGCGAGAGAGCCAAGGCCGCTCTTGCCTACGTCAAAGAACTGTCCCGAGTTTCCCTGCAGTTCGCGCGCTTCGGCGACGCGGCCCAGCGTAGTCCAGATCCCGCAATTGCCGCCTCGGGGAGGCAAATCGCGAACAGCGCAATCTACCTGCGCCTCCGCGCTCTGGATGCGAGTGTCTGGCTGGCTGTGTCGGCAGCTTTCCCCAGCTTCGATCCCCGCTCCATGCATTCTCTTCTCGAGCAATACGATCGCGCCACCTACTTGCTGCAGAACCACAACGGGCTCATACACGCTCAGAGTCCGGTGGCGTCCTAGCCCATAGCAGCGCAAGACACAGCACCGCAAGACACGGTGCCCGGCGGTCACTAGACGGTAAGCGTCAACTTGCGTCTTCACAATCGATTACGGCTTTTCTTAGCACTTTAGTGAGTGGCCCGATTGCATAGCTCCCATAACGAAAACCGAGGTCGAAGGCGCTTTCGCCTGACGTATAATTGACCTCGCTCATGAAAGCCTACGTCTATGTTTCACTGAAGAAGAGCGTGCTCGACCCCCAGGGCAAGACCATCCAAGGCGCGTTGAACAAGATGGGCTACAAGGGTTTGCAGGACGTGCGCCAGGGTAAGTACTTCGAAATCACGCTCAATGGCGGCCTCTCGAAGACGGAAGCACAGGCGGAAGTGGAACGAATTGCCCGAGAGGTTCTGACGAACCCGGTAATTGAAGAGTTTCGATTCTCCCTCGATGAGTAGTTCCCCCGTATTGCTGAACGCGGAGCAGATCACCCGTCCCCCGAAATGTTTTCATCCAAGGAGCCGAGAAGCCAATGTGCGGCATTGTCGGATATGTGGGGAAGAAGCAGGTTGTCCCCGTCATCATTGATGGTCTGAAGCGGTTGGAATATCGCGGATACGATTCGGCCGGAATCGCGGTCGCGGGCAACGGTGAAGGTCTGCAGATCCGCCGCGCGGAAGGCAAGCTGCGCAACCTGGAAGAGGTCATTCGCAACAAGCCTCTGGATGGCACCTATGGCATCGGGCACACCCGCTGGGCCACGCATGGCCGTCCCACCGAAGAGAATGCCCACCCGCATCGCGACTGCACGGGCCGCATCGTGGTCGTGCACAATGGTATTGTCGAAAACTATCTCTCGCTCAAGAAGAGACTGGCCGAAGAGGGCCACCAGTTCACCACCGAAACCGACACCGAAATCATCGCCCACCTCATCGAGAAGCATTACCTGCAGAGCGGTAATGGTGTCCGGCCATCGCTCGAAGAAGCGGTACGCAGAGCCGTTAGAGAACTTTCGGGTGTGTTCGCGCTGGTGGTGATCGCGGTCGATGAGCCCAACAAGATTGTGGCGGCGCGCAATGGGCCGCCGGCGGTAATCGGCCTTGGCAAAGATGAGTATTTCGTTGCCTCCGACGTACCCGCCCTGCTGGCGCACACCCGCGATCTATTCTTCCTCGCCGACGGCGACTTGGCGGTGGTGACGACCGCCGGCGTTACCCTGACCGATTTCAACGGCAATCCCGTGGAGCGCCCAGTCCAGCACGTCACCTGGGATCCGATCATGGCCGAAAAGGGCGGCTTCAAGCATTTCATGCTCAAGGAAATCTATGAGCAGCCACGCACCGTCCGCGACACCACGCTGGGCCGGGTCTCGCAGGACACCGGCCGGGTCTTCCTCGACGAGATGCACGTCACCGAGGCCGAGTTCAAAGCCCTGCGCAAGCTCAATATCGCTGCATGTGGCACCAGTTGGCACGCCGCGCTGGCCGGGAAGTTCATGATCGAGACGATGGCCCGCGTGCCGGTCGAGGTCGACTATGCCAGCGAATGGCGCTATCGCGATCCGATCTTCACGCCCGATACTTTCACGATGCTCATCTCACAGTCGGGAGAAACCGCCGACACCATTGCCGCACAACGGGAAGCCAAGGCCAAAGGCTCGAAGACGCTGGCCATCTGCAACGTCGTGGGCTCGATGATCACACGCGAAGCCGCCGGCACGATCTACACGCACGCCGGACCCGAGATTGGCGTCGCTTCTACCAAGGCCTTCGCCGGCCAGTTGACCGCGCTTTATCTGTTCGCGCTCTATCTCGCGCAGGTGCGTGGCACAATCACGCCGGAACAGGCCAAAGCCTCGGTGCAGGAACTCATGCGCATCCCCGGCAAGCTGGAGCAGATCCTCACCCACGACGAAGCCTGCGACGAGTTGGCGAAGACTTATATTCGATCGCAGGATTTCCTTTTTCTCGGCCGTGGCATTCACTACCCCATCGCGCTCGAAGGCGCCCTGAAGCTCAAGGAGATTTCTTACATTCACGCCGAAGGCTATCCGGCGGGCGAGATGAAGCACGGCCCCAACGCACTTATCGACGAGAATCTACCGGTTGTGATCGTTGCCACACGGGACGTGAACGATCCGGCATCGGTGTTGCGCTACGAAAAGACGATGTCGAACCTGCAGGAAGTGAAAGCGCGCTCAGGCATCGTCATCGCGCTTGCGACCGAAGGCAATGAAGAAATCCGCCACAACGCTGATCACGTGCTTTACGTACCGCCCGCGCCGGAAGAGTTGTCGGTGATCCTGGAGATCGTGCCGCTGCAGTTGTTGGCCTATCACATCGCCGTCCGCCGCGGCTGCGACGTGGACCAGCCGCGGAATCTGGCCAAGTCGGTTACGGTCGAGTAGAAAGGCAGACTGTTAGCTGTTGGCCGTGGCTGTTAGCCCTTGGCCTTCAGGCCGTGCCCAATTCCGTCCTCGTGAGCGGGGCCCCGGCCTCGAAAATGCTCTTTCGATCAAGCAGCGTTCTTCTTCAGCAATGCAGCCCGGCTACGCCGAACCTCAGGACGATCGGCAACTATCAAACCAACCTGCGCCGCGGCATCGAGTTCGGCTGCGAATTCCGCTTCATCCACATGCCCGGACGGCTCGGCGAGCAGCAAAGTGCCTCCCGCTTTCATCGCCTCCGCCGCTTGCCCGAAGAACCAGCTCGCGCTTGGCATCTCATGTACCACGGCCATCGCCAGCGTGAAATCCACTTTCCCAGCCAGGTCCCGGAGGCCGAGAGATTCCGGCGTCGAAACCCGCGCATCGACTCGCTCCAACAAGCCCGCCTTCGCCAACCGTCGCTTTAGACCGTTGATCATGCGCGCTTGCACGTCCACGGCAACCACGCGCCCACTAGGGCCGACTTGACGTGCCAGCTCCAGCGTGAAGAACCCCATCCCCGGGCCAGGCTCCAGCACCGTCATGCCTTCGGAAACATACGGACGGAGCAGAGCAGCCGGGTCTCCCTGCAACCAGCGCCGAACCGGACTCGCCAGAAGGTAGCCGAGCCACCATGGACAAATACGCTTGGCCATTCCTCGCTCCTCACAGACGAGCGATCAATTGCTTGATTTCAGCGGCGAGAGCGTCCGGCAGCCGGTCCAGATCATCTAAATATGACAATGGCTCAATTTCAAACTCTGGCCGCGCGGCTCGTCCGCTCGATCCCGCTCACTGAGTTTACCAAGCACCTGGAATTTGAGGTGAAAGGAGTGCCGCGCTTCGGCTTCGTTCCGGGACAATGGTTGTCGGTAAAAGCCAGCACGCCGGAGGGCGAGGAAATCACACGCGCCTACTCGATTGCATCGCCACCGTCGGAGAACGGCCGCTTTGCGTTCTGCCTGAATCGCGTGCAGGACGGCTTTATGTCGAACCACCTCTGCGATTTGAAAGAAGGCGAAGAGATGGCTATCCAGGGACCGTTCGGGAGCTTTATCCTGCGCCCGCCCATGCGCGACGCCCTCCTCGTCGCCACCGGCACCGGCATCGCGCCGCTGCGTTCGATGCTGCACTGGCTGCTCACCGATCCCGAGCGGCATCAGGGGCGCCAGCTTTGGCTCTTGTTCGGCGTTCGCTCCGAATGCGACATCTACTATCACGGCGAATTTCTCCGCTTGGCGGAAACGCATCCCAACTTCCACTATCTGCCCACGCTGAGCCGCGGCGGCCCGCAATGGCAGGGGTTGAGAGGATATGTTCAGGAACATGTGCCGGGGATCGTCGGTGCGCGCACCGACATGCAGGCGTACATCTGCGGACTCGACAAGATGGTCCGCGCCAATCGCGATTTGCTGCAATCGCTGGGCTGGGACCGCAAGCACATCCTGTATGAGAGGTACGACTGAGAACGTCAGCTTTCACCTGTCAGTTCCAGCAGTCCGTGTGGAAGTACGATTCGTATCGGGGCACGCATTTATGCGTGCCGTAACTACCGCAAGATAAAGACACTTTAGGCGCTGGATTTCAGACCGTACCTTCACCATGGGTTGCTAGGTGCGCGGGGCCCGTTGTTTCAGCCAACTGGCTGAGGCAGGCTTGGCCACAATACAGGCGACGAGAGTCAGAATAAAGGCCATAAACTGCGGGTGGGCGGGCCAGAGCGCTCGCGCAACACCCAGTTGCAGTGACCAGATGCCAACGGCAGTCGCGATCAGTGTGGCGATCAGAGTAGATTTCAAGGAGATTTTTGTGGACTCTTTCATGCCAGCCTCACGTTGGTCTATACGCGGCGCCCTCCGATTTCGTTCCATCAACCTGCAGCGATGCAATCGAACCGTCTCGGCGAGAGCCGCGCAGGTTGCTGGGAAGGGAGTGAGAGCACATATGGCTGATATCATGCCACAGAAACCGTGCGGGGGACTTGAGATACGGTCCACTGTCTCGCTGTAGCCACCTGGCTCCTCCACGAACCACGATAGCCCGCTGACAATCAGATAGACTGGAACGTCATCGTTTGCGCATCAGCACCAAGGAGAAGCCCTTCATGTATCAGGCCGACAGCAATCGTTATGACTCCATGCTCTACCGTCGCTCCGGACGGAGCGGCATCCAGTTGCCCGCCATCTCCTTGGGCCTCTGGCATAACTTCGGTGGCGTGGACAACTTTGAAAACGCCCGCGCCATGCTGCGACGGGCGTTCGATCTAGGTATCACGCACTTCGATTTGGCCAACAACTACGGCCCTCCCTATGGATCGGCGGAAGAGAATTTCGGCCGCATCTTCCAGGAAGATTTTGTGCCTTATCGTGACGAACTGATCATTTCGACCAAGGCGGGCTGGGATATGTGGCCCGGACCTTACGGGAACTTCGGCTCGCGGAAATACATGCTGGCCAGCCTCGACCAGAGCCTGAAACGGATGGGCCTCGAATACGTGGACATCTTTTATCATCACCGGCCCGACCCTGATACGCCCATGGAAGAGTCGCTGGGCGCGCTCGATACGGCCGTGCGCTCTGGCAAGGCGCTCTACGCAGGCATTTCGGCCTATAACGCCAAGCAGACCGCAGACGCGGCGAAGATCATGCGCGAGCTGGGAACACCCTGCCTGATTCATCAGCCAAAATACTCGATGTTCGTGCGCGATATCGAGCACGGCTTGCTCGAAGTGCTAGGGCAAGAGGGAGTGGGGTGCATCGTCTTCAGCCCGCTGGCGCAGGGCCTGCTCTCGGATCGCTATCTCCAGGGCATTCCCGACGATTCCCGAGCGGCCCGGGATTTCTTTCTCAAACAGAAGGACATCACCCCTCACGTCCTGGCCAAGGTGAACGCGCTGAACGAAATTGCGAAGCAGCGTGGGCAATCGCTGGCCCAGATGGCGGTGGCTTGGGTGTTGCGCGATGCCCGCATTACCAGCGCCCTGGTCGGAACCAGCCGAGTATCCCAGGTGGACGACAACGTGGCGGCCCTGAAGAACCCGTATTTCACCACCGAAGAGTTGCACCGAATTGATGGGATTCTCGCCGGCAAACCGCTGGCGTAGAGCGGCGCGGGTGGTCATTGGGTGGTGTGACTGGGAAAACGATTGGCCTTACTCTGCTGCCGCACTGGCTCCGGGCTTAAGATCTCTCCATGCCTGCAGATTCCCACAGCTCTGAATCGATCCCGAAGGTGAAGGTCTCTCCGCGCGGCGCCGCCCGCCTGAAGGACGGCCACGTTTGGGTGTACCGCTCCGACCTCGTTTCGGCTGAAGGCATTGCTCCTGGCTCGCTCGTTCGCGTTGCCGACCATCGCGGCAGGTTTTTGGGCACCGCGCTCTACAGCAGCTCTTCACAGATTGCCATCCGGATGATCTCGCGGCACGAAGTGACGGATCTGCCCGCGCTGGTGGCGGAACGCGTTCGCGCGGCCATTGCCTATCGCGCGAAGGTTGTCTCAGACACGAACGCCTGCCGGGTCGCGTTCAGTGAGTCCGACGGACTACCGGGCTTAATCATCGATCGCTACAACGATGTTGTCTCGGTGCAGATTCTGACGCAGGCAATGGATGCCGATGCTGTGCGCACTGCCGTAGTGAAGACTCTGGTCGAGGAACTTCAGCCTGCTGGAATCGTTGAGCGTGTCGATGGCCGCATCCGCGAACTGGAGCAACTGCCGGCCCGGCGATCCGGCCTGCTTTGGGGCGAGAAGAGCGCCGCCGTCATCGAAATGAATGGGGTGTGCTTTTACTACGACGGGTTGGAAGGCCAGAAAACCGGAGCCTTCCTCGACCAGCGGGAGAACTATGCTGTTGCCACCCACTACGCCCACGGCGAGGCGCTCGACGTTTTCTGCTACCAAGGCGGCTTCGCGCTCCACGTGGCGCCGAAATGTTCGAGCGTAACCGGGGTGGACAGCTCGCGCCCGGCGCTGGAGATGGCAGAAAAGAATGCCGCCCTAAATGGACGCGAGTTGGATTGGATCGAAGCCAACGCCTTCGACCTGCTGAAAGACTACGCAGCCGCGGGCCACCACTACGACACCATCGTCCTCGATCCGCCCGCCTTCGCCAAGACTAAGCGCGACCTTGACAAGGCGCTGCGCGGTTACAAAGAACTCAATCTGCGCGCTCTGAAGATGCTGCGGCCGGGAGGAATCCTGGTGACCTGCTCCTGTTCGTTCCACGTGAGCGCCGCCGACCTCCTGGAAGTCGTGGCCGATGCCGCCCGCGACGCCCACAAATCCCTCCGGCTGCCTGAACAACGCGGCCAAGCTAAAGACCATCCAATCCTCCTGAATGTCCCGGAAACCGCCTATCTGAAGTGCCTAGTATTGTCTATAAGAGATTGAAAATAAACAACATTTCATGATTGACAATATAGCACTCATATTTTATGATTCACTTAAGCTAACTGCAACATCCAAACAGAGCAGTGAGGCTCCAAACACAGATTTCAAGCAGGAGGATTTGAGTTATGACATTGCTTACCCGTTGGGATCCGTTCCGTGAGTTCGT
>Ga0335070_10002791_pt1 | contig 20278 bp, 19 predicted proteins | sample Lox_Sample_13_FD_206722 | JGI IMG/M metagenome (GOLD analysis project Ga0335070, IMG submission 206722) | Soil microbial communities from Loxahatchee National Wildlife Refuge, Florida, United States - Lox_Sample_1.3 | ecosystem: Environmental > Terrestrial > Soil > Wetlands | place: USA... | reverse complement strand
ACGGATGCAATCTCACAATGCGCAGAGAACATCCGTGATTGTGAAGTCGCGTACAAAGGTCAGACTTGTTCCCATGTCGAGCATATGTCGCTGATCGACGCGGAGGAGCGTGCAGGTTATCTCGCCATTCTCCTCTCAACTGACATTTTGAAAGTGATCACGGAACTCGACGCCTTGAGCCGGGCAGTACTGGTGCTAAGGCTCGCAATCCGATCTTCCATTCAAGATTGCGCGCTCCGTTTGAATGTTGGGCGTGCCGCCGTGCTTGCAGCGAATTGCTGCGCCATGACATGGCTTCGTGACTTGCAGTTACAGCCGGCGCCGGCACTACGGCCCGACTCTCCAGCAATAGATCGCGCGTTCGTGAGCCGCTGATGGTAATTACTGGACTCGGCTGAAATTCAGAACTTGCTGTAGAGGCATTTGAAGGTATTGGACGAACGGGTGGAACTCCAAGTCGGACTCTCGCCGTCAAACTGAATTGTGATCTTCGAAAGGCTGAACACCGATCTCATGAGCGAAGGAATCGCGACAATCAAAGACCACAATCCTGCCGTGGCAGACCTCAGCAGGTATCGTGCACTGCTTAAGATCTCGGGTGCAGTGGGATCGCAACCAACAGTTCATGCGATTCTCGACAGCCTCAACGAACTGCTTTCGAACGTCGTGCGATTCGAGGCAATCCATCTGTTCTTGTTTGATGCATCCGGCGAACACCTGACACTGCCTGCGTCCGGACAAGTACTCAGCGATCCGGACGTGAAAGAGGGCATGAAGATCACCTACGCGGGAACAGCGATCGAACGCGCGCTTAACGAGCAAGTAACTATCTTCGTTCCCGACGTCCGGCAGGAACTCACACAATACCCCGAGATAGCATCGGTGATTCGCCAGGCGAACGTCCATAGTGGATACGTCTTTCCAGTTGCTACTTCGCGGACGAGACTCGGAGTTTTGACTTTCGGCAGGAAGGAGACAGACGAATTCAGTCGGGCTGATGTCGAACTCATGCGTTCCGTTGCGGGGCACGTTGCGGTTGCACTGGAGAGTGTCCTCGCGATGCGTTCGGTGGAAACCCATCAGCGTGATCTGGCGCGCGAGCGCGATCGCCTTCGGCTGCTGCTGGAAATCAACAACCACATCGTAACGATTTTCGATATCAACGATCTGTTTCGGGCCGCATCCGCATCAATCCGCAAACACTTTGGCAACGACTTTACGGGTTTCATGCTGTTCGAGGAACATCGTTCCGATCGCCTGAAGGTCGTCTTCCTGGATTTTCCCGGCAGTCGCGGTTTCATGAGTGACGTTCCGGTCCAACAAATCCCGGCAGAAGACATGGAGCGGCTGCGAACGCGCACGCCCCGAGTGTTGACACCTGCCGACAAGATGCCGGGTGTTGTTGCGGAAATGCTCCGGGCCGAGTCGATTGCCACGGTGGCGGCCCTGCCCCTGGTTGTGTCGCATGGCCCGATCGGAGCAATGGTGGTTGGAAGTCGGAAGAGCAATCGCTTCGGCCAGTCTGAACTGGATCTTCTTTCTCAGGTCAGCATTCAGATATCTCTGGCGCTCGACAATGCATTGGCGTATGGCCGGATGACGGCATCCCGGGACCAACTGGAGGACCAGCGTCTATATCTGGAATCGGAAATCAGTTCTGAATACAGCTTCGAAGACATCATCGGAAAAAGTGCCGCCTTTCAAAAAGTACTGGAGCAGGTTTCCATTGTTGCCCCGACCGATTCAACGGTCTTGCTTCACGGAGAGACCGGCACGGGGAAAGAGCTCATTGCACGAGCCATTCACAATCTCAGCGCCAGGTCTCAGCGCACATTCGTGAGACTCAACTGTGCCGCAATCCCATCAGGACTGCTGGAAAGTGAACTGTTTGGGCACGAGAAAGGGGCTTTCACTGGTGCGCTCATCCAAAAGAAGGGCAGATTTGAAGTTGCCGACGGAGGCTCGCTATTTCTTGATGAGATCGGTGATATCAGCCTGGAACTTCAGCCAAAATTGCTGCGCGCCGTGCAGGAGCAGGAGTTCGAACGTCTGGGGAGCGCGAAGACAATCCAGGTGAATGTGCGAATGATCGCTGCGACCCACCGCGACCTGCCTGCAATGATTCGCCAGGGAACCTTTCGCGAAGACCTGTTCTACCGACTGAGTGTTTTTCCAATTGAGATTCCGCCCTTACGAGAGCGCCGCCAGGATATTCCTCTGTTGGTGAACTACTTCGTGTCCAAGTTGTCTCGAAGAATGCGGAAGCAGATCAGGACCATCCCAAAGCAAGCAATGGAGATACTGACGAACTGCCCGTGGAAGGGTAACGTCCGGGAACTGGCGAATTTCATCGAACGGGCAGTCATCCTGTCGCAGGGCGAACAATTGGAAGTACCCGTCGCCGAACTGGAAAGCTCTCACTCCTCCAGCGTTGTTCCAGCCTCCACTTTCCATGAGGCCGAACGCAATGTGATTATCGACGCGTTGAAGGCGGCGTCTGGCCAAATCTCGGGTCGAGGTGGGGCGGCAGAGCGCTTGGGTTTGAAGCGCACAACCCTGCAGAACAAGATGAGACGACTTGGGATAACCAATAAAGACTACCGACCAGACTAACCCGGTCTCCACATCTTTCCGACACGCCAGCTCGCGCCGCCCGCGCTTGGGCAGGAGACCACATTCGGGCGTGAAATAAATGAGCTTGTACCACAGAGGGTCGCAAAAACGAGGATTCGGCGGCAGCTGCGGATGTTCACCTCTGGCATGTAATGTGCAAGTCCACGTCTATAGCGAATTCTTTAAGGCTTGAGGCTGGTGCAAGATGCTCGGAGAACTTGGAAACATCCCGACTGAGACCCTCATTGACATGATCTGCGTGATCCTGGCTGGCGAGGTGGCACTCACCTTCAGTGACGTTAACGAGTTGGAGCAGATTCAACGCGAGTTGCAACGCCGACCCGATGTCGGCGGGTGGGTTCGACGCGTGAACTGATAGCTGCGCATAGGAGGAGGGACGACACATTGGGTCTGCAAGCTCCCCGTAGCAAAGCGAAGATGGATTCCACTTTTGGCGTTAGCTCGGAAACCCTCCTATGACCATGTCTCTTATCGCAACCGCTCTGAACCCGCGCTCAATATTGATCGCAACCGATTTCTCGGAAGCCTCCGAGAAACCCTTGCGCCATGCTCTTGCGATTGCGCGTTCTTATGGATCAAGATTCTGTTTAGCTCATGTGGTTTCGTCTCTGGGCCTCACCATCGCAGGCCCCGGAGCGATTGCAGAGTGCGAAGACTCAGTGTCGAGAGACGTTGCGCGTTTGCAGGACTTTCTCATTCGCACGGGTGCGCTCAAGGGTGTTGAACATAAATTCATGGTTCGGCAAGGCGAAGTTTGGCCCGAACTGCGCGAAATCATGCGACAACAGAATGTCGATCTCCTGGTCGTCGGTACGCACGGGCGGCATGGCGTACGCAAGTTTTTGTTCGGTTCCGTCGCAGAAGAAATCTGTCGCCAGGCAGATTGTCCGGTTCTTACCCTGGGGCCGCATTCGGATGAAGGCCCTTGGGCCGGCAGTTCTTCCAGCGATCGCACATTCTTGTTTGCCACCGGCTTCGGTCCGGGATCTCCCCCCGGATTGCCCCAAGCGATCAGCGCCGCGAATCATTTCGGAGCAAGGCTCGCATTTCTAAGTATCATTCCAGCTGTTCCGCTCCCGCAGAGCAGGGTCTGGCATACTGCCGCGGACCTAAACGAATACCGGGAGTGCACGCGCATCACTACGCTCCGTCGATTGGAGGATCTCACAAGAGATGTAGGGCTCGATGTGACTCCCGAGTTCCATATAGAGTTTGCATCAACGAAGCCAACATGCGAGAGTATCCTCGAAACCGCTGAACGACTTGATGCTGACCTCATCATTATGGGGGTGCATGGTTTCAGTCATGCAAGATTGGTCTCTCATTTTGGCCCGACTACAGCCTACGATGTAGCGTGCCATTCTAGGAGTCCCGTGCTGACTGTCAACTGTCCAACACGGCACATCGAGATTCGATCGACAGCCAACGAAACAGCAAACTCACCTTTGTCGGAAGGTGATCTGATCCGCGCCCATGGGTTGGGGGCGAAATGGTGAAAGTGGATCTACATGCGCCTTATCCTCATGTGCGGAAGTGACCACTACGTGCGGCTCACGCTTGCACTGGAGCTGAATAGTCGGCACGAGTAATCTTGAGCTTGCGCATCTTGTTTTGGAGCGTGGTTCTCTTGAGCCCGAGACGCTCTGCTGCTCCGTCTGTGCCGCCTATCTTTCCCGATGCACCTTGTAGAGCATCGATGATGGCCTGCCGCTCGGCAGCCTGAAATGTGGGCACGGAGGTGGACGCCGAAGTGGTGCGGGACGTTCGCACGCCGTCCTTCAGTTCTGCAACCGGGACATGCAACTCGGTTCCTTGCGTAAGAATCACGGCGCGCTCAATGAAGTTCTGCAGCTCACGTACATTACCGGGCCACGCGGCATCCGACAAGACCTCCATCGCCTTTCTGGGAATCGATTCAATCTTCTTTCCCATTCGTCGTGACAGTTTGGACACGAAATAGTTGACCAGTAGCGGAATGTCCGCTTTCCGCTCACGAAGTGGAGGGATCTCAATGGGAAACACATTCAGCCGATAAAACAGGTCCTCGCGAAACTTGCCTTCGCGAATCATTGCAGGAAGGTCCCGATGGGTCGCAGCGATCATCCGTACATCTACGTGGATCGTCTTCGCGCTGCCCAGACGCTCGAATTCCTGTTCCTGCACGGCGCGCAGCAACTTTGGCTGCAATTCCGGACTGATATCGCCGATTTCATCCAGAAAAAGCGAACCATGATCAGCGAGTTCAAATCTGCCCTTCTTTTGGATGAGCGCACCAGTGAAAGCCCCTTTCTCGTGCCCAAACAGTTCACTTTCCAGCAACCCCGAAGGGATTGCGGCGCAGTTCATCCGCACAAACGTACGTTCTCGCCTGGGACTCAGATTATGAATTGCGCGTGCGATCAGTTCCTTGCCCGTGCCGGTCTCGCCATGCAGCAACACAGTAGAATCTGTCGGTGCAACGATCGATACCTGTTCGAAGACCTTCTTCATCATGGAACTCTTGCCAATGATGTCTTCGAAGTTGTATTCCGAGTTGATTTCTGATTCCAGATAGAGCCGCTGTTCCTCCACTTCGTCACGCGATGCGCGGAGCCGTCCATAGGCCAGAGCATTGTCAAGCACCAGAGATATCTGGGTGCCGATCTGAGACAGCAAATCGCGTTCCGCCTCGCCCAAGGCATTCTCTCTTCTACTGTCCATAGCCAAGGCACCCAGTGGGCCGTGAACGCCCATCAGCGGCACGGCAACGCTCGAGCGGAGTGATTCGGCTATCTTCGCCTCGCGCAGGGCCGGCGGGAAGACGGGAGCCTCGGACGAGTAAAACTGTGGTGTGCCAAGTCGCCACCATTCATCAATCTCCCTCGTGGGCACGGTGACAGCGACTTTCTCCAGAATGCCTTTGCCAGTCGGGAAATCGAGGAACCTGCGTTCTAAACTGCCTGTCTGCTTGTTAAGGAGCCACAAGGAGGTGAGATCGTTGCCGAAGTGCTTGCGGAGCGATCCTGCCACCGCCTGAAACAGCTCGTCCACTTCGAGTTTACTGACAATGTGATTGTTGATCTCCAGCAACAGGCTGAGCCGGTCCCGCTGCAGCACGACCTGCCGGTGGTAATGCTCTGCCGTGTCCCTGGCTAGGGCGCACTCCAGCGCGACCGCAACGTGGGACGCCATAGCGCGGAGCATCTCAACGTCTTCCGTGGCAAATTGCTGGCCCGCTAACTTCGGCGTCGACAAGATTCCGTATTGTTTCTGAGAGGTAGAAACGGGAAACAGGTACGTGCTTCGTCCGGCAACTTCGGCTGCAAATGGAGCCATGTCCGGGTGCGCCAACATTTCATGCGACAGGTCGGCAACAAAGACTGGGGTCTGTTCATCTAGCGCCCGAGCCACCAAGCCAACGCGCAACAACTTTGCTCCACGTTTGATCGCGGGCGCATCCGCATCTCGATCGAACTCAAACGTATATAGGCTCTCTTCGTCACCGCTCAAAACGTAGAGTTCGGCTCCGTGCAACCTGGAAGTGCTGGCCAGAACGCCGCGGAGGCTATGCAGTACGGCTTTAACCGTGGGCTGATCGGCCAGGACGCTGGAGGCGTCCAGCAGGGTCCGATATCGAGCTTCGGCGGTCGTCATGAGACTAGGACTCAATCTGCGATCCCCGTCGGTCTGCGAAGGCGTTCAGGCTGATGTTCGAGAAGTGAGATCGATCTCTCCGTCTGGATTTCTACGGCGAGCCTGCCGCTTCATAGATTTCGTTCCCAACGTGATCAGCCCCTCGCGAAAGCTGGACGCCGACGGTGTCGGGCCTAACGATAGCACATAAGAAGTGACTCGAAGAAACGACTGAGATCCCGGAATTCGAGATCATTCTGGAAGAGGGACTGGGGATGGAGGCTTTGCCTACCAGGCGAACGCACCCGTGGCCAGGTCCTTCAATCCCATCGGTAGCTCCGTTCCCCAATCGTTCGTCAGGAATACCGGGAGTTTTGGTCTCGCCCCATATACCTGCAAAGTGAAGTCGAGAACTTTGCTGTCTTCAGCTTCACTCTCGATCACCACCGCGTCAAAGTTCTGTTTGTGAATCAGACGAATCGCTTCAGTCTGGCCGTCCGTGAAGACGATGTCATCGCTTGGGTCAGTAATCAGTCTGCTGTCTCCCCCAGACGTGGAGCTTGGATTGAAATAAAGGATGTTCATAACCGCCTCACCTCCGAGGCTGAACGCTGTCTCTCTCAGCCTGATGTCATTGACAGCCGTCCGGGAGCATGCAACTACAGAGCCGCCGTTTTCTGTGCGATGCTCCCGGTGCTACTCTCGCTCTGAGAGAGCTCCAGGTCCAGGGCGTCGCAAGTCTTGTACCTGTGCCGTGCTCCGACGGCTCTGACGTTCACACAGGACATTCAGTCGTGCTGCATTCATCCGGCCAAACCCGAATCGCAATTTAGAGCCTCTCTATCAAGCATTTGTGGTTCGTGAAACGCCGAACTGTTGTGCCCACATTTGGGCGTGGCCCAATAAAGGGCGTGTAAAGCAGCCTCGATAGCGATTCGCGCCATGGGAACCCTTTGTTTGGAGCACCTCTCAAATGGCAGGCGATCTGCAGTTTGCCCTTTTGGGAGGCAGCAATCATGAAGCAAGCCAAGAATTGCTTTTGGTGCGGACTCACGATGATCAACCTGCTTCTCATGAGCTGTCCAATTGTTCTTTTTCGCCGGGCTCAGACGACGGAAGAGCACCTGATAGCAGTGCTCGTTCTGCTTGGATGCTTCTTCTTCCTGGCGGTCGTCGACCCTGTCGGTATTATCATTTCCGACGGTTTGGCCGAGATCACACATGTCAGTACGCACCATGAGCGCGCGGAAAGCGAGCTACGTGCTCAAGCACTCGGACGGAAACGATGGCAATGAGAAACGTGAATGTAGTTAGACTGGAGTTAAAGTATTGTGAAAACTGCGGCGGTCTCTGGCTTCGCAGAAGGGGCGAGCGCCGTCCCTACTGTCAAAGATGTCGCCACGGCCTGATGATCAGCTCGAACAATGGAGAAGGCCTCCATAAGGAACGGGATGCAGGTGGAGTAGGCGAATGGGTTGAGAACTGATTCGTTGATCAGTCTTACACGTTGTTCGGACTAAAGTTCACGGAACGTGATCACGTTTTACCGCCGGAAGTCATTCTCGAGGTGTGTCGGACTATGCATGATCTCATCGACGAGTGATGCGCTCATTAAGTTATTGTGTGCCTCCAGCATCGTTCTTTCTGAAACCATGCGGCTGAGCAATTGTCTTCCATCATCATCCACATAGTCGACCTGGCTGAGTTCAATAAGAAACTGTATCTTCGGATGCTCCTTCCTGACGTGGATCCAGCATCGCTCCAGTTCTCGAACCCAGTCGCCTTTCATTTTGCCTTCGAGCCGGAACCTGGTGATCTGGCCGCTTTCCTCTACACTGATTCTCCGCATGAAGCACGGTCTTTCCTTATGACTCACCTCGCAGCTGAAACGTAACGGTGACCGCAGTCTCGACCTCGAGCGGTTGCCCGCTGAGAAGAAACGGTTTGTAGCGCCACTGCTTCACTGCTTCGATCGCCGCGGGAGCCAGCATGGGGTGCCCACTCACGACTTGCAGATTTTGAATATTGCCGTCCTTGTCAATAATTGCCACCAATACCACGACTCCCTGAATGCGCGCTGCTCGAGCAACAGGCGGGTAGGTGGGTTCAACGCGATAGATGAGCAAACCTTTACTCACCCCCTGGGAGATCCGCACTCGTTGCGGCGTCGGTTTGGACGAGCTAGGCACTGCTGCCACGCTGGAGGTCGAGCTGATAATTCCACCGATCACCCCGCCGAGTTGGCCTCCCGGTACCCCACCCGGCACGCCTCCAACGACCCCGCCCGATATTGCCTCGGGCGGCGCATCTTCTTCTTTAATCATTCGGACTTTGGCCGGGATATTAGTGGGAGTGCGCAGTTGCCCATTAGCGAGATCGCTCGTGACCTTGACCACCCTGACCGCCTTCGGGGCAGGCGCTGCCGGCGGCGGTGGCGGTGGCGGAGGCGGAGCTTCGAGAAACGTCAGCAGTTGCTGCTTCGGCAGCACATCAGTGAACCACAACGGAATCAGGACCAGGACACCCAGGAGGATGGCTTCTAGAAAAAACGAAAGCAACGTCGCCCACGTCCTCCGCTTGCGCTGCCCGCCGCTCGATTCAAGCAGAATGTCCTGGAACAGAAGTCTCTGATCCGCCACAGGAATTGGTTTCGTTACGATCGTGGTTGCTGTCTCCGTTACCGGTTCTTCAACTCGCTCATTTTCAACAACTGTATATGTGTTCATGTGCCGTCCAATCTCACGCAATGCGAAGGCAGGTGAGCGTGGGATCACGCGGGAGGCGCCGCTCAATGGACATGTTCGTAAGCGAATACTTGAACTCGGCGCCACAATCACAACACACTTGATAGGTTCGACCCTGTATCGTAAATACCCGGCTCAGGTTGTGATGGTGACAACCAAACAGGAAGTCAAGTGCCCCTACCACGCTGTCCATAAGGCCTCCTTCACAGGCTCATTGCTGATGCATTCCGTTTCGTTCAGGAAGCACTTCGCATTGCACAGTCCAAACTGCAGACCGTTTACCAATCTGGTGGGTCCCTAAGTCCTTATTTCGCATCGCGTCACCAACACCACGTCGCGTTATCAGCGACCGCTTGAGGGCACTGCCTTGATTTGGGCAGCCCTGAGGAGGGCAACCACCAACCGAGCAACTGCAAACTGGTGAGTTGTCGGCAGACCAATATGGTTACAAACATGCCTTGGCACTAGCTGGAAACGGCTGGCGAAACGCGGATGGCTTGCGAAAACGGAAACGTCGCAGATCTCTGAGGACATACTCCATACCTCAGAATCGCGAACTTCCAGAGCAACGATGAAGCCATCCGCCTTCGCTGTCAGGCCGATCAAATGACCTCGTCCATGTTGCGCGTTTGTTACCGATTACTCGATAGGGGCCGACATCAGAGCATGCCGTCAAGTGCGGAGAAGGGTGATCCGCGTTGCGTCATGAACCGGAACTTACCGCCGAAACCGCGCGAGAACGCTTCACGAAGACAGACAAATTAGAATCCCTGGATCTTGATTTGCATCCTCGTGATTTCAATTACTGCTCTAGTCATGATTGAGGCGCCCCTTCACCGGCTGACCATCTACCCGCCGTTCGTCCAGTAAGTACAGGACCAATCATCGTGGGCGCACCGATGCACGGATTTCCGCTGTTAGGCTCTTTTTGCTTTTCCATGACCACCCCAGCAGCCACGAAGCACATCCTGCCCATTTGAGACATTGGAACCTCCACCTGCCTGACTGAGAGTCGTTGCTTTTTGTTCCGCAACCTGTGGTCATCATGGTCAGGACAGCGATCCTCGTGATGCCCACATTCGGGCACGGACCCCGAGTGGGCATGGTTGCCTTCACGCGAATTCGTCGCAGAGAGCAAATAAATGAACCACTTAAGGAAGAACTCGGATTGGCAGACAATCTGCATTGCCTATGATGTGAATCCTGATTTCGTCCGCCATGTTCAAGATCACACAAAACACTCTTCGCTACTTCACCTTCGCTGAGCTCTTGCTGATGGCTGCGATGAATCAACATGAGGCGGACCGGAAGTTAGTTGGAGACAATCGTTGCTTGGGCGAGACGGAGCCAGTTAGGAAAAGCCTTCGAGGGGCACGCGTACTATGACCAGCGTTTCAAAAGTGAAGAAGAGAATTCCGGACGACAATCGATCTCGCACGTTTCCGATTCATCCCGCTCAGGGAAAACTCGGAGTGATGATTCCCGGCATGGGTGCGGTTGCAACCACCTTTGTTGCGGGCGTGGAAGCCGTGCGCCGGGGAATTGCTTCGCCGGTTGGCTCGCTCACTCAGATGGGCACCATCCGTCTTGGGAAGCGGACCGAAGGACGGTCTCCGAAGATTAAGGAGTTTGTTCCCCTCGCCAGCCTCGATGACTTGGCGTTCACGGGGTGGGACATTTTCGAGGACGATATGCACGCCGCGGCCTTGAAAGCGGGCGTGCTCGAGCGCGACTTGCTCGACAAGGTAAAGGGGCGAATGAGCGCGATCAAGCCGATGAAAGCTGTGTTCGATCATAACTATGTCAGGAAGATTGACGGGCCGAACATCAAGAAGGGCAAGAACAAGCTGGAACTGGCCGAGCAGTTGCGCCAGGACATTCGCGATTTCCGTAAGTCCAGCGGCGCTTCGCGTTTGATCACGATGTGGTGCGCCTCGACCGAATCCTACCTTCAACCGACCGCGGCACACCAGAGCCTGAAATCCCTTGAGAGGGCGATGAAGGAGAACGACGAATCAATCGCGCCGTCGATGATTTATGCCTACGCGTCTCTGATGGAGAACGTGCCCTTCGCCAACGGTGCGCCGAATCTTACCTTGGACATTCCGGCGATACGTGAACTAGCGCAGGAACGGGAGCTTCCGATCTGCGGCAAGGATTTCAAAACCGGCCAGACGCTGATGAAGTCAGTTCTAGCCCCCGCCTTCAAAGCCCGCCTGCTTGGCCTCAGTGGATGGTACTCGACCAACATTCTGGGCAACCGCGACGGGGAAGTGCTCGACGATCCAGGGTCTTTCAAAACGAAGGAAGAGTCGAAGTTGGGCTTGCTGGAGCATATCCTTCAGCCGCAGCTTTATCCGGAACTCTACGGCAAGATCTTCCACAAAGTCCGAATCAACTATTACCCGCCCCGGGGCGACAACAAAGAGGGTTGGGACAACATTGACATCTTCGGCTGGCTCGGGTATCCCATGCAGATCAAGGTGGACTTTCTCTGCCGCGACTCGATCCTGGCCGCGCCCATCGTGCTGGACTTGGTTCTGTTTCTCGATTTGGCCCAACGGACGCCGGAACTGCGCCGGCTCGGAATCCAGGAGTGGCTCAGTTTCTACTTCAAGTCGCCAATGACGGCGCCGGGGCTCTATCCCGAGCACGACTTGTTCATTCAGATGATGAAGCTCAAGAACACGCTGCGCCACCTGAAGGGCGAAGAATTGATTACGCACCTGGGGCTGGAATACTACGACTAGGATCGACAAATCCTGTCCTCTCTTCCTTCTCCAGGCTTGAGGTTTTAGATGCGATTCGGCAGTTTCATTATCGCTTGCGCGCTCGGGCTGGCCCTCTTGCTGTTTGCCGAACGGCGCCCGGCGGCTGGTCCCCAGGAGCGTTACTCCCAAGTCGTGGACCTGACCCGCGCTGCGCGAGTGAAGGAGGATCCAGAAAGAAATTCCGGCACACGCATCATTTCTCCAGCCGCCATGATTCCCGGAACCTGGGGAGCGGCGCAGATTCCTGCCGAACGGTTGATCGCGCCGCTTGTGGTGATGGACTTGAATGCACCAACGGCACGAATCTCTGTCAATGACATAGCCAACTGGGAAGCAAAGCATGGCGTTGTGCCGCAAGGAGCGATCGTTGCAGTGCGGCGTGCCGAACCTGCCGGCAGCTGCTCCTCAGAGCAATTTCCCGTGTCCGCCGATGCAGCGCAGTTTCTTATGGATGCGCGCTACACGCGAGGCTTTATTATCGAAACCCGGGCGAGCCTTGGCTCTGATCGTACGCTCTCTCGCCAGATCGCTCTGCACGGGAATTACGTTGTCGAGGGATCGATACCGCTGGCGGCCCTGCCTGCGACCGGATCACTAGTCATCGTTGCCCCAGAAAAGGACAGGAATGCCGCCGAAAGTCCGGTGCGCGTTCTGGCCATGGTGCCAGCCAAAGTTCACGGCGCATAAATTCGGGTGCCTTGATAAGGGGATTCGTCGAAATCGCATTGTGGCTCGCAAGGTTGGCCAGATCACTGTGCAGTTCCTCCGAAGTCTGTACTTATACTTCTACTCTATTTATGGTTGAGGAAATTCAAGGCGGACATATTTTGAACGGCTGCTCGCAAGAAGGCGAGCCTTTGTTTTGTTGTGTCCGGCTTGAAATGAACCGGGAGCCATCCCACGCGACACCACTCTCTCGTTCTGCAAATGTTGTTTCTTTTCGGTAAGTCCGCTTCCTACATAGGAATCGTCTGCGAGTCGACTTGTATTCGCTTCCCTTGAAGCCTGCTCTTTAGGCGAAAATCTCGTTCACCTTCTCCCGCAGCTTTTTTCTGCGTGACGGCTTCAGGTACCGCATCGCCGGAGGTTGAACTTAGGTTGTTCTGCAGTAGGCGACCGAGCCCCTCGATGTCTCGCCGAATATGCAAGTCGATGAGGATCAAAACTGTGATCAATAGAAAGATGAGACCTATCACAATCCACGAGTTCAAAGCTGGTCGGCCGCGTGAGGCTTTTATATCGGGCTTCGAGCTGAGTTCTCCCATTTTCGTCATGCGCTCTCTTCTCCTCCCGGCGCGACTGTCTCCGCTCTGTCGGTACTAAGCGGCAAGCTGAGCTCACGAATTTTGCGGCGACCGCAAGAAACGTTGTTCTGAATGATTCGTGACCTTTTTCACGAGTCCCAGCCTCCACCGAGATTCTTGTAGATCTCAACCAGGCTGACCAGTTCGTTCAACTGCGCCTGGGCCAATCCCAGTTCTGCATTGAAAGCATTCGTTTCGTTGGTCAGCACCTCCAGGTAATTGGTGGCGCCACCGCGGTAACGCAATTCGGAAAGCCGTGCGGCGTCCTGGGCGGCGAGGAGCAATTCCTGTTGATGCTCGCGGAAATCACGGTTTTTTTGGTAGCCAACCAGCGAGTCCGAAACGCCGCGAAACGCTTGCTGAATCGTCTGCTGGTAATTCAGCACCAGTTCTTGTTTGCGCGCCTCGCTCAACCGCACGCCCGACCTGATTCTGCCACCCGCAAAGATGGGCTGCGCGAGCGACCCACCGAAGCTCCACATTCCCGCTGGCCCGGTGAATAGGTTCGTGAGCGCCGAGCTCTGGAATCCGCTGTTCGCAGTTAATGTGATTTGGGGGAAGTATGCTGCTTTGGCGACTCCGATTTGAGCGTTCGCCGCGATTAACTGCGCTTCAGCAGCACGAATGTCCGGTCTCCGCTCCAGCAGACGCGAAGGTATTCCGGCTGGAACTTGCGGCAAATGCGGCTGCTCGGTCAACTTCATGCCACGAGTGACCGAACCGGGATTGCTTCCAAGAAGAGTGCTAATGAAGTTCTCCTGTTGCTGGATGCGGCGTTCGAAGTCTGGTATCTCTCCTGCCGCTACTGCAACCAACTGTTCCGCTTGGCGGACGTCGAGCATGGTGCCGGCCCCGCCGTCAGACAGCGTGCGAGTCAGTTGCAAGGATTCCTGACGCGTCGCTAGAGTACGCCTCGAGATTTCGAGCTGAAGGTCGAGTGCGCGAAGCTCGAAGTAGGAAGCAGCAACATTACTCACCAGTGTGTTGACGACGGCGCGCCGCGCCCACTCTGTTGCGAGCAGATTGGCACGTGCGGCCTCCGTCGCCCGTCGGTATTTGCCCCAGAAGTCGAGTTCCCATACCATGGAGGCGGCAACCGAGTTCGCACTAGTCTCGTACTCCTGACCTACGGGCTTTTGCTTGGGGGCGCGCTGATTGACAGCAGAAGCTCCCGCGGCGATTGTGGGCAGCTGGTCAGCCCGCGTGATGCCTAACTCGGCTTGCGCTTCCAGAATTCTCGCCGCCGCGATTCTCACATCGTAGTTATTCTGAATTGCGGTGCGGATCAGGCCCTGCAGCTCGGGATCCTGAAACACCTCCCACCATTTCTGATCTCCAAAGGAAACCTCCGAAGGTTGAGGCGCCGGGTGTGACGCATTCTGCTGAGCTTGCGCCGGATCGAGCGGGGGTGCTCCGCCATACGCCGCCGGAACATCAACCTCAGGCCGGCGGTAATTTGGTCCGACAGCACAGCCGCAGGTCAAGAGCATCAGGAGCAACACTGTAGTCATCCGTTTCACGTTAGTCCGCCTCCATCGGATGCGGTTGCGGAACAGCAGCGGCTGCCGTCCGTTGCTTCCGAACGGAGGCTATTCGCTCCACCAGCACGTACAGTGCAGGGATGATGAAGATGCCGAGCGCCGTCGCAGCGAGCATTCCGCCGATGACGGTTGTTCCCATGATCTGGCGGGCAACTGACCCGGCCCCTGTCGCAAACCATAAGGGTACGCAGCCGAGAATGAATGCGAACGACGTCATCAGAATTGGCCGCAGTCTTAGTCGGGCACCTTCCAGCGCCGCTTCCACCAGTGGCTTGCCTTTTTCATATTCACTTTTTGCGAATTCCACGATCAGAATGGCGTTCTTAGCAGCCAAGCCGATGAGCATCACCAGTCCGATCTGCGAATAAACGTCGTTCTCGATCTGCACCATGAATGCCGGGAAGATCATGCTGAGCACCGTGCGCCGCAGCCAGAGCAATCCAAAGGCTCCGAACACCGCAACCGGGGTGCTGAGCAACACACCGAACGGCAGAGACCAGCTTTCATACAGCGCCGCAAGGATGAGAAAGACGAAGAGAAGGGACATCCCGAAAATGACCCACGATGGCAGGCCGTCGCGCGCCTTTTGTTCCTGCCGCGACATGCCCATGTAATCGAAACCCATTTCAGAAGGCATGGTTTCATGGAAGACCTCTTCGAGGGCCGCAGTGGCCTGCTCTGAGCTGTATCCCGGCGCCGCGCTGCCGACGATCTGCGCCGCCGAATACTCGTTGAAGCGCATCTTGAATTCTGGTCCGTAACGCGGTTCGAATCGCGTCAAAGCCGAGAGCGGCACCATCTGCCCGCGGTTATTGCGCACGTAGAACTGCCCAATATTGTCGAGGCTGGCTCGATAGGGTGCTTCGGCCGCCACATATACCTGCCACGCACGGCCGAATTGGTTGAAGTAATTGACGAATGCTCCACCCATGAAGGCCTGAAGCGTCGCATAGACCTCTGGGAGCTTGATGCCTTGCTTCAGTACTTTCTCTTTGTCCACATACACGAACTTTTGCGGAGTATTCGGTATGTACGTGGTGGTGACCATGCCGACTTCGGGGCGCTTGCGCACCGCTTCAAGGAATTTGTTCAGGTTGTTTACCAGGAACTCGGATTCTCTTCCCGAGCGATCTTCCAGGATGAACTGGAAGCCGCCCGAGGTGCCCACTCCCTGGATCGCGGGGGGTGAGAAAGCAAACACCGTTCCCTGGGGAAGAGTGAGCAGCTTGAGGTTCAACTTGGCCTTGATCACCTGGTACTGCTCCTCGAGTTTTTTGCGGTCTTCCCAGGGTTGCAGGGTCACGTAAAAGAATGCGCTGTAAGTGCTGCGGGTCAGGCTAAGGAGGCTGAATCCGACTGCGGTGGTGTAGTGCTTGACTCCCGGCGTGTCCTTCAGGACCTCCTCGACTGCTCGGGCTGCGTCGGCCGTGCTCTGAATGGAAGAGGCTTCCGGCAGTTGCATCTGGATGTACATGTATCCCTGATCCTCATCGGGAAGGAAGCTTGATGGCAGCAGCTTCGCGAGCAAGACTCCGGCAAGCGCGAAACCGGTGAGCGCTAGTACCGCGACGGCGCTCTTTCGAATCAATAGGCCCGACCTCCGCAAGTAGAAGTTTGTTCCCTTGTTGAACACGCGATTGAACCAGCCGAAGAATCTCGCAAGCGGACCGTGGCTTTCTTCCTTGGGCCGGAGCAACATCCCTCCGAGCGCAGGACTTAACGTCAAGGCATTGAATGCGGACACAATGACTGAGATTGCGATGGTTAACGCGAATTGCTGATACAGGCGACCTGTAATGCCCGGGATGAACACGGTTGGCACGAATACAGCCGAAAGGACCAGTGCGATGCCGATGACTGGACCGGTCAACTCCTCCATTGCTTTGCGCGCCGCATCTTTTGGAGTAAGCCCTTCTTCAATGTGGCGCTGTATACCTTCCACTACGACAATGGCGTCGTCCACCACCAGGCCAATCGCCAGGACTAATCCAAACAGAGAAAGCGTATTGACAGTGAAACCGAAGAACGGAAAAACAACGAACGTCCCCACCAGCGAGACGGGAACCGCCAGCATTGGAATAATTGTCGCGCGCCAGTCCTGCAGGAACAGATAGACCACGAGGATTACCAGCACAAACGCAATTACCAGAGTGATGACGATTTCTTGCATGCCAGCCCTTACGGCGTCCGTTGTATCGAGGGTGATTTCGTATTCCAAATCCGCGGGAAAGCTCTCTTTCATCTTGGCCATGAGCCTTCGTATGTCTTTTGCGGCTTGTACGGCGTTGGAACCGGGCAATTGGTAAACACCGATCGTCGCAGAGGGCTTTCCGTTGAGGCGGGTCAGAATGTTGTAGTCCTGCGACCCCAGTTCGACGGTGGCCACATCCTTGACTCGCACCAAGCCGCCATCGGGGTTTTCGCGCAAAACGATGTCGCCGAATTCTTCCGCTGTTTTGAGGCGGCTCTGGGCACGGACGGTATACGTGAAAGGCTGGCCTCCTGCAGTCGGTTCGCCTCCGATCTGGCCCGCTGGGTTGACGGCGTTTTGCGCTTGCACGGCCTCAAATACTTCAGGGACCGTGACCCCCAGTTTTGCCAGACGATCGGGCTTGACCCATATCCGCATGGCATATTGCCCAGCATAGACCTGTGTCTGGCCTACACCGTACGAGCGTGCGATCGGATCATTCAGATTGATGAACGCATAGTTGGCGAGGAAGTTCGTGTCGTAGGTTCCCTTCGGCGAGTACAGGGCGACCAACATCATTGGCGACGTCATGGACTTCTTAATGTCGACGCCGACCATGTTGACCACAGGGGGAAGCTGACCAAATGATAGTAGCTGGCGTGATTGGGTCAGGATCAGATCCATGTTCGGATCAGTCTTGAGGTCAAAATCGACCATCAGCCACGTCATCGAACTGCCCGTGGAGTTCAGCGAGTACATATAGTCCATCTTGTCGACGCCGTTAATCTGCTGCTCCATCGGCGTCGCCACCGTTTTTTCCAGGCTCTCGGCATCGGCGCCCGGGTACATCGCTTGAATGCGGATCTCCGGAGGGGCAATGTCTGGAAACTGCGCGACCGGGAGGTTCATGATAGTGATCGCGCCCACGATCACCATGAGAATCGAAATAACAATGGCGACGATCGGACGCCGAATAAAGAAGTTAGACACAGCTCAGCGCTCCCTCGCCTGCACTTGCGTCGATTTGGGAACCACTGAAGTCCCGTCCCTTACTTTTCCAACGCCCTCGACGACTACTTGATCACCTGGATTCAGGCCTTCGTTGATTGTCCAAAGTGTGCCTGACTTCTCTCCTGTCTTGACCGGGCGAATGCTGATCTTCTTGTCTGCGCCGACGACGGCGACCTGAAAGCCTCCCTGAAGTTCCAGGACCGCGCTCTGCGGCACCAGCAAGGCGTTCTTCCGGAAGCTGGTCTGGATCCGCACACGCCCATACTGGCCAGGCCGAAGCACGTTGCCGCGATTCGGAAATGCTCCAACCAGCCGAATGGTGCCAGTGCTGGTGTCGATTTGACGGTCTGTCAGCAGAATTCGTCCTTTGTGCGGATAAAGCGTGCCATCAGCCAGGATCAGCTCTGGTGGGCTATCGAATAACTCCATTGGCTCTCCGGTGGAGCTCATATGTTTGGCTCTCAGATACTGTTGTTCACTGACAGGGAAGTACACCTTGATCGGATCCACCTGCGAAACGGAGGTGAGGCGAACTGACGGGCCCACCAGATTTCCCATCTGTACTTCGCAGATACCCGCAATGCCATCCACGAGCGAGGTGACCTTGGTCCAGCCAAGATCAAGCTCAGCGCGTTCTACCGCTGCCTTTGCCCTCTGCACCGCCGCCTCCGCCGCGCGTTTCCCCTGGATCTCATTGTCCAACTTCTCCTTTGGAACAACCTTCTGGGCCACTAGGGGCGTGTCGCGTTCGACATCAATGGCGCTCTTTGCCAGTTGAGCCTCCGCCTGCGCAAGTTCTCCTTTGGTACTATCCAAAGTGGCCTGGAACGGGCGGGGATCAATTTCGAACAACACCTGTCCCTTCCGGACGACCGCACCTTCTTTGTAATTTTGACTGACGATGTATCCCGAGACCTGGGGCCGAATCTCGGCATTGACGTACCCGTCGAGTGTTGCTACCCACTCGTTGAACACGGGTACGTCTTGCTGAACGGGAGTTGCAACCAGCACCTCGGTGTCGGGGAGTTTGATTTCAGCGTCGCCGCGTCCACAGCCGTTGATGAAAAAAATTGGGACGATACACAAAACGCATGCGATGATGGAACTGCGTTTCTCGCCGAAGAAAATTGCCACTGCCTTCGCGATTGCTGCTCGCCTACCGACGAGAGAATTGGACCACCTGACTACCGCAATTAGCTTCATACCTCGTATTCCCCTGACTCAGCTGAGGCCGCGTTCTTTGTGTCAAAAACAATCCACCCGCTCGTCATCGACCTTCACCTTTGCCGATCACAATTTCGCCGCGAAGAAATGGGTATTTTCAGGCGCCGAAGCAGATATTCCGCATACGACCCTTTGCCTTTGAAACAGGCACCCTTTCGGTGCAGTCGCGAGAGGGCTCTCTCGCCGGCGAGGTCCACATAAGTGAGGTCCCAGACATCCACCTCTATAGGCAGGGACAGCGTCTCCGCCCGGGACACGGTTTTTTCCAGTTCGTTGACCCATGGTCCGGCGAGCCGGCCTTCGAGTCTGAGCACAAACTTCTCATTCGTGATTGTCGTGATCCGCAGCACGCCATTGACAATGCAGGAAGGGTTCCAAATCGATGTCCGACGTATGCTGTTGCATCGAGAGCTTGTGGAGGGTTTCCCCGAATTTTATTGCCAACGCTTGTTTGTCTAAATAGGGACAGGTGTCCTAAGATGGGCAGTTCTCCACTCAATGGCTCGTCATCATTCAAGTGCGACTCGGCGCGCAGACCCTAGTTTCAAAAACGACGATCACAGCGAACTTCTGCGGGACCGGGACCGGCTAAAGCTGTTGCTGGAGATCAACAACTACGTAGTGTCACGATTGGAGATGGATGATTTCTTCCGTGCGGCTTCTGCGTCGATCCGACGGTTCTTCGGCAATGACGCAACGTGTTTTTGGCTCCTGGAAGAAGGCTCAAAGAGACTCAAGGGAGCCGTACTCGATTACCCATCCAATCGCGACGCGCTGGCCAGCATCGACATCCTCGACATAACCGAAGAGCGGATGGAGAAACTACGTACTCACACGCCGTTCATCGAGACATTGGCCGATATTGAACGGCAATTCCCACCGGCAGTGGCAGCACTGCTTCGAAATGAATCGGTCGTCAGCATTGCAACCCTCCCGTTGCTCGGGCGCCAGGGCCCGATCGCTCAAATGTCGCTTGGAAGCCGTCGCGCTAATGCATTTGCAGAAGAAGATATGGCTGTCTTGATGCAGGTAGCGAACCAGATCGCCCTTGCACTAGACAATGCGCTTGCGTACGAGCGTCTCAATGCGTCGCGCGATCATCTGGAAGACCAACGCGCATATCTCGAATCGGAATTTGTCGCGGAACACGGTTTCGAAGACATCATTGGAAAGAGCGCGGCGCTGCGCAAAGTTCTTGCCCAGATACCAATTGTGGCACCGACAGACTCCACGGTCATCATTCACG
>Ga0335070_10002790_pt1 | contig 20296 bp, 25 predicted proteins | sample Lox_Sample_13_FD_206722 | JGI IMG/M metagenome (GOLD analysis project Ga0335070, IMG submission 206722) | Soil microbial communities from Loxahatchee National Wildlife Refuge, Florida, United States - Lox_Sample_1.3 | ecosystem: Environmental > Terrestrial > Soil > Wetlands | place: USA... | reverse complement strand
AGTTCCTTCGCGATGGCGGTGAGGCGGCTTTCGGTGTAACGCATCGCAGCCGCGTTATCGCCGTCGACGTTGCCGAAATTGCCCTGACCATCGACCAGCGGATAGCGGACGGCGAAATCCTGTGCGAGGCGGACGAGCGCGTCGTAGATCGCCTGGTCGCCATGCGGGTGGAACGAGCCCATCACATCGCCGACCACTTTCGCGGATTTCTTGAATGCCGAATTCGGATCGAGCCGCAGGCGCTGCATGCCATAAAGGATGCGGCGGTGAACAGGCTTCAGGCCATCACGCACATCCGGAAGCGCGCGCTGGGTAATGGTGGAGAGCGCATAAGCGAGATAACGCTCCGAAAGCGCCTTGCCAAGCGGTTCGGGGCGGATGTCGTCTTTGGGATCTTTGGTGTCTGTGGCCATTGGGCTTCTTTAATCTGATTCGCGGGCGCGCTCATTGAGGCGCAGACGGGCGGCGGGGACTTCACGGTTGTGGGGCTGGAGCACGCGGTCGAGCAGGAAATGCTCGGTCAGACGCAGGCCCTCAGCAATATCGGCCATGGAAGGTTCCGCATTTTGGGAGGCCAATAGAAATCCCGGCAGACGGAACATGCGGTCGCGATAGGGCTCGCCTGCTGAGGCCGATACAGCGCGGCCGGAACGCGGGGAGACATAGGTGAGATCGTCGAGCGAGCCCGTGGCGGCACATTGAGAGAGGTCGAGACCAAACCCCAGGGCTTCGAGAAGGCCCGCTTCCCAACGCACGAACAGGGGTGCCCAATGGGCGAAATCTTCGGTGAGCATAGCATTGAGCAATATCTCGGCGGCTTCGTAGACTGTGTCATGCCGTTCGCGTTCGGGCAGCGCGGCGCTTGCCACGCTAGTGAAAGCGTTGAGGCCCAGAAGGCGGTCGCGGCTTTCAAGCATTTCTCCGGCGCGCGTGCGCAACGGCTCGATAGAATAGTTTCCGAGATGTTCGGTGAGGCGCGCACGCCAATGCAGGGTCACGCTGTTTCCTGGTTGCAAGGTCGGTTTGGAACGGCGCGAACCACCGCCGCGCACCAGACCAAGATGACGGCCATGTTCGCGCGTGAGTGCTTCGACAATGGCGCTGGTTTCGCCATGCGAGCGTGCGGACAGGATGATGGCGTCGTCAGACCATTCCATAATGCGCTTTTAGACGGTTCCAAGGCATCAAACGATTATTCTTCGGGATACTCCAGCCCCATACCGCTGTAGATCTCGCGGTCCTCGGCCCAGCCTTCCTTGAGTTTCACGAACAGGAAGAGATGTACGCGGCGGCCGAATAAGGTTTCCATTTCGCTACGGGCGAGTTCACCGATCTTCTTGATCGTTTGGCCGCCCTTGCCGAGAACGATGGATTTCTGGCTCTCTCGCTGGACGTAGATCACCTGGTTGATTTTTACCGAACCGTCTTTGCGTTCTTCCCACGCCTCGCTTTCGACGGTGGTGGCGTAAGGTAGCTCGTCGTGCAGACGCAGATAGAGTTTCTCACGCGTGATTTCCGCGGCGAGTAGGCGCATAGGGATGTCGGCGGCCTGATCTTCAGGATAAAGCCACGGGCCTTCCGGCATTTTCGACGCACACCATTTGGCGACGTCTTCGATGCCATCGCCTTTTATAGCGGATATCAGGAAAACCTGCTCGAAGACGCCTTCGCTGTTGAGCTTTCCCATCAACGGCAGGAGCGTTTCGCGCTTCATGCCGTCGATCTTGTTGAGGATGAGCACAGCTTTCTGATTGTTGGCTTTCAGACCTTCGATGATCGCGTGGGTATCTCGGGCTGAAAGACCTTCAGGTTCGCCCACGAGTGCCGGCGCATCCACAATGAGGCAGATGGCATCGGCGTCCCCTGCCCCGGTCCAGGCTGCTTTGACCATGGCGCGGTCGAGCTTGCGGCGCGGTTTGAAAATGCCGGGCGTGTCTACGAAGACGATCTGCGTTTCGCCGCGCATTGCGACGCCGCGCACGGCCATGCGCGTGGTCTGCACTTTGGGCGAGACGATGGAGACTTTCGATCCCACAAGCGCGTTGACGAGTGTGGATTTGCCCGCGTTGGGCGCACCGATGATCGCAACGAATCCGCAATGCGTCATAACAAGCCCAGCCTTTCGAGCATCCGGCGCGCGGCATCCTGTTCGGCTTCGCGTTTGGAGCCGCCGACGCCGGTTTCGGGTCCGTGGCCTTCCACAGCGACCGTCACAGAGAACCGCGGCGCATGATCGGGACCTTCGCGGCCGGTCTGTTTGTAAACCGGCAGGCTTTGGCCGCCGGGGCCTTGCGACCACTCCTGCAGCGCGGTTTTGGGATCGCGCAGTTCCTTGCCAAGATTTTCGAATGCGCTTGTCCAATAGCGTTCGACGAATTGGCGGGCGGTTTCATAGCCGCCATCAAGATAAAGTGCTGCTATGACCGCCTCGATGGCGCCAGCGAGGATCGCGGATTTTTTACGTCCACCGCTGCCAGCTTCGGCGCTGGCGAGAATCAGGTGATCGGAAAGGCCTGCTTCTTCTGCAGCTTTCGCACAGGCTTCTCCGCGCACAAGCGCGTTGAGCTTAAGCGCAAGGATACCTTCTGGCTCATCCGGATAAAGCGCGTGGAGCTTCTCGGCGACTATCAAGCCAAGCACGCGGTCGCCCAGGAATTCCAGACGTTCGTTCGATTGCGCACTGCGGCTGGCATGGGTCAACGCGCGCGTCAGCAGCGCAGCGTCCGCGAAATGGTGGCCCAGACGGGCTTCCAGATCACTGGATGAAAGTGAAGATGCGGCCATAGCGGATTGCCGAGGGCCATTTCCAGAATTCCCAGAAATGGGCGGTGCCATCGGTCGAAAAGAAGATGATACGAGCTTTACCAACGAGGTCTTCGGCGGGCACGAAGCCCACGTCTCTGCGGCTGTCGTCGGAGTTGTCGCGGTTGTCGCCCATCATGAAATAGTGTCCGGGCGGGACGACGAAGACCTGCGTGTTGTCGAGATCGCCGTCGGGATTGCGATCGAGCACATAATAGCTTTTGCCGCCAGGCAATGTTTCCTTGAAGCGGGCGACATGGTTTTGCGTGTAGGCGTCGATCGATTCCACGTAGTCGGAGGCGCGTTCCTTCGGAACGGGTTTGCCGTTGAGATAGACTTGGCCTGCAATCATCTGAATTCGGTCGCCGGGAAGGCCGATCACGCGCTTGATGAAATCCTTCATGTAGTCGGGCGAATTCTCGTTCGGCATCTTGAACACCACCACGTCGCCGCGCTGCGGCTCGCTGCCGAAGATACGGCCGTGCGGGATGGGGCCGAGGCCGAACGGGAAGGAATAGCGGCTAAAGCCATAGGCATATTTTTCGACAAAGAGATAATCGCCGACCAGCAGCGTTGCCTCCATCGAGCCCGATGGAATGTTGAAGGGCTGGAACAGGAAGGTGCGGATCGCGGCTGCAATGAGCAACGCATAGACAATCGTCTTGACGGTCTCGACCCAGGATTCGCTTTCGCGGGGTTTGGAAGACTCTTTTGGGGGCTGGGTCGTTTCTGTCATAGGGGGTTCATCTGCCATGGGAGGTAAAGAGCGGAGCGGCCGGAGAAAATCAAGCCGAGCGCGGCTTTTCATCCCAAAAAGCTTAACTGCGGCTCCTTCCCTGCCCCTTCAAGATAGTGGCTGCGCCGGAACGGCGGAGATAATGACAATTGCCTGCGCGAGCGGGAAATCATCGGTAATCGAAAGGTCTATCAACGCTTCGTGGCCCGGCGGTGTGATTTCCTGAAGGCGTTTTAATGCACCGCCTGTGAGCTTCATACTCGGCTTGCCGCCGGGCAGATTGACCACGCCCATATCGCGCCAGAACACACCTTTGCGAAGACCGGTTCCCAACGCCTTGGAACAGGCTTCCTTGGCGGCGAATCGTTTGGCGTAGCTCGCGGCGCGCTGCATGCGACCATCGGATTTCTTGCGTTCGATCGGTGTGTAGATGCGACACATGAAGCGGTCGCCATAACGTTCGAGCGTTTTCTCGATGCGGCGGATATCGATGAGGTCGGAGCCTATGCCAAGAATCATGCACGCGCCTCGTCCATCAATTCGCGCATTCTATGGATCGAAGCTTCGAGGCCGACGAAAATTGCCTCACCAATCAGGAAATGGCCGATGTTGAGTTCGCGGATCTCGGGAATAGCAGCAATGGGTTTGACGTTGTCGTAGGTCAACCCGTGACCGGCATGAACCTCAAGGCCAAGAAGCGCGGCGGCGGCGGCGGATTTGCGGGCGGCTTCCAGATGTTCGGCAACGGCCTGCGCGTCATTCGCGATCACGGCTTCGCAATAAGCGCCGGTGCACAACTCAACAACAGGAGCGCCGAGCGATTTGGAAGCTTCGATCTGTCGGGCAGCGGGATCGACGAACATGGAGACGCGTATTCCGGCGTTGCTTAATTTGTGTACATAGGGAACGAGGTGGTTGTGCTGGCCCGCCGCATCGATGCCGCCTTCGGTGGTGCGCTCCTCGCGCTTTTCGGGGACAAGACAGACGGCGTGCGGTTTGTGACGCAGGGCGATCTCCAGCATCTCCTCGGTAGCCGCCATTTCGAGGTTGAGCGGGATTTTCAGTTCGCGGGCGAGATTGTCGATATCGTCATCGGAGATGTGGCGGCGGTCTTCGCGCAGATGCGCGGTGATGCCATCGGCACCGGCTTGCGCAGCCAGACACGCGGCGCGCAACGGATCTGGATACGGTGCGCCTCGCGCATTCCGGATAGTGGCGACGTGATCGATGTTGACGCCAAGTCGGAGTTTCATTGCGTGGCCTCCTTGGCGTCTTTCACCATGAGGAGAACTTTGGTGCGGTGAGACGGCGTGAAGGCGTGGAACAGCCTTCCCGTCACAATGACCTGCTTTTCATGCCACTGCGCACCGAAGGGGTAACTTGCAAACACCATCTGCAATTCCGTGACATTCCTTTCGCTTTTGGAATCGTAGGACGCTTTGGGTGTTCCGTCCACGCATACCGGCTCTGCGAGTTTGAGGATCGGTTCATGGGTGTTGCCGGGGAACGGGGCGATCGTGACTTTGCCGGTCAACGTGACCGTGGAGGGTTCATAGTGCAAACAACCCCCTGCGGCCGGGGAGGCGAGTGCTGCGAGCAGAAGCCAGAGAAATTTCATAGATCGCAATGTGTCTGGCCGTAGCAGGCGATGTAGAGCCCGATAATTGCGAGCAACGGCAGCGTTATCGCTGGCATGAGAAAGCAAACAGCCGCAGCGAACAAATTGGACAGAATGCCTCGATCCCGCCCCCACATTCTCAGCCGTGCCGCGAGAGAGCCGCAAAGAACAACGATCAACCAGAAACCCACCGTGCGATCGAAACGCAGACCATATTCACCAAGCCACACGAGGAACACCCAGGTCGCACAGCTCAAGACGAACGACCAACCTGCAAAGATTGCCAATCGCCGGAAAGTGCTTTGTTCGGACGATTGTGCTGCCGTCATGCCAATCCTCTGCTCCCCGGTTTGACGGCCAGCGTGTCACGCAGGTGCGGCGGGAGTTTGTCGGCGTCCCAGGCGGGAAATTTGACGCTGGCGAGCGAGATGAGTTTCACGCCCACTTTCGCCTTGCCGCCGGAACGATCGATCAGGCAGGCAGCTGCGACCGGTTTGGCGCCTGTAGCGCGAATGGCATCAAGGCATTCGCGCGAAGATAGCCCTGTGGTCACGATGTCTTCGACCATGAGCACCGGCTGACCTTTTTCGAGATGGAAGCCGCGGCGGAGTTGGAATGTGCCGTCCTGCCGTTCGACATACATGGCGGGAAGGCCAAGCTGACGGCCCATTTCGTAGCCGGGAACGATACCGCCGACAGCGGGAGACACGATAGCCGTGAATTTCTGCTTTACTTCGGCGCGGATTTTCTCGGCGAGCGCCTTGCAGAGTTTGGCAGTGCGTTTGGCGTCCTGAAACACAAGCGCCTTCTGCAGGAAGACGTCGGAATGCTTGCCGCTGGAGAGAATGAAATGGCCGTTGAGAAGCGCGCCGGCTTTCTTGAATTCCTTCAAAACCTGTTCAGGTGTCATTGCAAATCCATATCGAGTTGATCCGTCTCTGTGTCGTCATCGCCGCGGACGCGGTCGACAGATTCGACAACCGTGTTCACGCGCAGGGCACCGAGAATGTTCTGCAGGTGCGCGAGGTCGCGGACTTCGATGTCGACGGTAAATTCAAAGAACAACGGATTGCGATTGGTCACCTTCATGTTGAAGATGTTGCCGCCGTTGTTGCCGATCACCGTCATCACCGCGCCGAGCGCGCCGGGCGAATTCTTCACGCGGACATGCACGCGTGCGATGGAAGGACCGCTTTGGGCGGCATGGCTATCCCACGCGACGTCGAGCCATTCGTCCATGCCGGACTGGGCTTTTTCCAACTCGGCGCAATCGATCGTGTGAATGACGACGCCTTTACCCGGCACCATCAGGCCCACAATGCGGTCCCCCGGAAGCGGATGGCAGCATTGACCGAGACGATAAGAAATGCCCTCGGTCAGCCCCCTGATGGAAATAGCCTTGGATTTTTTCGCGGACGCCTTGGTGCTCTTGGTCTCGCGTTTCAATTCGGGGAAGACAGCTTCCAGGACTTCGTGACCGCGCAGCACGCCGCGGCCAACTTCCGCATAGACATCTTCGGCCTTGGCGAGGCGCAGCTTCTTGGCCACGCCTTCAATTGCCTTTTCGGTAAGTTCCTGGCCTTCGTCGCCGAACACTTTTCCCAGAATTTTCTTGCCGAAGCCGATGTGTTCGTCGCGCTGGGCGTGGCGGATGTAGCGGCGGATTTCGGAACGCGCCCTGCCCGTCACCACGAACTGCTCCCACAACGGAGATGGCGTCTGTTCCTTGGTGCGGATGATTTCGACCTGATCGCCGTTCTTGAGTGCAGTGTGCAGCGGAACGTGGACGCCATTCACCTTTGCACCGACCGTGGTGTTGCCGAGATCGGTATGGACCATATAGGCGAAATCGATGGGCGTTGCCCCGCGCGGCAGCGAGATAAGGTCTCCCTTCGGCGTGAAGCAGAAGACCTGGTCCTGATACATATTGAGACGCGAGTTTTCGAGAAACTCTTCGACGCTGTCACCGCGTTCGAGAAGCTCCACCATTTCGCGCAGCCATTGATACGCACCTTCCGCACCGAAATCGGCCGGGCTCAGCTTTTCGCGATAGCGCCAATGCGCGGCGACGCCGCGCTCTGCGATGTCGTGCATCTGTTCGGTGCGAATCTGGATTTCGACGCGCTGTTGCTCGGGCCCGATGACGGTTGTGTGGATGGACCGGTAACCGTTGAGCTTCGGGATCGATATGAAATCCTTGAAGCGTTCGGGCACCATGCGCCAGGTCGTGTGCAGGATACCGAGCGCCCGATAGCAAGTCGGCACGTCCGCCACGATCAGACGAAAGCCGAAGATGTCCGACAGCTGCTCGAAGTTGAGTTGCTTGTCCTTCAGCTTGCGCCAGATGGAATATGGGCGCTTGGCGCGGCCATAGACCCAGGCTTCGATTCCGTTTTCGGCAAGTTTGCGTTTGATCTGATCCGCAATGCGTTCGATGCGTTTTCCGCTTTTGTCGTCCAGGCGTTCGAGACGCGTCAGGATCGAATTGCGCGCTTCGGGATTGAGTTCCGCAAATGCAAGATCTTCCAACTCTTCGCGCATCGACTGCATGCCGATACGTCCGGCAAGCGGCGCATAGATGTCGATCGTTTCCTGCGCGATGCGACGGCGCTTCTCCGGCTTTGCGATGTACCCGAGCGTGCGCATGTTGTGCAGTCGGTCGGCAAGCTTCACCAGCAACACACGGATGTCGTTGGACATCGCGAGCATCAGCTTGCGGAAGTTCTCCGCTTGCTTGGTGCGTTCGCTGAACAGTTCAAGTTGGGAAAGCTTGGTCACGCCGTCGACGAGGTCGGCGATTTCCTGGCCGAAGTTTTCCTTCACGTCGTCGATGGTGACGTAGGTGTCTTCCACCGTATCGTGCAGCAGCGCGGTGACGATGGTGGCCGGATCGAGCTTCAGATCGGTGAGGATCGCGGCAACTTCCAACGGATGGGCGAAGTACGGGTCGCCGGAGGCACGGAACTGCTTGCCGTGCGCCTTCATGGCGTAGACATAGGCTTTGTTCAGCAAGCCCTCGTCGGCGCCGGGGTCATAAGCTTTAACGCGTTCGACCAGTTCGGTCTGGCGCATCAGTTTGCGCTTGGCCCGGGGGGGAGGTGTGGCGGCCGGCGCCTTGGGCGTGCCGGGGATGTGGCCCGGCACGGGCGTTTCGGAAACCGCCGTATCGGCGGGATGGGGTGTGGGCGCGGTCATGGCTCAGCCCACTATATAAGAAGAAATCCCGGATTTTGGCGGAAAAGTGCCGCTTCCCTTACGGATTGAGAATCGGCGCGTCTTCGCCCTTGAACAGGGGGCTGTTCAGCATGGCGACGTCCGGAACCATGTTGTTGACCGGGCCGCGAGGCGGGTTGCTTTGCCGGATGGCGATGGCGATGTCGCGGCGGGCTTTGTCCCGCACCACAAAGTAGACGTCGCGGGCCTGGACGAAGCCGGTGAAGCCGGGACCCGGCTTTTCCACAAAGCGGAAGTTGCCGACATAGGTCGTCTCGCCGGGGCGGATATCGAATGGCATCTTGAAATGCGCGTCGAAGCTCTTGTTGGTCCAGTGGGTGAGGAAGCTGTCGAAGACATAACGGCCGGGCTTCATCGAGCGGACGATGACCACGCCGGTTTCATCGGATTCGCGGAAATCGGGGCGGCGGGAGAGCGGGTTCAAGAGATAGGGTTTGTCATAACGCACCGAGCCGTGTTCGCTGCCGTCGAGCGACTGGTAGAACATCACGATGGGGGAATATTTCATGCTCTTGCCGCCCGACATCGAAATGACGAGGTAACCGGCATCGCGCTTCTTGTATTCGGGCGTGAAAATCTGCGCATGGGCGGCGGACGCCGTGAACAGCACCAGCATCAACGAAACAAGCAGTTTACGCATCTCGTCTCCCCCAAACTTCTTTCTGACGTTGCTGTCAGTGTATCTCGTGAATCGGCGCAAGCGCAAAGGCCTAATGCGCACGGATCGCAAACAAAAAGGGCGGCAAAGCCGCCCTTTTTTCCAAATTCTGACGAGAAATTCTATTCCTCGTAATCGCCTTCCGGTTCCGGCTGCGGTTCGGCGCGGCGCTGGGCTTCGGAGGTGAGTGCGCGCAGCAACTCTTCTTCCGTGACCTGACGGAAGGCGGGGTTCTCGCGTTCGTCTTCGACCTCGGCGGGGGCTGCTTCGGGCTCGTCCACCTCGGCGTGCTTCTGGAGGGACTTGATATAGTCCTCTTTGATGTCTTCCGGCTTCAGCACCTTGGCGGCGATTTCACGGAGCGCCACGACGGGGTTTTTGTCACGGTCGCGGTCCACCATGGTCTCGGCACCGCCCGACAGGGAGCGGGCACGATAACCGGCCAGCAACACCAGATCGAACCGGTTCGGGACCTTGTCGACGCAATCTTCAACCGTAACGCGAGCCATTCGGAAATCCTTTTCCGTTACATCCCAAAGGCTTAAGACGGACTCTTGCCGCATCGCTTCGAGGAAGGCCGGGAAACTATACAAACGTACCCGGAACGGCAAGTTATTTAGGACGGGGTTGTTTCCACCGGAACCTTCTCGGCCCGGATGGCTTTCGCCCGCCGCCAGATCTCCCAGCGCTGCGCGGTCATCAGCGCGAAGGAGAAAATAAGACCCGCATCGGTCGCGCGCTGCAGGCCCAGCGCATGGGGAACATCCCTGGAGTGGGAATAGAATTCGAGGGCGAAGCGCAGGAGAAAAAAGCCGCCAAGAAGCAGGACGCCGATGGGGGTGGCTTTTGAGGAAATCGCCCCGGTCTTCGGATCGAAGGTGAGCTGCTGATGGCGGGCGCGGAGATAGCCGACGGCCGCTCCCACAATGGCGGCGGCGATGAAACCGATGATGGCCACCAAACCGGGCAGCGGTTCGTGCGCCATCGTCAGCAACGCCGCCACGCCGAGGATCGCCGGATAGAGCCACATGCGTGTGGTGTTCACGCGGCGCTCGCGCAATGCCCGGCGTATCACGAGCGCGAAAATCAGGAGCGGAATCGCGAAGGACGAGGCGTGGTTCCAATCGGTCGGCGTCATGCGATGTCCGCTCGTTTGAGATTGCGTTCGGCGGGTGAAAGTTCGGAAAGCAGTTCGCTCACCGTCTTTCCCGATACGGGATGTCGCCAGTTGGGCGCAATCTCCGCCAGCGGAACGAGTACGAAGCCCCTGCCCTTTATGCGGGGATGCGGAAGTTCCGGCGGGCCGGTTTCGATGCGGCCGCAATAATCCAGAATGTCGATGTCCAACGTGCGGGGCGCATTGGGTCTGGCTCGCTCGCGGCCGAACATGGATTCAATTTCATGAATCTTCGCGATGAGCGCCGCGGGATCGAGCGCGGTCTCAATGGATGCAACTGCATTTATGAACGGCGGATCGGCGGGATTGGGCCAGGCGGGCGTTTCGTAAAAGGCCGAAACCTTTGACGGGGTTACGCCATTATCACCCAAGGTTGCAAGCGCCGCGCGCAATGTTTGTGCGGGCGGCGTGCCGTGAAACGGGAGATTTGCGCCCAGGGCGATCAGGATCATAATTGCATCCTGAAATCACGAAGCCGTAATTGTTGCAGCGGTTGTTTAGAGCAGAAAGGATGGCATAAAAGAAGACGTTTGATTGAGGGGATTTGTCGTAAACGGTTTATATGCGTGGAGGTTTTTAATGTTGTTCTATCCGCAGGAAAAATTGGCGCTCTTCATCGATGGCGCAAATCTTTACGGAGCCGCGAAGGGGCTTCAGTTCGATATCGACTACAAACGCCTGCTGGAACTTTTCGCCCGCAAGGGAATTCTCGTGCGCGCGTTCTATTACACCGCGGTCGCCGAAGAGCAGGAGTTCTCGCCGCTGAGGCCGCTGGTCGACTGGCTGGACTACAACGGATTTTCCGTCGTCACCAAGCCGCTCAAGGAATTCACCGATGCGCAGGGCCGCAGGCGCGTGAAAGGCAACATGGATATCGAGCTTGCCATCGACGTGATGGAGATGGCCGACCAGGTGGACCATATCGTGATCTTCTCAGGCGACGGCGATTTCCGGCGGCTGGTGGAAGCGGCCCAGCGCAAAGGCCGCCGGGTCAGCGTGGTCTCCACCATCCGCACGCAGCCGCCCATGGTATCGGACGAACTGCGCCGGCAGGCCGACAATTTCATCGAGCTGGAAGAACTGAAGCCCTCCATCGCCCGCGAAGGCGGACCCCGCGCGGTGCAGGGCCAGCCGCAATACGCGCAGAGCGCTTGAACCCACGCGTTCCCTCTCCCCCTCCGGGGGCGAGGGAGATAATAGTGGCAGATGGATTCTCGCACCGAGCCGCCGCACGACTGCCGGTTTTGTCCCCGTCTCGCGAAATTTCGTGCGGACAATCGCAAGAAATTTCCGGATTACTTCAACGATCCGGTGCCGACGTTTGGAGCACATGATGCGCGGTTGCTGATTGTCGGGCTGGCGCCGGGACTGCATGGGGCGAACAAGACGGGGCGGCCGTTCACGGGCGACTATGCGGGCGTGCTGCTCTACAAGACGCTGCTCAAGCACGGGCTTGCGAAAGGCACGTATGGCGAGCGGGCGGATGACGGGCTGACGCTCGTCGATTGCGCGATCACCAATGCGGTGCGTTGCGTGCCGCCGGAGAACAAGCCGGTGCCGGTGGAGATCAATACCTGCCGTACGTTTCTTTCCGCCACGATCGAGGCGATGCCGCATCTGCGCGCCATTCTTTCGCTGGGGCAGATCGCGCACAACAGCGTCTGCTCGGCGCTGGGTGTGAAGAAAAGCGCCTACAAATTCGGGCACGGCGCGCGGCACAGGACGCAGGAGATCGCGCTGATCGCCAGCTATCACTGCTCGCGCTATAATACCAATACGGGCGTACTGACCGAGAAGATGTTCGACGACGTGGTGAAGCAGGCCAAGATCGCGGCGATGCCGGCTATCTGACCGTAAGCGAGGGGGCAACCTTCGATGGCGCTGGTTGAGCGGATTGCATCTTGCGAATGCGGCAAGGTGCGGTTCATGGCGATGGGCGAGCCCATCGCAAGCGCTGTGTGCTACTGCGCCAGTTGCCGGGAGGGAGGCCGCCAGATGGAGGCGGCCGGCGCGCACCATTTCCGCGACCAATGGGGCGGCACCGGATACGCGATCTATCGCGACGATCGTCTTGCCTGCATCGACGGCGCGTCGCTGATCCAGGGTTTCAAGCTGCGCGAGGATTCTCCGACAACGCGGTTCGTCACGACCTGTTGTCATTCGGCGATCTATCTCAAATTCGCGCCCGGCTCGTGGACGTCGGTGTATCGCGTCAGGTTGGGAGAGGCCGCCCCACCGCTAGAGTGGAGGAATCAGGTCGAAGATCTGCCGGAGCGCGGCGCACTTCCGGACGACTTGCCCACCTACAAGCGGTTTCCGCTGAAGCTGTTCTGGCGGCTTATCCGCGCCCAGATCGGAAGCTGGCTGCACACCTGACGACCGAGCAACAAGATGTTGTAGATCGTTTGCGCGCCACCACCTCTATTTGTTTGCGGATTTTTTGGGTGGGGGGATACCTCTCTTCTCCGAAACGACGCGGGCTGCTCCAATTCAAAACGGCATCATAACATCGTTTTGAAGCCGTTCGATTGCTCGGAACTTTCTCGCGACGTTCGCGGCGAGCACCTCAGCTATAGCGTTCCTCTTTCCACGGATCGCCTTCGTTGTGATAGCCGCGCACTTCCCAGAAGCCGGGGCGGTCTTCCGCCACGAATTCGAGGCGGTTCACCCATTTGGCGCTTTTCCAGAAATACCAATCGGGAACCACCATACGCACGGGACCGCCATGATCACGCTCCAGCGGCTTGCCCTCCCATGTGTGGGCGAGGAGCACGTTGTCGTCGGCGAAGGCCGAGAGCTTCGTGTTCGTTGTGTAGCCGTCATAGGCGTGGAAGACGACGTGTTTGGCTTCTGGTTTCGGCTTGACGAGATCGAGGATGGTTTTGCTGGAGACGCCGCGCCAGTGGTTGTCGTAACGGCTCCATGAGGTGACGCAGTGAATGTCGCTGATGAAATCGCTCTGTGGTAGAGCGTGGAATTGTTCGAGCGTGAAATGCGTCGGGTTTTCAACCAGTCCGCCGATACGCAGGCGCCAGTTCTCGGGTTTGACCTGGGGCTGCACGCCTAGATCGAGCACGGGCCAGTTGGTGACGAGCTTCTGGCCGGGCGGCAGGCGGTTGACGTGGCCCATATCCGGGCGGCCGGTGATGAGCCTGCCCTCCTCCGCCCATTTCTCCTTGGAGCGGATCAGCTTTTCCTTGATCTGGCCGATCAGGCCGGGCTTTTCGTCTTCGTCGCTCATCGGTGCGCCTTACAAACGAAGATTAGCTATCCCTTCGCCCGCATCAACCGGGCTTTGTCGCGCGCCCAGTCGCGTTGTTTTTCGGTTTCGCGCTTGTCGTGGAGCTTTTTGCCCTTGGCGATGCCGAGTTCGATTTTTGCGATGCCTTTGGGATTGAAATAGACCCTGAGCGGCACCAGCGTCATGCCTTCGCGCTGCACGGCGGCGGACAATTTGCGCGCTTCGGTCTTTCGCACCAGCAATTTGCGCGTGCGCTTGGGTTCGTGATTGAAGCGGTTGGCCATGGTGTATTCGGGGATATAGGCGTTGACGAGCCAGATCTCGCCGTCCTTCGCATGCGCGTAGGATTCCGCGATGGTCGCCTTGCCGGAGCGCAACGCCTTCACCTCCGAGCCCGTCAGCATGATGCCTGCTTCGAGCGTGTCGTCGATGGCATAGGAAAAGCGCGCCTTGCGATTGTCGGCGACGACCTTCTTCTCCGGATCGGCTTTTTTCGCCATCAGGCGATACCGGCGTGCGCCATCGCTTTGCGGATCAGCACACGCGCGCCTTCGGTCGCCGGAACGAGCGGCAGACGCACTTCATCGGTGCAATGGCCGAGCACGGAGGCCGCGTATTTGGCGGGCGCAGGGCTTGCCTCGCAGAACATCGCGTCGTGCAAGGGTCCGAGCTTGTCCTGCAATGCGAGCGCCTTGGCAAAATCGCCCGCGAGGCAGGCATTCTGGAATTCGGCGCAGAGCTTGGGCGCGACATTGGCCGTCACCGAGATGCAGCCGCGGCCGCCGTGGGCCATGAAGCCGAGTGCTGTGATGTCTTCGCCGGAGATCGGTATCCAGCCGGGCGCACAAGCCAGACGCTCGCGCGTGGGGCGCGCGAGGTTGTTGGTCGCGTCCTTCACGCCGATGATGTTGGCGATCTTGGAGAGGCGCGCCATCGTCTCCACCGAAATCTCGACCACGCTGCGACCGGGGATGTTGTAGACGAGGATCGGGATGTCGACCGCATCCGCAATCGCCGCGAAGTGGCGGTAGAGACCTTCCTGCGTCGGCTTGTTGTAATACGGCTCGACGGAGAGCACGGCGTCGGCACCCACCTCTTTCGCGCGGCGGGTGAGCGAGATCGCTTCCGCGGTCGAGTTCGAGCCCGCGCCCGCGATCACCGGCACGCGGCCAGCGGCTTCGGCCACGCAGAGTTCGACCACGCGCATATGTTCTTCGTGATTGAGGGTGGGCGATTCGCCGGTGGTTCCCATCGGGACCAGGCCGTGGCTGCCTTCCGCGATCTGCCAGGCGACAAACTTTCGGAACGCGGCTTCGTCCACCGCGCCGTTCTTCATCGGCGTGATGAGGGCTGGCAATGATCCCCTGATGCGTTCGCGAATATCAGCCATGACTTGCGCCTTTGTTTCGGCCCTGGTTTGGTCGCGGCTCCGGACGGAAAACCGCTACACACTTTTCCTGGAGCCGCTCTAGATACCGGTTTGTCCCGGCTTTCGGAAGCGCCCCTCATAGTGCCCGATCCGGGCAAAAGAAAGGAGCAGCTCATGGCACTCGAAATGCGTCCACAATGCGAGCGTTGCGCCACGGCCCTTGCGGCCGACAGCGATGCGGCCCGCATCTGTTCTTACGAATGCACGTTCTGCGCCGATTGCAGCACCGTCCTGCAGAACCGTTGCCCCAATTGCGGCGGGGAACTGCTGGCGCGGCCGAGACGGAAGAAATCGGCCATCTGATTGCCCGGTTTTAATGGCATCGGGGGAATGTGGCCGGTATGGTCGCTCGTCCCCCAAACGGTAGATTCGCGTTGTTCCTGCCCGTGCGTATTGTGAAATTTGCGATTGCGGGCGTGGCTCTCGGCCTGCTCGGCGTCTCCGCGCTGGCGGACGTTGCGCCCGAGCGCACCAGCACCGTTCATTATCTGAGCGACGCCGACCGGGCGCTCTACAAGCGCGCCTTCGATGCGGCGGACAAGAAGAACTGGGCGGACGCGCAGGCGCTGGCGATCCAGGGCCATGATGCGACGGCGCGGCGGCTGATCCAGTGGCGCTATCTGCTCGACCCGGACAGCGGGGCGGGCTTTGCCGAGATCAGCGGCTTCATGAAGAACAACCCGGGCTGGCCGTTGCAGGGCGTTCTTCAGTCGCGCGCCGAACAAGCGATGCCGGACGGCATGGACGCGCAAAGCGTGATCCAGTGGTTCAACGGACGCACACCCAATACTGGGATCGGGAAAATACGCCTGGGTCACGCGATGATCGCAGCGGGACAGACGACGGCGGGCTCTGCGCTGATCCGCAGCGCGTGGGCCGAGAACAGCCTGCAGAGCGATCAGGAAGCCTATGTGATCCGCAATCATGGCGACTTGCTGACGCCCGATCTGGAGGCCGAGCGGCTGAACAGCCTGCTCTGGCACGACGATGTCGGCGGAGCCAAACGCGAACTGGCACGTGCGCCCGACGATGCGCAGCGGGTTGCGAAGGTGCGGCTGGAACTGCGCGCCAATTCGAGGAAGGGAATCCGACTGGCGGAGGCGCTGCCGAAACGGCTCGCGGCGTATCCCGGACTGATGTTCGATCTGGCAAGCGCTTATCGCGATCGCGACGATACCGACAAGGCGGCGGACGTTCTTCTGAAAGTGGCCACGGTCGAAAACAAGAAATGGCCCGGCAAGATGTGGGGGGCGCTCAACGTCACCGCACGCCAGGCGGTGAACGAACGGAAATACCGCACGGCTTATCGGCTCGTATCCGATACGGGACTGACCGATGGATCTTCGTTTGCCGATGCGGAGTTCTTTGCGGGATGGATCGCGCTGCACTTCCTCAACGATCCGAAAACGGCGCTGGGGCATTTCCAGAAGCTCGAGGCGGGCGTTTCGCGGCCGATCAGCAAGTCGCGCGCCTATTTCTGGGAAGGCCGTGCAGCGGAAGCGGACGGCGATCTGGCGCTGGCGGCGCATTACTATCAGCAGGCGGCGCTGATTTCGGACACCTATTACGGGCAGCTTGCGGTCACGCATATCAGCCAGACGCCGATACTGCATCTGCCGGACGCATCGGTGCCGGCGGCGGTGGCGCGCGACAAGATCGAAGACAGCGAGATGGTGCGCGCAATCCGCGTGCTGGCGGATCTGGGACAGGAGCATCTGCTCAGGTTGTTCGCCAATGCCTATGTCGGCGACGTTCCGGATGCCACGAAGGCGAGCAGGCTGGCGCAGCTGATGGTGGACCTCGGCTATCCCGAAGTGGCGGTGCGCACGGCCAAGCAGGCGGGCTATGGCGGGGTTCTGCTGCTGAACTATTCGTTCCCCGTGATGGATGTGCCGCCCTATCAGGGCCAGGGCGCTGCACCGGAGACGCCGCTGGTGCTGGCACTGATCCGGCAGGAGACCGAATTCGATCCCAACGCGGTGAGCGGCGCGGGCGCGCTGGGCATCATGCAGGTGATGCCGGACACCGGACGCAAGATGGCCAAGATCGCGGGCGTCGATTACAGCCAGGCGAGCCTGCTCTACGACACGAAATACAACATGCAGCTCGGCATGGGCGAGTTGCAGCACCAGTTGGACAATTGGGGCGGGTCGTATGTGCTGGCGATTGCGGCCTATAATGCGGGGCCGAGCAATGTGAAACGCTGGCTCGCGCTGTTCGGCGATCCGCGGACGCCGGGGATCGATCCGGTGGATTGGGTCGAATCCATTCCGTTCGGCGAGACGCGCAACTATGTGCAGCGCGTGATCGAGAATATTCAGATCTACAGGAACCGGCTTGCGGGCGCCGATCAGCCCTCACGCATTTTGGCCGATCTCTACCGGCCCAACCCGCCGCAGGCTTCGGTGCTGAAATACACGCCGCCGCCCATGAAAGCGCTGCCGCCAGAACCGAAGAAAAAAACGAAAACGAAAAAGCCGGCAAAGCACAAGAAGAAGCACCACGCGCACAGTGCGGCTTCAACGCCTCACTGAGAAGGCTTTACGCCCTTGCGAGCCACTCGCGCGCCTGGCGCTGCGCCTCGGCGATCTGGACAGCGCTCATTTCGCTGGCCATCGTGGCGCGCCATCTCTTGGCTTCGTCGACGCCGCGCATCGCTGCGAGGTTGAACCATTTGTGGGCGGCGACGTAATCCACGCCGACACCCTGCCCCGTCGAATAAGCGAGCCCCAGATTGTAGAGCGCGGACGCCTGCCCGCATTTGGCTTCGACTTCAAACTGCGCCAGCGCATCGACATCGATACACGCCATCGCGACTTCCCCTTCGAACTTTGCGACCGCACGACTGTCCCGTGCAGGCACAATGCTGGGGCCCGAGAAGCTAAAGCCGGGTTAACGCAAACAAGATGCGAATTTACGTCTTGTTAGGAAATGGGACGCGGGGAGAAACTCACTTCCCGCGCTGTCCGAACAGCACCTTGCGCGCCTGTTCCTGTGCGTTGCGATCATTGGGTTGGGATTGGCGAAGGTCTTTGCCGATTTCCAGGCCTTTTGCGACGGCGGGTCGGGCGCGGACGCGCTCGATCCAGGCGTTCACGTTGGGGAAGTCGGCGATCATGTTTTCGATGCGGGAGGCTGCGATCGCCCAGCCGATGCAGGCCATATCGGCGATGGAATATTCGTCGGCGAGAAAGGCGCGAGTGGCGAGGCGGCGGTCCATGACGCCCAACAGACGGTGAACCTCGTCGGTGTAGCGCTTCACGGCGTAGGCATTGCCGGACTGATAGCTGCGGAAATGGGCGGCCTGCCCCGTCATCGGGCCGAGACCCGCAACCTGCCAGAACAGCCATTCGTCGATGGCCGCACGCTGGCGCTCATCGGCGGGATAGAACTTGCCGGTCTTGCGGCCGAGATATTGCAGGATCGCGCCGGATTCGAAGATCGAGATGGGCTCGCCGCCGGGACCATCGGGATCGACGATGGCAGGCATGCGGTTGTTGGGAGAGATGGCCAGGAAAGACGACTGAAACTGGTCGCCCTTGTTGATGTTGACCGGCTTCAGTTCATAGGGAAGCCCGCATTCCTCCAGCATGATGGTGACTTTCCAGCCGTTGGGCGTCGGCCAGTAATAGAGTTCGATCGGCCTTTGCGGCGCGGATTTGGAGGATTTCGAGGGGGCCGCCTTCGTGGGTGCTTTGGTCTTGGCGGCGGATTTTGCAGAGGTCTTCGCGGGTGCTTTGCCGGCGGGTTTTTCTTTTTTGTCGTCTTTTTTGTTTTTGGGCTTTGACGGCTTGGCCGCGGCTGCCCGATTTAACGGACTCACCGCGGCGTCTGCCTTAGCCATAGGGTGGCTGATTGGCGGGCGCGGCTGCGGCCTCCGCCCGCCGAACAGCTTTACTTCTTGGCTTTCTTCCGGCCGCCCTTCTTCTTGGCTGCCTTGCGCTTCTTGGTCTTGCGCGCTGCGCCCTTGGCCGCTGCTTTGCGGACCGTGCGCTTCTTCCTCTTTACTGCTGGCATGTGAAACGACTCCTTTGGTTGTTTGGGCCGCGCGACTCGCGCCCCCCAAAACACCAACAATATGAGTAAGTTGCGGGGTAAATTGCAATACGTGGGGGGAGGACGCGCCAACCGACTGAGTCATGAATGTCACAAAACCCTTATTTTACCGATGTTTCTTGCGTTCGTCCGTTCACGGACAATTTTGCTGCAAAAACAGGCCCCACCCTGTCAACAACTTGCAAATTGTACGAATCACCCCTCATCGGGCAATCCGAGTCGCGCCTTCAAGACAGCGTTTACCGCTTGCGGGTTCGCCTTTCCGCCCGTCGCTTTCATCACCTGACCGGTGAACCAGCCTGCGAGTTTGGGTTTGGCTTTCACTTCTTCGACCTTGTCCGGGTTCGCAGCGATGACATCGTCGACCGCTTTCTCGATCGCCGATGTGTCGGTGACCTGTTTCAACCCGCGCGACTCCACAACATGAACGGGGTCGCCGCCTTCGTTCCACACGATGTCGAGGACATCCTTCGCGATCTTTCCGGAGATCGTCTGATCGGAAATCATCTTTAAGATCGCGTTGTTAGCGGATGCGGCGACCGGGCAATCGGTGATCGAACGTCCATCCTTGTTGAGACGGCCGAGGATTTCGTTGTTCAGCCAGTTCGCCGCCGACTTGGCATCCACACCCTTCGCCATCGCTTCGAAATAGTCGGCAAGTTCCTTTTCGCCGACGAGAACGCCCGCGTCGTAGGACGACAAACCGTATGACGACGTGAAGCGCGCCTTCTTCTCGTCCGGCAATTCGGGAAGCGATGAGGCGATATCATCGACCCACGACTGATCCAATGTCAGCGGAAGCAGGTCGGGATCGGGGAAGTACCTGTAATCATGGGCTTCTTCCTTCGAGCGCATCGAACGCGTTTCACCCTGACGGCTGTCGAACAGGCGGGTTTCCTGTTTGATGCTGCCGCCGGTTTCGATGATGTCGATCTGGCGGCGCGCTTCGTATTCCACCGCCTGCGCGATGAAACGCATGGAGTTGACGTTCTTGATCTCGCAGCGCGTGCCGAGCGCGCCGCCGGGCTTGCGCACCGATACGTTCACGTCGGCGCGCATGGAACCCTCGTCCATATTGCCGTCGCAGGTGCCGAGATAGCGCACGATGGCGCGCAATTTCTTGAGGAAGGCCGCGGCTTCTTCGGACGAGCGCATGTCCGGCTTCGTCACGATCTCCATCAGCGCGACGCCCGCGCGGTTGAGATCGACGAAAGAATAGTCCGCCGACTGGTCGTGCAGGCTTTTGCCCGCGTCCTGTTCGAGATGCAGCCGTTCGATGCCGACCCTGATGCTTTCGCCGCCCGCGAGATCGAGGGTTACCTCGCCTTCGCCCACGATCGGGTTC
>Ga0335070_10002789_pt1 | contig 20307 bp, 23 predicted proteins | sample Lox_Sample_13_FD_206722 | JGI IMG/M metagenome (GOLD analysis project Ga0335070, IMG submission 206722) | Soil microbial communities from Loxahatchee National Wildlife Refuge, Florida, United States - Lox_Sample_1.3 | ecosystem: Environmental > Terrestrial > Soil > Wetlands | place: USA... | reverse complement strand
CGGGAATCCGCGCCCACTTCGCAGCGGCCCATGCGTGGGTGTCCGGGAACCCGGTTCTGGCCGCCGAACGCTACGCGTCCATCCTGAGCCGCTGGCCTCGCGATCTGCTGGCGCTGCGGTTGGCGCAGTCGTGCTACTTCTTCCTTGGCTGGCATGACCAGGTCTGCGCGGTCGTCGATGCGGTAGTGCCAGCCTGGCCGCAGGATACGCGCGAGTTCGGGTTTGTCCTTGCCATGGCGTCGTTCGCGCACGCCGAGAACGGTGACGCGGCGTACGCCGAGGCGCTCGGGCGCGATGCGCTCGCGCGAGATCCGGCCTGCCCGGTGGGCGTGCACGCGGTCGCACATGCGATCGCGCAATCCGGGCGACATAGCAGCGGCGCGCGCTGGATGCGCGAGCAGCGCGCACACTGGGCCGGCGAGAGCCGCATGCGCACGCACAACGCATGGCATCTCGCGATGTTTGACGTCGAGGACGGCAACGTGGCGTCGGCGCTGCGCATCCTCGATGCGTGGCTGCTTCCCGCCAGCGCGGGATCGCAGCTCGATGCGTGCGACGCCACGGCTCTGCTCTGGCGCCTCGCGGCCGAAGGCATCGTCGACGCGCCCCGCTGGGGCAGAGTTTCGGACGCTTTCGAACAGACATTGACGCCCGGGTTCTGGCCTTATGTCGACCTGCACGCGGGGCTCGCGCACCTGAAGGCCGGGAAGCGGGCGCGGGTGCAACGACTCGTGCAGGCGATCGAGCGATGCGCGGAAGGGCGCGACTACGCAGCGTTGCGCGCGCGGCACATCACGCTGCCGGGTTTGGGGGGCCTGACTGCCTTCGTTGAGGGCCGCCATGGCGAGGCGGCGGCACTGCTCGCAGGCGTGCGGCCGTTGCTCGACGACGCAGGCGGCAGCCACCTGCAACTGGAAATCTTCCATGGCATCGAGCGCGAGGCGCAGCGTCGGTTGCGCGCGCAACACCGTGAGCAGCCTCGACCAGCGACGGGTAACGAGCAGGCAATGCTGCTCAGCACCGGGGCCCGTACGCAAGCGCCTGATTGCGGAGCGCGACACAAGTAGATCGCAAGGCCGTGCCACTCGACGCTCGAGCGGAAGGCTAACGGCTAGGAGGACGCCTGCGCGGCATATTGGCCTTACGCGGCATCTACATTCATCATCGCCCGGCGGGGTCGCGGGCTAAACGCAGCAAGGAGACTCGCAATGGAGAAAGCAGGCAGCTACAACGGATCGTGTTCTTGCGGAGAGGTCCAGTTCACTGTTAGCGGTGAGCCGGTCGCAATGGGCTATTGCCATTGCGATTCCTGTCGGCACTGGTCTGCCGGGCCGGTGAATGCGTTCACGCTGTGGAAGCCCGATGCGGTGCGGATCACTCGAGGCGCGGAGCGTATCGGTACGTACAACAAGACCCCGCGCAGCTATCGCAAGTGGTGCAAGTCGTGCGGCGGCCACATCTTCACGGAGCATCCGGGCTGGGGCCTTACTGACGTCTACGCGGCTGCCATTCCGGGATTCGAGTTCAAGCCCGGCGTCCATGTGAACTACCAGGAGACCGTATTGCGGATCAAGGACGGGCTGCCCAAACTCAAGGATGTTCCTAAGGAAATGGGAGGCTCCGGCACGGGCATCCCCGAGTGATGCGACCGCGATCCCGCCCGATGGCCGCGCCTGGTATGGCCTCGATGGGGCGGCGACTCGCCGCCGGCGGGACACAACGTCCCCCCGCGAAGAAGATCGCCGCGCCGCTAAGGCTTCAGCGGCTGCGCACCGCCTGCTTGCGCCAGGCGGCAGGCGGCAGTCCGAACTCCCGCTTGAAGGCCCGGTTGAACGCGGCCTCGGATTCGTAGCCGACCTCGGTGGCGATGTGGATGATCGCGACATCGCCCTGCTTCAATCGCGATGCGGCGAGCGAAGTGCGCCAGCGGGTGAGGTACTGCATCGGCGGCGCGCCGATCAGCGCGTTGAAGCGCTTGCCCAACGCGGAGCGAGACAGCCCAGCCTTTCTGGCGAGTTCGTCCACGGTCCACGGATACGCCGGCTGCTCGTGCAGAAGCGACAGCGCGCGCCCGACGTAGCGGTCGCGCAGGCCCGCGAGCCAACCTGATCCGCCTGGGGGAAGCTGGTCCATGTAATGGCGAATGGCCTCGGCGAACAGCACTTCGGACAGACGCGCGAGGACGATGGCCGAGCCCGGACGCGACGACACGCTTTCCGCGACCGAGTAGCGGATCGAATTGCGTACCCAGGCGGCAGTGCCGCTGTCGCCCATGCTGACCCTGAGCAAGCGCGGCAGGCTGCGCAGGAGCGGCTCGGCCAGGCGCTTGTCGCAAGCGAGAAATCCGCAGACGATGCGCGTGGCTTTTCCCGCACGGCCGCTCCTGACCGATGCGACGCGGCCCCGCTTCAGGAGCTTGTCCAGGCTCTCGTCCGTCATATCGATCGGCTCGAGGCGCAATGCAGCCTCGCTCGCTGTCGCGAGCACATGCCGATCGCCCGCCGGAAACAGGATCAGGTCGCCGGCACGAAGCTCGACCGGACCATCATCGAGCAACCGCACGTAGCATGTGCCTTCCGTCACTAGGTGGTACGGAATCACGTGATCGGCGTCCGGCATCAACACCTCGGCGAGCTTGCCGGTCGACGCGGCGAGGTAGGACCACTGGGCGTGCAACTCCATGTCGAAGAATACGGCGCCCGTGAGCCGTACGGCACCCAGCACCTCGGAGAGTGCGTCCATGGAGCGGCGCTAGCCGACAAGCGCGCGCGGCGCGACGCAGAGCCGGCGGTCACGCCATCGAAGCCTCCTTGCGAGCGGCGTGCGAGTCGTCATCTTCGCGCTGCTAGCGTTGGTGAGGCGGCACGGCCTTGACGGCCGCGGCGAAGCGCGCATGGAGTTCCGGATCGACCGGCCTGTGCTTGATCTTGGTGCTGGCGGGATCCTTCCCCAGAAAATTCCCGCCTTTCCAGTTCCTCGACGGTCTGATCGGTCTGGGAGCAAATCCACCGCCGCAGTTGGGGCACACGTTCTCGAGCACGCTGTCGACACAGGTGGCGCAGAACGTGCATTCGTAACTGCAGATGCGTGCATCCAGCGAATCGGGAGGCAACGCCATGTTGCAGTTCTCACAAGTGGGTCTGAGTTCAAGCATGCGGCCTCCTTCTTCTTGACGGCAACTACTGCGGATGGCTCCAGTGTCGGACTTGGCACTGCTCGGCAAGCTGCCGGCGCCAAGCATGTTTGCCGCGACGACGGCGCACCGCACGAGCCAGTGTCAGCTTGCTCCAGGAAGCATCAAAGCGAGCCAGGTTCATGGAGCCGGACGAGGTTCAGTCCAGGGACGTCGCACTTCAGTGGCCGAGGCAGTCTCTTGGACCATCGCTCGCTCCCGAAGCATGAGGCAAGTTTATCGCTTCTCGGGTCGCGCATCGCGGCGTCGACCATCGGCCCGGTGCTTGTCACGCTCTTGGCGGCAAGCCCGGCTGCGGTCGAACGGGCGACACCCCCGCTCACCCGCTGTCACACCAGTCGTCGGCCGAGAAGACGTTCGAGTATCCGCAGCGGCGACCGCGACGGATCGAGCATGGAGTGCACAGGGAGATGAAACGTCTGCTCCAAGGCGTACTGTCCGCTCATGGCGGCGTGTGATACCTGGTCGGTGAACACCACCCACGTGCTTCCCGCGGGGAACTCGCAGAGCCGCTGAACCGCTTGCGACTGGTAAACCAAGTCAGCCTTCATCCGGTCATGCAGGCGCAGCATGTAGTGGTCGTAGTCGCTGCGCCGGCTCTTCGTGATGCCGAGCAAATTCAGGGCAAGGCTGGCACCTCTGATCGGAGCGGGAAGGGACGGGACATAGCGCTGCGCGACGTCTTCGAACGGTTCACCAAGCCTCCACGTCCGAGCACCTCCATGCGGGTTGATATTCGCGAAGACCCGCAGGATTCGCCGGCCCTGCGTGGGCGAAGAGGGGAAGCTGTCCACGTGCAAACGGGTATCGTCCTTGCGCCAGGAGGTCGACCGTCCGGCGATCTCGACGGGCCGATAGCTGGCGCGTGCTTGCTGCAACCCGGCGTCGTAGCGTGGCATCAAGTTGCGGACCAAGGCGCTGCTGAATCTCGCGAAGCGCATCATCATCTTGCGAAGCAGCTCAGAGTCGTCCGCTTCGGCACTGCTTCCGCGCAGGACGCCGGTGGCAGGATCGAGACTGATGTTCTTCGCCTGCCCGATGGCCGTCGCAGACAGAAGACGATCTTCGCCGTCTTCAACCGGGAAGCCAAGCTGCGGGAAGAACAGGACGGTCCCCGATTCGAGGGCATCAATTGCCTGCTGCTGCACCGCAGCCGAGCGTGCTTGATCGCAGTCGGTGATTGGGAGAGCGACAATGTCGGTCATGTCGATGGGTTCAGGCGTGATGTCCAACGCTGCCCGGCAGCGGCCCAGGTAGGCGCGCGACGCGCGCCGAAACGGATCCGCCGCGTGGAAGGCGCAGCTCATACTGCGCCATGGCAAACGGCTTCGATGTTGTGTCCGTCGGGATCCAGCACGAACGCGCCGTAATAATTGGGGTGGTAGTGAGGACGCAACCCTGGGGGCCCATTGTCACGTCCGCCAGCCGCGATTGCTGCCTCGTAGAATGCGTCCACGGTAGCGCGGCTCGCCGCGCGAAAGGCGACGTGGATCGGCGGAACGTTCGGCTTGCCGCCGGCGATCCAGAAGTCCGGCTTTGGCGGCGCACCGAAGCCAGCGACGTCGGCGCGGCCGGTGACCGCAGCAGGCAGTTCCATCATCAGTTCGTAGCCGATCGGCGCGAGCGCACGCGCATAGAAGGCTTTGCTCCTCGCGAAGTCGCTGACTGTCACTCCTGTGTGATCTATCATAGGCGAAGCATCCTCGTAGCGGTCCGACGGCGCATCCTGGAGCGGCGATCAGCCGTCCGCCGCAGCACGTTGCTGGGCCTGCATCCATCGCCTATCGGCGAGGACGACCGAAGTTTCGATCTGTCTCTCGGGAATCGACCAGTAGGTTCGCAGCAGGCAGTCCTTGTGGGTGTCCGGCACCAGGGTGAAGCCGTTGCGCCGATAGAACTCAATGGCCCACGAAGCATCCGCCCAGGTGCCGATCAATATCGGCTTGTCAGTGAGACCTTCCACGTGGCGCAGGAGCCTCGTTCCCACGCCCTTCCTCTGCGTGGTTGGCGCGACATAAGCGTGGCGTACCAGCGCGACGGCTCCTTTGTCTTGAATTCCCATCACGCCTAGCAGAGCCCCTTCGCTCTCGGCCACCCAGAAAATGACACCCTGACCGATCTCCCTGACCAATTCATCCTGCGGCATGTATGGTTCGTGCCACCGGTCCATCGGGATCACGCCTCGATACACCTGCGCAGCCGCGTTGACCACCGCGAATATCGACGACAGATCCGATTCCACAGATTTCCGCACCAGCATCATTCACCTCGGCGAGCTAGACGCTGCGGTGCAACGGATTGATACGTTGGGGCCTGGTAGGGATCTGGCGGCATGAACGCGGCAGTCCGGAGTAACCCTAAGCTGACTTGAGTTCCGCAACCACTTTCAGCCAAGCGCGAATCTGGCGCTCGGCAACCTTGAGGTCGTAGGTAGCCTGTGGGTTGGCCACTCCTGATCAGAGGGAGGTCGCACTGATTTATAACCGTGATCCTCACGGTCGTCAACTCTACGACAGCTCCACTCTTCCGCAGCGCAACGGGCTTCCGTCTGCGGCGCGCCGACTCTACGACCCTCGATCGCGCGGCCAGGCGGACGCCCAACGCAGCCGCTATGCGCCCCAATCGAATGGCGGGTTGGGCGTTTGCTCGCGACGCACGGTTGCATTCACTTGAGCGGAGGCCCCACAACGTCCATGTGGTGCGCCTTGATGAGCGCCCGATTCGTCTCGGCGTCTACGCCCTGTCTCTCCTCGAAGATCTTCTCGAACCCGCCTGGCGTCACACCGACTAGCAGCACGCCGGGCTGCGCCCCGATATTCTCGAAGGTATGCGCGGTTCCCCGAGGCACGAACATAACGGACTGAGCCGGCGCGGTCATGACGTGGTCCCCGACTTTCACCTTGAACTCCCCACTCACGACGTAGAAGAACTCATCCTCGGTTTGGTGAACGTGAGTCGGTGGCCCGCTTTTGGGTGCGATGGTCTGACGGAACATGCCGAGTGATCCGCCAGGTTGGTCAGCTGTTGCCAGGAGTTCGGTGAAATCGGCCTCTCTGCCCTGAGGCCCGGAGAATCGGGGCGCAGCGTCAGGCAAGACTACGAAACCCGCCGCGGCCAGCAGCCATACGCCAGCCACTGCGGCAGGGCCCGAGAGTAGGGCGCCCGCAGTCCCTGCGACGGCGAGCCACGTGCGAGAGCCGAGATGTAAGTTCATGGCGCGAGTCCTCCTTGTCAAAGCAACTCGATCAGACACGGTCCTGACCGTCTGGCGGGGCGGGGGGGCCGCTGCGTGGGACTCCGATGTCTTGGGCCTTGCCTCCTCACCAGGGCGTTTCGACTGGACGTCCGACGTCGGGCGCTTAGCCAGCTTGCAAGCAGCATAGTGCAGCGAGACTGTTTGCAAGTCTCGTTCAACCGCTGGATGGGCGTCACTCTGCCATTCACTTGATTACCTCGCCGGCTCGCAGCAAGACCGAATCGGGGATTGTTATACCGAGCGCGTTAGCCGCCGCAAGGTTGACGAGGAGCACGTAGCGCGTCGGCCGCTCGATGGGCAAGTCGCCGGGATTGGCGCCCCAATCATCGGATCAACGCGTCGGCCGTTAGCAAGACCGATTGGGGGATCGTCAGCCCTAGAGCCTTGGCGGTGGTGAGGTTGACTACAAACTCGAACTTGGTCGCCTGCCGAACGGGCAGGTCGCCCGGCTTGGTCCCTTTGAGGATCTTGTCGACGTACTCAGCCGATCGACGCCAAGGGTCGACGTAGCTGGCCCCATAGGACATGAGCCCTCCTGCCTCGGCGAAATGCCTCTCCGAGTAGATTACCGGCAGGCGGGCGTCCGACGCGAGCGCGATCAGTGTTCCTCGGTGAGTCGCAAACTGCGCGTCGGCCAAGACGTACAGCGCCTGGGCGTGCGCATGTCTGGCGGCGGAGACTGCCGAACCGAACTGCTCGAATGTCCGCACGCTCACGGTACTCAGTTTGATCGAGAGGGAGGGCGCCGCCGCTCTGAGGTCGCGTAGCGCCTTCGAATGCCACGGGATAGCCGGATTCCACATGACGGCGACTCGGGTAATCGGTGGGATCGTCTCCTTCAGGAGTTGCAGGCGCTTGGCGCTCTGCTCGGCCGCCATCGTTGTAAAGCCGGTGACGTTTTCCCCGGGACGCGCGAGGGTCGTGACAAGGCCAGATCCAACTAGATCACCAGCCAGGGCGATCACGATCGGGATGGTGGATGTGGCGCGCTTGACCGCTTGCGACCCGGGTGTACTGTCCACAACGATTACATCGACCTTGCGCTGGACCAGATCGGCAGCCAACTCCGGTATCCGTGCGTAATCACCGTGGGCCGATCGCCACTCGATGGCTACATCGCGTCCCTCGGCGTAGCCTGCTTCCCGTAAGCCCTCCCGGAATGCCTTTACTTCTTCGCTATCGATCGAGAACTCTACGAGCAGAACACCGACGACCGGTGGCGATACGGATTCCCGCGCACCCAACTCGTTGGGGAGACAGAAGGTTCCCAACGAAACGACCAGCGCAGTGAGGCCAAAGGCGAAAGCACGCCATCCGAGCCGTGGAGTCACCGGATCACCTCATCGCGTGGCGCGTCAGCCCGCTCCACGACCTCCTCCTTGTGACGCCCGACGTGATACGGATCAGGGGCTGGACAGCTCGCTGCATCCGTGCGTTCGGCGTCACCGTTACTGAATCACCTCGTCTGCGCCGAGCAAGACCGCTTCCGGAATGGTAATCCCCAACGCTTTGGCAGTCTTGAGGTTAACAACCAGTTCGAACTTGGTCGGCTGCTCGATCGGCAAGTCTCCCGGCTTCGCGCCTTTCAGGATCTTGTCCACGTACCCGGCCGAACGGCGGAATATGTCGCCGAGGTCCGGCCCGTATGACATGAGTCCGCCTTCGTCGACATATTGCCTCAAGGTATACATGGCTGGCAGCTTGGCCCTGGAAGCCAGCTTGAGAAGCGTCGCCCGATTGGTATTGAAGAGGGGTGCGCCCACCACATACAGCGCCTGAGCGTGCGTCCGGTTGACGGCCGAGAAAGCCGAGCCGATGTCCTCAGGCGTTCGCGCGCCTGCGAAGTTCAGGTCGATTGCCAGCGGAGACGCTGCCGCCTTGAGCTCCTCGATGACGTCGTTGTGAAATGGCGTATCTGGATTCCACAGGACCGTGACCCGGGCAACTCGGGGGATGGCCTCCTTTAGCAACTGGAGCCGCTTGGCGCTGAGCTCGCTGGTCATGTTCGACACCCCGGTGACGTTCCCGCCCGGATGCGCCAGGTTTTCCACCAGGCCGGACGCGACCGGATCAGCGACGAGCGCCATGACGATAGGGATGGTCGATGTGGCGCGTTTGACCGCCTGGCTTGCGAGCGTGGTGTCCACGACTATGACATCGAGCTTGATCTGGACCATTTCGGCCACCAACGCCGGCACTCGACCGTAATCACCCCTGGCCGATCGCCACTCGATCGTCACGTCGCGTCCCTCAGCGTAGCCCGCATCCCGCAATCCGTGCCGAAAGGCTTGAGCCTCCTTGCCCTCAGGTGAGAAGTTCACCAGGAGAATTCCAATACGTCGCGGCGCTGTCGCCTGCTCGGCGCGAGCTCCCTCCGGCATAACTGCAATTGCGGAGCCGACGGCCAGTGCGGTAACGCCGCTGACAAATGCTCGGCGCGAAGGTCGTGGGATCACACAGTTACCTTTGGTGCTCGACACGATCATGGTAGTGCCTGCTTGCGCCGTGACACGGAACGCCACTCGTTTGCGGCCCGGCAACGGCGAGCAAAGGGCCTCTGGTGCGCGTCCGCTGGGGCGCGATGTGTACACCCGACATGGGCGGGAGGTCATGGGGTGGAACTCCGCTGTGGGAGGACCCGACGTCATCAGGATAATCACTAGCATAGGGCCGGGGCAAGCCTGCCAGGGATTGTCTGAAGGCAGCCCACGCGCAAGGGTGCGAGCCGAGGGCAGGCGTGATCGCAGGCAGCACGCGAGGCGCTGCCCGTTGCGGGCCATCCGATCGCGGTGCTGGACCGCCGGTCCTGATATAAGTCCTTTCCTGCGGCACGGGATGAAGGTCCCCCTCGTTCGAGCCGCGTGCAGTCCAGTTCCTCGATTCGGAGCCCGTGCCGGTCAGCGAATTACGTCGTTGGCCCTCACCAATACCGGCTGCGGGATAGTCAGGCCCAGCGCCTTGGCAGTCCGGAGATTAATGACAAGCTCGTACTCCGTGGGTTGTTCAACCGGGAGATCGGCCGGCCTTGCGCCCTTGAGGATCTTATCGACGTGGTGCGCGGCTTTGCGGAACAGTGCGGGATAGTTCGGTCCGTAAGACATCAGGGCGCCGGCGTCCGGGAACGCTCTGAGCTCGTGAATCGCAGGCAGTTGCGCCGAGGACGCAAGTTCAACGATCTTCCGTCGATGTAGGGAGAAGAAGGCTTGGGGCGCAACGAGCAGCGCTTCGACACGGCGGCTCAGGTCGGCGAAGGCCGCCTCCAGCTCACTCGGCGTTGTAGCCATGACCGGAATGACTTCAAGCCGCAAGCGGTGCGCGGCCGCGGGTGCCTCGCGCCATACGCCGCCCCAGACGGTATCGGTTGGGTTTCCTACCACTCCGACGTGCTTCAGGCGAGGAACCAATTGCTTGAGCAGATCAAGCTGCTTTCCCACCAGATCGACGCCCAGGTCCGTCATGCCAGTGATGTTGCCCCCTGGATGGGAGAAAGTCGTCACCAATCCACTCCCTATCGGGTCCGAGACGATGGTGAACACGATAGGGATCGAGGAGGTCGCAGCCTTGACCGCTCGCGCCACAGGAGTCGTCGGGGCAACGATGATGTCGACGTTGAGCTTCGCCAGCTCTCCGGCAAGGGCAGGGAGGGCCTCAAACCGGCCCTCGGCGGTACGGTGCTCCAGGATGATGTTTTGGCCTTGTACGTAGCCCAGCACGCGAAGCTCGTCCAGGAAGGCCTGAAGGAATGGTGGATCGTCCTGATTGCCGGGTGCGAGGTACCCGATCCGCCATGCCCGTGCGGATTGCGCTGCTAGCGAAGGCGCAAGGATGAGGGTTGCCGCGCTTGCGAGGAAGTATCGGCGGGATCTCATGAGGCTCCCCTTTCTCTTCGTAGCTCTGACATCCGGACCATAGCCACTGCTGGTGCCCTCCCGGAGTCCCGACCTTGAGCAGAAACCTTCCCCGCTTCAAGCGACCGCAACCAGTCTACTGCTCACCGAATGACCTCGTTGGCACGCAGCAGCAACGACTGAGGCACCTCGAGCTTCAGCTCTCGCGCCACGCGCAGGTCGATGATAAGGTCGAACTGAGAAACCTCCTCAATAGGCAGGTCCGCGGGCTTGGCACCCCTGAGGATTCTCGCCACGTAGGACGCCGTGCGGCGCAAAGTATCCTTGAGGTCCGGCCCATAGGACATCAGCGCGCCATCTTCATGGTATTCGTTCCACGGGAAGATCGCTGGAATTCTCGCTTTTCGGATTGCGGATGCAATCTTGGTTTTCTCCGTCAACAGCCCAAGATCGCTTGCCACGAGGACTGCGTGCGGTGCACTGCGCTGCAGCGCTCGCAGCGCCGCATCGAGATCGGCGACACCGCGTGCATCGAATGTGTCTAAGTGCAGACCTAGTAGACGGGCTGCTTTCTGTGCTTCGGCGAATTGCGCAGGCAGGACTGCGTTGGAGGGGTTGCGCAAGAATGCAACCCTCCGGGCGTGCGGAAGGAACTGGTGCACCAGATCCAAGCGCTTGGCAGTAAGCTGGGGTGTGGCAACAGACACCCCTGTGGCATTTCCACCGGGCGCGGCGAGGCTTCCCACCAAACCTGTTGCGACGGGGTCTCCAGACTGAAAGACAATGGGAATTGTGCTGGTCGCCTGCATTACGGCACGTGCTGCGGCTGTGGAGAGCGCCAATATGAGGTCTGGCTTCGAGCGCACCATCTCGATCGCGTGCGGCGTCGCATCCTCGACCGAGTTCCCGATCCTCCGCCATTCGATGGCAATATTCTGCCCTTCCGCGTAGCCCTGCTCGCGGAGGCCTTGCCGCAGACCTGCTTCCGCCGGCGAGGCCAGGATCTGAGGCAGGAGGACTCCGATGCGGGGCATCTCGGGTGACTCTGCGCGGGCGCGGATGGCTACCAGCGCCATGGCGCCCAGTGCTATTGCCGCTAGCAACAGGTGCGTCCTCGCCCGCCTAGCTCTCACGCTTCACCTTGCATTGACGGATCGGTAAGCCGGTAAGGCCCCGCATCACCTGCCGGCGGAAGCGGGCCAAGCCCGCTGTAACCAGCCAAGTCCATGCGCTGATCTGGGCGTCGCCATATGGAAAGGGCTCTCATCGGCTACCTTATCACCTCGTCTGCTCGCAGGAGGATCGACTGTGGAAAGTTCAGCCGCAGCGCCTTTGCTGCGCGGAGATTCACCGTCAGGAGATACTTGGCCGGTTCGACGAACGGCAGGTCAGCTGGCTTGGCACCTCTGAGTATGCGGTCCACATATCCGGCAGCCCGTTCCCACATTTCTGCTGAGTCTGGGCTGTATGACATCAGCCTCCCAGCCGCAACAAACGCAGACCAGCCATAAACCGCTGGAAGGCGCAACTTTGCAGCAATTGCCGGCAGTTTCTCGCGATGCTCGATAAATAGCGGATCCGGTGGGACGACGACCGCCTGCGCACGCTCACGCGCCTGCACGAGAGCAAGCTCGATGTCCTCTGCGGTACGAGCGGGAATGGTGAGCGTCTGCACGCCAAGCGCGTCACCGGCACGTCTCAGGACCTGCTCTACCGGGGGCCACGCTGCATTGTCGGGATTTGACAAGACACCTACCTTCGATAGCCTGGGCACCACTGCTTGCAACAACTCCAACCACTTGCCTGGTATGTCTTCTCTGAGAAGCGAGTAGCCACCGGTCACGTTGCCGCCAGGGCGAGCGACGCTTGAGGCAACTCCAGCCGCAACAGGGTCGTCCCATGATGACGGCGACGATAGGTATCGTGGCAGTCGCTTTACGTGCAGCCAGAACGCCAGGGTTCGCGGCGGTCACGATGATGTCCGGATTCCCCTTGATGATCTCTTCCATGTACCCGGGAAAGGCGTCCATCCGCCCATGGGGAAGCCGCCTTTCTACCTTAAGATTTCGGCCTTCCTCCCACCCCAGGGCCCGCAGCTTGGTCCAAAACACTTCGTCTCTCATCCCTTTGTCTTCCGCTGCACCAGGATGAACCAACGCCATTCGTACTGGCGTTTGCGGCGGATCTGCTGCAAATGAAGCACTGGGCGAGTTAAGGGCGACACACAGTGACACGAGCAAGAACAGTTGACGCATGGTCCCGTCCACCACTTTACCGTGGACTGCCAAGGCGAACGCGGTCGGCCCGCCCCAGTCGTGGCCAGCCACGAATAGCCGCTGCTCCTGCAGCACGTCGTGTACCAGACGCCAGACGTCCTGTGCAAGCGTCTTCTTGTCGTAGCCGTCTCGCGGGCGTGAGGAGTCGCCGAGCCCCCGAAGATCGGGCGCGATGACGCGGCAGCGCGTTGCCAGTCCCGGAATGACGTTTCGCCACATGTACCAGGTCTGTGGCCAACCGTGCAGCAGAACGACAGCAGGTCCTTGACCTGCCGTCACGTAGTGCAAACGAACACCGCCGACATCGGCGTAGGCATGCTTGAACGAGGCGAGCATAGGCATCCTCTTGCACGTGTGTCTGTCAGGTCATCCCGAGGTTATTGAGTGATAGGGGGCCATCGCGCATGGAATGCGACGTCTCGTTCGATGCTGCATAACGGAATGGCGTTATCCGGGCGCGGCCGCGCGCAGCGCGACGGGAACCCAATGGGCGCCGTTGGACGCTCCGGTTGAACGGCTGGTTCGGCGGCCGCCGGCCAAGAACCATGGGCCCGAAGCTCACATCGGCAACCAAGCCGGCATGCTGCCGTCTCTACGTGGCGCGTTCGGATAGACCGGCACTAGCATCTGCCGCACAGGCCTCTTGCGGCGATATCGGCAACCTTGCGGACCACCTGCCTCCACAGGCTGGGGGTTGCTGCGTACTGAGCTCACGGCAGTGATTCACTGGATAACTCCATCTGCTCGCAGCAGCACCGACGGCGGGATGGTAAAGCCCAGCCCCTTCGCGGTCTTCAGGTTGATGATCAGCTCGAACTTGGTCGGCCGCTCAATGGGAAGGTCAGCGGGCTTGGCACCCCGGAGAATGCGGTCTACGTACACCGCCATCTGTTGGAACCGCTCGTGCTCGAAGGGCCCGTACGAGAGCAGCCCGCCCCGATCCGCGAACATGCGCTGCTCGTACACAGCGGGCTGCCGGTGGCGCGCGGCGAGCTCGACGATTCGCTGGCTCTGACCGAAGAGCATCGGGTCGGCCACGAGCAAGAACGCCCCTACTCGCCGCTGGGCCATCTCTTTGAACGCATCCTCCAATTGGCTCGGGGCACGCACGTCGACCAGATCGAGCTGAACCGGCAGATCTCGCGCGGCCGCCTCGATGGCGCGGACCACTGGCCGTGTGATGGGGTTGTCCACGTTTGCGAGGACGCCAACCCGCCTCACGCCCGGGACGATTTCCCGAATGAGTTCGAGGCGCTTCGCGCTCAGCTCCGGCGAAAAGCCGGACACACCGGTGATATTCCGGTCAGGACGGGCGAGATTCGACACGAGGCCGAGGCCGACAGCGTCCCCGAGCGTCTCGAAGACGATCGGAATTGTCGCCGCCGCCCGAGCGGCTGCCAGGGTTGCTGCCGCTGAACCCGTGAAGATGGCGTCGGGTTTCGAGGCGACGAGCTCAGCTGCGACGCCCGGGAGTCGATCGTACTTGTCGCCCGCGTACCGAAGGTCGAGGGTCAGGTTCTGGCCTTCGATCCACCCAAGCTCACGCAGCCGTAAACGGAAGGCCTGGACGTTGCCATCCCAGGTGGCTGGCGTGCCCGGAACGAGGACGCCGACCCGGGCGCTTCTGCCTGACTGCTGTGCCTCCGCGGCGACCGGACCCATCAGTGCACCGAGGAAGACAATGTCGAGGAGTAGTCTTCTCACATGCCGATCCTCCCGTCAGCCAAGTAGGTCACGCAACGGTTGATGAGCGCATAGCCGTCGGGTTTTGCACCGGCCACAAGCTTGGCAGCGATGCCGCTGCTGGCTCCAGGCCGATTGTCTACAACCACCGGCTGTCCGAGCTTCGCAGCGAGGCCTTGAGCCACGCGACGCGCAACCACATCGGACGACGAGCCTGCAGCAAAGCCGGCAACAACCCTCACTGGCTTAGCCGGGTAGGCCTCCGCGGCATATGCTGCGCTCCCGAGCACGAGCCCGATGCCGCACATCCTCAGCGACCTCGCTAGCACGACCACAACAGTCGGCATGGGCCTACCTCGTCGTCGTTCTTCTGCGAGAGCTGCTGCTCGTTGTGATAACTCCGTGATCTATTGCCTCTAGGCTAACGCCGCAGCGTCCTTCAATAGAGGCTGCCATGCCAATCAGTCGAAGAGGGTTTCTCAGTCTAGCAGCGAGAGGGGCTGCAATGTGCGCTTTGGCACCAATCCCGGTCACTAACGCAGCCACGCGGTCGAAGATCAAGGCGCTCGCCTTTGACGCCTTCCCGATCCTGGATCCGCGACCGGTCTTCGCGTTGGCAGAACAGCTTTTCCCGGGGAAAGGTTCCGAGTTGAGCAATATATGGCGCATTAAGCAGTTTGAGTATCAATGGCTACGTGCCCTGTCAGGGCACTACGCCGATTTCTGGCGGGCAACCGAAGATGCGCTCGTCTTTGCCGCCAGCGCACTGAAGCTGAGTCTGCCGGCGGAGAAGCGTGATCAACTTATGGCGGCATATCTAAAGCTCAAGGCGTGGCCGGATGTCTCATCGGCGCTGCGGTCCCTCAGCAACGCAGGCATTCGCCTGGCGCTTCTATCCAACGCAACTTCCGAGATCCTGCAGGCCGGTATCAACAACTCCGAGCTGCAGGGTGTGTTCGAGCATGTGCTGAGCACCGACAGCTTAAGAGTATTCAAACCGGATCCCCGCGCCTACCAGATGGCGGTAGACGCGTTTGGCCTAGGGCGTGAAGACATAGGATTCGTTGCTTTCGCGGGATGGGATGTCGCCGGGGCAAAGTGGTTTGGCTACCCGACCTTCTGGGCCAACCGACTAAACGCGCCCGTCGAAGAGATGGGCGTCATACCAGACGCGAGCGGCGCGACGTTGGTTGATCTAGTCGCGTTCTCCGTTCCGCAGGAATGAAGCCAGGATGTCGTATCGCCTCACGGCTGCCCAGACATCCATGACGCCGAACGGTCCGCATGGCCCGCGCGAAACAGCGGAGCGAAGCGACGCTGTGAAGGATCCAGGCCGGAGCGGAGGTTGCGCGTCGCTCTCCGGGTCACTTGGTTACCTCGTCTGCGCGCAGCAGGATCGACTCCGGGATTCTCATCCCTAAGGCGTCGGCGGTCTTCAGGTTCACAGCGAGCTTATACTCGGTGGTCTGCTCGATCGGCAGCTCGGCCGGGTTGACGCCCTTGAGGATCTTATCGATGTAGTCTGCCGCACGCCTATACATCACCCGCAAGTCTGCAGCGTATGCTATTAGACCGCCGTCGGATACGAACTCAAGATTCGTATAGACAGCAGGCAAGCGATGCTTGGCGGCTAGCGAAGTTACCTCGTGCCTTTGCTGATACGTGAGCGGATTGGAAAGCACCAGCACAGCTTGAGCGTGCATGCGAGCGCGATCAAATGCCGCGGGCAGTGCCTGTAGCGAGCGAACATCCATGAGACGGATCTCGATGCCATGCACCCGCGCCCTCTTCTCAACCTCTTTGACCTGCATCCGGCTGAGTGCGCTGTCGGAGTTCCACAGGACCGCTACGGCATTCACGAGCGGGACCAGCTCACGAAGCAGTTCCAGGCACTTGCCGACGCTTTCCACCCGTTGCAGCGATAGTCCCGTGACGTTGCCACCAGGCCGGGACAGGCTAGCCGCGAGTCCGAGCCCCACAGGGTCGCCCATTGATGTGGCAACGATCGGTATCGTGGCGCTCGCACGCCTGGCGGCGAGCGCTCCGGCCTCCGTCATCGTGAGGATCACGTCGACCTTATGCGCCACAACGTCGCTCATGAGGGCGGGCATTCGATCCAGCTTCCCGTCGGCCCAGCGCTCCTCGACCAAGAGATTCTTGTCCCTGATCCAACCCAACTCGCGCAGGCGTTCCCAGAAGTCGGTGGTGTAGCCCACCGAGACGGCAGAAGCCGAGATCGTGTGCACTACACCTACGCGCGCGATCTTGACGCCAGCGTCGGCAGCGTATAGGGCCAGATTGCAGGTCGCGGCCAGGATCAAGCCGAGTACAACGACACAGCCTCGCCATCTCATCGCTTTACCCCTTGCGCGAAGCTACCGCCTGAGGCAGTTCCACTCGCGGCTCCGACGTCACGCCCAACGAGGCGGTTAACCTGGGGCCCGCCCGCGAAGCGTGACGGGAACCCAGCGGCGGCGCCCTCGGATGCTCCGCTTGAACCGGCTGATACTGATGCGAGGCCCCCGTCTCCGGCGGGCTTGGTAGCTTGATCTACCATCCAAGGGTGTCATCCGACACGACACGAGTCAGAAAGGGGGCCTCTCATGCGATTCTATACCCAGCAGCACAAGCACTACTGTGGCATCGACCTGCACGCCCGGATGATGTACCTGTGCATCCTGGACGGCGCCGGTGCGCTGCTCCTGCCACGCAACATCGAGTGCAACCCGAAGGCCTTTCTGGCCGCGGTGAAGGCCTTCCGCGACGATCTGGTGGTTGCCGTGGAGTGCATGTTCACCTGGTACTGGCTATCGGACCTGTGCGCCCGCGCGGGCATCGGCTTCGTGCTCGGGCACGCGCTGTACATGCGCGCCATCCACGGGGGCAAGGCCAAGAACGATCGTATTGATGCGCACAAGATCGCCACGCTGCTGCGCGGGGGAATGATTCCGCAAGGGTACGTGTATCCGCCCGAGATGCGTGCCACGCGCGACCTGCTGCGCCGGCGCAATCACCTCATGCGCAAGCGCTCGGAACTCATCGCCCACATCCATAACACCGCCAGCCAGTACAACCTGCCGGCGTTCGAAACGCGTCGCATCCAGAAGCCCTCCGAGCGTACCGATGTGTTGGCGCACTTTCCCGATCCCCAGGTGCGCAACTCCGTCGCCCTGGATCTGGCCATGATCGAGCAGTACGACGCGCTGTTACCCAAGCTCGAGCGCCACATCCGCGCCTGCGCCAAGCAGCACGACCGCAAGGCCTTCGTGCTGCTGCGCTCGATCCACGGCGCCGATCTGATCATCCCGCTGGTGATCCTGTACGAGATCCAGGACGTCGGGCGTTTCCCGCGGGTACAAGAGTTCTTGTCCTACGCCCGGCTGGTCAAGCCCACGCGCGAGTCGGCCGGCAAGATCCAGGGGCATGCGGGGGGCAAGATCGGCAACGCGCATCTGAAGTGGGCCTTCTGGGAGCTGGCCACCACGTTCCTGCGCGCCAATGCGCCCGCTCAGCAGCTGCACGAGCGGCTGAAGAAAAAGCACGGCAAGGGCAAGGCGCTCTCCGTGCTGGCCGCCAAGCTGGCGCGCGCAGTGTACTTCATGCTCAGCCGAGGACAGGTATTCGACGCGCACAAGTTCTACCAGGATTGATTCGGAGCCGGCGGCAGCGAGCTCGAGGCCTAACTGGAGCCACGACGGACAAACCCGATGCCAGCGGCGTGTGCATATTGCGGCTGTGCTACGAGCACTCCCGCGCCGCTGTGGACCATGTCCGGGCAGCCAGCCCGCTTGATTAGCCGCACCGCCGTGCTCCACTGCATTTGCATGCTCAGTTCTTAGGACAGCGTTTGACGTGTGCTGCCCCTCTCCCCCCGAGCCCGGCACTAACTGGACGCCTCCTGCGGGAGCGCGAGCCCGACCCTTTGATTGGGCCGGCATGAGGGAACGTAATCGTTTCTAGGGCGCGGCAGCATAACCTGCCGCCGTCCCACACGGGCCAGCGCTTCATCGGCCCTGGGGCGTGGACCCTCGATAGGTGTTTGGTGCAGGACACGTTCCTGCAAACCCCGAGCTGGAAATTAAGTCGGTCACACCAAGCGTGGTCGACTGAGCATGAGACCCAGAAGCGGAAGACCCTTCATCTTCCGGCGAACTTCCTTTGCCTCTTGACACGTTGGGGCCTCATAGGTGTTAGCCGACGATTTTGTCGTATTCATCGTGGGTTCCGATCCAGACCCACACGATGCCGTCGTCGACTTCAGTACCCAAGGCTCGGTAGTGCGCGCCCACTCGGACAGACCACACGTCGCCGAGCCGTTTGAAGTGCAGGGATGGGTGTTTTGGATTGCTCTTGAGGAGCGAATAGTTCTTGTCGGCGAGCGCGCGGACCTCCTCGGGAAGGGCATCGTACAGTGCCCAGAAGCGCGAGGAGGCGTGGTGTTTCAAAGCTCGCGAGTCTTACCAGCTTTGTATTCAGCCAGCGCTTCGGCCGCCAGAGCATCGAGCTTTCCAGCCTTTGCGTCTGCCTCGATCTGTGCATCCCAGAGACGAGCATCGAACTCGGCGAACCAGGCCCGAAACTTCTTCAGCTCCTCAGGTGATAGTTTCTCGATACGCTCCGCAAGTTTTTCCACTTCACTCATCGTTCTGGTCCAGAGAACTCGGATGAACAATTGTACGCCCACCACCGGCGCTTTTCTCGGCGGCTAACGCCGCGGCTCAGGGGCGCGCCGGCACGATGCCAGCAAAGCACGGCGACGCTTCTCGGCGCGGGATCTTGCCCCGATTTAGTAGACACACGAGCTAACTACGCCCTCACGCGTTCAAAGTCAATTGGTGAACGATAATCCAGCGCGGAGTGCACGCGGGTGCGATTGTAGTACGGGATGTAGCGCTGGATCCTTGCGCGCAGCTGCGCCTCGCTCTGAAACTGTTCGCCGTGAATGACGTCCGACTTCAGGCTGTGGAAGAAGCTCTCCATGTGCGCGTTGTCCGTGGGCTTCCCCGGCCGGTTCATGCTCTGCACGATCCCCACGGCCGCGAGCCGCGTACGGAACTCGAAGGCCGCATACTCAATGCCACGGTCGCTGTGGAAGATCAACCCTTCGCCAGGGTGCCGCCGGGCCAACGCGCGGTTCAGTGCACGCACGGTGAGCTTGGCGTCCTTGTGCGAGCCCAGGCACCAGCCGAGGATGCGCCGCGAGTAGCGATCCATCACGACTGCCAGATAGCGCCACTTGCCATTGACCTTGAGGTAGGTGATGTCGCCCACCCAGACTTGGTTCACCGCGCTGATCTTGAGCTTGCGGATGCGGTTGGGCACGCTCGTGAAGAAGGCGTGGGTACCCGGATTGGCGCGGTATAGACCGGCGGCACGGGCGCGCAGCCCCGCCTCTCGCATCAGTCGGGCCACGCGCTTGCGCGATACTGCGATGCCCGCTTGCTGCAACACCTCACAGATGCGCGGACTCCCATAGGTGCCTTCGCTCGCTGCATACACGGCTTGGATGCGACTCAGCAGCTGGCGGTCCTGTTCGCTGTGCACGCTGGGTTGGTGCTGCTGCCAGACGTAATAGCCGGCACGGCTCACCCCGTAGCGTGCGCACAACGCGCTCAACGACTGGCCCTGGCGCGCAGCCTCGATGAAGGCAAAGATCTGCGCTTTGCCTGCGAACAGAACCGGACAGCTTTTTTTAACAGCTCGTGCTCCTCTTTGAGCAGAACGTAGCGCTGCTTGAGCTCGTAGAGCTCCCGCAGCTCCCCGGCCAGCCTGGTGTTGAGCACGACCTTGCGGTGCTTCCCGCGCAGGCGTCCCTCGCGCGCTTCCTTGCGCCAGCGCGAGAGCATGAACGGATGGATGTCGAGTGCCTTCGCCACATCCTGAATCTGAACCCCGCGCAGCTTGCTCAGCTGCACCGCGCTGAGCTTGAACTCCAGGGTATAGCGGTTGACTCTACGTGGTTGGGTGGGTCTTCCCATACGACACCTCCTTCGAGCGTTAGGTTGAGGTGTCTACTTTTTCGGGGCAAGTCCCGCGTCCCCTGCAGCCGCA
>Ga0335070_10002788_pt1 | contig 20314 bp, 16 predicted proteins | sample Lox_Sample_13_FD_206722 | JGI IMG/M metagenome (GOLD analysis project Ga0335070, IMG submission 206722) | Soil microbial communities from Loxahatchee National Wildlife Refuge, Florida, United States - Lox_Sample_1.3 | ecosystem: Environmental > Terrestrial > Soil > Wetlands | place: USA... | reverse complement strand
GCCTTTTTTATCTTTCTGTACCAGGCGGGCCGCCGCCGCGGTGCTTTCCGCCTCAACTAGAACACACCGCGGGAGATTGGCGCGCAGCCATCTCTGGCACTGAGCCAATACCTGGGGTATTGAGTAGACCTTCTTTATCACATCCATCCGCTTACCGGACGAAAGGAGACAGTGACTGATCCTGAGAAAAATCTCAGCACGAATTGCAAGCGGAGTCAATATTAATCGATCAAGGGTCAGATTGATGGAACCCTCAAGTGAGTTCTCCACGGGCACAACCCCCCACTGCAACTTTCCTTTTTCCACTTCATCAAAGACATTAAAAATCGTCGCCTGCGGGATAAAGGTGGTACTTGTGCCGAAATAGGATTGAGCAGCCAGATGGCTGAAGGTCGCCTCAGGCCCCAGGAAGCCCACAGTTACCGGCTTTTGCAGTGCCCGCGATGCTGAAACAATCTCCCTGAAAATGGCCTTCAGGTATCTCTCCGGCAGCATTCCATCGTTTACCTTTGCCAGGTTTTTAAAAATTTTTGCTTCCTGCGAGGCATCATAGACATCCAGTCCGTTTCTTGCCTTAATCATGCCTATCTTCAGGGATAATTCAGCCCTCTCATTGAGAAGCTTTACAATCTTCCGATCAGTTGCCATCAGATCACGCCGGAGGCGTTCAAGTTTTGTTAGTGTCATTTTGTCAGGTCCTCCATCGTTTCCCGCAGAATCGCTTCAGGCACGCCCCCGTTGACAAACGGCATCCCCATCTTTTTAAGCAAGACGAAACGAATCACATCACCTTCTTTTTTCTTGTCTGACTTTAACCTGGAGAGAATTCCATCCGCGGTAATCGTTCGGGGGATGAGGCAAGGAAGCCCCGTCTTGCCCAGCAGATGTTCAATCCTCTCCCGATCCTCTCTGGGAAGATCATACAACTTCTCCGAGATCCTTACCGCGGCCACTATACCCAGGGAAACGGCAGCCCCATGAGAAATTGTATAGCCGGATTCCGCCTCAATGGCATGTCCGATTGTATGGCCAAAGTTGAGGACACGGCGAAGTCCATTCTCTCTCTCGTCAATCTCGACTATCCCCTTTTTTATCCTGCATGAGTTTTCAACGATTTTTTCAAGAACCGACCTATCCCTCTTTTTGATCGCCGTCATGTTTTCTTCGAGGAAATGAAAGAACACCGTATCATCGATAATTCCGTATTTTATCACCTCCACAAGGCCGTTATTAAATTCTACATCGGGAATCGTATCCAGAAATTTCACGTCGATAAACACACTTTTCGGCTGGTAAAATGTCCCTAAGAGATTTTTCCCTTCCGGAAGGTCAATAGCAGTCTTCCCCCCGATACTGCTGTCAACCTGCGCCATAAGCGTAGTTGGGATTTGTATATAAGGGACCGACCTCATGAACGTGGATGCGATAAAACCCGTCATATCGCCGACCACCCCGCCTCCCAGCGCAAGCAGGGCTGATTTTCTGTCTGCGCCGAGCCTTAACAGTTTCTCGACTATGGTCAGAGCCGAGCCAATATTTTTTGAATCCTCTCCCGCCGGAAATTCTATCATATCGGCCGGAAGCTTCATTCCCCTCAGCCTTTCCAGAAGCGGCCCTCCATGGAGAGAAGACACGTGAGAATCCGTGATAACGATGTAATGAAGGGCGGGCAGATTTTTTGCAATAATCAACCCGATACGATCAAGAATATCGTACCCTATGCAAATCTCATAGGAGGCGGATATTTTTTTATCGAGATTTACCTTTATCTTTTTCATCGCAGCACCTATTTGGTTTTATGTATGACACTTTCGAGAGCATTGATTTCGTCCATTAACTGGTAGAATTTTTCCGGTTTGAGCGATTGCATTCCATCGGAGACGGCCTTTTCCGGTTCAGGATGAACCTCCACGAGAAGTCCGTCAGCTCCGACTACTATTGCCGCCCTGCTGAGGGGAATGACATATTTCCAGTTACCCGATGCATGGCTGGGATCGACAATGACGGGAAGGTGAGTCAATTCCTTCAAAACAGGGACAGCGCTGATATCGAGGGTGTTGCGTGTCGCCGTCTCAAAGGTACGGATCCCCCTCTCGCAGAGAATGACCTGATTGTTTCCCGAAGACAGGATGTATTCCGCCGACATAAGCAGCTCCTCGATGGTGGTCATCATCCCGCGTTTCAGAAGGACCGGCTTTCTTGACTGCCCCACCGTTTTAAGAAGAGGGAAGTTCTGAACATTCCGTGCCCCGATCTGAAGGATATCGGCATAAGCCTCCACCAGATCGACGTCTGCCGGATTAACAACCTCCGTAACAATGGGCAGACCCGTCTTTTCACGGGCTTTCACCAACAGCTTGAGACCTTCTTCCTCCATGCCCTGAAAGCTGTATGGAGATGTCCTCGGCTTGAATGCCCCGCCTCTGAGGACCTGTGCCCCTCCCTTTTTAACGACGTAGGCACTCTCCAGCATCTGTTCTTCACTCTCAACAGCACACGGACCGGCCATGACTACAAAGCGGGGGCCGCCTATCTGTACATCCCCTACGGTAATAACTGTAGTCTCTTCCCTGGATTCCCGGCTGGTCAGTTTGTACGGTTTAAGGATGGGCATGACTTTTTCCACCCCGGATAAAGATTCGGCGAACTTCAAATAGGCCTTACCGCGTTCATCTCCGACAGCGCCTATAATGGTCCGTTCCACTCCCCGGGAAGGATGGGCGTTGTATCCCACTGACTCTATCCACTGTATAACTTTCTCGATCTGCCCTTCTGTTGCATTTTTTTTCATGACGATAATCACAATTTACCCTCCTCAAAAAAATCAAAAAGGCCATGGTGAATTTTGCTGCCATGGCCTCAAGAAAATAAAAAAGCCATGGGCGGCTTCTTCGGTCTACCCATGGCTTTTATGTTTCATTTAATCGGTGTCAATTCCTCCTGAGCGATGGGCAGGCCAATGGGAAATAATAATAGCTCCAAAAATAAAAAAACTTTACGATCCCACTGCTGTTCATTCTGTCCATCAATAACTTACCTCAGTTCGCGGAGATAAAACCATAACTCCGGACCATTGTCAAGAAAAAATTTACGTATTTTCAATATTGCCTATTGCAAAAATTATATCACCGTGTTCTATATAACCATTACATAATTGATTTTCCTAACGGAAGGGACGATAACATGATCGACAGTATCTGGACAATGATGCTCAGCCTGCGCATCCAGGATATTTTCGACATTGCAATCATTTCTGTCATGATATCCGCACTCTTGATATGGTTCAAGGACAGGGCATCCCGTTTTGTTTTGTTGGGCATCAGTCTCTTAGGCTTTATCTACGTTGTCGCCAAATTTTTCCAGCTCTACTTGACTACGGTCGTACTCCAGGGGTTTTTTGCCATCCTCCTCTTTGTTCTTGTCGTCATCTTCCAGGAAGACCTCAGGAGATTTTTTGAACGCCTGGCCATCATGGGCATAATCAGAAAGAAATTCCAGAACACCACGCCCTATGGACAAACTGCCGAAGTCATTGCCCAGACCGCAGCAAGCCTTGCTCGGAAGCATGTTGGCGCCCTGATCGTTATCCAGGGGAACGATCCTCTTGGAAGACACCTGAGCGGGGGGACCGAGTTGAATGGCCTCCTGAGCGAACCGCTCCTTGAAAGTATTTTTGATCCTCATTCCATCGGGCACGATGGCGCCGTTGTCGTTGATGGCAATACAGTAGTCCGTTTCGGATGCCATCTGCCGCTATCACAGAACACCAACCGATACGGATTCTGGGGTCTCCGCCATACTGCAGCCCTCGGCCTTTCCGAACGTTCTGATGCCGTATGCATTGTTGTTTCCGAGGAAAGGGGGACTATCTCAATCGCCCAGGGGGAACAACTCAAAGAGCTGGCAAGTGCGTCGGCACTCAAAGGTATTTTGGAATCCTTCTACAACAGCAAAGCGCCCGTGAAGAAGCCGGGACCAATTTCGCTGTGGCTGAAGGAAAACACAAAAGAGAAGGTCATCGCCATTCTTCTTGCCTGTATCCTCTGGATGATTTTCGGATACCAGAAAGAATCTATACAGAAGGATTTTACCGTACCTGTCGAATACCTGAATGTACCTGCGGCATGGATCATAGAGGAGCCCAAAATTACGGAGGCTAAGGTTATGATGGCCGGTCCCTCACAGGCATTTCAACTTCTGAACGCAGACACACTCAAGATATCCCTGAATCTGTCACAGCTTCAGGAGGGAAGACAGGAAATCATGCTTACGAAAGAAATGATAAATACCCCGTCGAACTTAACCGTCGTTGGAATCAAGCCCAGCCGGATTACGGTCAATACGTCACGGTTTATCCGTGTTACCGTTCCCATTGAGGTTGTAACTGAAAATGCACCAGCCGCGGGAGTTACTATTCAAAAAATAACAGTAACCCCCTCATCCATCAAGATTCTTATACCCAGCAAGTTGTATCGAGATAAAATGAAAATACAAACAGCACCCATTGACTTGAGACAAATAACTTCAACGACAACACTGGCGCCAAAGCTCAGTGTACCCCCGGATGTTCACTTCGAAGGCGGAAGTGAGCCGGCCGTAAAAGTAATAGTCAGGGCAAAAAAGTAAATCGAAATGCCGGGACTGCTTAAAATCGGATCCGGACATGATCGAATTAAAACAAAAGAGCAATAGCGGGGTTGGTGAAAAACCTCCTTCTTTGGGTGCTGTTCAAAACTGCTTAGGTGCAAGGCGCTCAAAAACCGAATCGCAAGGCGGATATAAAAATACATTGAGCGGTTCGGTTTGCAGAGCAACGCAGCAGATAAGCGTTTTTGAACAGTCACAACAGCCTGTTATTACTTGCCGGACATCTTATCCAGCTGTTGGCGTCCCCGTGCCGTTAAGACCATCTGAAGCTTCTTCGCACCGCTGAGCTCTTGTGCGATTGAACCTTTGGCCAAAAGCAGAGAAAGGGTCTCATCAAAATCCTTTTGCGGCATCCTTGTGTATCTCAGAAGATCCGCCAACGTCAGTTTTGCATTCTCCACACCAGCGAGTGCCTGCAGGATTTTTAATTGATCATCGGATGCTTTAACTTTTTCGCTGCCGGGAACGGGAATTGCCGTATCTACGCTTTCTTCCTTCCTGACAGGCCGTTCTTCAATTTTCTGTTCTGCAGTTTGCTGTTCTTCAGTTTGCTGAACTTTAGTTTGACAAACTTGCTGATACTGCTGCTCCTCACGTTTTAATTGACTTCCGTAGATTCTCTCCAGAACTATTGCAGAAAAAAGCGCAACGCAGATGCACAAACCGCCTAAGATAAAAAGCCTGAGCGGTTTCACCTGTGCGGCATCGAGCAAATCGCTTGAGAACATGTTCAATATCAACGGAACCGTCATCGCCATGACAATGCCCGTCAAGGTATGCTTGAAAAGCACGCCCAGGAACGACTGATCCTCTCTCCAACTCAGGAGGGCGCTTACCATTCCGCCCAATGCCCCCGACACGACCATGATGTCGATGAGGAGTATCATATAATCGATTGGCGTGAACTCTAACATTTATCTCTCTTCTTTATAAAAACTGCCAGACCTCGAATGATCCCTTTTTGCGCCTTATCATAAATCTTGCCCAGATCCCCGGCACTCATCTTAATTTTTCCAGCATATGCTGAACTGAGAATAAATACACATTATAATGTGCTTCTTATTAATATATTCGACAAATTTAGTTAAAGCTTTAACCAAAACTTTCAATTAATGCCGTATTTTAAAATTCTTTTATCCAAGGTTACAAGTGCATTCTTTGTGCATAGGCGTCAAGGAAGCAATGACATTACATTGCCAAATTGTATTGACATGCAGGACAGCCTTCCATATAATTTCCGCACCTTAGAGGAAGTGCTTATCAAAGACATGCACAAGGAACGGGTCGTCATTACCGGACTGGGAACGATTAATGCTCTGGCGAAAAATACAGTTAACTTTGTTCATGCCCTGCAGGAGGGCATTTGCGGCATCAGGCCTGTGACCCTGTTCGACACTGCAGATTATCGAACACATCGCGGGGCGGAGATCAAAGATTTCACTCCACAGGATATGATACCACCCCGGTTTTCCTTGAAGCGGATGTCCAGAGCCGATTTAATGGCCTTTGCGGCGACCATCGAAGCGCTGACCAATGCGCGTCTCTTTCCGCTTCCCGATACCCTCCGTGAAGATACAGGCGTAGTGCTCGGCGCAGGTTCCGGCGGCAAACTGGAGGGAGAAGATTTTTACTGCGACTACCTTCGGAGGCATGGACGACATGCACGTTTTTCCAGGCTTGCCAGTGTCTGCCCCGCGGCTTCAGCAGATCACATCACCGAACATCTTAGCATCAGGGGACCGAAGACCACCTTCATGACGGCCTGTTCGTCCGGGGCTACGGCCGTCGGATTTGCCCGCGATCTGATCGAAAGGCAATCAGCCGCTGTCATGATTGCAGGCGGCGTAGAGCCGCTGTGCAGAACCACTTACGCCTCATTTAACGCCCTCCAGGCGGTTGATCCCGAGTACTGCAAGCCTTTTGACAGAAACAGACAGGGTCTTTCCCTGGGCGAGGCCTCAGCGATCATTATCCTGGAATCATTGACTCATGCAAAAAAGAGAGGAGCAATGATTTATGGCGAAGTGCTGGGCTACGGTATTACCTGCGATGCCTATCACATGACAGCCCCGGATATTAATGCTTCCGGCGCTGTTCGTTGCATGGAGGCGGCGTTGACGGACGCAGGCATTTCCGCTGACGCCGTCGATTATATCAACGCCCATGGGACCGGCACACCCGCCAACGATTTGATGGAAACCAAGGCCCTCAAACAGGTCTTCGGGAAGCGGGCATACAGCATACCGATCAGTTCGACCAAATCCATGACGGGGCATACACTGGGAGCGTCCGGCTCATTAGAGGCAATTGTATCCCTCCTTGCAATATATCAAGGTTTCATCCCTCCCACGATTAACCATCACGAACCCGACCCGGAATGTGACCTCGATTATGTAGCCGCGGGCACCCGGCCGGTTTCGCCAGATATAGTTCTCTCCAATTCCTTCGCTTTCGGCGGAAATAATACGACATTGATCCTGGGTCGATATACAGAAAAGGGAATAATACATGAATAGGCGTGTCGCTGTCACCGGGATTGGGGTAGTAACACCCCTTGGGGTGGGGAAAGAATCCTTTGCACAGGCCATTTTCCGGGGTGACTCCGGCATTGCAGAGATCACCGCTTTCAATACATCCCGCTTTGCATCCCATCTGGGGGCGGAGATCATTGATTTTTCGGCACGTGATTTCATCTCCCTGAAGAATTTACGCAGGATGGACCGGCTGTCACAGATGGCCGTCGCTTCGGCGCGGATGGCACTGGATGACGCAGGAATCTCCGTTAATACTGCGAACCGGGATCGCATCGGTACCATCCTGGGAACGGCCTTCGGACCGACGGATGTCAAGGTTCATTGTCTAAACATCCTCTTTACCGAAGGACCGGGAATGATCAATCCGCTTCTGGTCCCTAATTCCGTCATGAACGCACCGGCCGGCCACGCTGCTATCGAACTGGGGTTCAGAGGCGTGAATACCACAGTCAATCATCACGCCGCTTCCGGAGAGACGGCAATTTTGTATGCGGCCATGGAGATTGAGAGGGGTGCCGCAGATATAGTCCTGGCAGGAGGGGCCGATATTCTCTCGGAGTTCTTCTTTGAAACGCTGGTCAGGTTCAGGGCGGTTTCCCCGGTTGACGGTAAAAAAGAATCCTCTCGTCCTTTTGACATCGGGCGGAACGGTCCTGTTGCCGGAGAAGGATGCGGGATTGTCTGCCTGGAGCTCCTGGAGCTTGCAGAAGAAAGAGGCAGAGAACCCTATTGTGAGATCACAGGATGGGGAATGTCTTCTTCGCCTGCCAGCCCAACCGGCTGGCCCAATGACGCGACAGGGATGAATCTTGCCATGACCCGCGCGTTAAAATGTGCCAATCTGACACCGGGTGACATTAACACGATCCAGGCTGCAGGAAACGGCGGGAAAAACCCCGACGGCATCGAAGCCGATGCTTATCTTCATTTTTTTGGATCGGAGAAAAAAACACCCGTCGTGTCTTCAGTCAAAGGCGCCCTAGGCGAAAGTTTTTCTTCGGGAGGTATCCGGGCGGCCGCTCTGGCATTATCAATAAATAAGGGGATAGTCCCACCTACTCTGGGGCTTAAAAATCCCATCGCGCCTCTTTCTTTTGTAACCGGCAAGACCAAGAACATGGACATCCGCAGTGGTCTTGTCAATGCCGTCTCATACGGAGGAACCGACGTATCCATTGTCATGAGCAAGATGACGGCTTTGTAAATAACATCTTCTAAAAATAAACCTGCTGGAGGTTATATGAATATCGGTGAGTGGATTTCCAAACGAGCGCTCCTCCACCCGGAAAAGCTTTTTTTAAAGGAAGAGGACGGCCGGGAATTCGATAATGACGAGTTCGACAGACGCGTGAATCGCATGGCCCACGCCCTCAATGAGTTGGGAATTGTCAAAGGTGAGCGGGTGGCAGCTCTGATGCTCAATTCCAGCGAGTTCCTGGAGATATTTTTTGCCTGCGGTAAAACAGGCGCGATCATGGTTCCCGTCAACTTCCGTCTTGCCGTACCGGAACTGCTCTATATTCTCGGCGACTGCAACCCGCGGGCGCTGGTCTATTCAACGGATTTTGCCGATAAGATCCGGGTGATAAAGGCCGCAGGTCTTCCCATCTCCCGTTATTTCCGGCATGGCGGAGATGATCTTCCCGATGATCCTTTAATAACAGATTTTGTCTCAAATTTTTCTGTAAGCGAACCGGCGCCTGCGAGTGAAGTCACTCTGGATGATCCGCTTTTCATCATGTATACCTCAGGTACAACCGGCAACCCCAAAGGCGCCATGCTGTCACACGGGAATATCCTGTTCGGTGCTATCCATTCCCTTATAGGATACGGTGTTGATAAAACATACAATTCGCTCATTGTTGCGCCGCTGTTCCACATCGGGGCGCTGGCTGCCTCGGCAACGCCCGTAATATATGCCGGTGGTTCCCTTATTTTAAGGAGTTTTTACAATGCATCGGAGGTCATCAAATTAATCGTTCAGGAAAAGATCAACTATATGTTCGCCGTACCGGTCATGTTCCAATTGATGACGAAATCTGAAGAATGGGATAATGCCGATTTTTCGCATGTACATTTTTTCATATCCGGTGGCGCTCCTATACCGATTCCGGTCATTCGCAAGTATCAGGAGGATAAGGCTGTCGGTTTCGTACAGGGATATGGATTGACGGAGACGGGACGTCTGACCTCTCTTGATCTGGAGGATTCCATTCGGAAAGCGGGTTCCGTAGGCAAGGAGGTCTTTCACATTCAGCTGCGCATTGTCGATCAGCATGACATGGATGTTACAGCCGGGGAGGTGGGTGAAATCGTCGTCCGGGGTCCTAATGTTTTTATCTGCTATTGGAACAAACCACAGGAGACGGCAGAGGCTATGCGGGGCGGCTGGTTCCACACCGGTGATATGGGCAGGCGTGATGAAGAAGGATTTATTTACGTTATCGGCAGGAAGCAGGAACTGATCATCAGTTCAGGAGAAAACATTTATCCGGCAGAGGTTGAAAGGGTTATTCAGACGCTCCCCCAGGTCAGGGAAGCCGCTGCTGTGGCCATGCCTGACCCCGCCCGGGGAGAGGTTGTGGCTGCCTTTGTTATACTGCATGAAGCACAGTCCTTAACGGAAGAGGATCTGATCAATGCCCTTCAGGGACAGATTGCCGGCTTCAAGATACCGAAGAGGGTCTTTTTTGTGAATGACTTTCCCCGCAATACCACAGGCAAGATTCTGGTAAAGGAGTTAAAAAAACAACTGGCAAAAGGGTAAATCTAATCGCATGTCGGTACAGGGGACTTTACATAACGACTGCCGGTCCAGATAAGAACGGCGGCGAAGATGAATCTCAGTATATTCTCAGGCAGGAAATGGGCACATGATCCGCCTGCATACCTTCCTAAAATTATGCCCGGGATGATTCCTTTCAAGAGATTTTCTTCCACGTTTCCCAGGCGCCAGTGAGTAAAAGCACCCACAGCTGCCAGAGGCACCATGGCCAGCAGAGAACTGCCCTGAGCTGTGTACTGGTCAAATCCAGCCAGGAGCACCATACCGCCGATCATTAGGGGACCGCCCCCAACTCCCATTATTCCTGAAACGAATCCCGTCGCTACTCCCGTAATGAGTAGAATCAATATCTCCCACAGGCTCATATGTGAATGGGAAAAAGACGGAAAATACGGTTTCAGCAAAAGAAAAAAAGAAACAAAAATCAAAAATACACCGAAGATCCGTTTCAGTTTTAGTTCCGGCACTTCACAGCAGTATTTAGCCCCCAGTCTGGCAGGCCAAAGTGCGGCAGCGGATACAATAATTGCAGCCCATATGTCCAAGGCGTTAAACGAGGCATAGGTGACGGCACCGACGATTCCCGTGAATGCCACGGCAACAAGACTTGTACCATGGGCCTTGTGCTGGCCTATGCCCTTCCAACTGACCATCAGAGGGATCATTAGGACACCTCCGCCAAGACCAACCAAACCTCCAACGACTCCGGCAATCAACCCGATCAAAAAATTCATTTTTTATCGACATTCGCGCTTATATTAAACTGACGCATACGAATATCACCATATATAATTTATGCATAGTTAAAAAACATCACAATATGGATTACTTTTTCTAAAGTATAAACTAAAAATCGCCGATAAACACTTTAGGTACCAAACAAATTACATCAATTCCATTATTTACATTTGCTTTCATTAGATGCGACAAAGGAAGTATGCTTAATAAATTGATATTTATCCTCATTCCTTTTTTTCAACATCAGTGATATATCCTTAATGCCTTTAAAGAGAGCAAATAGAGAAAGAAAAAGCAAAATAAATGTGACAGCAGGATAAAATTGAAAACAGAAGAATCCAAGAACGATAATGCCGGAAATGTGAGGAAAGATAATTCACCCCGAATTCTTGTCGTTGATGATAATCCGGAGATGCTCACATTCTTAACGGATATACTTACCAATTACGGCTATCGGGTAAGCCCCTTCTCCAATGGTCACGCGGTACTGAAATCGGTCATAGTCGAGGTGCCGGATCTGATCCTGCTGGATATAATAATGCCGGATATGGACGGCTTTGAGGTTTGCCATCATCTGAAATCCGACGAACGAAGCTGCATGATCCCGGTGATCTTCATCAGCGGTCTTGAAGAGGTCTTCGATAAAGTCAAAGGTTTTGAAGTCGGGGGAGTTGACTATATCACTAAACCTTTCCGGCAAGCAGAGGTTTTGGCCCGGGTTGATACACACCTGTCATTGCGTAGCCTGCAGAAGCAATTGGAAGTACAAAACATTCGACTGCAAGAGGAAATCACCGAGCGTGAGCGGGTCGAAGAGGATTTAAGAAAGTACAAAGCTGACCTGGAAGACCTTGTTGTCGAGCGCACCGCAGAACTTGGAAATGTAAACAAAGAACTTCAGCAAGAAATCATTGAACGAGGAAAACTGGAAGAAGCATTGCAGCAGGCTAATTACAAGCTTCACGCCATGGTTTATGAATACGGTCTGCGCAATCAAAGGATGTCCTTCTTTAATCAAATGTCAGAAAAGCTTCAGGCCTGCATCTCGCTTGAAGAAACATACCCTATCATCAACCAGTTCATTCAGAAATTATTCCTCTCTGCGACAGGAGCCTTGTATATGCTTGACTCACTCGGTAATGAACTCGAAGCAGTCACTTACTGGGGAAAATCGCTTTCAGGTGAAAAAAAGTTTTTCCTGGAAGATTGCCGGGCTCTGCAGGGAAGAACGATGCATATAGCGGTTGATTCCAGACTGGAATCATGCTGCCGGCATCTTTCCGTTGCGCGAGGAAGAAGCAGTATATGTGTCCCGCTATTATCTCAAGGTGAAATTATCGGAATGCTGAACCTGCAGCAGCATATTTCCCGTGGATCAATTCCCGCCAAGACAATAATTGATGAATCCCCCGAAGGGATCAATGAGGAGGTGCAGCAGTTGGCTACCACTGTGGCTGACTATCTTGCCTTGGCGTTGTCGAACATAAAACTTAGAGATACCTTGAAACAACAGGCTATTCGTGATCCTCTTACAGGTCTTTTTAATCGACGTTACATGGAGGAAACCCTGAGTCGTGAGATAAGGAGAGCTGAGCGTTATAGGACCCCCCTCGGAATTATTATGGTTGACCTTGATCACTTCAGGCGATTTAACAATACCTTTGGACATGATGCAGGTGATGTGGTGCTGCAAGACATGGCGAAATTCCTGCAAAATAATATTCGTATGGAAGATGTGGCTTGCCGGTACGGCGGGGAAGAGTTTACCCTGATAATGCCCGGGGCGTCTCTGGACGTCACCGAGAAGCGGGCCCAGACAATAAGAGAAAAAGTTCAGCATTTACAAATTTACTATAACAACAAATTGCTCGATAGTATCACACTTTCTCTGGGAGTAGCCGTCTTTCCCGAGCACGGTTCAACCGGAGAGGAAGTTATTCAGGCGGCCGATGTCGCCCTGTACAGGGCAAAGCACGAGGGACGAAATCGGGTTATAGTGGCAAACAATGGAAAAACCGCTCCTACCATGCAGATCCCCACGTCAAAAACTTAACCACACTTCAAGTGCAAATTGTTCCTTCTCCTTGACACACGCTATTATCTTACCTTATACTAATCCTACAGAAAATAATCTCTTTAAAACACAATACCAACTTGTGTTTAAAATGTTGCGCACTGCCAGTATATGATCGGCGACTATAAATTTTCCTTTGAGCAGAATTTTTATCAGGAGATAACTGCCACCGAGGTGAAGAAATGATTCAAAATGAAGATAAGAACGCAGCCCCCGAGGGTCTGAGAATTGGCCGAGCCGTAAAAGAATTCCGTCATAAAAAGCATATCACCCTTCAGGACCTGGCAGCAAGGACCGGTATCCCCAAGTCCGTTCTAGCCGAGGTTGAAAACGGCGATGTCATACCCCCTGTAGCGACACTACTTAAACTGGCAAAGGCATTCAATGTAGGCATGGCCTCTTTCTTCGAAGAAGAGGCTGCCGGTATGAAAATATCAGTCACCAGAAGCAGGGAAAGAATCAAGATTAAGCGAAGGCCGCACCATCACGAAGGAGAGGTCGATTATATATATGAATCTCTCGAGACTCATAAAGCCGACAAACACATGGAACCGCTTCTTGTTGAATTTCAGCCTTTAGAAACGGGCGACATGGTTTTTACAAATCATGAAGGAGAAGAATTCGTTTTTATTCTCGAAGGAAGACTCGAATTCCGTACTGACGACCGGGTAGAAATACTTGAACCGGGTGATACAATCTACTTTGAATCGGACATAAATCATTCTTTTCGATCACTGGATGAAAAACCTGCAAGGGCAATTGCGGTAGTCTGGAGCAAGGCATAAAAAAAGGCGGGCAGTTGACTATGCTTGAAATCCGCTTTCACGGACGTGGTGGTCAGGGGACAGTGGTGGCGACAATCCTGCTTGCCAAGGCATTCTTCCGGGCCGGGTACCAGGTTCAAAGCTTTCCTTTCTTCGGCGTCGAGAGGCGCGGTGCTCCTGTGGAAGCATACGTCCGTCTCAACAAAGAAAAGATTCTCCTCAGGACAAATGTATATTACCCGGATCATGTCGTTGTCCAGGATCAGACCCTGCTTCATGGTGTCAATGTCACACGGGGACTCAAACCCGGCGGCTGGATCCTGATAAACATCTCCTCTGCTCCAACCGATAGAACACCTTTTATAGGCTACCGCCTGGCCTTCGTGGATGCGAACCGTATTGCATTAAAGCACCAGCTGGGAACGCGAACCCATCCGATTGTCAATACAGCTATGATAGGGGCCTTGGCACGCATAATAGGTATGCCTCCACTGGATGCCATTCGCGAAGTTATACGGGAAGAGGTCCCCGACACTTCAGAGGGGAATATATCGGCTGCGGAAGATGCTTACAGGGAGGTACAGCTTCCGGGACTGATCGAATCCATTGAGCCGCTTACGAAGGTATAAGTTATGACTGAGGCGGAGAACACCATTCCTCTATTGATACCCTGCTCTTCCATATCCACGGAAAGCAACAAGACCGGTTCATGGCGTTTCCTCCGGCCCCTGTATGATGAAAAGACATCGCCATGCAGTGCGGCCTGCCCGGCAGGCGAAGATATTGCCAGGATCGAGATGCTGACTGCCCAAGGAATGTTCAAGGAGGCATGGGAGACGATTCTCAGAGAAAATCCTTTCCCGGCTGTATGCGGGCGGATTTGCCCGCATCCCTGCGAGACGGTGTGTAACCGCGGGGAGTTTGATGAAGCCATAGCCATCCATATCGTTGAGCGTTTTCTTGCAGAGACGGCAAGCCGCTATGATCTAAAACCAGCCCTCTCGCGACTCACTGCTAAAAAAGAAAAGATAGCAGTTGTGGGAGCAGGACCGGCGGGCATTGCCGCCGCTTATTTTCTTCACCAGTTAGGATATTACTGTGATGTCTTTGAGGCCATGCCGGAGCCGGGCGGACTCCTGCGCTGGGGAATTCCCCTTTACCGTCTGCCCCTTCCCGCCCTAAGAAATGAAATCGCTCAAATCGAATCCCACGGCGTCCGCATTCATACAGGACAACGTATCAGTAAAAAATTCCTGCAGGATGCGAAAAGCCATTACAATGCCGTCTTCATGGGCTGCGGGCATCCCCGCACTGTACAGATCGGCATCCCCGGCGAGGGAATAAGCGCCGTCGAAAATGGGTTGGAATTCCTGAAGCGGCTTCGACACGGCGAATCGATTTCGCTGAGTGGTCTTTCCGCTGTCATCGGCGGTGGAAATACGGCAATAGATGTGGCAAGGAGTATCGTCCGCCTCGGTGGAAAGGCCTCGATTTTATACCGGCGCCGGCGCCGTGACATGCCTGCTTTTGAGGAAGAAATTCAGATGGCCATTGAAGAGGGCGTGGAACTCAGAGAGCTTGTTGCACCAGTTAAGATTACAGAGGATGGCGGGCAATGTATGTTAACGCTGCAAGAAATGAAAATCTCCGGTGAAGACAACCGAGGAAGGACAAATATACTCCCAGATGAAGGAAAAACACGCGAACTTCGTGTTCAGCGTGTTTTCAAGGCAACCGGTGCTGGGCCTGCCGAGGACTGGCTTAATCCCGCCGAAAAACCCGGAACATCCCTGGCGTTGACGAATACCCTGCTGGTCCGTCCCGATAAGGGACCCGTCCTGGTTTTCGGAGGTGATCTGACAAATGAGACAAAGAGCGTTGTGCAAGCAGTTGCCTCCGGGAAACAGGCAGCTATGGCCATGGATATCCTCTTTCAGGACGGCTTTGAGGCTATTGTGCCAAAACTGCAGGCGTGCCTGGTGGGACAGGGGCCGTCACTTTCCATGGAAGTGTACATGGGAGGGGATCGTCGCTCAAGAAATTCTCATATCGTCAGCTACGCGGAGATTAATGCTGATCATTTCCAGTTCCAGCCGAGGATTTCGCAGCCGCGCCTCTTAAGGGGGGAGCGTCTTAAGTCCTTTGAGGAGATTGACCTTAAAATTTCAACCAATCTGGCAATCCGTGAGGCCGACCGCTGCTTCAACTGCGGGATTTGCAACCAGTGCGATAACTGCTATATGTTCTGTCCGGATATTGCGGTGATCCGTGAAAAGGGCAACCAGGAACGGTGCATTGATTATGACTACTGCAAAGGATGCGGGCTCTGCGTTGTGGAGTGCCCGCGTAATGCTATGACCCTGAAGGAGGAAGAGTTATGAAACGGGTCATTGAAGGAAGCCATGCCGTTGCCGAAGCAGTTCGCCTGGCAGGTGTTCAGGTAATTTCCGCATATCCCATTACGCCGCAGACCCACATCGTGGAAATCCTGTCAGAATACTGCGCCGGCGGAACCATGAACGCGCGCTTCCTTCGTGTTGAAAGTGAGCATTCCGCCCTGGCCGCTCTGATCGGGGCACAGAGCTGCGGGGTGCGGACATTCACCGCCACCGCATCACAAGGCCTTGCCCTGATGCATGAACTCCTGCACTGGACCTCCGGTGCGCGGCTGCCGATTGTCATGGCTGAAGTAAACCGCGCGCTTGCACCCGGATGGAACATTTGGACTGATCAAACCGACAGCCTCGCCCAGCGAGACACCGGATGGATACAGATGTATTGTGAAGACGGTCAGGAGGTTTTAGATTCAATGCTCCAGGCGTATCGTCTCGCGGAGCATGTATATCTGCCCGTGATGGTGGTACTCGATGCCTTCTACCTATCCCACACCTATGAGTCCGTCGACGTACCTGCCCAGGAAGAGGTAGACCGCTTTCTTCCCTCCTACCAGCCGCGGTTTCAGGTGGATACGGAAAACCCGTGCGCCTTCGGCCAGCTTGTACCGCCCGGTCACTATATGAAAATGCGACATGACATCGCCGGGGCCATGGAGGAGTCTCTAAATTTCCTTAACGAGATTCAGGAGGAATTTTACAGGATCTTCCAGCGCCGCTACAATCCCGTGGAAGCTATTTGCTGCGACGACGCGGAAATAATCTTCGTAACTTCCGGAACCGTCACCAGCACGTGCCGTCTCGTGCTGAAGTCTCTGCGGGAGAAGAAAGAAAAGGTCGGCATCCTGAAGATGAAGTTGTTTCGCCCCTTCCCGGTGGTCATGGTTCGTGAGGCCGTTTCACGCGCGAAAAAAATTGCCGTTATCGACCGTAACTTTTCTTTCGGGGCGAGTGGCATCTTCGCCCAGGAGGTGCGTGCCGCGTTATGCAATGTTCGTGAACATCCCGCCGTGTTCGGCTACATAGCCGGGATAGGCGGTCTCGATGTGACAGCGGAGTTGCTGGAAGAGATATATTGGAAAACTAAAAATACTGAATTTCCCGAGAAGGAAAGCGAATGGATGGGGATTTAGGTGTTATTACGACCACCCCAACCCCCGCCAGCGGGGGACAGCGTTAATAACTCAAATCCTTCTTTTGCACAGGGGATTTAAAGGACATAATATAGCAAGAGGTTAATCATGCAATTAGATACCCCCGATCAGGAATATATGCACTCGGGTCATGTAGGCTGTCCCGGATGCGGTGCCGCGATTGCCATGCGGTTTATGCTTAAGGCCATGGGGGAAAAGACCATTGTGGTGCTCCCTGCATGCTGTTGGTCCATTATTGCCGGGCCTTATCCTCAGTCAACCCTGAAGGTTCCGGTCATTCATTCCGCCTTTGAGACGGGCGGGGCGGTCGCCAGCGGTGTAAGGGCCGCTCTCGATATGAAGGGCGATAAAGAAACTACCGTCGTTACCTGGGCTGGTGACGGCGGCACATTCGATATCGGTTTTCAGGCATTAAGCGGCGCTGTGGAGCGGAATGAGGATTTTATCTACGTGTGTTATGACAACGAGGCATACATGAATACAGGCGTACAGCGCAGCTCGTCAACCCCTTACGGCGCCTGGACTACGACAACACCCGGTCAGGAATGGAAGAAGATGCGGAAGAAGAACATCGTCGAGGCCCTCGTTGCTCACCGCATTCCATATGCCGCCACGGCAAATATCGCCTTCCCCGAAGATCTGGTCCGGAAGGTTCAGAAGGCAAGGGGGATAAAGGGTTCCAGATTCATCCATATCTTCGCTAGCTGTCCGACCGGCTGGCGCATACCATCAGAGATGTCCGTTAAGATCGCCCGTATGGCCGTACAGACGAACATCTTCCCGCTATACGAGGTGGAAGAGGGTTTTAAATATACCATCAACTACAAACCTAAAGAATACCTAGTCAGAGAATACTTCAAACTTCAGGGACGCTTCCGTCATCTAACCGACAAGGACCTGGACCAGATCCAGGAAATGGTCGATGAAGACTGGGAACTGCTGCTGCGTAAGGCGGGAGAGCATGTTTGAGAATTTTCCCTTGTTTCAAATGGGAGTATACTGATAGTGTACCACTATGGAGCATAAGACTCAGCAGCCTGTGTTTGGAACAGAAGAATCTATGATGGCTAAAGCCATTATTGATACTTTTTTACGGGTTATGAAAATTTATGCGACTTATCCCCCTACCCATACCAACACTCAGCAAGCCATAGCCAGCCTTCATGAATCTTTTACATCTTTTCTGAAGATGTTCGGTGAATTTGCATTGGAAATACGCAAAGACTCGCTTTTATACGAAGGTGCAATAATGTATCAGGGATCAGCCCAAGAAGGCGATCTTTCCTTTACCTTTTTCCGAGATGGAATACGAGAGTTAGTCTTTCAGGAAAACATAGATCTTCATGAGGTAGAGACTCTTGTTACGCTGCTCCACCGTTACAAGAATCTCCCGGAAGAAACTGAAGATGATCTGGTGACAGCTCTCTGGGAAACCAACCTTCCTCATGTACAATATGACGCAGTTGCATCAAGTATAGACCAAATCCTCACCGAAGGGTTGATTCAGCAAGACAACGCCCCGAGAAAAAAAACTGATGCTGCTCAACCCGGTTCTCCTCCCAGTATTGATTTGAGCCCTGCTCCAACAGACGCCAAGCCTACAACCTCTAACGGCTTTGCACCATTATTGCATGACATCCCCGTAACCCCACAGGCTGTTGTTTTTGAGTTAACCCCTGATGAAATACTCCGCTTACAACAATTAGTTGCACTTGAAGAGAAAATGGACCCCACTGCGGAAATCTTAGATATGTTTGTAGATATCCTTCCTATTCAAGAGGGAGATCCTTTCTTTTTTATAATTATGGATTTTTTAAAGGAAGAGGTGTTCACGGCCCTCAAAAGCTGCCACCTTGATTTTGTCTTGAAGATCCTCGAAGGCTTACGGCGTATTTCCCGAAGTTCACCCGGTGAAAGATCAGGGGCACTAATATATATTGAAAATTTTTTTCAAGACGTATCCAGCCAGGAATATCTCGATGTACTTCAGACCCTTTGGTCTGCGAGTGACAGTCCGCAGTTGGAAAAAATAAAACGGATTCTACTTCTTTTGCCGGCTGATATAATTCAACCTTTAGGGGCACATCTTCCTGACGTCACCTCAACTCAAGTATACCAAATGCTCACAGATGTTATGCAGTCTCATGCCCAGAATGATATTCGCCCCCTGGAAGCGCTTACAGAAAGCGCAGATGAGAATGTCATAAAACACTGCATACCAATTCTTGCAGGTATGCAGGGGCAGAAGCCAATACAGATACTCTTGAAAATGACACATTCCCCATCAGAAACTGTTCGCACAGAACTTTTAAGAACATTCATCAAGTGCAACATCTGGGCGCCGGAAAAACTTTTTTCGCTTATTGAGCATAAGAACTCTGCCGTACGTGCCATGCTGCTTAAATACTTGGGCTCACGTAAGTCTGAAGCAAGCGAAGATCTGCTCATAAGCTATCTGAAAGATCAGTCTCGGTCACTGGAAAAACGTTTCCTGTTTTCCTGCTTTAAAACCCTCGGCCTCTGTGGTTCACATCGCTCGCTGCCTTTTCTCAGCACCACCTTATTGAAAGGAAACATACCGAGCAGGTTTGCAGCATCCGGAATACGCCAGGGAGCAGCGATTGCCCTTGCTGCATTGGGGACCCAAGATGCACTGCAGGTCATACGCCGTGCATCCCGCAGTCGGTTTCCGGGAGTGAGAAATGCAGCTCGGGCCGTTATTGATACAAAGACTATTCGCGGATAATTTTTATGAACCAACCTGATCTGAAAGCAGACTTTGATCAAAAAGCAGAAATATTTATCATTGCTTTTTTTCGGATGATTCAGACCGTGAGGCTCTACCCCGATAATAATCAGTTGATTAAGGAATGCATCTCACAATTTGAGACATCTGCAGAAAGCCTGGCTCCCATAGATGATGTAAATATACTCTTGGTCCACGGACAATTATATCTCCAGGGAGAAATGCTTCATTACCGAAGAGAAACAATACAGGTCATTCAGGATTTTCAGGAGTTTTTGCGGCAGCGTGACCTTCAAGGGTTTGTCCTTAGCACTGAACGCAAAAATCTTACACCGTATGACATTATTACCTTCATCCGTCTCCTCATTAATTCCGTTATTAATGAAAACCCAGTCTCTGGCTTGCACAGCAGTTAAAGAATAATGCATGCAATTGGGTCAAGATCATCGCGACTGATGAGCCTTCAGCACGCAAGCCAA
>Ga0335070_10002787_pt1 | contig 20320 bp, 26 predicted proteins | sample Lox_Sample_13_FD_206722 | JGI IMG/M metagenome (GOLD analysis project Ga0335070, IMG submission 206722) | Soil microbial communities from Loxahatchee National Wildlife Refuge, Florida, United States - Lox_Sample_1.3 | ecosystem: Environmental > Terrestrial > Soil > Wetlands | place: USA... | reverse complement strand
TGAGATCGTCGCGCTCGTCGGCGAGAACGGCTCGGGCAAGACGACGCTTGCCAAGCTGATCGCGGGCCTCTATCCGCCGCAGAGCGGGCGCGTCCTTTGGAACGGCGTCGACGCAGCTGAGATCGATCCCGACGAGCTGCACCGGCTGGTCGCCGTCATCTTCCAGGACTTCGAGCGCTACTTGCTGACCGTGCGCGAGAACGTCGGCATCGGCAGGCACGAGCGGATCGACGACGCCGCCGCGGTGTTCGCGGCGGCCGAGCGCGCCGGCGCACATCGCATCGCGTCAGGCCTGCCGCAGGGCTACGACACGCAGCTCGGCAACCAGTGGCACGGCGGCTATGACCTCTCGATCGGGCAGTGGCAGCGCCTCGCCCTCGCGCGTGCGTTCTTCCGCGACGCGTCGCTCGTGATCCTCGACGAGCCGACCGCCGCCCTCGACGCACGCGCCGAGAGCGCCCTCTTTGCCCGGATGCGCGCGCTGCTGGAAGGCCGGTCGGCGGTGCTGATCTCGCATCGCTTCTCGAGCGTGCGCTCGGCCGATCGCATCTACGTCCTCGACCACGGCCGGGTCGTCGAGCACGGGACGCACGAGGAGCTGATGGCGCTCGACGGAATCTACGCGGAGCTGTTTGCGCTCCAGGCGGCCCAGTATCTGGGCGAGGTGCGGACGGCCCGATAGCCGCCGATACGATGACCCCGCGCGGAACCACCGGTTCCGCCGTTCGTCATGGACCGTCCCGTTCTCCACGCCCTCGTCCGCGAGCTCGCGGAGCACGAGCGCCTCGGGCAGCTCGCTGCGCTATGCGCTCAGGGCACTCGCGCCCGCGTCTCGGAAGCGGCGCTGCCGCTCGTGCTCGCCGCGCTGCACGGGAAGCTCGAGCGACCGCTCGTCTGCCTGCTCCCCGAGGACGCGGACGCGCGCGACGCGGCCGACGCGGTCGCGTGGTTCCTCGGTGAGGCCGTGGTCGGCTTCCTGCCGAGCCGCGGCGTCCGGTGGGAGTCCGGGCTCGAGCCGCCGCCCCATCTCGTCGGTGAGCGGGCGCGTGCGCTCGACGTCTTCGCCCGGGGAGGGCTCGTCTGCGCCTCTGCGACGGCGCTCGCGGAGCGGCTGCCGCCGCCGGCGGCGCGGCCCGCGCCGATCGAGCTCCGCGCCGGGCTGGAGCCCGGCGTCGGCGGCCTCGCCGAGGCGTTCGCGCTCGCCGGGTACGAGCGCGTCGAGCGGGTCGACGACCGCGGCCAGTTCGCGGTGCGCGGCGGGCTCGTCGACGTCTTCCCGACGACGGGCCGCGAGCCGCTCCGCGTCGAGTTCTTCGGCGACGAGATCGAGTCGATCCGCGCCTTCTCCTCCTTCACGCAGCGCGCGCTCCACCCGGTCGAGGAGGCGGTGCTCTATCCCGCCGTCGAGCGGCGCCTCGATCTCGTCGACGCAAGTAGCAACGTGTTACTTGTAGAGGAGGGGGAGGGGCCGCCGGTGCCGGACGACCTCGTGCTGCCGCTCGAGCGCCCACCTGACCTCGTCTTCCAGCCCGACGACGTGCGGCGCGTCTGGGCGGAGGAGGGGCTCGAGCCGGTGTCGCTCCAGGGCACGACCGAGCTCGACCCCTTCCCGCAGGGCCAGGCGCTCGCGTTCGAGGCGCAGCGGCCCGCGATCGCGGCGCGCGGGCTCGCCGAGGCGGAGACAGAGCTGCAGGCGCTCGTCCGCGCCGGCCAGCGCGTCGTCGTCGCCTTCCCCCACCGCGGCGAGGCGCTGCGCACCCAGAACATGCTCCGCAAGGTCGACGCCCGCCTGCTCGAGCCGGGCGAGCAGTTGCCCGCCGAGGCCGAGCTCCTGTTCGCGGTCGCGCCGGCGCGACGCGGCTTCGTCTGGCGCGAGCTCGGGCTCGTGCTCCTGCCGGACCACCAGGTCTTCCGCCGCCGCGTTCCGCGGGAGCGGCGCCTCGGCGGCCGCGCGCTCCAGTCGTTCGCCGACCTGCGCACGGGCGACTACGTCGTCCACGAGGACCACGGCGTCGGCAGGCTGCTCGGCTTCGAGACGAAGGAGGTCGCGGGCATCACGCGCGACTACCTCCTGCTCGCGTTCCGCGGCGACGACCGCGTCTACGTTCCGCACGAGCAGCTCGGCAAGGTGTCGCGCTACATCGGCGCAGACGCGAACCCGCCTGCGCTCTCGAAGCTCGGCGGCAGGGCGTGGCAGCTGCTCAAGTCGCGTGCGCGCGATTCGGTGCACGAGCTTGCGTCCGAGCTGATCGCGCTCTACGCGCAGCGGCAGACGCGTGAAGGGTTCGCGTTCGACCTGAGCCACGAGTGGCTCGAGCGGCTGGAGACCTCGTTCCCCTACCGCGAGACCCCGGACCAGGAGAACGCGATCGAGGCGGTGAAGGAGGACCTCGAGGCGCCGCGGCCTATGGACCGGCTCGTCTGCGGCGACGTCGGCTTCGGCAAGACGGAGGTCGCCGTGCGCGCGGCGTTCGCCGTCGCCGTCAACGGCAAACAGGTGCTGATGCTCGCGCCGACGACGATCCTCGCGGAGCAGCACTGGAACACGTTCCGCGACCGCTTCCGCGACTTCCCCGTGACCGTCGAGATGGTCTCGCGCTTCCGCGCGCCGAAGGACGTCAAGCAAGTGCTCGCCGCGTTCGGCGACGGCAAGGTCGACGTCCTGATCGGAACGCATCGCATCCTGTCGCGGGACGTGATCCCGAAGGAGCTCGGCCTCGTCGTGCTCGACGAGGAGCAGCGGTTCGGCGTAGGGCAGAAAGAGCTGCTGAAGTCGCTACGCCTCGAGGTGGACGTGCTCACGCTGAGCGCGACGCCGATCCCGCGCACGCTGCACCTGTCGCTCGCGGGGATGCGCGACATCTCGATCATCGAGACGCCGCCCGAAGGCCGCCGTCCGATCCGCACGACCGTCGGCGAGTACGACGAGGAGGTGATCGTGCTCGCGCTCGAACGCGAGCGCGAGCGCGGCGGGCAGGCGTTCTACCTGCACAACCGGGTCGAGACGATCGAGGAGGCTGCGGAGAAGCTGCGCCAGCTCTGCCCAAACCTCCGCTTCCTCGTCGCGCACGGGCAGATGCGCGAGAAGGAGCTCGAGGAGAAGATGCACGCCTTCCTGCGCGGCGACGCCGACGTGCTCGTCTCGACGACGATCATCGAATCGGGGATCGACATCCCGCAGGCGAACACGCTCATCGTCGAGCGCTCCGACATGCTCGGCCTCGCGCAGCTCTACCAGATCCGCGGCCGTGTCGGCCGTTCCGACGAGACCGCGTACGCGTACCTGTTCTATCCCGACGCTCGCGAGCTGACGAGCGAGGCGCGGGCCCGGCTCGCCACCCTGGCCGACCACACCGAACTCGGCGCCGGCTTCGCGATCGCGATGCGCGACCTCGAGATTCGCGGCGCCGGCGAGCTGCTCGGAGCCGAGCAGTCGGGCCACGTCGCCGCCGTCGGCTTCGAGCTCTACGTCGAGCTGCTGAACGAGGCGGTGGCCGAGCTGCAGGGCCAGCGCCGGGTCGCGGCCCGGCCGGTCCGGGTCGACGCCCGCATCGACGCGTACGTGCCGCAGCAGTACGTCTCGTCCGAGGCGCTCCGTATCGACGTCCACCGCCGGCTGGCGCTCTCCGAGACCGAGGACGAGCTGCGCGAGCTCCAGGCCGCGCTCGAGGACCGCTACGGCCCGCTCCCGGAGCCGGTCGAGCACCTGTTCGCGATCCAGGAGGCGAAGATCAAGGTGGCGCGGCTCGGGGCCGACTACCTCGTCTACCGCGGTGGCAAGGCCACCGTCGGCCGGCTCGTCCTCGGCTCCCAGGAGCTGAAAGAGCTCCGCGAACGCATCCACACGGCCGTCTACACCGTAGGGAACAGGGAAGTGAGCCTTCGCGGCGAAGACGGATTCCCCCAGGCGCTCCGCTTGGTCGATGCTATCTTGGAGGCTCGCCAGGCAGCGTGAGGCGGCTCCACTCCTCCGCTCTCTCGGCATATCGCTGCTACCGACCTCACCGGGACTCGACACATGAGATTGCTTCGCCTTCTGCCCCTTTCCCTGCTCCTCGCGGTCGCCCTGCTTGCCGCCGGCTGCGGCAGCAGCAAGAAGAGCGTTCCGGCCGACGCCATCGCCGTCGTCGGCAACGACACGATCACCAAGGCGCAGTTCAACGCGCTGATCGCGGGCGCGCAGCGAAACTACAAGGTGAACAAGAAGGCCTTCCCGAAGCCGGGAACCGCGCCGTACAAGTCGATCCAGGACCAGGCGGTGCAATACCTCGTTCAGGAGGACGAGCTCGGCCAGAGGGCGAAAGAGCTCTCGATCACGATCACCCCGAAAGAGGTCGCGGCGCGACTGAAGCAGATCAAGGCCCAATACTTCGGCGGCAGCGAGAAGACGTACAAGGCGCAGCTCAAGGCTCAGGGCCTGACGCAGGCGCAGGTCGAGCAGGACCTGTACGCGCAGATCCTCTCCGAGAAGCTCTACAACAAGATCACGGCCTCGGTGAAGGTCGGCGACGCCGACGTCAAGTCGTACTACGTCTCGCACCAGTCGACGTACTACACAGCGGCGAGCCGCGACGTACGGCACATTCTCGTGAACAACAAGACGCTCGCCGACCAGATCGAGACGCAGCTCAAGAGCGGCGGTGACTTTGCGAAGCTCGCGAAGAAGTACTCGAAGGACCCGGGCTCGGCCGCCAAGGGTGGCAAGCTGACGATCACGAAAGGTCAGACGGTGGCGGCGTTCGACAAGGAGGCGTTCGCCCTCAAGACCGGCGACACCTCGGCGCCGGTGCACACCCAGTACGGGTGGCACATCATCCAGGCGCTGTCCGCGGTCAGGCCTGCGAAGCAGACGCCGCTCGCCAGCGTCAAGGATTCGATTCGCCAGCAACTTCTGCAGTCGAAGAAGACCACCGTGATGACGAACTGGGTCAACAAGCTGAAGAAGGACTTCGCGAAGAAGATCGCATACGGAGCCGGCTACGAGCCGGCGGCGACCAGCACCTCCACCACCGCGACCGCGACCACCACTGGCTGATCGAGCCGCTCTCGGGCAGGCCTTGCTCGAGTTGCAGCACCTGACCGAGCGGCTGCGCCGCGACTGTCCATGGGACCGGGAGCAGACAGCGCGGACGATCGTCCCGCACACGGTCGAGGAGGCATACGAGGTCGCGGACGCTGCGCTCACCGGCGATGACCCGAAGCTGCTCGACGAGCTGGGCGACCTGCTCTTTCAGGTCTTCTTCCTGGCCCTTCTCCTGGCGGAGAAGGGCGACGGGGATCTCGAGCAAGTGGCTCGCTTGGTCCACGCAAAGCTCGTCCGCAGGCATCCGCACGTCTTCGGAGAGGCAGACGCCCGGACCGCAGCTCGAGTCCGCGAGAACTGGGAGCGAATCAAGAGAGACGAGGAGGGCCGCGAGGGCGTCTTCCACGACGTGCCGGAGACGCTGCCGGCGCTGCTCTACGCGCGCAAGGTGCAGCGGCGGGCGGCGGCGGTGAGCTTCGAGTATCCCGACGCGACCGGCGCGCTCGCCGACCTCGAGGACGAGCTGCTCGAGCTGAAGCACGAGCTCCTTCAGCAGGGCGAGCCGGCGCCGGAGACGGAGCCGGACCGCCGGCAGGCCGAGGAGCTCGGTGACCTGCTGTTCGCGTGCGTGAACGTCGCGCGGCGACTCAACGTCGACCCCGAGCTCGAGCTCCGATCCGCGGCGAACCGCTTCCGCAAGCGGGTGGAAATTGCGGAGGGCCTCGCGGCCGCCCGCGGTGAGAATTGGAGCGAGCTGCCGCTCGAGCGGCAGGATCACTATTTCGACCTCGCCAAGGAGGCTTCGCCATGAGCCGTATCGCCGACGTCCGCGCCCGCCAGATCCTCGACTCTCGCGGCAACCCCACCGTCGAGGTGGACGTCGTCCTCAAGTCCGGCGCGCGTAGCCGCGCCGCCGTCCCCTCCGGCGCCTCGACAGGCGTGCACGAGGCGGTCGAGCTCCGCGACGGCGGGGACGCGTACGGCGGCAAGGCGGTCACGAAGGCGGTCGCCAACGTGAACGGCGAGATCTTCGAGGCCGTCCGCGGCATGAAGGCGGACGAGCAGGAGGCGCTCGACCAGCGGCTGATCGAGCTCGACGGCACGCCGAGCAAGGGCCGGCTCGGGGCGAACGCGATCCTCGGCGTCTCGCTCGCGACGGCGAAAGCCGCCGCCGTGGAAGCGGGTCGCCCGCTCTACCGCTATCTCGGCGGCAAGGGTGCGAAGACGCTGCCGGTGCCGATGCTGAACGTGATCAACGGCGGCGTGCACGCCGCGAACTCGATCGACCTGCAGGAGTTCATGGTCGTGCCGGTCGGCGCGGACTCGTTCGCCGGCGCGCTGCAGATTGCGGCGGAGGTGTACCACAACCTGCAGAAGGTGCTGAAGGAGCAGGGGCTCGCGACCGCGGTCGGCGACGAGGGCGGCTTCGCGCCCGATCTGCCCTCGAGCGAGGCCGCGATCGAGGCGATCCTCGAGGCGGCCGAGCGGGCCGGGCAGCGGGAGAACGTCGCGCTTGCGCTCGACCCGGCGTCGAGCGAGTTCTTCTCCGACGGCGTCTACCGCTTCGAGGGCCGCGAGGCGCAGCCCGGCGAGATGGCCGACTTCTACGCCGGCCTTGTCGAGCGCTTCCCGATCGTCTCGATCGAGGACGGCAACGCCGAGGACGACTGGGACGGCTGGAAGCGGACGACCGAGCTGCTCGGCGAGCGGATCCAGCTCGTCGGGGACGACGTCTTCGTGACGAACCCGGAGCGGCTGCGGCTCGGGATCGAGCGCGGCGTCGCCAACTCGATCCTGATCAAGGTGAACCAGATCGGCACGCTCACCGAGACGATCGAGGCGGTGCGGCTCGCCCACGAGAACGGCTACGCCACGGTGATCTCCCACCGCTCGGGCGAGACGGAGGACACGACGATCGCCGACCTCGCAGTCGCGCTGGGGGCCGGGCAGATCAAGACCGGTGCCCCCGCGCGCTCGGAGCGGGTCGCGAAGTACAACCAGCTTCTCCGCATCGAGGAGGAGTTGGGCGGACGTGCCGTCTATCCCGGCTGGGAGGCGTTCCCCCGCGCCGGGAGATAGCGACCAGGTCGCAAGGCGACCTGGTCGCAGCCGTTTGCTCCACCGGTACTCTGGCTTCGTGGTCTCGGCCCGCCGGACGAAGATCGTGGCAACGCTCGGGCCCTCGTCGGGGACGCCCGAGCAGCTGCGCCCGCTCGTCGCCGCGGGAATGGACGCGGCGCGGCTGAACCTCTCGCACGGCTCGCACGAGGAGCACGCGCAGCGGGCCTGGTACGTCCGCGAGATCGCGGCCGAGCTCGGCCGGCCGATCGCCGTCATGGCCGACCTGCAGGGCCCCAAGCTGCGCATCGGCGACCTCGCCGAGCCGGTCGTGCTCCACACGGGCGGCGAGGTGACGGTCTGCGCGGAAGAGTCGGCGTCGGGCGGCGAGCTGCCCGTAGCGCCGGCAGTGATCGGCGAGGTGCTCGCGCCCGGCCACGACGTGCTGATCGACGATGGACTCGTGCGTCTGCGCGTCGACGAGGTCGAGGACGGGCGCGCTCGCTGCGCCGTCGTCGTCGGCGGCAAGGTCGCCTCGCACAAGGGTGTCAACCTGCCCGGCGTGCCGATCCCGATCCCTTCGCTGACGGCGAAAGACATCGCCGACCTCGAATTCGCGCTCGCCTCCGGGGTCGACTACGTCGCGCTCTCGTTCGTCCGCTCGCCGTCGGATGTGCGTGAGCTACGAACACGGATCGAGAAGACGGGATCGCATGCGCACGTGATCGCGAAGATCGAGAAGTCGGAGGCGATCGCCGTCCTCGACGACATCCTCGCCGAGGCTGACGCCGTCATGGTCGCGCGCGGCGACCTCGGCGTCGAGATCGGCCCGGCGCTCGTGCCGCTGCTGCAGAAGCGGATCATCCTGAAGGCGCTCGAGTGTGGGAAGCCGGTGATCACCGCCACCCAGATGCTCGAGTCGATGGTGCACTCTGCCGAGCCGACGCGTGCCGAGGCGAGCGACGTCGCGAACGCGATCCTCGACGGCACCTCGGCGATCATGCTCTCGGGCGAGACGGCCGTCGGCGAGTACCCGGTCGAGGCGGTCGCGTTCATGGATCAGATCGCCTGTGCGGTGGAGCCGAGCATGGGCTACCGGCACGAGCTTCCGGAGGCGAACGAGGACCCGACCATCGGCGGCGCGATGTCGAATGCGGCCTGCGACCTCGCGGAAGCGCTGCGTGCGAAGGCGATCCTCGTGCCGACGTTCACGGGCCGCACGGCATCCGCGGTTGCGCGCCTGCGGCCGCGACGGCCGATCCTCGCCTTCACGCACGTCGACTGGGCCGCTCGCCAGCTCGCGCTCGAGTGGGGCGTGACGCCGGTGATGATCCCGGAGTGCCAGGACGTCGAGGACCTGTGGAGCAGGTCGATCGCAGCCGCGCGCGATGCCGGCCTCGTGGCTGCCGGCGACCGTGTCGTCATCACCGCCGGCACGGCCGTGAACATCCCCGGCTCGACCAACGTCATCAAGGTCGACATCGCGTAGCCCGAAGACCGCAACCTGGTTCGACCAGGTTGCGGGCGTTGACGATGCAGGACGGCGCCGCCCAGCAGCGAAACTCGCGGGAGTGCCTCGCAAGAGTCGCAGAGCTCCGCGTGCAAGTGTCTTCCGCCGCTGGCTGGCGGTGGGCGCGCTCGTGCTCGTCGCGCTGCTCTACTACCGGCCGCTGAAGGCATACGTCGACGCGCGCGGGGAGCTGAGCCAGCGGCGCGCAGCCGTGCACCGACTCCAGGAGGAGAAGGCGAACCTCGAGCGCCGGCTGGGCGCGGCGACCTCCCCGGTCACGCTCGCCCGCGAGGCGCGTGCGCTCGGCTACGTGCGTCGGGGCGAGCACCTCTTCATCGTCAAGGGCATTGCCCAGTGGCGCAAGCAGGAGAAGCAGGCCCTGAAACCGCGTTGAGCAGCCGGCCGAACGAGCCGCGATTCAGGGCCCGGCATTCGTCGTATGATGCCGCTCGTTCCGATACGGAGATGTGAACCGTGCGTACAGCACTCGCTCTGGTCTTGTCGGTCAGCGCCCTCGCCGGGGTAGCTGCCCAGACCACCACCGCCACCGCCACACTGGCTCCAGCGAGCACTCGAGTTTGCGGCCAGATCAAGCACGGCCCGCATGCGCGGTACCAATCGGTTGTCTCCGGCATCAAGTCTGATGGAACGACATGGACTGTGATCGCCACGGGCGTCTCATGCGGCTACGCGATCTCGATGTCTCCAGGCTTGTTGAAGCAGTGGGCCACGGCCCGGATCGGCGCTCCGCTCAAGCTCGCCGGCGCCACGTGTCTCAAGATGACCGATCAGGGCTACTCGGGCCAGGGAACGAGCTCGGGAGGGTTCCTCTGCCACAAGGGACAGGGCCCGCCGACGAGCGTCTTTGGCCCTGCCACGTTCACGGCCCGAGAGACGAACCCTTACACGGTCGCGCAGATCAAGGCATTCTTCGGCATCAAGTAACGCAGCAGCTGGATCGGTCGTCCGAGCGCCGCTCCACCGAGTAGCTCGTCGTGGCGCCGGTAGCCTGGCGCCCCATGGACGCCGACGCCGACCGTCAGGTCGTTGCCCGCCAGATCGGCCGCGAGCCGCGCGCGTTTCGCCGCGTCGCGCTCCGCTGCCCCTTCGGCCTGCCCGCCGTGACCGAGCAGAGCCCGTACGACCCTGACGGCGAGCCGTTCCCGACCACGTACTACCTGACCTGCCGCCATCTCGTCGCCGCCGTCTCGCGCCTCGAAGCGGCCGGCGGGGTCGAGAGGTGGACGGAGGTCGTCGCCGCCGACCCGGAGCTGGCGGCGAGCCGCGCGCGCGCGGACGAGGAGCAGCGCAGCATCCGGCACGAGCTCGCCGCGGGCGCGACCGGACGCGACGGAGGCGCCTCACTCGACCTCGGTGTCGGCGGCGCCGGCCGCGGCGGCTCGCTCAAGTGCCTGCACGCGCACGCCGCGTTCGCGCTCGCCCGCCCGGGCTATGCGCTCGGCGAGCGGATCGTCGCCGAGGTCGTGCCGCTCTGGCCCGACCGCTGCTGCTGCGACCGAGGCTAGAGTCGGCGCATGGCCGCCGACACGCTCGACCTGACGCGCCACGAATGGGAGGACGGACACCGCCGGCTGGAGGCGGCGCGCGACGACAGCCGCCGCTACCACCGGCTCGTCGGGCAGGTGGAGCTCGTCACGAACGAGCTGCGGAAGCGGGTCGGCCAGACGTACACGCTCGCCGAGCTCGCGGCCGCCTACGGCGACGCCGAGCGCTGGGCGCGCGAGCTCGTCGAGGAGCGTGCCCCGTCGCCCGGCTGGCCCCGCGACCTCGCGCTCGTGCTCGCCGCGGCCTTCCACGCCTATCAGCGCGGCGCGGTCGACTACCTGTCGTGATCCGCTGGCTGCTCGTCGTCCTCTTCGTCGCCGCGGCGTTCGCGGCCGGCGTCGCCGTGGGCGAGGCGCTTCACGACAATCCGAAGCCCGGGATCACGGTGACGACCGTGCGCACGCTCCCTCCGTAAGAGGTGTATTCCTGGTAAAAGCTGCTGAAAGCTCACCGAGCTTTCCACGGGCGATGGCGCACAGAGACGACAGTGAATGGCTGACCCTGGGACAGGCGGCGCGGTTCCTCGGCGTCGCCCAGAGCACGATCCGGAAGTGGTCGGATCAGGCCCGAGTGCCGGCCTTCTACACGCCCGGGGGCCACCGCCGCTTCCGCCGTGCCGACCTCGAGGCGTTCCTCGAGCGCTCGCGGCGGCCGGGCTCACCCTGATCGCCTTCGACCGCAGGCTCGAGCGCTGGGTCGTCCACCACCGGTGGCACCCGCTCGACGAGGTGTTCGTCTGGCTCTCACGGATCGGCACCTGGGGGGCGGTCTGGCTCGTGCTCGGGCTGCTGTTCGCCGCCGTTCTGCGCCGGCCGCGACTGTTCCTCCTGGTTGCGCTCGCGGACGGTGCCGCCCACGGCGTCGCGTCGCTGCTCCAGTGGGCGACGGGGGTGCAGCGTCCGCCGCTCCGCTACGCGGAGCCGGAGCCGCTCGTGCCCGTCCCGCACAGCGGCTCCTTCCCGTCCGGGCACACGACGACCAGCTTCGCGTGCGCGACGGTGCTCGCCGCCGCGGTGCCCCGTGCGGCGCCGTTCCTCTACCTGCTCGCGCTGGCGATCGGCTTCTCGCGCATCTACGTCGGCGTGCACTGGCCGCTCGACGTGCTCGGCGGGATGGCGCTCGGGACGGCTACAGCTCTTCTGCTGCTCGCAGGAGCCCGGCGATTATCAGCACGATCGCCGAGATCAGGCTGATGAAGATCCCGATCCCGCGGCCGGCCGTGTCGAAGAACGTGTCCGGGATCGAGATGATCCGGATGAGCACGAAGATCGTCGCGAGCGAGCCGAACGCGACGAGCACGAGGCTCTCGGGCACGGTCGCCGGCAGCTCGATCCCGGCTTCGCGCAGCGCTTCGAGGATCAGCGTCGCCAGCCCGATGAAGAAGACGAGCTTGCCGAGGGCGCCGGTGTGCCAGCCGGTGACCGAGAGCGTGAGCCCGTCCGCCTGGCTGCCCGCGTACCAGTCCGTGAAGGCGGAGATCCCCAGCACGAGCCCCGAGATCCAGGCGAGCCGCTCGCCCCAGTAGCCGGGCACGATCGGCCGTGCGGCCGGGCGCGGCGCCGGCGGCCCCGGCAGGGGCGGCGACGGCAGCATCGGCTCCGGCGTTTGCACAGAGCCAGTATGAGCGAAGAGCGCCCTCAGAGTCCGAAGAGCCGCTGGATCTCGTGCCAGCTGCCGACGACGAAGGCGACGGCTATCGCCAGCAGCACCGCCAGCGCGAGGTAGAAGCGGTAGGCCGCCAGGCGGCTCTCCTGGCGCCGCAGCACGCGGGCGTGCCGGAGCGCCCGGTGGTACCGGTAGCGGAGCTCGATGGCGGACGGGTCGAGCGGGACCTCGTCGTCGAACGCCGCCTGCTCCCTGGGCGCGGGCTGGGCCACGAGCGAAGTCTATGACCCTGGCTCAGCGGGATACTAGGCCGGCTCGAAACAGAGGTCGACGGTATCATCACCGACGATCCGCGGATCCTCTTGCCTGGGTCGTGAATGGTGAAACGCGCCGGACTCCTCTTCGTGCTCCTCGGCAGCTGCGCCCTCGCGGGTGCGCTGGCGGCATCCGTGCTCGCGGACACGAATCCCGGCGACCCGGCCGTGACCGGCTCCTCGGTGGTGACGGAGGCGACGATTCCGGACGGTGTCGTGCTCGGCGGCGTGGCCGTCGGCGGCATGCCGGCGGACACCGCGGTGCAGGCGCTCCAGCAGCGGTACACGAGCCCGGTCGCGCTCCGGCTCGGGCATCTGACGCTCCACATCACGCCCGCGGCGCTCGGCGTCGCCGTTCCCGCGGACGCCGCCGTTGCGAAGGCGCTCACCGTCGGACCCGACACGATGCTCGGGCTGCGTGCGAGCGTGAACGTGCCGGCGCTCAAGGCGTTCGTCACGCGCCTCGCCGCCCGTTTCGACCGCAAGCCGGTCGACGCGCGCCTCTTCCTCCGCAAGCTGCGGCCGTTCGTCACGAAGTCGAAGCCGGGACTCGTGATCGAGAAGGCCGCCACCGTGCAGGCGCTGCGCAGCGCGCTCGCGCAGGGAACCCGCGCGCCGGTACGGGTGGCGCTGCACCGGCCGCCGCCGTCGGTGACGTCGAAGGCGATCGGCCCCGTGATCGTGATCCGCCGCGGCTCGAACGTGCTCAACCTCTACCGAGGCACGAAGCTCGTTCGCCGGTTCCACGTCGCCACCGGTCAGGCGATCTACCCGACGCCGCTCGGCCGCTTCCACATCGTCGTCAAGTGGAAGAACCCCTGGTGGTATCCGCCGAACGACCCGTGGGCGGCCGGCGAGAAGCCGACGCCGCCGGGGCCGGGCAACCCGCTCGGGACGCGCTGGATGGGGATCTCGTCCCCGGGGGTCGGCATCCACGGCACGCCGGAGTCGGGCTCGATCGGCTATTCGTTGTCCCACGGCTGCATCCGCATGCTCATCCCGCAGGCCGAGTGGCTGTTCGACCGCGTGACCGTCGGCACCCCGGTCTTCATCGTCGCCGCCTGATGCGGAGCCTCAAGCTCACGGGCCAGGTCGTCGCGCTCGCAGCGGTTGCGGGGCTACTGGGGCTGCTCGTCTGGGATCTCACGCATCAGAAGCACGCGCCGCCGATCGGCGCGGCGGCGCCGAGCTTCTCCCTGCGCCGGATCGATGGCGCGGGCACGCTCGACCTCGCCTCGCTGCGCGGCAAGGCGGTCGTGCTCAACTTCTGGGCCTCGTGGTGCGTGCCGTGCAAGGGCGAGGCGGCGATGCTGGAGCAGGCCTGGCAGCAGTACCGCGGTCAAGGCGTCGTCTTCCTCGGGGTCGACTACCACGACGTGACGAGCGACGCGCGCACGTTCCTCACCCATCACGGCATCACCTACCCGACGGTGCAGGACGGCTCCGGCGCCGTCGGCGACCGCTACGGCCTCACCGGCGTGCCCGAGACGTACTTCATCGACCGTCGGGGCCGTCTCGTCGGCGCGCACGTCGTCGGCACGATCACGAACCAGGCCGACTCGTTCCGGAAGGGAATCGAAGCGGCGCTCGACTCGTGATCCTCGCGCGCCTCGCGGCCGTCACCGTCGCGGCGCTCGCGCTCGCAGGGCCTGCCGCGGCCGCCTGTACGCACCCGCGCACGTCGCTCACCTTCCTCGAAGGCCAGATCATGTGCCCGACGTGCCACACGACCCTCGACCAGTCGGACGCTCCGGCGGCGGAGCGGATCAAGGCGTACATCGAGACGCGGATCGACCAGTGCGCGACGGCGCAGCAGATCGAGTCGGAGCTCGTTGCGAACTTCGGCGCGGGGATCCTCGCGGAGCCGACGCACAAGGGCCTCGACCTGCTCGCGTGGTGGCTGCCGCTCGGCGGCGTGATCCTCGGTGCCGGCCTGCTCGGGCTCGGCGTCTGGCGCTGGAGCCGCGCACGCGAGCCGGCCGCGGCGCCCGCGGGCAGTCCTGCCCTGAACGGGAAGCCGTCACCGGAGCTCGACCCGGAGACCGAGCGGCGGCTCGACGAGCTGCTCGCGAAGCTGGAGTGATGGGCGCGCGCCTGCCGATCGCCTTCCTCGCCGGCTTCGCGTCGGTGATCACGCCGTGCGTGCTGCCGCTCGTGCCGGGCTATCTCTCGGCGCTCTCGAGCGTCGAGGCGGGACGGCTCGGGGAGCAGGGCACGGCTCGGCGGGTCGCCGTCGCGAGCATCCCGTTCATCCTCGGCTTCACGGCCGTCTTCGTCGCGCTCGGCGCCGGCGCCGCCGCGATCGGCAACGTCGTCACGCCGGCGGCGCAGCTCGACGTCGCCGGCTTCGTCCTCGTCGTGCTCGGGCTCGCCTTCGTCGGGCTGCTGCCGGTGCCCGAGCGCGTCGTCGCGCCCGGCCTGCTCGCGCTGGCGAGGAGGCGCGGCTCGGGAGTGCTCCTGGGCGGCGCGTTCGCGGCGTGTGCCGCGCCCTGCATCGGCCTCGTGCTGGCGTCAGTGCTCGTGCTGGCAAGCGGAACCGGGACTGTCCTGCGGGGAGCCGCCCTCCTGGCGGCGTACGCACTCGGGCTCGGGGCTGCGTTTCTCCTCGCCGGCATCGCATTCGCGCGAGCGATGCGCGCGTTCCGGTGGCTGCGCGACCGCTATACGATGATCCAGGTCGCGAGCGGCCTGACCCTCGTCGCGCTGGGGCTCCTGCTCTTCTTCCACCGCGACTGGTGGCTCCACGTGGCGCTCAACCGCGCGCTCGACGACCTGGGGCTGACGAAGCCGTAGTGAACAACTGCGACCAGGTCGCCGTGGCGACCTGGTCGCTGCCGTCAGACTCGCGGCGGCTCCAGCGCCAGCGATCCACGGGCGACAGTCTCCTGCGCGCGTTCCACCTGTGCCAGCACGTCCGCGACGTCCACCCCGCGGTGGGACGGCGCATACGGGCCGAGCCGCCGCGCCGCCTTCTCGAGCTGCCGCGCCGCCCCGACGTGGTTCCCGCGGCCGGCCTGGTACCAGGCGACGGCCACGTGGACGAGGCCCTGGTAGAACGGCCGCTCGTCCGCGGGGGCGGCGCGCCAGGCGAGCTCGAGCTCCTCGTGCGCCTCGAAGAACCGTCCCGCCCGGATGAGCGCGAGGCCTGACTCGAGCCGGTTCTCGCCCACGTGACGACGCTACTTGAGCAGGCTCCCGGCCCGCTCTACCCTTACCCAGTGGCCACGGTCCTGCTCTGTGGGGTCGACCTCTTCTTTCGGGGAAAGCTCGAGGCCCTGCTGCCCGGGCATCACCTGATCACGGTCGAGCACACCGACCCGCCCGATCTCGTGATCGCGGACATCTCGCGCGTCGACCCGGAGGAGGTCTCGGACACGTATCCGGACGTGCCGATCCTCGGGTACACGAACCACACGGACACGTCCGGCCTGCGCGCCGCGCACGCGGCCGGGTTCGACCAGGTGGTCGCCAAGTCGGCCCTCGTCGAGCGCGCCCAGGAGCTCGTCGACGAGCTCGCGCCGTCCGGCTGACGGGTTCGCTCGGGGCTCCGGCGGAACGCCCCGGTACAGTAGACCCCGTGACCTACATCATCGCGGAACCCTGTATCGACATCAAAGACCTGTCCTGCGTCGACGTCTGTCCCGTGGACTGCATTCACCAGGCGGACCGGATCCTCGTCATCGACCCGGAAGAGTGCATCGACTGCGGCGCCTGCGAGCCCGAGTGCCCGGTCGAGGCGATCTTCCCGGAGGACGCGCTCCCCGACAAGTGGAACGCGTTCGTCGAGATCAACTACGCCTACCCGAAGATGGACGTCGTGAACGAGCTCACCGAGAAGTACGCGGTCGAGAACGACGTCCACAACGAGCCGATCGAGTAGGACGCCCCGGGGCTACTCGCCCGCGAGGTACGCGCACACGCGCGTGTCTCGCGGCAGAGGCGAGGGCGCGACCTTCGTCACGAGCAGCATCCGGCCGTCCTGCTCGACCTCGTCGCCGACGGCGGGAAGGTCGCCTTCCCGCTCGCGCAGCTCGTAGCCGGACGGCCGCCAGACGAAGACGAGATGCTCGTTGCCCATCTCCGGGGCAGGATCCTACTCAGAGGTGGCGTAGGTCGGAAGCGCGAGACGCATGGTCGTCCCGTTGCTGGTCTGCTCGACGGAGATCGTGGCGCCGAGCGTGCGTGCCCGCTCTTCCAGCACCTCGATCGAGCGCCGGCGGCGCTCGCCGGGAGCGTCGTCGCTGATCGTCGCCTCGAGCGTGTCCGGCCGCGCCTGGGTGACCCGGACGGAGAACGTGTGCGGCGGCCCGCGCCGGATCGCGCCCTCGAGCGCCTCGCGCACGATCTGGTACAGCGCCGCCTGCGCCCGCTGGCCGAGCGCCTCCGCGAGCGCGGTGTCGATCTCGACCTCGATGCCGTGCTCCATGCCCCGGTCCTGCAGGAGCGTGTTGACCGCCGTGCCGAAGCCGTGGTCGCGCAGCACCACCGGCTCGAGGTTGAAGGAGAGGTCGCGCAGCTCGCCGATCGTCACGCGCGTGCGCGCGAGCGCCTTGTCGAGCACGTCGCAGGCCTGCTCGGTGCTGCCGCGCGAGACGAGATCGAGAGCCGCGTCGAGCATCAGCGCCACCCCCGAGAGCGACTGCACCGGCCCGTCGTGCAGGAAGAGCGCGATCCGCCGCCGCTCGTCCTGCTCGGCGGCGAGGACCTGCTCGGTCAGCTCGCGGCGAGCGGGATCCTCTGCCATGGAAGGGGCACTAGTCGATGATCGACTCGCGGAGCGCGATTGCGACCGCATGCGTCCGTGTGTCCGCCTCGAGCTTGGCGAGGATGTGCCGCACGTGGCTCTTGACCGTCTCCTGGCTGATGAAGAGCTTCGTCGCCACGTCGGCGTTCGACATGCCGTCGGCGAGCAGCTGCAGGATCTCGCGCTCGCGCGAGGTGAGCATCTCTTCCTTGTCCTTGCCGGTGAGGAACGCCGGCATCAGCGCGGGGTCGACGTAGCCCTCGCCGCCGGCGACCTTCTCGATCGCGCGCAGCAGCGTCTGGTGCGGCGCCTCCTTGAGGATGTACCCCTTCGCGCCGGACTCGAGCCCGCGGCTGAGCAGGCTTCGCTCGCTGTACGCGGTGAAGATGAGGACGGCGCTGTCGGGCACCTTCTCCGTCAGCAGCTTCGTCGCCTCGAGCCCGTCCATCCCCGGCATGCGCACGTCCATGATCACGACGTCGGGATGGCGGCGCTCGGCGAGCGCGACCGCGCTCTCGCCGTCGCCCGCCTCGCCGATGACGCGGATGTGCGGCGCCCGCGAGAGGGAGAGGCGCAGGCCTTCGCGGACGACCTCGTGGTCGTCGACGATCAGGCAGGTGATCTCGGATGCCGTCACGGGCATGGGATTGTATTGGCCGCGCTCGACGGCAGCAGTAAACGGTTGGAAGTCAGCGGTAGCGCGTGATCAGGGTCTTCTTCTCGGAGGCCGTCTTGACGAGGTACGAGGTAACCATGACTGTCCCGTCGGAGGTCGCGCCCAGCACATGCCGCGGCACAGGCAGGATGGTCGCCTGGTGAGGCCCGCGAAGGCTCGCGAGCGACCGGGCCGGTGACGAACGCCGGTGGTCGTGGCGCGCCCACCGGGCGATGCCCGCCGCAACCGTCGACGAGCACGACCACGATCGCCGCAGCAGCGAGTACCGGATAGCGCACGGGCTGACGATAGTGGGCGGCGACGATGTCGCTTGTGTGGGAGAGCGACTAGACCGCGAGCCGCAGCTGCTCCGCGTCCGCCGGCGGCTCGAGCGGCTTCGGCCGCCGGTCGCGGATGCCGGCGGCGCGGGCGAGGGCGCGCACCCGCTCGCGGACGGGCTTCGCCTGCTCGGCCGGGAGGTAGGCGCGCTGCGCGTACATGCGCTCGTAGGCCGGCAGCAGCTCCGGCCAGTCGCGCTCGAGCGCTTCGAGGAAGTGCTCCTTCGTGCCCGGCTTGAGGTAGAGGAGGTTCGCCCAGACGCCGGTCGCGCCGGCCGCCCGTGCAGCGCGCACCACCTCGGCGAGCAGCTCGGGCCGGTCGCTGAGCCCGGGCAGGATCGGCGCCATGCCGACGCCGACGTCGAGCCCGGCCTCGACGAGCTCCTGGAGGGCGCGCAGCCGCTGGTGCGGCGGCGCCGTTCCCGGCTCCGTCCTCCGCCAGATCTCGGGGTCGAGGGTCGGGATCGAGAAGGTGACGCTCACCGCTGCGCGGTAGGCCGCGCGGACGAGCACGTCGAGGTCGCGGAGGACGAGCGGCCCGCGCGTGATGATCGAGAACGGGTTGGCCGCGTCGCCGAGCGCCTCGACGCACGCGCGCGTGAGCCGGTAGCGGCCCTCGGCGGGCTGGTACGGATCGGTGGCCGAGCCGATCGCGACCGGCTCGCGCGCCCAGGAGGGCCGGGCGAGCTCACGGCGGAGGACCGCGGCGACGTTCGTCTTCACCCGGATGCTCGTGCCGTACCGTTCGCCGGCGGGCCGGTCGGCGCGCGCCTCGAAGGCCCGCACGTAGCAGAACGTGCAGCGGTGGGCGCAGCCCATGTACGGGTTCAGCGTCCAGCGGAACGGCATTCCCTCGACGCGGTTGAGCGCAGAGCGGCAGGGCTCTTCGCGATACTCGGTGCGCATCCGTGGCCGATCGTATCGAACATACGTTCGCCGTTCCAGTCGAGCTCGAGCCGGGCATCCTGCGGCTGACGCTGCCGCTGCCGACCGGGCCGCGGCACGTGCACTGCTACCTGCTCCGCGGCGACGAGGGCTGGACGCTCGTCGACACGGGCCTCGGCCTGATGGAGACGCCGTGGCACGAGATCCTCGCGCAGCTCGACGGACCGGTCGTGCGGATCTTCATCACGCACATGCACCCCGACCACGTCGGCGGCGCCGAGGCGGCCGCGCACGCAACGGGCGCCCCCGTGCTCCAGGGCCGGCTCGACTACGCCCAGTGCGAGCGCGTCTGGGGCTCCCCCGACTGGCCGGAGCAGATCGCCGCGTGGTTCCTCCGTCAGGGCGTCCCGCCGCACGCCGCCGAGGAGCTGATCGAGTCCGGGCACGTGTTCGCCGACTTCGTCCGCTTCGCGTGGAACCCGCAGCTCGTCGAGCCGGGCGACGACGTCGACGGCTGGCGCGTGCTCGCGACGCCCGGTCATGCCGACGGCCACCTCTGCCTCTACCGCGACGGCGTGCTCATCGCCGGCGACCACCTGCTCGCGCCGATCACCCCGGCGATCGGCCTCTACCCGGAAAGCAGGCCCGACCCGCTCGGCGACTACGTCGAGTCGCTGCACCGCGTCGCGGAACTTGCACCGCGCATTTCCTACGGCGGCCACGGCGGCACCGTGCACGACCCGCCGGCGCGTGCACACGAGATCGTCGCCCACCACGAGCAGCGGCTCGACCAGACGGAGGCCGTGCTCGGCCGTGAGCCGCGCAGCGGCTTCGACGTCTCGCACGATCTCTTCGGCGCCGACCTGCCCCCGATCCACCGCCGCTTCGCCGTCGCCGAGGCGCTCTCGCACCTCGAGCGGCTGGTAGTGCTCGGGCGCGCGGCGAAGACCGAAGACGACCGCGGCGTCGCCTATACTGCGAGGTAACTGGTGGACGACATCCCGCCTAGTACCTGCGCCCCGTTGGGGGTGGGGGCGTGACTCTCTTTCTGGAACTCGTCGGCGTTGCAGTTCTGATCCTGCTGAACGCCTTCTTCGTCGCGGCCGAGTACGGGCTCGTTACGGCGAGGCGGACGAGGATCATCGAGCTGCAGCACCAGGGCAACCGCCGCGCGCGCACCGTGCTGCGGATCACGGGCGACCCGCCGCGCTTCATCGCGGCGATGCAGCTCGGCGTCACGCTCACCTCGCTGGGCATCGGCGCCCTCGGCGAGCACGCGCTCTCCGAGGCGTTCGACCCGTGGATGGCGACCGCGCTCGCGATCGCGCTCGCCTACCTGATCCTGACCTTCTTCCACGTCGTCGTCGGCGAGCTCGTGCCGAAGGCGGTCGCGCTCACCCATTCGGAAGGGACGGCGCTGTGGGTCTCCGCGCCCGTGCGCGCGTTCTTCGCGATCGCCAGGCCTGCCATCTGGGTACTGCAGATGTCGACCGAGTTCGTGCTCCGGGCGCTCGGGCAGAGCCCGCCCGGGGCTCAGCGCGAGCCCCATTCCGAGGCGGAGCTCCGCATGCTCCTCTCCCGCTCGACCGAGCAGGGCAAGATCGAGCAGGAAGAACGGCAGA
>Ga0335070_10002786_pt1 | contig 20320 bp, 20 predicted proteins | sample Lox_Sample_13_FD_206722 | JGI IMG/M metagenome (GOLD analysis project Ga0335070, IMG submission 206722) | Soil microbial communities from Loxahatchee National Wildlife Refuge, Florida, United States - Lox_Sample_1.3 | ecosystem: Environmental > Terrestrial > Soil > Wetlands | place: USA... | reverse complement strand
CCTCTGACGATATACCTTCCTTTGCGCGCTCTCTCGTGGATGGGTTTGCTGTCAGGGTCAAGGATGTTTACGGAGCCAAAGAAACTACCCCCGCGCTTCTTGTTGCCAGGGGAGAAGTCAGGGTTGGAGAGGAGACGACCTTGAGCATTGGCCCTGGAGAGGCAGTCTATGTAGCAACCGGTGCCATGCTCCCGCAAGGTGCTGATGGCGTTATCATGCAGGAACAGACGCGGCAGACTACGCACGATATCGAGGTAACAAAGGGGATCCATCAGGGCGAAAATATCTGCTTCCAGGGAGAGGACATCAGGAAAGGCAGCACGGTTCTGACACCAGGAAAGCGGCTCTCGGCCTTTGACATCGGGGTGCTTGCAGCTCTCGGAATCGACGAAGTTGTTGTATATGCTCTCCCGGGGGTGGCGCTCATTTCTTCGGGAGACGAGATCGTTCCCGTCGATGTGTCTCCTCTGCCGGGAAAGGTACGCGATATCAATCGATATGCCATTTCCAACCTCTTGAATCCGGCAGGCTGCTCTGTCGGTTTCATCGGCATTGCCAGGGACACGCTCGACGATGTAAGCGCCAAACTTCAAGAGGCCAAGGCGTTTGACCTGATAATCCTTTCAGGTGGAAGCTCCAAGGGTCAAAGCGACTTTGTCACTGCGGCAGTGGAAAGACTTGGAGGGAGAATACTCTTTCACGGCATCAACGTAAGACCGGGCAAACCTACAATTTTTGGCTCGCTATGGGGCAAGCCGGTTTTCGGACTTCCGGGTCATCCGGTTTCCTGCTCTCTTATTCTTCTCCGCTTCGTGCTCCCGATAGTAAATGCGCTGCGGGGGGACACTGAGGCGAGAGAACAGACAGTGAGGGGGCGGCTTGAAACCAACGTGCCTTCTTCTTATGGGGTTGAGGAGTATGTCAGAGTGAAGCTTTTATTTTCCGAGGAAGGCTGTGCGGTAGCTCCACTTTATGCGAAGTCGTCGGTGATATCGATGCTCGCCAAAGCAGACGGTTACATCATTGTGCCTGAAGGCCGCGAAGGCCTTGAGCCCGACGAAGAAGTGGAGGTCCACACCTTTGTCTAAGCGTTATCTAAATACCGTTCGCAAAGAAGATGCACTATTAAAGGTGCTTGACGCGATCACTCCTTTGACCGCCGAAGAAGCGATTCCTACCGTGGCTGCCGTAGGGCGGATTACGTCGAGGCAGGTCCTTGCCCGAATTTCAAATCCTCCCTTCACGTGCTCGGCCATGGACGGCTACGCTGTGGATTTCGAAAAAACGCTCTCTGCAGACCTTTACAATCCGGTTGCCTTGACGAAGGACCGGGATGTTACCCGCGTCAATACAGGCGATCCTGTTCCCTCGACCGCCAACGCCGTGATAATGGTCGAAGAGATTGAAGATAAGGGCCAAACCATCTTGATCCGAAAACCGGTCTCGCTGTGGCAGCACGTGCGCATGATAGGGGAGGATATTATCGAGGGGGACGCTCTCTTCCCGACCGGTTACCGGATCAGGGTCATGGATGTGGGACTTCTCATTGGTGCAGGCATCCGGGAGGTATACGTCAGAAAAAGACCGAAGCTCCTCATCATCCCTACCGGTCACGAATTGATCGATATCGTTAGAGAGCCGGTCGAGTCCCTGAAAAGGGGCCAGCTCATCGATTTCAACTCGTATACATTGAAATCGCTGGCCGAAGAGCTTGGTTTCGAGGCGTCAAAGGCAGAAATAGCAAGAAATAAAGATGAGTTACGCTCCATACTTGATAAGTCGTGTGATGAGTTTGATGTAATTATGATAAATGCAGGGTCAAGCGCCGGTACTGAAGACTTCACAGAGGGCGTGATCAGCCAGCTGGGTACGGTTCTGTTTCACGGTGTAGCTATGATGCCGGGCAAACCCACACTCTTCGGCCTGGTAAAAGGTAAGCCGATCTTCGGGATACCGGGCTATCCTGTGTCAACGGTTATTGCCTTCAAAACATTCGTCGAACCCGTCTATGAGAAATTGACGTCGGCCGCTGTGACCAAAAAGAGTATCACCTGTGTGACGCCCTACAAGCTTCCCTCAGCCGTAGGAGTCGAAGAAGTCGTGCGGGTGAGCCTTATAGAGAGGCACGGACTCTATTACGCTTACCCGCTTGCGCGCGGTGCAAGCCTTTTCACTTCGATGGCACAGGCAGATGCGCTTATCAGGATCCCTCAAAACGTCGAGGGTTATCTTGAAGGTGAGCAAGTAGTATGTGAACTGCTGAGAGACAAAACAGACCTGCGGGGAAGAGTCCACATCCTCGGCAGCCATGATTTCTCTCTCGATGTCATGCGCGACATCATAAAGAAAAGTAACCCCGGGATTGACCTCTTGTCGACACACATCGGCTCGTTGAGCGGTATCATAGCGCTTCAAAAGGGCGTAGTGGACCTCTGTACGACACATATTCTCGACGAGAAAGAAAAAGTCTATAATATACCGGTGGTGAAGAAGTACCTGGGCACGAGGCCTGCCCTTCTTATCAATCTGGCAAAACGCATCCAGGGCCTCGTGGTGGCAAAGGGAAACCCCAAAGGAGTCAAGAGTGTTTCGGACCTCGCCCGCAGCGATATACGCTTTATCAACAGGCAGGCGGGCTCCGGTACGAGAATACTGCTTGACACTATGCTTGCTGAACAGGGTATTGGCAGGGATTCAGTGCGCGGGTACGACCGTGAGGAATTTACCCATGCTGCGGTGGGCGTACTCGTTAAGGACGGCATAGCTGATGTGGGGCTGGCTATCCATCCGATAGCCCGCTTATTCGGTCTTGACTTCATACCCCTGATTGAGGAGGAGTATGATCTTCTGGTTACCCGAGAGTTCTCTGAAGAGAAGAGATTTTCGGTGGTGATGGACGCCATACTATCAGCAGAATTTGCCAGAAGGCTCCAGGAGCTCGGCGGCTACAAAACAGATCAGACAGGGAAAACGAAATATGTTAACGGATAGGTTCAATCGCGTCATCAACTATCTCAGGATATCGATTACCGACAGGTGCGACCTGCACTGCAAGTACTGCGTTGAAAAAGATTTCCCTTTCATCCCGCACGATGAGGTACTCAGGTACGAGGAAATCATCAGGTTTGTAAGGATAATGGCGGGCCTCGGGGTAACAAAGGTGCGTCTCACCGGCGGCGAGCCCCTGCGCAGAAAAGATCTCCCCTTTCTCCTTCATGAGATCGCAAACACCGAGGGCATTGTGGACATCAGCCTGACCACGAACGGCGTGAGCCTGGGCGACAAAGTCCTGGAGCTGAAAGCCGCAGGTCTTCGCAGGGTTAATATAAGCCTGGACACGTTGAAGAGAGATAGATTCGCCTTTATAACGGGAGTGGATGCCTATGACAAAGTCCTCGACAGCATACAAAAAGCGAAAAATGCGGGCTTGTGCCCGGTCAAAATAAACACGGTGATCATCAAAGACTTCAATGACGACGAAGTCCTGGATTTTGTGCAGTTCGCGAAGCATGAGAACGTGGAAGTGAGGTTCATCGAGTTTATGCCTTTCGGCGATGCAGGCCTCTGGGACAGCACTAAAGTCGTCACGTCTGCAGAACTGGAAGCCTTCATAAAAAGAACACATGAATTGGTGCCGTCCGTGAACTCCCACAAGGGACCTGCCCGCATGTTCAAAATACAGGGCCAGCAGGGAAAAGTCGGCTTCATCAGCCCCATGTCCTCTCATATATGTAGCGACTGCAACAGGCTGAGGCTCACGTCTGACGGAAAGATAAAGCCTTGCCTCTTCTCGGATACCGAGTATGATGTGAAAGGCTTGCTGCGAGGTAACAAGAGTGATGAAGAGATACGTGAGGCGGTTGTAGAAATTGTCAGAGCAAAACCTGAGAAGAAATTTGAATCGGGTGTAATAAGGAAATGCCAGCGCAGTATGAGGGGAACAGGAGGATGAGTAAACACCGTCACCAGTTGCCAGTGGCCAGTGAACAAAGGTGATCGGTAATCGGCGGCCGGTGATCAGCGAAGAGTAGTCAGCGAAAAGCGCGAGTAAACAAATGAACAGAGGAAAGATGCAATTGACACATGTAGATAAGCACGGCAAGGCGCGTATGGTGGACGTCGGGAACAAGCCCGACACCGAGAGGCAGGCAATAGCTCGCGGCTACGTGAAGATGTCCCGCGAGGCCTATGACCTCGTGCGCAAGGGGCACGGCCCAAAGGGTGATGTCTTTGCCGTGGCCAAGATAGCGGGCATCATGGGCGCAAAAAAAACAGCTGAACTGGTGCCGCTCTGTCACCCGCTGGCCATCAATTTCGTGGATGTAGTTTACGATTTTGCAGACAGCAAACAGACCATCGGTATCACATCGACTGTAAAAACAAAGGGTCCCACCGGCGTCGAGATGGAGGCCATCACAGCGGTCATGATAACGGCTCTTACCATCTACGATATGTGCAAGGCGATCGACAAGGCGATAGAGCTCGGCCCTTTTTACCTGTTGGAGAAAACCGGGGGGAAGAGCGGAGCGTATAAGCGGCCAAAGGGCCGCGTTACAGGATAAGAAGTTGTTGCAGGTTACAGGTTGCAGGTTACAGGTTTGCAAGCACTGCGCGGATGTATTTTAACTTGTAACATGTAACTTGTAACGAGTAACATTCGGGAGAACTCTATGAAGGGAAAAATTATCTCCGTCAACATCAGCGCTGACAAAGGCGAGAAAAAACATAACATAGACAAGTGCATGCTCCAAGAGGGTCATGGCTTGACAGACGATGCCCACGCGGGCCCGTGGCACAGACAGGTAAGCCTGCTCGCCGCGGAGAGCATTAAGAAAATCAAGGACAAAGGTCTCGACGTGCACGCAGGCGATTTCGCCGAGAATCTCACCACTGAGGGCATTGACCTGCCTGGCCTGCCTATCGGCACTGAGCTGAAAGTGGGAGATGGAATTATTATGAAAGTAACCCAGATCGGGAAAGAGTGCCATGCGCGGTGCAACATCTTCTATCAGGTGGGTGACTGCGTCATGCCCCGCGAAGGCATATTCGCAGAAGTTCTCACCGGCGGAGAGATCAAGGTCGGGGACGAGATAGAGGTTGTGACGTGAGGTATAGGGCTGCAATCATCACGATCAGCGACAAAGGATCCTGCGGTCAGCGTGTAGATACCAGCGGCCCAGGCCTGCGGGATATGCTAAATGATGAATTCGACGTGGGTGAGATCGTTATCATCCCTGATGAAGTCGATATTATCGCTGACACGATCAAACGACATGTCGATGATTTTGGGGTGGACCTCATTGTAACGAACGGTGGCACCGGACTCAGTAAGAGGGACGTGACCCCCGAAGCAACGCGGATGGTCATAGAGAAAGACTTGCCCGGCTTTGCCGAAGTGATGCGGGCGGAGAGTTACAAAATCACGCCGACTGCTGTCATATCGAGGGCAGTCTGCGGGATCAGAAAAGAAAGCATCATCATAAACCTGCCGGGAAGTCCAAAGGCAGCAACAGAATGCCTGGGCTTCATCAAAGCGGCGCTGCCGCACGCATTGGAGAAACTCAAGGGTAGCACAGCCGACTGCGCCCGCTAGTTGCCGGAGACCGAATCGTCTTTTGCGCCTTCCTTCGTTACCCTTCGTCCTGTTCCCCCTCGACGTACCACAAGGTACGCCTTCGGTAGCCCAGGCCTCGGAGTGCCTCGGCATGCATCAAAATCCGGTTCGGTCTAAGCATGTCCACTAGCACATTTGGCCCGCTAACGACTGTCGCGAGGTACGCCTCCATTCGTCAAGGCTCGCGCTTCGCCCGGTACCCGTGAAGCTCTTTCATGGGTGGCGGAGGTTTTTACTTGGTGCCCAGAAGAGACCGCCATACTCCTTCACTGCGGTCGCCTTGGTATCCATCAAAATCTGACCGTTTAATGGCGGTCAGTTCCATGGTACATCGAGATCAGGAGAGAAGACACCGAGGGGCCGGTTAAAGGTAAAGGAGAAGGGCCCCGCCACCAGTTTCTGAGCGACCGCGCCCACGGTGCCCGTCGGAATCGAAAAAGGAAGAGCGGCCACGGTTCCCACAACGCCGAGCGCCGTGAAGACAATGCCGAACGGGCGGACAATTAGCAAATCCCCGAATATCGCACCTGCCGCAGGTGACGCCTGTCGCTGCACACTATCATCATACTGGAGCGGAGGCTCGGAACTGGTCTGGCCATAAACACTCACAGCAAGCCCCACCACAAGGAACAAGGACAACCAGCATAGGATTACCTTTTTCATACTTTCCTCCTTTCCAACAACATCCAATTCTCTATACTCCCCTTTGAGAATTCATACGGCATAAAACCTTACGGAAAGTAAGCAACGTTTCAGCCCTCTTCTATTTTGTAGCAGGACTAGCTAAACTGTCAAGAAGCCTTTTGGTTATTTTTTGTCAGTCTATAAGGTTAGGAGGTTCGGGCCTGGTATAGGACGTGTGGCAAGCGTCGAAATATTACTGCGTTAACGTTGGAGGCTGGAGCTAAAAAAACAGGATGCGATCTGGTGACTATCCAGGATCGCATCCTGAAACAGGTGCAAACTTAAATCCACGGATCCTTCTCAGTCTCAGCCAACCTGAGGGAAGCGTGGGAAATCCGTGGCTGATCTAAAAATAGAAGGTAAGCCAGCCACCGGCCCCGAAATAGTCCTTCATCTGGGCCTCGAAGTTTATGCTGAACTGATCTTTGACCGGGATTTGGATGCCCAGACGGGAGCCGAAGGACTTGTCGGCGCTGATGTTATTGCCAGAACCGGAAAAGGGGATCCCCCTGATGAAGCCGTTCGCATGCAGTTTCGCCGTCTCGTAATTATAAAAGGGGCCGCCGTAAACCGTGAGGAACTGTATCGGGCTCCACCGGAATCCAAGCCCCACGTTGGCCGACCAGTGATCTTTGATCGAAATATATGTCAGACCTGTATTTGTGCCGAAGGGGTTATGAGCACTATCCGTCCAGTTCGTGTAATAGGCCACGTTCGCGATAGGACCGAGCGCCAAGTGCCATTCCTTTTTCTCGAAAAGCGTACCGTGCGTACCCAGGGCGGCGAAAAATTTCCCGTCGGCGTTGAAGTCAACAGACGACTGTGCCAGCTTGGCATCGACGACGCCGGCGCGCGCATACACATCCCATCCCTTAGCCACGCCATAGGCAAGCTGTCCAAAGTACGTATACGTGGTGATCTTGGGATCAAAATCCCCGCTGATCGTGTTCGAGGTCCATCTGTCCTGAGAATACCAGTAGCCGACCGACCCCCCCCACTTGCCCGGCTGCGCGTCTATGGGGCCGCCGAGGGGCTGGGCAGCGAAGGCTCCTGCCGCAAACAACACCATGATGAGAGACAGACCCAAACTAAGAATGCATTTCATAGATGTACCTCCTTGTATTCTGTTTTCTACTATAACACATAACTGATCCGCCGAACCTTTGTCCATAGGACTTTAGTCCTATACGTTCATTCTGAGAAGTCACGCGTAGATAGCAAACCATGAAGAACGCGAAGTGTCAAGCGTTTTCTATACGTCAAACACGTTTGCGCCGCACCTTTTTATGAACGCGGAGGATGTGTTCTTTCCTGCACGCCGTGACGTTTGCCAAGTGCTTTCTATCAATCCACAAAATGAATACACACGGCAGGACCAAACGTAGCCTCTCGCCCCTCTACAGCCCGCCACCCCAGCGGTACTGCCAGACAATCCCAACCAGGCTGTAATTGCTCCCCGCACTGGTGTGTATGCCGTCGCTGGCGTATAGCTTGATCGAGTTGTTCCGGTTCACGGGCAACGCAAGTGTGGCACCGACTCGCGAATTGTTCTCCAGATCACTGTTCCGCACGCCGTCCGTGGTCGAGCGGCCGCCGTAATCGTACGTCCCACTCAAGGCAACCCAAACGCCACGGCCAAGCTGGTATTCGATGTGCGCCTGCGTGGACCAGAGGGGGTCTTCTTGAAGCGTCTTTCCGCCGAAGTAGTCGTTGTTCCTGCTGTAGAAGAACACGCCTGTAGAAAGCTCCATCGTAAGCGGTCCCCATGCCTTGGAGATGCCCATATCGGGCTTGACGAACCAGCGGTTATTACCGAGGTTCACGAGCTTGTCCTTATCATACTGTCCGAGGGGCGCGGATACCTGGACACTTGCCCCGATGAGTACATCCTGCCGGTAGTTGGCAAATTCTTCTACTGACAGCGCGGGGGCACCATAGAAATTGACCGAGAAACGGAAGCGCGGGTCGTTTAACCCGGAAACTTTTCGTTCCCGGGGTTGGCCCGCGACTGTCGCGCTTCCTGACAGTTCGGAATACGGCAGTATGACATCGATCTTCCCTGACTTGCCCCACACGTCCAGTGACCGTGCGTACGCCAGGACCTCCGTGTGCATGGTGAGCTCGGCACCCTTGATCGGCGACGAACCCGGGGTCGACAGGCCGCCGTCCGTATAGGCATAGCCCGCGAGCAGGAAATTGACGCCGACCGGCGTATTGACGTAGGCTCTCGGCTCGATCTCGCCGGCATGTGCGTGCACGGTCACGAACAAAAGCGCAATCACGGCCGGCATCGCCCGTGCGATCCTCATAGCCGCTTTTCGCTCATGGACGCTCAAAAGCTTTGTTGGCTTCCGCACGGGCAGACGGTGCTCTTCACTTGATAAAGGGTATCTGCTTCGCGAGTTCGTAGTCTATCGCTGCAGCGATCTTGTTCTCGAGCTGGTAGTAGCGCGCAACTTTTACATCACTTAATGCGCCGCGAAACAGATGCAAGTATGATGTCTTCAGTTTCTGGTGGTCCGCTCCGATGGCCAGTAGTCTGATGGTCAGCCTTTTCGCTACTGCATCCGACATGGACTGCTGGTTACTGGCGTAATCCCTGATCAACAGCAGGGTGTGGTCGTGAATTTTTGTCAGGCCTTTCTGATAATTTTCGTAGATTGGCCAGAATGCTTTTGCTTCCGAATCCGTGAGCTGCATAGTTTGTGCTACAAACAGCTTCTTATCTGCTTTTACTTTCTCGCTAACGAGCTGCATGTCGTCCGCAGGCTTCTCCTGGGCCAGTCCCGGCAGGCCTGATGCGCACAAGATCAATGCCAATGCCATAATGATAAATATTCTTCCGGTTGCTGTTTTCATTGGTTATTCCTTTCGGTGTGCTGCTTTTGTGCACTCTTATTACGATACTGGTCATGGTTGCAAAAACTAAAAATCCATCCCTGGCCGTTCTAGGAATAGAAGGTAAGCCAGCTACCGGCTCCGATAGGTCAGGTCCCAGTTTTTACAGATTGATTTGTCAGCCACAACCAATGGAACAAATAAAACCAATGGAACAATTTACCTGCTTCTACATCTTCCCGTCCCACTCGAGCTTCAGCCGCTTTTCCTGGTGCTTCTCTGCGATCTTCTCTTTCTTGACCTCAGTCGTCTTTATCTTCAAGCGCAGGTCATTCTGGCTGTCTGCGTAAGCTATCGCGTGCTTATAGTCGATCCTGCCGGCCTTATAGAGGTCAAAAATCGATTGGTCAAACGTCTGCATACCTTCGTGATAGCCCAGCAACATGGCTTCTTTCAGCTGTGCAACCTGCTGCTGCGAAATCAAGTCTTTGACCCTTGGCGTATCGAGGAGGATCTCGACGGCCGCGACCCTCTTGCCATCCACCGACGGGATGAGACGCTGCGAGATGATGGCCCTCAAGGTGAGAGAAAGCTGCAAGAATATCTGCGCATATCTTTCCGCCGTGAAAAAGTTCATAATCCGCTCCAGGGCCTGGTTAGCGTTGTTGGCGTGAAGCGTCCCCAGACACAGATGGCCGGTCTCGGCAAATCCTATGGCCGCCTCCATTGTCTCCGTGTCCCTTATTTCGCCGATAAGAATCACATCGGGGGCCTGACGCACCGTGTACTTTAGCGCGTTCGCAAAGGAAAGCGTATCAAAACCGATCTCCCTCTGGGTTATAACACTTTTCTTGTGGTGGTGAACGAACTCTATGGGGTCCTCCACCGTGATGATGTGCCCCTTCTCGTGCTCATTCCTGTGATCGATCATTGCAGCGAGGGTCGTCGACTTACCGGTCCCGGTTGCACCCACGAGAAGCACAAGGCCCCGTTTAGTCATGACGATGTCTTTCAGAATCTTTGGCAGCCCGAGGTCATCGATGGTCTTTATGTGTATTTTTATCTGCCGCAGGATTACGCCGACGTGCCCCATCTGCTTAAAAATACTCACCCTGAATCTTCCGAGGTCCGGATAAAACAGGGCAAGGCCCATCTCAAACTCTTCCTCAAACCGTCTTTTCTGCCGCTCATTCATGATGCTGTACGCCACCTCTTGCGTGTCTTCCGGCGTCAGCACCTCTACGCCCTCATAACGATCCACAGTGCCCTCTATCCTGAACATGGGGGGCAGCCCTACGGTCAAATAAATATCGGAAGCATTAACCTCTGTCATGTGCTTGAGTAACTTCTTTAGCGGCACCATAGCTCATCTCCCTGAGGGTACATTCGGAATGTAGAACGCAACTTCATCCGACGTGACAAGGTTGCGTGCGAGCAACTCCTTAACCGCAGCCTCCATGGTGATCATACCCATGGCCTTGCTCGTTTGCATGATCGAGGGCATCTGAGCAACTTTGTTTTCACGTATCAGGTTCCGTATGGCCGGCGTGGCCAACATGATTTCAAAGGCAGCCACTCGCCCTTTGTTGTCCCTGCGCTTGAAGAGAGCCTGCGTGGCGATAGCCTGGATGGACTCCGACAGCATCGCCCTAACCTGGTTCTGCTGTCCTGCCGGAAACACATCAATAACCCTGTCGATCGTCTTTGGCGCACCACTGGTGTGCAAGGTCGCGAACACCAGGTGGCCTGTTTCTGCAGCTGTCAGAGCCAGAGAGATAGTCTCCAGATCCCTCATTTCGCCGACCAGGATCACGTCCGGGTCCTCGCGAAGCGCAGCCCTCAGCGCGTTAGCAAAACTCTTCGTATGCGGTCCAAGTTCCCTCTGGTTCACGAGACAAAAGTTCGACCGATACACAAACTCTATCGGGTCTTCGATGGTGATAATGTGCCCTTTCATTTCGCTGTTGATGAGGTCTATGATCGCTGCAAGCGTCGTCGATTTACCGCTACCGGTCGGCCCCGTGACTAGGACAAGGCCCTTTTCAAGGCGTGCAACGTTCATCAGTACTTTGGGGAGACCTAACTCATCAAAACCCGGAATCTTATTCGGTACGGGCCTGAAGGCAGCAGCATCTCCTCTGTTCTGCTTGAATACGTTTACCCTGAATCTTCCATAGTCTCCTAAAGCAAGAGAAAAATCGAGTTCCAAGAATTCTTCGAATATTTTACGCTGCTCATCGTTCAGGATGTCATAGATCATCCTGTGGACCGTCTCCTCATCGAGTCGCGGTGCCTCGACTTTTCGCATTTCACCGTGAATCCTTACCATTGGCGGCTCTCCGGCGCTCAAATGGATATCGGATGCCTTGTTTTCCACCGCAAAAATGAGCAGTTCGGAAACGTCCATGCAGACTCCCTCCTATTTCTCTAACGATTCTATCTCTCTTATTGTCGGCAAATCTCGGATATCTTTAAGGCCGAAAAGTTCGAGAAACCTGGAGGTGGTCCTGAAAATGATGGGTTTACCCAATTCTTCGTTTCTTCCGGCGATCTCAATCACCTTGCGATCCAGCAGTTGCCTGATGGTCCTTGCCGAGTCAACCCCTCTCAGGCCATCAATATCTCTTTTCGACACAGGCTGCCTGTAAGCAATGATGGCCAGCGTCTCGAGCATAGGCCTGGTTAGACCGCCCTCCTTTTCTTTGACAAACTGTCTGACGTGGTCTCTGTATACAATCTTGGTCCGCATCTGGTATCCACCAGCGACCTCTACGATTTCCACTGACCGGTTCGCGTCCCTGTACTCTGCCATCAAACTTTGAGCCGCGCCGGTTATCTCTTCGGCGCTATATTGCTGCAGACCCTTGTGCAGCTTCCTTGCGGTCACCGGTTTCGCTGAAGAAAAGAGAATTGCTTCCAGGATATTTTTCAGTTCTGGTGTAGAAATTGTCCCACCTCCTCCATTATTTTTCCCCTGTCCTCGGGGTACTCAAACCAGGTGATGTCTTGCTCCCTGCAAAACCACGTGATCTGCCTCTTGGCATAATGACGCGTCTCCTGTTTTATTCGGGTAACCATCTCAGCATAACCGAGAGCCCCGCTGAGGTAAAGCAGAATATCGCGGTATCCGATACTCGAGAAGGGCTTCAAGCCGCTGGCATAGCCCGTGGCCAACAACCTCTCCACCTCTTCCACCCAGCCTGCCTGCAACATGCTGTCGACCCGTTTGTTGATCCTCTCATAGAGCTCGTCGCGTTCCCGCGTCAGCCCCACCTTATAGGCATTGTACCGTTGTTCCCTGAAACCATGGCGATCCTGCCACTCAGACATGTTCATGCCGGAAGTATAGTAAACTTCAAGCGCCCGTACTACCCTGGTCCGGTCATTGCAGCTTATCTTTGAAGCATACATCGGGTCGACCTCTCTCAGCTCCTGGTACACGCGTGACGGCTCCTTCTGGTATCGGGATCTCAAAGCCTCTCTTGTGCGCGTGTCTCCTGTCACGGCAAATAGACCGTGCAATAGTATGCGCAGATAAAGCCCCGTACCCCCAACAACAACCGGTACTCTTTTTCTTGAGCGGATATCATGTATCGCCCGGTCAGCAGCCTCTTTGAAGAGTGCTCCGTTAAACTCCTCCTCAGGCTCCACGAGATCGATAAGGTAATGGGCGATTTCCGCCCGGGCATTCATTCCAGGCTTGGCGCTTCCGATGTCAAAATGCTTGTAAACCTGCATAGAGTCGGCGTTGATTATCTCGCCGCCGAACTCTTTTGCCAGCCACAACCCGCATTCCGATTTGCCCGTACACGTGGGTCCGAGAACCGCAATAACCTTCTCGCCGTTTGCCTGCACCACCCATATAAGATATAATATGGCGCTCCATGTCAAGAATTATAAGGTTTGTCGTACTCCTTCTTTTCATCCCCGCTGCCCTGGGAACGGGCTTCTCTTACAGCCTCGTTAACTATCTGGAGCTGCCTGATGTGAAGCAGCTTGAAACTTTCAAACCCAAGTCAGCCACGCGTCTTTACGCGGACGACGGAACCCTCTTTGCTGAGCTTTTTGTCGAGAAGAGAATTCCGATTCCCATCAGTGAGATGCCCAAGCACTTGAGACTCGCCTTCGTCGCAATCGAAGACGTAAGATTTTATCATCATGTGGGGATCGATGTCAGGGGCATTTTTCGCGCAGCGTACCGAAATGTGATGCGTCAGAGCTTCTCCGAAGGTGCCTCCACCATCACCCAGCAGCTCGCGCGCAACCTCTTCCTGACGCCAACAAAAAACTTCAAGCGAAAGATTGAAGAGGCTATATTGGCAGTCAATATCGAGCGCACGTACTCAAAGGATGAGATCCTCAGTATGTACCTAAACCTGATCTACCTTGGAGAAGGAGCCTACGGCGTCGAGGCGGCAAGCTACACCTATTTTCACAAGAAAGCTCGCGATCTTGACCTGGAGGAGGCTGCCACACTGGCTTCGCTTACTAAGTCACCATCTCGCTCGTCACCCTTCAAGAACGTTCCCAAAGCCATGGAACGGAGAAACCTGGTGCTGCGGAAAATGTTCGAGGCGGGCTTCATAGGAAAAGACGAGTACGTGAAAGCGGCCATGGCTCCTCTCGCACTGGCCCCATTCAGAACATACGCCCGCAAGAACGGCTTCTTTATCGAATACGTAAAACAGATCCTTGAAGAACACATGGCCAACAAGGATGAGATTTACACGCAGGGGCTCAACGTCAAGACGACCCTCAGCCTCCAGATGACCGAATTCGCCAATACGGCAATAGAAAAAGGTCTTTTGTCGTACAGGGAGAGACACCCAAAGACCTATGAACTGCCGGAGATGGCCCTCGTTGCGATCGAGGTGAAAACTGGAGAAATCAAGGCGCTCATTGGCGGGAAAGATTTCGCGACCTCGCCGTATAACAGGATGACCCAGGCCAAAAGGCAGCCTGGATCTGCGTTCAAACCCATCATCTATCTCGCAGCCCTTGAGGAAGGTCTGAAACCGACGTACATGCTGAAGGACGCGCCTGTCTCATTCACGAATCCCTGGACAAGGCAGGTCTGGTCCCCGCATAATTACAACAACGAATATCATGGCGACGTGCCTATGCGCAGAGCACTGGAGCTCTCGCTCAATACCGCGACGGTGCGGCTCCTGGACAAGATTGGTGTAGACAACGTCATAGACCTTGCACAGAGGCTCCACCTCTCTTCCCATTTTGAACCGAACCTTTCGCTGGCTCTCGGCTCAACAGAAGTGATACCGCTTGAGCTTGCCCTGGCATACGCCACCGTGGCACGGGGAGGCGTCTACCTGCCGCCAAAGGTAGTGAGGAGCATCTCAACCGTGGACAATGAGGACGTATCCTCGGATCAGCCTGCCGAGCCTGAGCCGGTGGTTGATCCTGAGCAGGCCTCCACGCTCATCGACATGATGAAAGGTGTGATCAAGCAGGGAACTGCGGCTAAAGCTGCCCGGATGCCGTACTACCTCGCTGGCAAGACAGGTACGACCAATGACTTCAGGGATGCATGGTTCATAGGCTTTTCTCCCAACCTGCTCTGCGCCGTGTGGGTTGGATACGACAAAGAAACGCATCTGGCAGGAAGGGAGTCCGGTGCTATCGCAGCTCTGCCCATCTGGATCGACTTCATGTCAAAAGCCCTTGCGTTCTATCCGAACGAAGATTTCTCGCCGCCTGACAAGGAGTCGATCAGCCGGTTCGCGCCACCGTTCGACGACCACTGACACGGAGACGCGGAGAGCCTTCCTTTTCTCCCTATCCCCGTGTCTCCGTGTCACCGTATCTCTCTCGGCTAGGAAATAAAAAAGCAGGGCCCAAGAACTGCCCTGCCGCCATCAAAAACTCTGACCTATTTCTCTAAGTTACCGGTAAGGATAATACCGATTCGCATTCAACATGGCTACCGAGGCGAGCCGAGGCCTGGGCTACGCAGGCGTACCTGGCGGTACGTCGAGTAAGAACAGGCTGAAGGGCAACGAAGGTAGACGCTTGAAGGCGAATCGGTATAGCCCTAGCCCGTTGGGATCGTTACTATAGGTGCGGCTCCTTTTTCTCCTGTCTCCACCAGGGTGAAGACGAACATCAAGAAGGAGAAGATTTTTTTGGACCTCAGGTCCTTGTCGTCGATCCAGAAATAGGATTTTCGATAGGGTATCGAAACAAAGGCATCGCCAGGTTTCTCCGATGAACTCTGAATCCGCACCAAAGGGCGGACCTTCTCTCCGGCAGCCTTTTCCTCGAACGTCGGTCCGACCCGCTTTTCCTGCACATCCGAGGGAGGGACCTCGATGTCCGCAGAGAGATCGATGATAACCTCCAGGATCGACCGGGTCAGGAGCGCGATCTCTTTATTATCCCTGGGGATGGCCCCATACACCACATTGATGTCGCTGGTATCAGGGTCCAGCCCCAACATACCCCGGACCTCTTTAGACAAAGCTTCGATTTCAGGATCTCGTTTCCCGCGGATGACCATCACGGCCGCTGCTTCCTTGTCTATCTTCGTGACCCTCAGCCCGATGCCCCCTGCCAACTGGATCTTCCGCAGTTTCTCTATCAGTGCATAAAACTCAGGGTCAGCGGATTGCGCCCTCGCTTCCCCTCCGAAACGATTCCGGATACCGTTAATCTCATGAACCAGCATCCTGAGCACCAGATCCACCGGGTAGCCGCCTTGGATAAGGCTCAGGATGGCGGAGGGAGGAATGGGGGACATCAGGCTGCGTGCGAACTTATCCCCAAGTATCGGGCTGAACGTGATAGTCGGCCGGTCCACATACTGCCCTAGTGCCCCCAGGGTCTGAGAGCTGCTCGAAGGCTGCTGGGTCACCGTAGCGCCCAAATTGATCGTCGCCGCAATCTGGTACTGGCTGATCACCGATGAGACATCCATGAACACAGGTGCATCGCCGTAACGTATCTTAACAATGTTGAAGAGCATCTGACGCTTCCACGAATCGGAAATAGCTTCCGTGTAATCAAACCGGTCCCGGGACACGGTTCCCGGGCCTATCCCTGAGCATCCGGCAAGAAGAAAAAGGGCGAACAGTAAAAAGCTCTGGGCGGCAATTCGCATCATCTATATCATTGGACTTTGGACCACGTGCTGTCAGGATCAAACTTGTCCATCTCTTGCGCGATCTTTGCCGTATTTTTTCCGAGATTTTTCTGGTAGACCACGCCGTCCTGGTTGACCATGAAGGTCATGATGCCGGAGTTGCCGTACTGCGCCGGATACGCTACCAAAGCGAAGCCGCCGATCATTTTGCCATCGACCATATAATCGTATGGGCCGCCGGGCGCATGCGGGCCCTGAGCTTTCAATATCCTGTAATAGTAACCGTGGTACGGGATGGGCTGATCAGACGCTTGCAGGTTCGTGTAGCCCTCCTGTACAGCCTTGGCAACAGCTGGTCCCAGGGGGCTCTCTTCCTCTCCTTCCTTTGACTCCCAGTACAGGCCGTCCTTCTTTCCCTCTTCACTCCTGAACTTCTGTGCGTACTCCAGGAGACCGTTCTCATTGCGGTCCTTGCGGGCGTATTCACGCTGGGCGTCCACGTAGACAAGACACGTCTGAATCGTACTCAGCTCGTCGCGGCCAATTCTTCGTGCAAGGATCTCTTGTTTACCCGCCTTGGTGTCGAAGCGCCATTTCTTACCGGTCTTTACGATGGGAATCGCAAATGGCCAGTCATCATTCCCCACATGGAGGATTACCTTCTTTTTATCTACTTGCTGCAAACTGTTCTTTTCCTCGTAATGGCTGACGAACTGTTCGGCTGCTGCCTTGTCCGCAACAGGATCGCCTGATGAGACCAAATCTTTACTTCCAGGGCCAAGGATTGCCCTCAGCGTCTTTGTATCAAAACTCTTTACCGCAGCAATCAAAGCCTTGGCTGCATCATCCGGAGAGTTGAAGCTCTTCTGGGCAGGCACCGCCGCGTAAACATGATCGAATGTAAAGGCAAAAAGCGATATCGCGCAGAGGACAATCACCGCAGCGAATCTGCTCACTTGTTTTCGTGCGTTCAGAGGCGTGTATGTCGACATCTGCTTTCCCTCCATTGGAGAATGGTATCGTTGCGTTGTGCTATTCATCTGCCTCTACCTCCTCCGCGACCTCCTCCGCCACCTGAACGACCTCCTCCGCCCAATCCGCCGCCGCTGCCGCCACGGCTTTGTCCTCCCAAGCCACTGCTGCCTCCGCCGCGTCCACCGCCAGATGCGAGACTCTGGTTTCCGCGGTTGCTGGCCTGCCTTGTGTCGCTGCCACGATTATAACCGCCGAATGCACTGTTGTCCGCGCGCTGCGAAGCCTGTCCACGAGAAGCACCCATCTCACCTCGTCCCTGACCAGCCCGGGCAGGCTGTTGTGATGTCTGGGGACCGCCTGGGCCTTGGCCCCTACCTCCGCCTATCCCTTGATCTCTACCTCCGCCCGGTCCCTGCCCTCTTCCTGCCCCGGCGCCATCACGCCCTCCGTAGTCGCGCCTCATATCATTCGAGACGCGCGGCTGCTGGCCGAACTTGTTGGCTGTTCCCTGATCCCGATAGGCGACGCCTCTACGAGACTCCGGGTTATGCTTCCACTGACCTTGTCCCCTTTCACCGCCCGTCACTTTGTTCTGGTATTTACTTCGGTCGATGTTGTTATTGATGTTTGCGTTCTTGTAAACATTCATATCGACATCCCCGTGACCCCAGTTACAGCTACCCCCGGCGTAACCCCACGCCGCACCCACAGCAACACCAGCGGCAAAAGAGAATGCCATTGCTCCGTACGGATACGCGTAGACAGGTGGCGGAGGATATGCCGGATAGGCCCACACACCATAGACTACCGTAGGGTTGTACGTCGGCACGTAGATGACCTCCGGGTTTGCGGGCTGTATCACGATGTACTGGGTCTGCTGTTCCACAATGACCTTCTGCTCCTTGGTGGTCTTGAGGTTCCCCGCAGCCTGCGCCTTCTGCCTCAACCTCTGCACCGCAGCCATCACATCTTTCTGCTGCGCAAGGACAGCGTCTCCCAGCTGCTGTGTCCAGTCCAGCTTATCGTTCATCATGGCCAGCACATCGGGGAAATTGACGAGCGATTTGACGCTCGGGTCCCAGGTCTGCTGCTCAAGGGCTTTGGTCAATTGGTCTCCCTTGAGACTCGGATTTGCCTTTACCCAGCGCGCCGCCTGAACTATTTCGAGAGGATACGTCGAGGCCATAAATATTTGCGCCAGGAGATCGTCAGGGTAGAGCGCAATCGGCGCAACGATTTGCTCCAGCTGTTCCGGTTTAAATAATGGTGCACTGCCTGTTTGCTGGTTTGCTTGCTGGGCAAAACCGCACGTGGGCGCTGCCACCCACAGGATAAGCCACCAAACCAAAATGGCATGCGATATTCTTGGCATCTTCATCGTAACCTCTCTTTCGTACCTGTGTCAGTCAACGAGCTTTGTCCGAAGTGCGCGCCGGCCCAAGGCCAGCATCCTTCGTTATGCTCCGTGCAGGCAGGCCGCTCCTTTTTTGCAGCTCACTTCATCTGCGTTAGCACGCCGGCGATATCCCGGCTGAGGGCCCCAAGTGCCCTGCTCTCGGCCTCGACCAGGGCCTCGTAGTTCTGGCCCGCCACCGACTCGGTGTAGGTTGCCTTCCGGGTTATGCGTGCTGTGCCATGAGCGACGCTCCACCAGGCTTCAAGAGAGGCAGTTTTGCCGAGCGCTCCATCCATCGTGAGGAACTCTACCTCCACCCGGTAGTCGGGTACGTGTGAGGGCCGCCAGGGGAAGAAGACGATCTCCTTGGTGCAGACGAGGCGCGCTACGTTCTCCGCAAGGGCGCGGGGCACGCTGTCACTAAGCGGCTCTGCCCACAGGTCGAAATAGGAGAGGGTGATCTCGTTGGGGCTGGTTCGGGTGACTATCTGCGTCCGGCTCACGTATTCGGGGAGTTTGATCGGTCCTATGCCAACGGCCGGGCAGGACTCTTGAGACGCAACCTTACCTTCGGCAAGAGGGCTGAGGACATAGTAGCGTGACGGCGTGCTTGCCGCGCATCCGACGAGCAGCAGTAGGCATACGCAGAGCCCTGTCTTAACGGTTACTGAAACAAAAGAATGGTTCATTTCACTTCCCCCCTAGGTTTTTCTTCCCGAAGATGACTGACTCGGGTTGATGATTCAGCGTATCAGCAAGGAGTCGCAGGGATCGTGCTGCAGAGCTTATTTCCTCGAGGGTTTTCCCGAGACGGTAGGAGACAATGGAGTCTTCCCCGGCCATGTCGTTGATGGTACCCATGGTCACCTGGGCTTTCTTGAGGGTCACGGCGGCCTCGTTGGATGTTTTGACGAGGCTTTCCGACAAGGGCCCCACCTGTTTCTGTAGGTCTTCTGCGAGCTTCTCAACGTCCGTTGCTAATGCTAGCATCTTATCGCCCAGCGGCCCAACGTGCGCATCGACATCCTGCACCAGGACCCGCATATCAGCCACCGCTCCCTTCATAGACAGGAGCATCTCGGCAAACTTCGGCGAGTTAACGATCTTGTCCACAGCGGTCATGGTGGAATCAAGTTTGTTAAAGATTTCCTCAATCGGGATCTTCTCTAAACGTTCGGCCACCTGTTGCAGGGTCGTCGGGATCGTGGGGATCTCCAGGGTTTGGGGGTCGGCTGCCACGAGCACCGCGGGCTTGTCCGGGTAGAAGTCGAGAGAGACCTGGAGCTGGCCGGTCACGATGCTCTGCATCTCGAGCTGCGCCCTGAGGCCCCGGTCGACCAGGGCCTGTAGGAACTCCCTATCGGTACGCTTTTTTTTGTAAGCCTCCATCGTTTCCTTGCCGGGCACCGCCTCGAGCGAACCCCGTTCCAGTTCCGCATAGACGGGGATCACGACCGAGAGGTCTTTCGGGTTGAAGAGCATCTTGATCGCAGTCACCGAGCCCACTTTCACCCCGCGGAACGCGACGGGGGAGCCGACGACGAGCCCCTTCACCGACCCCTTGAAGTACATCACCACTGTCGGGTTATTCTTGAAGAACTTTCCCGACCCGAGGACGAGGACCGCCGCGACCACCAGTGCAAGGGCAACCACCACGAAGATACCGATGACTGTCTTGTTTGCCGGTTTGCTCATGAGTTATCCCCTTTTTTGCTTA
>Ga0335070_10002785_pt1 | contig 20325 bp, 20 predicted proteins | sample Lox_Sample_13_FD_206722 | JGI IMG/M metagenome (GOLD analysis project Ga0335070, IMG submission 206722) | Soil microbial communities from Loxahatchee National Wildlife Refuge, Florida, United States - Lox_Sample_1.3 | ecosystem: Environmental > Terrestrial > Soil > Wetlands | place: USA... | reverse complement strand
GTGAGCTGCACGGAGTGCCTCGCCGTCTGCCCGGCGAACGTCGCCGTCAACGACGTCCTCCGCTACGCGATGTACCACGAGGACTACGGGATGGAGAGGATGGCCGCGGACCACTACGCCGGGCTCGAGCCGGGCCGCAAGCCGCTCGGCTGCGCCGCGTGCGCCGCGCCCTGCGAGGCCGCCTGCCCCCACGGGCTGCCGGTTCGGGCGCGCCTCCTCCACGCCCACGACATCCTGGCAGCCTGAGGCGGGCGCCTATTTCCTGACGGAGGCGTCCTCCTTGAGGCCGGCCTTCCGGTAGAGGTCCCGCCGCCCCTCCTTGTCCGCGTCCAGGATCTTGCGGGCGTACGCGGCCACGGCCTCGGCCTTGGCCCGCGGCACGACGACGACGCCGTCGCCGTCGGCGACGACGACATCGCCGGGCACGACCAGGACGCTGCCGCAGACGACCGGCCGGTTGACGGACTCGAGCTCGTTCCGGCCCGGCCGGATGCCGCGGCCCGGCCCGCGGAAATAGAGCGGGACGCGCTCGAGCGCGATCTCGTCGGCGTCCCGGGCCGTGCCGCTGGTGACGACGCCGACGCACCCGCGGTTTTCCCACTCGAGGATGTTGTAGGACCCGATGGACCCGACGTCCGCGCCGGGGGCGTCCTCGATGACGAGGGCCGTGCCCTTGCGGACGAGGTCGGCGTAGAGCTCGCTCGAGCGGTTTTCGTACCATTCGCCCGCCCAGGCGTCGTAGGCCGCGACGGACATCCGCCCGGCCGGCGGCTCTTGGGTCGGGACGTAACGGGCGGTCACGGCGATGCCGGCGAAGCGGTGGCAGAGGGTCCGCTCGTCGCGCCACATCGCGTGAATGGCCGGGTCCATGATGCCGATATTTTGGAGCCCGGCGGCGTCCATGCCGTCGACGACGTCCGAAACCCGCAGCCCCTTGAACAGGGCCAAGATCCGGGCATCGTCGGCTTCGCCGAAGACCGGCGTTGCCATCAGGTTCCAACCGGCCCGGAGCGGGGCCGCGCCGGCGTCCCCGGGCTTCGCCGTCTGTCCGGAAGCCGCCGATCCGATGATCACGATCAGCGCAGCCGCCGCCGCAGTCGTCATGCCGTGTCTTCTCACCTTGTCCTCCTCCGGGCGGCGCCGCCGGGACACCGCACCCGTTCGCGTTATATACTCCGCCCGGCGGGGGAGTCAAGGGCCGGAGAATCCCCTTGCCAAGCCGGGCGGGAAATAATTGTCTTCAGATTTCTCTATCGCCCGGCTAGGACTCGGGGAGCAGCGAGGATTATGAAATATGTTTTCTGCTCCCCGTAGTAAACCTAGGCGTCGCTTTCCCGTATAATAAGGAAAGCGGCGGAGAACCGGGCCCCGTCATCCCTGCCGAGGGTCTCCGCGGCGCGAGGGAGGCCATGCTTAGAGATATCATCAAAAAAGAGATCCTGGACAACATCACCAGCCCGAAATTCGTCTTCACCTTCCTTCTCTGCACCGTCCTCATCCTGCTCTCGGTCTATACCGGCGTCGCGAACTACGGCGCGGAGAAGAAGGAGTACACGGCGGCGGTGGCGCTCAACAAGAAGAACCTGGAGAGCCAGCCCAACTTCAACTCGCTCGCCGGGATCGGCGTCAAGGTCAACAAGGCGCCCCAGGTTCTGGGGACCGTCGTCACCGGCGTCGAGGAGGACGTGGGCCGGGTGGCGCCTGTCAACATCGCCCAGGACCCCAACCTCGTCGAGTCGAAGTACGGCAGCAACCCCGTCTTCGCCGTCTTCGGCGCCCTCGACCTGATGTTCATCGTCAAGATCGTCCTCAGCCTCTTCGCCATCCTCTTCACCTATGACACGATCGTCGGCGAGAAGGAGAAGGGGACGCTCAAGCTGGCCCTGTCGAACGATGTGCCGCGCGACAGGCTCATCCTGGGCAAGGCCATCGGCGGCTACATAAGCCTGCTCATGCCCCTGCTCATCCCGCTCGTCCTCAGCCTCATCATCCTGGTCGTCGCCCCGAACCTGGCCCTGAGCGGCCAGGACTGGGGCCGGCTGCTCCTCATCTTCCTGATGTTCTTCCTCTACCTCTCGGTCTTCTTCAGCCTGGGCCTCTTCGTCTCGGCCCGGACGTCGCGCTCCTCGACGAGCTTCCTCGTCCTCCTCTTCCTCTGGGTGGTCTTCGTCATGGTCATCCCCAAGGTCGCCGTCATCACCGCCGGCCAGGTCAGGCCCATCCCCTCGGTCCACGAGATCACGGCAAAGAAGGACGCGTTCCTCCAGCAGATCCAGGTCGAGGGACAGAAGACGGCCCGCGAGCAGATCATGAAGATCATGGCCGAATCGAACATGGGAATGCCGGACCCGAGCAAGGCCAGCACGGCGGAGGAGCGCGATCGCCTGCGGCGCGAGCGCGATGCCCGGCAGAAGGACGCCCAGCAGAAAATCCAGCAGTATGTCCAGGACTACCAGCAGGAGCTGACTTCGAAGATCGACGCCAATAACGCCGCCCTCGAGCGGGATTACCAGCTGAAGAAGAAGGCCCAGCAGAGCCTGGCCGTCAACCTCTCGCGGATCTCGCCGGCCTCGGCCCTGACCTTCGGCTCGATGACGCTGGCCCGGACGGGCGTCGACGAGTACGACCGGTTCCTGGCCGCCGTGCGGAGCTACAAGCCCATTTACACGAAATGGGTCAACTCCAAGCTGGGCCAGAGCATCAACTTCACGACCGGCCAGCAGACGAGCATCAAGATCGACGACATGCCCCAGTTCTCGCTCGAGCCGGAGAGCCTCGGCAAGTCGCTCGCCCGGACCCTGCCGGACTTCGTCCTCATGGTCCTCACGATCATCGTCTTCTTCGTCGGCGCCTACGTCTCGTTCCTGCGCTACGACGTCCGCTGAGGAGGCCTCCATGCTCGAAGCGATCGGACTCACCAAGCGTTACGAGGACGGCGAGCTCGCCCTTGACGGCCTGACCTTCAAGGTCGAGCCGGGAGAGATCTTCTGCATGTTCGGGGCCAACGGGGCGGGGAAGACGACGACCATCAACCTCTTCCTGAACTTCATCCCGCCGACCTCGGGCCAGGCCCTGGTCGAGGGCATCGACGTGGCCAAGGAGCCGCTCAAGGCCAAGAGGCACGTCTCGTTCGTCTCCGAGAACGTCATGCTCTACGGGAATTTCACGGCCGTCCAGAACCTGGATTATTTCAGCAAGCTGGCGGGAAAGAGAACCCTGACCAAGAAGGACTACGGCGAAGTCCTGGACCGTGTCGGCCTGCAGAAGGAGGCCCTCGACCGCCGGGTCAAGAACTTCTCCAAGGGCATGCGCCAGAAGCTCGGCATCGCCATCGCCCTGGTCAAGGACGCGCCGAACGTTCTCCTCGACGAGCCGACCTCGGGCCTCGACCCGAAGTCGGGGCGGGAGTTTACGGAGATCCTCGTCCAGATGCGAGACCGGGGGCAGTCGGTCTTCATGTCGACGCACGACATCTTCCGGGCCAAGCTCATGGCCGACCGCATCGGCTTCATGCGCAAGGGGCGGCTGGTGATGATGAAGAAGGCGGCCGAGCTGGCCCACGACGACCTGACCGAGCTCTACATCCAGTACATGGAAGAGAGCCCGGCGGGGACGCCCGCGGCTTGAGCCGGGGCCTCGCGCGGGGATCCGCCGCCGCGCCCGCGGAAGCGGGCGGCTCCTGAGAGAAGGGGATTTTTCCATTCGAGGACTTGACATCCGCCGGCCCGCACCTATAATAAAACTGTGAAAACCAAGAGAGTTTTAAGGGTTTCCAAACCCCGCGGCGGCGCCTCGACCGCCGGGGAGGCCCTGCGCCCGAGGGTCGTCGAGGCCGCGCGCGGCCTCTTCTTCAGCCGCGGCTTCGTCCGCGTCACCGCCGACGAGATCGCCGGCCGGCTCGGCATCAGCAAGGCCACGCTCTACGCGTCCTTCCCGAGCAAGGAGGAGATCCTGCGGGCCGTCATGGCCGACTTCCTCGAGCGGACCCTGGCCCATATCGAAGCCCTCCTCGGCGACCCGACGACCGGCCTCGTCGACAAGCTCGCCGCCCTCTTCTCCTTCGTCGGCGCCCGCATCTCGCTCATCGGACCGCTCCTTATGAGGGACATCCAGAGAAGCGCGCCGCGGGTGTGGAGGGAGATCGACGACTTCCGCCGCGAGAAGATCTTCAAGAACCTCAAGCTCATCCTCGAGTCGGGCCGGCGCGAGGGCCTCTTCCGCGGCGACGTCGACGTCGAGATCCTCCTCGAGATGTTCGCGGACCTCATCAGCCGCTTCGTCAACCCCGAGGCCATCCTGCGCTCCGGACGGACGGCGGCCGAGGTCTTCGAGTCGGTCGTCAAGGTCTTCTTCCAGGGAATCCTGACCGAGAGCGGGCGGCGCAATTTCTCCTCCCTGACCCCCGCCCTGTTCGAGCCCCGAAAGGAGGGCGCCTCATGAGATCGCGAAAAGCCATCCTTTGTCTCTCTCTCGCCGTCGCCTCGGCCGGCCTGGCCGCCTGTTCCGGCAAGGAGGGCGGCGGCGCCATCACGGCCTCGGGCACGATCGAGGCCGTCGAGGTCAACGTCGCCGCCAAGGTCGGCGGCCAGGTCGAGGCGCGTCCCGTCGACGAGGGCTCCCGGGTCAAGCCGGGCGAAACGCTGGCCGTCATCGACCACGCGACGCTCGACATCCAGCTGCGGCAGGCCGAGGCCGGCGTGGACCTGGCCAAGGCCCAGCTCGTCCTCCTCAGGAACGGCGCGCGGCAGGAGGATATTCGGCAGGCCGAGGCCGCGCTGACGCAGGCCGAGGCCAACCTCCGCGTCGCCGCCGACGACGCCCGCCGCATGCGGGCGCTCGCCGCGACGGGCAGCGTCACGCCGAAGCAGAAGGACGATGCCGAGTCCAGGCTGACGGTGGCGGAGGCCCAGCGCAACGCCGCCGACGAGGCCCTGGCCAAGATGCGCCGGCTGGCCCGGCCCGAGGAGATCCAGGCGGCCGAGGCCCGCCTGGCCCAGGCCGCCGCGGCCGCGGACCTCCTCCGCAAGACGATCGCCGACTGCACCATCACCGCTCCGGCCGGCGGGGTCGTGACCCGCAAGGCCGTCGAGCCTGGCGAGATCGTGTCCCCGGGCTCGACCGTGGTCACCCTCTCCGAGCTCGACAACGTCTATGTCATGATCTACGTCACCGAAAAGGAGCTGGGGCGCGTCCGGCTGGGCGACGCCGCCGATGTCTCGATCGACGCCTTCCCCGGGCGGGCCTTCCCGGGCAGGGTCACCTACATCTCCCCCGAAGCCGAGTTCACGCCGAAGAACATCCAGACCAAGGAAGACCGGGTCAAGCTCGTCTTCGGGGTCAAGGTCGAGATCGAGAACAGGGAGGGCCTGCTCAAGCCGGGCCTGCCCGCCGACGCCGCGATCCGCGTCGGAAAATAGAGGAAAGGACCGGACCGTGGCGGATCTGGCCGTCGAAACCCGGGGCCTCGGCCGGACGTTCGAGGCCGTCGAGGCCGTCCGCGCCCTCGACCTCGAGGTCAGGGAGGGCGAGATGTTCGGGCTCGTCGGGCCCGACGGCGCGGGCAAGACGACGACCATCCGCATGCTCTGCGGGCTTCTCACGCCGACCTCCGGCCGGGCTTCCGTCCTCGGCTGCGACGTCGTCCGGGAGGCCGGCCAGCTCAAAAGCCGCGTCGGCTACTTCTCGCAGAAGTTCAGCCTCTATGGCGACCTGACCGTGGACGAGAACATCGAGTTCTTCGCCGAGATCCACCTCGTCCGAGATTTCCGGGCCCGCCGCGAGGAGCTCCTCGAGTTCACCCGGCTCGCGCCATTCCGCGGACGGCTGGCCGACCGGCTCTCGGGGGGCATGCGGCAGAAGCTGGCCCTCGCCTGCGCCCTCATCCACACGCCGCGCATCATCTTCCTCGACGAGCCGACGACGGGGGTCGATGTGCTCTCCCGGCGCGACTTCTGGAAGATCCTGTCGAGCCTCCTCCGCTCGGGGATCACGGTCGTCATGACCACGCCGTACATGGACGAGGCCGAGCGCTGCTCGCGGGTCGCGCTGCTCGCGGAGGGGAGGCTTGTCGCCGCGGACACGCCGGGGGGGCTCAAGCGGCTGATGCGGGGCACGGTCGTCGAGGTCGTCTGCCCGGACATCCGGCGGGGCTTCGCCGTGATGAAGGGGATCGCCGGCGTCTCGGAAGTCCAGCTCTTCGGCGATCGCCTGAACGCCGTGGTCGCCGACCCGGACCGGGGGGTCACGGCGATCGAGCAGGCTCTGGCCGCGGCGGGCCTGCCCGCCCTCCAGGTCCGCGCCTTGGCCCCGTCGCTCGAGAACGTCTTCATTTCTCTCACCCGATCCGCATCTTCGGAGGCCGGCCATGCGTAAACGCGCCACCGTCTGTCTCATTCTCCTCATCCTCCCGCTCGCCGCCCTGGCCCAGAAGCGGCCCCTGTCGCTCGACGAGGCCATCGCCGCCGGGCTCGACGCGAGCCCGTGGCTCCACGCTTCGCGGATGAAGGCCGCCGCCTCGGCGGCGAAGACCCGCGAGGCGGCGGCGGGCCGGCTGCCGACGCTTCGCCTCGGCGGCGGCTACACGCGCCTGAGCCAGGTCCCGCCCTTCGAGGTCTCGCTCCCGATCTTTCCGCAGCCGGTCGTCGTCTCGCGGAATTACTTCAATAACTGGAACCTCCGGCTCTCCCTCCAACAACCGGTCTTCACCGGCTTCAGGCTGGAGGCGGCCTCGGCCTCGGCCCGCGAGCTCGAGCGCGCGTCGTCCCTGGACCTCGAGAAGGACCGCTCGGAGTTCATCTTCGCCGTCAAGGGCGCCTATTGGGGGCTGGCCCGTGCCCGCGATGCCGCGGCCGTCATCGAGGAGAACATCCGCCAGGTCGGGGAACACCTGAAGGACGTCCGGGCCTTTTTCGAGCAGGGGCTGCTCACGAAGAACGAGGTCCTGCGGGCCGAGCTCCAGCTATCGAACACGGAACTCATGGCCATTGACGCCCGCAACGCCGTCGAGGTCGCCCGGACCTCGCTCAATTCCCTCATCGGCCTTCCCGTCGCGACCGAGCTCGAGCTGACGACCTCCGCCGAGAGCCTGGCCTCCAGCCTCCCCGAAGCCGGGGTCGCGGTCCCGGACGCGGCCGCCGCCCAGTCGCTCATCGACGCCGCGCTGGCCAATCGCCCGGAGATCCGCGCGGCCGGGTTCCGCATCAAGGCCTCCGAGGCCGGGGTCAAGGCGGCCCGGGCTGGCTGGTACCCGCAGGTCGCCCTGGCCGCGAACTACTATTACCTGCGGCCGAATTCCCGGCTCATGCCGGCGCAGGACAGGTTTTACGGGACGTGGGACGTCGGCGTCGCTGTCTCCCTCGACCTCTGGAACTGGGGCCTGACGAAGAGCCAGACCGAGCAGGCCAGGTCCCAGCTGGCCCAGGCCCGGGACGGCCGCAAGCTGCTCGAGGACCAGGCGGTCCTCGAGGTGACCCAGAGCCGGCTGGCCCTGGCCCAGGCCCGAGACAAGCTGAAGGTCTCCGGACAGGCCGTCGCCCAGGCCGACGAGAACCTCAGGCTCGTCCGGGACAGGTTTCGCCAGGGCGTCGCCCTCAACGCCGACGTCCTCGACGCGGGGGTCTTCCTCCTCCAGGCGCGGCTGGCCCGGACCCAGGCCGCGACCGACCTCGTTCTGGCCCAGGCCCGGCTCGAGAAGGCGCTCGGGCAGTGAGCCGGAAGGGCGGGAGATAGCGACGTGCCCGAATACGCCATCGAGGTGAAGGACCTGACCAAGAGGTTCGGGGACTTCACCGCCGTCGACGCGGTCTCGTTTGAGGTCGAGCGCGGCCGGATCTTCGGCTTCCTCGGCGCCAACGGCGCCGGCAAGTCGACGACCATCCGCATGCTCTGCGGCCTGCTCGACCCGACCTCGGGCATGGCCTCCGTCGGCGGCTTCGACATTCGGCGGCAGCCGGAGAAGGTCAAGCGCGCCATCGGCTACATGTCGCAGCGCTTCTCGCTCTACGAGGACCTGACCGTGGCCGAGAATATCCGCTTTTTCGGCGGCGCCTACGGTCTCACCGGCAAGGCCCTCGACGCGCGGCTGCCCTGGGTCCTGCGGATGGCCGGCCTCGCCGGGCGCGAGCGGAGCCTGACCCGGACGCTCTCGGCCGGCTGGAAGCAGCGCCTGGCCCTCGGGTGCGCCGTGCTCCACGAGCCGAAGATCGTCTTTCTCGACGAGCCGACGGGAGGGGTCGACCCGGCCTCGCGGCGCCGCTTCTGGGAGCTCATCAACGGACTCTCCGAGGGCGGCGTCACGGTCTTCGTCACGACCCACTACATGGACGAGGCGGAGTACTGCAACGATATCCGGCTCATCCACGCCGGCCGCATCGTCGCCGGGGGAAGCCCGCAGGAGCTCAAGACGGCGGTCATCCGCAACCCGATCCTCGAGGTCTCGAGCGACCGCGTCGTCGACGCCATGGAGGTCCTCCAGAAGGAGCCGTGGGTCCTCGAAACCTCCATCTTCGGCACATCCCTCCATGTCAGTGTGGCCGACGAGTCCGAGGGGCGCCGGCTCATCCGCGAGCGCCTCGCGCGGGCCGGGATCGCCGTCCTCCGGCTCGACCGGATCAGGCCCTCGCTCGAGGACGTCTTCATCCACAAGATCGAGGAGCAGGACGGCGCCGCCGGCGCGGGGGAGGGGCGGCCGTGAGCGTCCTTTCCCTGTGCTGCCTGCGGCCCGTGATCAGGAAGGAGTTCCGGCAGATCCGGCGGGACGCCCGCTCGCTCATGTTCATGACCTTCCTCCCGGCCTTCATGCTCCTCTTGTTCGGCTACGCCCTCAACTTCGACGTCAAGCACATCCCGCTCGCCGTCGTCGACCAGGACGGCAGCCGGGCGAGCCGCGACCTCGTCGACAGGTTCCGGACCACGGAGTATTTCGACCTCAAGGCCGTCCTGCCGAGGACGGCCGCGATCGACCCGGTCATGGCCCGCGAGGACATCCGCGCCGCCCTGGTCATCCCGCCGACCTTCTCGGACGACCTCCTGGCCGGGCGGGGCCCCGCCGTCCAGGTCATCGTCGACGGCTCGAACGCCATGAGCGGGACGACGGCGGCGGGCTATGCCGGGGCCATCCTCCAGAGCTACTCCGGGCGGGTCACCCTCGACGCCCTCGGCCGCAGGGGCCTGACCGGTCTCGTCGTCCCCCTCGACACGGACGTCCGCGTCTGGTACAACCCCGAGCTCCGCAGCGCCCGGTTCCTCATCCCCGGGCTGATGGCCTTCATCCTCATGGTCATCGTCACGGTCTCTACGGCCTTCTCGGTCGTCCGGGAGAAGGAGCGGGGGACCATGGACCAGATCCGGCTCTCCTCCATCCGGCCGCTCGAGCTCATCCTGGGCAAGGTCGTGCCCTATGCCGCGATCTCGCTCGGCTCGGCCCACCTCGTCCTCCTCCTCGGCCAGGTCCTCTTCGGCGTCGGGATCCGCGGCAGCTACCCGCTTCTCCTCGCGGCCATCGTCCTGTTCCTGACGGGCGCGCTCGGGCAGGGCATCCTCATCTCGGCCGTCACGCGAACCCAGCAGGTGGCCTTCCTCATCGCCATCCTGACGACGATGCTGCCGACTTTCATCCTGTCGGGCTTCGTCTTTCCCATCCGGAACATGCCGGCCGTCATCCAGGCCGTGACCTACCTCGTCCCAGCCCGCTATTTCCTGGCCGCGCTCCGCGCCATCATCCTCAAGGGCGTGGGTCTCTGGGCCGTCTGGCCGCAGTTCCTCTTCCTGGCCGGATTCGCGGCGCTGTCGGTCGGCGCGGCGGCAGTTCTCCTGCGCCGGAGCGAGACGGAACGGCCCCGGCGGCGAAGGGGACGCCGATGAAGGCCATCCTGTCCATCGTCCGCAAAGAGTTCCTCCAGCTGCGCCGCGACCCCCGGCTCTTCCCGGTCCTCTTCATCTCGCCCATCATCCAGCTCCTCCTCCTCGGATACGCCGCGAACCTGGACGTCCGGGACATCCCCGCCGTCGTCTGCGACTTGGACCGCTCGGCGGCCAGCCGGGACTTCCTCGACGGTTTCGTCAACTCCGGCTATTTCACTGTCCGGGCGCGGGTGGGCCGGATGGCGGACATCGACCGTTTCCTCGACAACGGGCAGGCGGCCATGGCCCTCGTCGTGCCGCGCGGCTTCGGCGACCAGCTGGCCGCCGGGAGACCGGCCTCGGCCATGGTCGTCGCCGATGGCTCCGAGAGCCAATCGGCGACGATCGGCGTCAACTACGCGACGATGATTGCGGGGCGCTACGCCCAGCGGGTCATGCTGGAGAAGCTCGCCCGGGTCGCCGGGGCGGGGGCGAAACCGGTCCAGGTCGGCGCGGAGGTCCGGGTCTGGTATAACCCCGAGCTGCGCAGCCGGAATTTCATGATCCCGGGCGTCCTCGGGCTCATTCTGATGATCATGACCATGTCGGTCGCCTCGATGGGCATCGTCCGCGAGAAGGAGGCGGGGACGATGGAACAGCTCATCGTGACGCCCGTCCGCCCCTATGAGCTCATCATCGGCAAGCTCCTGCCGTTCGTGCTCATCGGCCTCTTCGAGGCGGCGTTCGTCCTCGCCGTGGCGAAATACTGGTTCGTCGTCCCGGTCCGAGGGAGCCTACTGCTCCTCTTCGGCATGTGCCTGGCCTTCATGCTCAACACCCTCGGCTTCGGCCTTTTCATCTCGACCATCTCGCGGACCCAGCAGCAGGCCATGTTCACAACCGTCTTCTTCATCATGCCGATGATGCTCCTCGGCGGGTTCGTCTTCCCCATCGAGAACATGCCGCCCTTCTTCCAGGCCGTCTCGCACGTCGTCCCGACGCGCTACTTCTTCATCGCCATCCGCGGCATCATGCTCCGGGGCGCGGGCTGGCCCGAGCTCTGGGACCAGGCGGCGTCGCTCCTGCTTCTGGGGGCCGTCGTCTTCGCCCTGAGCATCCTCCGCTTCCGGAAGAAGCTCGACTGACCGCCGGGCGGGGCGCCTCCGACGGCCGGGCGGCGTGTTGACAGTCCCCGCGGCGCCGGTCTATGATTCGTCCCTCCGTCGGGAGAGAGAAGGCATGCGTGCAACCGCCGAGCGGCTTCGGATCCTCGTCGCGGCCGATTGGGCGCCCATTCGCGCCCTGGAGCCCGTCGTCTCGCGGCGGCCGGAGTCGGCCTACGGGGACATGCTCCCGGTCCTCCGTTCGGCGGACCTGCGCATCGTCAACTGCGAATCCGCCCTGACCGCGGCCCGCAGGCCGGTCTGCAAAAGCGGCGCGGTCTTCAAGGGGCTCCCGGCGCACGTCGCCGGGCTGACCGCCGTCCCGTTCGAGGTCGCCTGCCTCGCCAACAACCATGTCTTTGACTATGGCCTGGCCGGCTTCCGGGAGACGCTCGGCATCCTCCGCCGCAACGGCGTGCGGACCGTCGGGGCCGGAATGACGCTCGAGGAGGCGACGGCGCCGTCCGCGCTGGCCGTCGAGGGGACCCGGGTCACGGTCGTCAACTTCAGCGAGGGCGAGGACCTCACCGCCTCGACCGGCGGGCCCGGCGTCTGCGGCTGGGAGGTCGAACGTCTGGCCGCGACGATCCGCAAGGCCAAGAAGCGCGGCGACTTCGTCATCGCCGTCGGTCATGCCGGCCTCGAATACATCCCCTTCCCGCCCCCCTACGTCGTCCAGGCCTTCCGGGCCCTGTCCGACGCGGGCGCCGACTGCGTCGTCGGCCATCATCCCCACGTTCCCCAAGGCATTGAAGTCCGCCGCGGCCGGCTGATCGCCTACAGCCTGGGGAATTTCGTCTTTTACCAGCCGTCCGAGCTCCATTACCGCCGGACCGGGTTCTGCCTTTCGCTCGAGGTTCGCGCGGGCCGTCTGGCCTCCCACGGCATCCATCCATATAGGATCACCGTCGAGGGCCTGCGCCGGCTCGGCGGGGGAGAGGAGGGCCGGTTCCGCGACGCGCTCCGCCGGGTCTCCCGACCGCTCCGGTCGGCGCGCGGAGTCGCCGAGGCCTGGCAGGCGTATCTCGCTTATTATGGGTTGGCCGGTTTCAGAAAAGAGGTCCTCGGCATCCTCGAAGCGATGGAGTCCGAGCCCCGCAAGGGCGCGGCCATGTTCCGCAACCGCATGACCACGCTCCAGCACTCGGAGCTCTGGCGGGACGCCCTGACCCGGTTCACGTCCGAGAAGCCCGCCCCGGCGCGGCCGGCCTGGACTCGTCTCGTCGACGAGTGGCTGACAAAACCTCTCGGGCCGGTCACGGGTTGACGGCTCAAACGAGATCGTACCGCTTCCCGGCCGCCTCGACGATGGCCCCGATGAGGCGCCGGTAATCCTCATCCTCTCCCTGCGGCGAGCCGTGATAGAGGGTGTAGATCTGCGGCGCCCAGCTCTTGTGCGGCTTGAGCCCGGGGATGCCGTTGACCTCGATGATGCGGAGCTGGCCGGCCCTGTCGACGCGCATGTCGATGCGGACGTGGTCGAGGCAGCCCATGGCCTCGGCCGCCGCGTCGCCGAGGGCGCGGGCCTCCTCCGTCCTCGGCCCGGCCAGGCCGACCCGGGTCAGGCCGACGCCCCGGAGGTCGCTGCGCAGGATGCGGTACCTGTGGAAATGGGTTTCTTCGACCGTGACCAGCCCGGGCAGGCATTCGCGCGTCCGGCCGTTCCCGAGGACGAGGGCCGTGTACTCGTCGCCCGGCAGGAACTCCTCGACCAGGGCCGGCTCGTCGAACTCCTTCTCGATGTAGGCGACGCGCCGCCCGAGCCCGGCCGCGTCGTGGACGACGCTCTCGTCGGAGATGCCGACCGACCGCGACTCGCACATGGGCTTGACGAACGCGGGAAATGTGACGGCCGAGATGTCGTCGCCGGGACGGAGGAGGACGTGGGCGGGCACGGCGACGCCCGCCGCCGCGAGGATCTCGTGAGTTTCGAACTTGTCGATCATGGCCCTCATCGTCCGGCTGTCCGAGCCGATGTAGGGGACGCGGCGCTCGTCCATGACGTCGGCGACCCAGGTCCCGGCCGCATTGCGGCCGATGAAGGCCTCGTTCGTTGTGATGTGGTAAAGAGCGCTCCAGACGATGTCGAAGTCGGGCCGGTCGAGGAGCCGGAAGAACCCCGCCTCGTCGGCGACGTTGGCGATCCGCGTCGGGTGGCCGAGGGACTCGAGGGCGCCGCGGATGGATTCCGTGACCTTCATGTCGCCCCATCCCTGGGCATCGCCGCCGGGGCCGGTCAGAAGGACGATCCTCATGGTGTCACTCCCTCAAAAGAGCTCGGGCAAACGCCGGTATTCGACCAGGGCCCGGGCCGTCGCGGGCGACACGGGATCGAGCCGCCGTGCCACGGCCCGCCGCTGGGGGTCGGGCAGCTCGACCTTGGAGACGACCTCGACCGCGACCTCCCTCTCTCCGGTCTCCGGATGCCGGACGGCGAGGCCGCGCGCGAGGACGTCGACGAGCCGGCCGCCCGGGTCGAGGACCTCGACCTTCGCTCCGGTCGCCCGGGCGAGCGAGGCCCGGAACGCCTCGGCGGCGTAGGCGTAATGCGTGCAGGCGAGCCCCGCATAGACGGGCGCACCGGCGGGAAGCCTCGGCGCGGCCCGGAGGACGCATTCCTCGACGAAAGCGGCGACGGCCGGCGCATCGGGGTCCTTGTCGATGGCCGCGGCCAGGCCGTGGCAGGCCTCGGCGACGACGCGCCGCGGCCCGACGCCGCGCCCGGCCATGCGCCGGAGGTGCTCTCCCGAGCCAATCGTCGTCCGCGTCCCGAACAGGGCCAGGACGCCCGCCGGGTCGCGCGTGAGGGCCTCGGCGAAGAGCGCGGCCCCCTCGTCGAGGATGCCCGCGACCGGGACCGCGGGCGCCCGGCGGAAGGCCGTCGCCTCGTAGACGACCGAGAGCATGTTGCAGGCGATGAGAATGAGGCCCGGCCGGAGGGCCGTCATGGCGGCCAAGGCCCGGTCGAAGAACGCGGCCCGGGCGGTCATGTCGGGGAGGTCGTTGTAACCGAAGCGGGCGTCCGGCCAGGCGTTGACGTAGACGAGCCGGACCGGGCCGTCGCCGGCCGCACCGCGGAGGCGCCGCTCGAGCTCCGCGGCGATGAGGAGGCCGCCGAGCCCCGAATCCGTGATGGCCACCGCCAGCCCGTCGGGGCGGCCTTCGAATGCGGCCAGGCTCTTCATGCAAGGGCCCGTTTCACGCGGCTCATTCCGGCGCCTCCCCGGCCCGGAAGTCCTCGCGGATGCGCTCGAGGAGGGCGGGGTCGGTTAGGATGCGGGCCGCGGCCGCGGCCAGGAAGTAGACACCGTCGAGGAGGGCGCGCTCGCCGCCGGCCGCCGCGGCGTCCCGGGCGAAGCCCTCGGTGTGGATGGGGAAGTCGCTGGCCTTGACCAAGGGCTCGATGGTCGGCGCGACCCAGGAGACGTTGGCCAGGTCCGTCGACCCGTAGGATTCGCGGACCTTGAACGGGTCGGGCCGGCCCCGTTCCTCGAACAGGCCTGAGAAAACCTCTTCGAGAACGGGGTTGCGGCGGAAGGTCGTGACGCCCGGCCCGGGCTCGCTGATCTTGGTCTGGCAGCCGGTCTCCGCGGCGGCCTTTTCGGCGAGAGCCTCGACGCCGCCGACGAGCCGCTCGAGTTTGGCCATCGTGTCCGCGCGCAGGGAGAAACGGCCCCGCGCGTAGTCCGGGATGATGTTCGTCGCCTCGCCTCCCGCCTCGATGATGCCGTGGAAGAGGGTCCCCGGCTCGAGCTTCGCCCGGGGCAGGGCAGCCGAATGATAGAAAAGGACGAGCGAGTCGAGGGCGTTCCGTCCCTCGAGGGGCGCGGCGGCGGCGTGGGCCTTGCGGCCGAAGAACTCGACGACGAGCGTGCGCCGGGCCAGGGCCTGGTTGACGACCGTGTCGAGGGAATGCGGATGGATCTGGAGGACGGCGTCGGAGCGGGCGAAGACGCCGTCCTGGATGAGGCGGACCTTGCCGCTGCCGCGCTCCTCGGCCGGGGTGCCGACGACCTCGACCGCTCCGGCCGGGCCGGGGCCGGAGCCGAGGACGGACTTGAGGATGACTGCGGCGTAGGTCGAGGCCGTGCCGATGATGTTGTGGCCGCAGGCGTGCCCGAGCCCGGGCAGGGCGTCCATTTCGGCGGTTAAGGTCACGCGCGGCCCGTCCGCCGTGAAGGCGTGGGCGGCGCGGAAGGACGTCGGCAGGGCCTCGCTGGCGCCGGAGACCTCGAAGCCCTCGGCCGCGAGGGCGGACTTGAGAAGGGCGGAGGTCCGGACCTCCTCGAAGGCGAGCTCGGGGTCGTCGTGGATGCGGCGGCTCAGCTTGAGGATCTCGGCGCCGCGCTCCTCGATGGCCCGGGCGATACTGGCTTCGATGTCCATGGCCGATTTCCGCCTATGATAATGGGAACGAAAATGATTGTCAAAGACGGGCTAGAGGACGAGCATGCAGTCGCCGTAGGAGAAGAAGCGGTAGCGCTCCCGGACGGCTTCCCGATAGGCCTCCACGACGAGCTCGCGCCCGGCGAAGGCGGAGACGAGCATCAGGAGCGTCGACTTCGGCAGGTGAAAATTCGTCAGCAGGCGGTTGACAACGCGGAACTCGTAGCCCGGGCGGATGAAGAGCGAGGTCGCCCGCCGGCCGGCCCGGACGCCGCCCTCCTGCCAGGCGCTCTCGAGCGTCCGGACGACGGTCGTCCCGACCGCCGCGACCGGCCGTCCCGCGCCCTTCGCGGCGTTGACGGCGTGGGCGGCGGCGGGGGGGACGGCGTACCATTCTTCGAGCATCCTGTGTTCGTCGACGAGGTCCACGCGCACCGGCTGGAAGGTGGCCAGGCCGATGTCGAGCGTGACGCGCCGGATCTCGACGCCCTTGGCCTTGAGCCCGGCCAGCGCCTCTTTCGTGAAGTGGAGCCCGGCCGTGGGCGCGGCCACGGCGCCTTCCCTCCTGGCGAAGACCGTCTGATATCTCTCGAGGTCCTCGGCGCGCCGGCCGAGGTCCTCCCGCCTCCGCTTGATGTAGGGCGGCAGGGGGGCGAAGCCGATGCGGCCGAGCTCGGCCCGGACGTCGGGCCGGTCGAACCGCAGCACCCGCTTCCCTTCCTCCCCGGCCGACTCGACGAAGGCTTCAAAGGCCGGGGCGAAGCGGACGCGGTCGCCGGGCGCGAGCTTGCGGGCCGGCCGGCAGAGCGTCTCCCAGAGCCCGTGGCCGAGCTCCCTCACGAACAGGAACTCGACCTTCGCCCCCGATTTTTCACCCCAGGCCCGGGCAGGGACGACCCTGGTGTCGTTGAGGACGAGGAGGTCGCCGGCGGCGAAGAAGTCCGGAAAGTCATGAAATGCGCGATGGCTGATGCGGCCCGCGCCTCGCTCGACGACCATCATCCGCGAGTCGCCGCGGCGGGAAAGGGGATGCTGGGCGATGAGCTCCGGAGGCAGCTCGTAGTCGAAGTCCGAGAGGCGGTGGGAATGGCCGGGTGTCATGGCCGTGGCGGGGCGTCCTCAGTCCTTGAACAGCTTCTTCTGCCCGGATGGCGGTTTCCGGGCGCGCCCGCCGACCGCGGCGTGGGCGCGGGACCCCTCATACTCATAGCCAAGGTGGGCATAGGCCTTGGGCGTGATGACCCGGCCGCGGATTGTCCGGTCGAGGAAGCCGATGCGCATGAGAAAGGGCTCGTAGATGCTCTCGATCGTGTCCTTCTCCTCGTCGATAGCGGCGGCGATCGTGGCGATGCCCACCGGCCCGCCGCCGAAGTTCTCGATGATCGTCGAGAGGATCTTGCGGTCGACATCGTCGAGCCCGAGGGCGTCGACCTCCATCAAGTCGAGGGCCTTGCGCGCCTCCGCGGCCGTGATGACGCCGTCGCCCTTGACGTCGACGTAGTCGCGGACCCGGCGCAGGAGGCGGTTGGCGACGCGCGGCGTGCCCCGCGACCGCAGGGCGATCTCGCCGGCGCCGTCGTCGTCGATGCGGACCTTGAGGATCTTGGCCGAGCGCCGGATGACCTGCCGGAGGTCCTCGTCCCGGTAATAGTCGAGGCGGTGGATGATGCCGAACCGCCCTCGGAGCGGGGCCGTGATCCGGCCGGCCCGCGTCGTCGCCCCGATCAGGGTGAATCTCTTGATCTTGAGCTTGTGGCTCCGCGCCCCCGGCCCCTGGCCGATGACGATGTCCAGGCTGAAGTCCTCCATGGCCGAGTAGAGGATCTCCTCGACCGAAGGCTGGAGGCGGTGGATCTCGTCGATGAAAAGCACCTCCCGCGTCTGCATGTTGGTCAGGATGGCCGAGAGGTCGCCCGTCCGCTCGATGACCGGTCCCGCGGTCGGCTTGATGGTGACGCCCATCTCCTTGGCAATGAGGTAGGCCAGGCTCGTCTTGCCGAGCCCGGGCGGGCCGTAGAGGAGGACATGGTCGAGCTGTTCGCCCCGCTTCTTGGCCGCCTCGATGAAGACCTTAAGGTTGGCCTTGACCGTCTCCTGGCCGACGAACTCGGCGAAGCTCTGCGGCCGGAGACTGTCCTCGAACAGGACGTCCTCTTTTGTCCGGATGGGGCTGAGGATCGCGGGCATCGGCTTTCTCTATGTTATTTTAGCCAACGGGGGCGGGAAAGCAACCGCAAAGATCGATAGGGACTGTCCCCGCAGGGGACTGTCCCACTTGAATTATAGTCTGGCCAACCGGCGCAGGCAGTCCCGGAGGAGCTTCTCGAAGCCCGCATCCGTCTTGAGGGCGGCGATGGACTGGTCCGCGACCCGCTCCGCCTCCTTGCGCCGGAAGCCCATATTGAGGAGGGCGGAGACGAGGTCCTCCTTTTCGGGCGAACCCTTGGCCGCGAGGAGCCTCTCCTTCGACTCGAGCTTGTCCTGCAGCTCCATGGTGATGCGCAGGGCCGTCTTCTTGCCTATGCCGGGCACGAGGGCGAGCCGGGCCAGGTCGCTCTTGCGGACGGCCTCGGCCAGGTCGGCCGGGCCGATGCCGGAGAGGATGTTCATGGCCAGCTTCGGGCCGATCCCGGAGATCCCGATGAGCTTGAGGAACATGTCCTTCTCTTCCTGGGAGTCGAAGCCAAAGAGGGTCAGGGCGTCGTCGGTGACATGGGTGTGGATGAGGAGCTCGACCGTCTCGCCGACCTCGCCGAGCTTGAAGTAGGTGCCGAGCGGCACGGCCGCGGCGTACCCCACGCCGCCGGTGTCGACGATGACGCGCCCCGGCGTCTTGTGGATGAGCGTTCCCTTGAGGTAGGCGATCATGACGGTTCCGGTCCCTCCGCCTTGAGGTGGGTCAGCCGCGCGTTGAGGTGGCAGATGGCCGCGGCCAGGGCGTCCGAGGCGTCGAGGGGGAGCCGGTCGTCATCGAGGCCGAGGAGGGCCTTGACCATGGTCTGGACCTGCTCCTTCTCCGCCTGGCCGTAGCCGGTCACGGCCTTCTTGATCTCCAGGGCCGAGTATTCATGGAAGCCGCAGTCCGTGGCGGCAATGCCGACGAGGACCGCCCCCCGGACCTGGCCGAGGAGGATGGCCGTCTTGACGTTGCGGGCGTAGAAGGGATTCTCGATGGCGGCCTCGTCCGGCCCGTAATCGCGGATGATCTTCTCGATCTCGGCGCGGATCTCGGCCAGCTTCTTGAAGAAAGGCAGTCCGGCCGTCGGCCGGATAACGCCGTAGGCGACCGGCCGGGCCCCGCCGCCGGCGTCCTCGATGATCCCGAAGCCGGTCGACTGGAGGCTGGGATCGATGCCGAGGACCCGCATGGACCTGCGGCGGCCGTCAGCCGGCCTGGGAGAAGCTGGCGATCTCCTCTTCGGAGATGTCGAAGTTGGACGAGACGTTTTGGACGTCGTCATGGTCCTCGAGCTCCTCCAGCAGCCGCAGGACCTGCTGGGCTTCCTTGCCCTCGACCTTGACATAGTTCTGGGGGAGGAAGCCGACCTCGGAGGCGGCGACCTCGATGCCGCTCTTCTTGACGGCCTCGAGGACCGCCTCGTATGTCGCGGGCGTCGTGACGATCTCGAAGTTGGAGCCGTCGTCCTTGATGTCGTCGGCGCCGGCGGCCAGGGCGACGTCCATAAGGATGTCCTCCGAGGCCTTGGCCTTCTCGACGCTGATCGAGCCCATCCGCTTGAACATCCAGGCGACGGAGTTGGACTCGCCGATGCGGCCCCCGTTCTTGGCGAAGATGTGGCGGAGCTCGGAGACGGTCCGGTTCTTGTTGTCGGTCACCGCTTGGAGGTAGATGGCGACGCCGCCCGGCCCGTAGCCCTCGTAGGCGACCTCCTCGTAGCTGGCGCCCTCGAGCTGGCCGGTCCCCTTCATGATGGCCCGCTTGATGTTGTCGGCAGGCATGTTCGCGGCCCGGGCGTCGTTGATGCACTTCCGGAGGGCCGCGTTCTTGTCGGGGTCGCCGCCGCCGGCCCGGGCGGCCATGCTGATCTCGCGGATGAGCCGGGTGAAGATCTTGCCGCGCTTGGCGTCCGTGGCTGCTTTTTTATGCTTGATCGAAGCCCATTTTGAATGTCCGGACATGGTCCTCTCCTGCGTCCTTTGAGAATCATGATAGTAGCATAAACGGCGAACGGGCGCAAACCCCCGCCGGCCGTCAGGGCGGTCCGCACGGCCGGCCGAAGGGGGCGCGGCCGGGGCCGGGAACGGAAGAGCCCGCGAAGGGCGCGCAAGAGACTCCGCTCGATCGAAGTCGATACGACAAGGACGACGCTTGTGCTATAATCACAGCGTAGGAGGGCAAGTCATATGAAGTGCAACATGAGCAGTCTTGACCGGATCCTGCGCATCATCGTCGCCGCGGCCATCGCCGTCTTCTTTTTCCTGGGCATGCTGAAGGGCCCGGCGGCCATCGTCCTCGGCGTCCTGGCCGTGATCCTCTTTCTGACAAGCGTCGTTGGGTTCTGCCCGGTCTACGCCGTTTTTTCGACGGGAACGAAAAAGGCCTGCGAGGCCGAACCCAAGGGGCCGGACAAGGCCTAGACCGGAACCTGTTTAGCGCCGCGGCCTTTCGAGTCCGCGCCAGGGGGGGGCGGAGGCGCGCCCTCCGGTTGTGAGCCGGCCCGCGCTGGAGCCGTTCTCGGGCGAGCCCGGATAAGAGCGCTTCCAGGGAGCATGCATTGCCGAAGGATCCTGTCTGCGGCATGAATGTCGGGGAAGCGAACGCCGAGCGGGCCGACCTCCCGGTGCTGGGCATGAGCTGCGCCGGCTGCGTCTCGAGGGTCGAGGGCGGCCTGCGGGAGGTTGCCGGCGTCTGGGAGGCGAACGTCAACCTGGCCACGAACCGGGCCACGGTCCTCTTCGACCCGGCCTTCACCGG
>Ga0335070_10002784_pt1 | contig 20326 bp, 22 predicted proteins | sample Lox_Sample_13_FD_206722 | JGI IMG/M metagenome (GOLD analysis project Ga0335070, IMG submission 206722) | Soil microbial communities from Loxahatchee National Wildlife Refuge, Florida, United States - Lox_Sample_1.3 | ecosystem: Environmental > Terrestrial > Soil > Wetlands | place: USA... | reverse complement strand
CGCCGGATCGCGGTGCGCGAGGGCGGCTGGAAGCTGATCGTCAACCTCCCTCCGCTGTCCGACGGCGACGTGCCCTCGGAGCTCTATCGCGTGTCCGACGATCCGCTCGAGCTGCACGATCTCTCGAGCGCCGAGCCCGCGCGCAAGGACTCCCTCTTCGCGCTCATGCGCGCGCAGCGCGAGTCGATCGACCGCAGCGGCCGGGCGCGGCTCGCCGTCGACGAGAACGCCCCCGACGCGCTGCGCGAGCGCCTGCGCGCGCTCGGCTACGTGCGCTGATCAGGCCGGCTTCCACGGCGGACGGTGGCGCAGCCCGAGGCTCAGGATTCGCTGCAGCAGCGACGGGTAGTCGACTCCGGCCGCGGCCGCCGACGCCGCGAAGTCCTCGTCGCGACGCAGGTCCGGATTCGGGTTCGCCTCGATCACGAAGGCACGGCCGTCCTCCGCGAGCCGCAGGTCGATGCGCGCGTAGCCGGTGAGGCCGAGCGCGCGGTAGGTGCGCTTCGCGAGGTGCGCGATCTTGTCGGCGAGCCCCGCCGGCAGCTCCGCCGCCGGGCCCGTCTGCACGCCGACCCGGCGCTGGTAGGCGAGGTCCCACTTCACGCGCGCGGTGGCGATCGGCTCGCTGCCCTCCGGCAGCTTCTCGAAGACCATCTCCCAGACCGGGAAGGTCTGCAGCCGCTCGTTGCCGAGGACGCCGATCGTAAGCTCTCGGCCCGGGATGTACTGCTCGGCGATGGCGTCGGTCGAGAGCCGCCGGTGCACGAAGGCCGCGCGCTCGCGCAGGTGCTCCTCGTCGTGCACGACCGAGGCCTGCGCGATTCCGAGCGAGGCCTCCTCGTCCACCGACTTCACGATGCGCGGATAGCCGAGGCGCTGCGGCACCCGGATCGGGCGGCCCACCGGGAAGACGTGGAAGGCAGGCGCCGGGATGCGGTGGTAGCGCAGGATCTTCTTGGAGAGCGCCTTGTCGCGCGCGAGCAGCAGGCCGCGCGGGTTGCAGCCGGCGTAGGGGACGCGCAGCAGCTCGAGGTAGCTGGCAACGTGCGCCTGGTAGACGGCGACGTCCTGGAACTCCATCAGCAGGTGGAAGACGACATCGGGCCGGAAGCCCTCGACGTGCTGGCGGATCGGGGTCAGATCGTGCGAGACGCCGAGGATCTGGACCTCGTGGCCGAGCTCGCGCAGCCCCGCCGCGACGTCGTACTCCTTGCGCCAGAGCTCGACCTCCTTGGCCTCGCGACCCTCGAGCGAGTCGGGTGGTACGAGCTCCTCGTGCGTGAGCACCAGCACGCGGAGCGGCTTCATCGCAGGAACTCTCCGCGGCGGCCGCGTTCGAGCAGGCGCGCCTGCCGCGCCCGCTTGCGGCGGTAGTACTCGCGCAGCGTGAAACGCAGCTCGGCGAGCGCGTCGGCGCGCTCGCGCGTGCGGACGGGGGGCCGCTGGCCCGCGATCTCCCTCATCAACGAGTCCACGTAGCGCAGCTTGCGCAGCGCCGGCCAGCCGTGGTAACGCGAGGCCCACTGCGAGCCCGGCTGCAGCCACACCGCAAACGTCTCGGCCCAGTCCTCGCCCGGATGGCTCTGCGCGTAGCCGTTCGGGAGGTTCACGGCGAAGCGCCGGCTGCGGAGCTGCGGCCGATAGGTGGCGTGATAGGCGCGGCCGAAGCGGCCGAACTGACGCCGCCAGCTCGCGCGCCGGTGCAGGCGATAGGCGTGGTCGAGCGCGTGTCCCGCCTCGTGGCGCAGGAGCCGCATGCAGGCCTCCTCGCCGTCGCCCTCGACGTCGCCCATCATGCGGCGCTCGAGCCGCGCAAGGCGTGGATGCGCGAGGAAGAAGGGAATCGCGAACCCGGTCGTGCCGTGCGGCGTGAACCAGCCGGTCGAGAGCCATGCGTAGGGACGGAAGCGCGCGAGCCCGGCGCGCGCGAGCTCGCGCTCGAGCCGCGCGACGCGCGGCTCGAGCCGGGTGCCCGCGACGCGCAGGCCGAGGTCGCAGAGCCGCACCTCGAGCAGTGCCTCGTCGTCCAAATCAAGCCATGCCAGCCGCTTGCCCACCCGCTCCTCCGCCGGGACCGCTCGGGGCGGGGCAGTCTACCGGCGGCGGGGCGGGCCCGTTAGTCTCCGCGCGGAGCAGGAGGGAGGCCCGTGAGCGATCACCCGAACGACAAGGATCCGGTGCCGAGCCAGATCACGCTGGCCGGCATCCACCCGCGGATCGGGGAGCGGCTGCTCGAGGCGCGCACGATCCTGATCCACGGCGAGATCACCTCCAAGCTCGCCCAGGAGGTCTCCGCCCAGCTCCTCGCGATGGACGGCGACGCGGGCGGCGACATCACCGTCTTCGTCCACTCCGAGGGGGGCCACGTCGAGGCGGGGGACACGATCCACGACATGGTCCGCTTCGTCCGCCCGCGCGTGCGGATGGTCGGCACGGGATGGGTCGCGAGCGCCGGCGTGCACGTCTACCTCGCCGTCCCGAAGGTCGATCGCTACGCGCTTCCCAACACCCGCTTCATGATCCACCAGCCGCTCGGGGGCGGCTTCGGGCGCGCCTCGGACATCCGCATCGAGGCCGAAGAGCTCCTGCGCACGCGCGAGCGGCTGAACCGCGTGATCGCGGAGGCGACCGGCCAGCCGATCGACAAGGTGGCGCAGGACACCGACCGCAACTTCTGGATGGGCCCCGAGGAGGCCCTCGAGTACGGCATCGTCGGCAAGATCATCCGGAGCGCCTCGGAGCTCTGAACGGCTACGCTCCGCGCGTGCACCGCAAGCCGCTGCTCGAGCTGCTCGACGGGTACGGCGCGCGCCATCCCGAGGACGCCGCAACTGTCGCGCGCGTGCGCGCGCTGGTGGAGGCCCATCCGGAGTGCTTCGAGCGCCGCTGCGCGCCGGGCCACGTCACCGGCTCGGCCTTCGTGATCTCGCCGGACGGGCGGCGCTCGCTGCTCGTCCATCACCGCAAGCTCGGCGCCTGGCTCCAGCCGGGCGGGCACGCGGACGGCGACCCCGACGTGGCCGCCGTGGCGCTGCGCGAGGCGCACGAGGAGACGGGGCTCGAGCGGCTCGCCTTCGCAGGCGCGCCGGGCGCGCGCCTGCCCCTGGACCTCGACGTGCACCGCATCCCCGCGCGCGCCGGCGAGCCGGAGCACGAGCACCACGACGTGCGCTTCCTGCTGATCGCCGATCCCGGCGAGGTGCCGCGCGCGAGCGCGGAGTCGAACGCGGTGCGCTGGTTCGACCTCGAGTCGCTGCCCGGTCTCGGGGTCGACGCGAGCGTGCTGCGCATGGCGGAGAAGGTGCGCCGGCGATGGTGACGGCGTTCGAGGCGTGGTGCCCGCGCTGCCAGGTGTCATGCCCTCCGGAGACGCGGAGCTGCCTCCACTGCGGCGGCCGCGTGGTGCCGAGCCGCGATCCGGTCGACGGGCCAGCCGAGGCCGCCGCGAGGGTCGAGTCGCCGGGGTCGCCGGCAGACGACGCGGCGCCGGTGTCGCGCCCGGGACTGCGCTCGCTCCGGATCGGGATCGCCGCGCTCTGGGTGATCGTGGCGCTGGCGGGGTCCCTGCTGCGTCACTGCGCCCAGCCGTGATCGCGCGCGACGACGCCCGGACGAGCAAAGGCGGCCGCGAGCTCGACGCGTGGCGCAAGGCCGTCTACGCCGCGGGCGACTTCACGCTCTCCAGCTCGCTGGCCTCGCTCTCGCTGCTCTACGCCACCTACTTCCTGACGCAGGTCGCCGCGTTGCGGCCGGTGCTCGCCGGCCTCGTGCCGATGATCGGGCGAGCCGTCGATGCGTTCGCCGACCCGCTCATGGGCCGGCTCTCCGACGCCACGCGCTGGCGCAGCGGGCGCCGCCGCCCCTATCTGCTGCTCGGCGCGATCCCCTACGGCGTGAGCTTCGCCGCGCTCTGGCTCGACGCGCCCTTCGAGACCGCCGGTGCGCGCTTCGCCTACTACGCCGCCGTCTACGTGGCCCATGCGCTCTCGATGACCGTGCTCACCGTCCCCTATCTCGCGCTGATCCCCGAGATGGCGACCGACTACGACGCGCGCACCTCGCTCAACACCTTCCGGACCTTCGGCGCGATGCTCGGCATCTTCGCGGCCGTCGGGGTGCGGCCGCTCGCGGAGGCGCTCGGCGGGGGCAAGCCTGGCTTCGCCGCCGCGGGCGAGCTGTTCGGGGTGCTGTTCGCGGTGCCGTGGCTGGCCGTGCATCGCACCACCTTCGAGCGTCCCGAGTTCCGGGCGCGGCGACCCGAGCTCGGCCTTCTCGACGGGCTGCGCGTCGTCGCCCGCCACCGCACCTTCACGCAGCTCACTGCGATCTACATCATGGGCCGCATCGCGATGGACCTCGCGGGTGCCCTGCTGATCCTCTACGTGACGTTCTGGATGGGGCGCTCGCGCGACTTCGAGCCGCTGATGGCGCTCTTCCTCGGCGCGGTCGTCGTCGCGCTCCCGGTGTGGCTGCGCATCGCGCGCGGGCGCGACAAGGCGCGCGTCTTCGTGATGGGCTCGCTCTGGTGGTCGGCGACCAGCCTCGGCATGGTGCTCGCCCAGCCGGACTGGCCGCGCTGGGTCTTGTTCGCCTACGTGCCGGTGATCGGGCTCGGCTATGCAGTGGTCGACCTGATGCCCTGGTCGATGCTCGGCGAGGTGATCGACGAGGACGATCTCGCGACCGGAGAGCGGCGCGAGGGCCTCTACAACGGCGTCTTCACCTTCCTGCGCAAGCTCGGCGGCGCGCTCGGCGTCTTCCTGGTGCTGGGGCTGCTCGACTGGCTCGGCTTCGAGCCCGGACGGGCGGAGCAGAGCGAGACGGCGCGACAGGCGATCCGCTGGATGACCGCGGTGGCACCCGCCTGCTTCCTCGCCGCCGGCGTCTGGATGGCGCGCGGCTACCCGCTCACCCGGGCGCGGCACGACGAGATCCTGCGCGAGCTGGCGAAGCGCGAGGCGGGCGCGGGAAGTCCCTCAGTCCTCGCCGACTCCGAGCAGCGCGCGCGCCTGCTCGAGCGCTGAATCGAAGAAGGCCTCCGCAGCGGCGGCCTGGCGGCTCTCCGAGTCGTAGATGGTGTAGGCGGAGCCGGGAAGCAGGCCGCCGAACCAGCCCTCCGTGCGCCACTCGCCGCCTCCCTCCAGCTCCCCGAGCTCCTCGAGCTCGTCCTCGTCGAGCTCGGGCGGGGGCAAGAGCGCGACGTAGAAGTACGGCTCGTCGTGCTCGTCGTCGCCCGGCCGGAAGCCGAAGTCGATCTGCTTGCCGTCGTCGAAGGGAATGCTCGCGCCGTAGTCGAGCGTCTCCGAGGAGCAGCGCACGGGAGCCGCCTCGGCGTGCTGCTCGGAGACGCAGGTCAAGAGCCGCCACGCGTTGCCGAAGTACGCGCCCAGCCGGCGCATCGACTCCTGGCTCGCCGCCGAGAACGGCGCGCCCGCCGCGACCTTGTGGTCGGGGAGATCGTACGGCGCGTCGCCGGTGATCTTCTGGCCGTCGGCGCCGAGCCCCTCGACCTCGGTGCGCAGCCAGCGGACCGCCTGGGCGAAGGTCTTGCCCTGCAGCGGAAGGCTCCGCACCACCTTCCCGGCGCGATCGGTGAGCAGCAATGCGAAGTCGCCGATCGCGAGGCCCACGCGGAAGGGACGCGTGCCGCGCACCAGGCCGGTCGCGAGCGCGCGCGCCTCGGCGACGTACTCGGTGTCGGAGCCGGCGTCGAGCTTGCGGCCGGCGTCGGCGACGAGCTGCAGCGCGTGGTGGAGCTCGGCGCGCGCATCGGCGAGCGCGGCCGCGGCGATGTCCTCTGCGCGCTGCCAGCCTCGCGAGAGTCGCAGGAGCTCGTTCGAGGCCATCCGCGGTCCACCCTCCGCCGCGGAATCTAGCCAGCAGATTCGGAGCCGGGCAAGGCGAGAGTGCGCGCGATCACGCGGCGTCGGGACGCGCGGCCCCGAGGGTCGCCGAGGCGGTCGCCCGCTGGAGCAGGAACTCCTGGGCGCGCAGGCGCGCACCGGAGGCGGAGGGGAGCTCCGACCGTCGGTGGGTGCCGTCGGAGAGCAGGACGCGAGCCTTCACGTCGTCGCGCCGGTACACGTCGAGGACCTCCTCGAGCCGCTGCGCGACCGCTTCGGAGCGGATCCGGCACATCACCTCGACGCGGCCCGACAGATTGCGCGGCATCCAGTCGGCGCTGCCGATCCAGAGCTCGGGGCGTCCGCCGTTCTCGAAGCGCACGACGCGGGTGTGCTCGAGGAAGCGGTCGACGATCGAACGCACCCGGATGCGCTCCGAGAGCCCCGGCACGCCGGGCCGCAGGCAGCAGATCCCGCGCACGATCAGGTCGATCTCGACCCCCGCGCTCGACGCCTCGTAGAGTGCGCCGATCACCTCCTCGTCCTGGATCGCGTTGAGCTTGGCGACGATCGACGCGGGGCGCCCGGCGCGCGCGTTCTCGGCCTCGCGCCCGATGCGCTCGAGCAGGCCCGCGCGCAGGGTGAAGGGCGCGACCAGGAGCTGGCTCCAGCGCTCCTTGGAGGAGAGGCTCGTCAGCAGGTTGAAGACGCTCGCCACCTCGCTGGTCAGCTCGGGGTCCGCGGTGAAGAGGCCGAAGTCGGTGTACTGCCGGGCGGTGACCGAGTTGTAGTTGCCCGTGCCGATGTGCGCGTAGCGCCGGATCCCGTCCTCCTCGCGCCGCACCACGAGCATCAGCTTGCAGTGCGTCTTGAGGCCCACCAGGCCGTAGACGATCTGGACGCCCTCCTCCTCCATGCGACGCGCCCAGCGGATGTTCTTCTCCTCGTCGAAGCGCGCCTTCAGCTCGACCAGCACGGTCACGTGCTTGCCGCGCTGCGCCGCCGCCAGGAGCGCGCGAGCGATCGGCGAGTCCTCGCTCGTGCGGTAGAGGGTCTGCTTGATCGCGAGCACGCGAGGATCCTCGGCTGCCTGCTCGATGAAGTCGACCACGCTGTCGAAGGAGTCGAAGGGATGGTGGAGCAGGATGTCGGCGGCGCGGATCGCGGGGAAGAGCTTCGCGGGCTCGCGGAGCTGCGGATGGATCGGCGCGACGAAGCGGGGCGCCTCGAGCCGGTCGTCCTTCTCGAGATCGACCAGCTCCATCAGGCGCGACATGTTGACCGGACCGTCGCACTCGTGGACGTCGCTCGGCAGCAGGTCGAGCACGCCCTGCAGCTCCTGGCGGAGCCGCTCGCCCACCGGAGCGCGCACCTCGAGCCGCACCGGATCGCCGCGGCGCCGCCGGCGCAGCTCCTGCTCGATCGCCGTGAGCAGGTTCTCGACCTCCTCCTCGTCGACGTAGAGGTTGCTGTTGCGGGTCACGCGGAACGCCGTGTGGTCGAGGATGGTGGCGCCGGCGAAGAGCTCCGGAAGCTGCCAGCGGATCACGTCGGCGAGGAACACGTAGGTGTGGATGGGCTCCTCGGAGCCGCCCACGCGCAGGATGCGCGAGAGCACGCGCGGCACCTGCACCACCGCGAGCCGCACCGGCTCCTCGGGATCTTCGGTGTCGAGCAGCGCCGCGATGTTGAGGCTGCCGCTGGCGACGAAGGGGAACGGGTGCGCGGGGTCGACCGCGATCGGCGTGAGGACCGGGAAGATCTCGCGCTGGAAGAACTCGCGCAGCCAGATCTCCTGGGCGGCGGGCAGCGCCTCCGGGATGGCGAAGACGATGCCCTCCTTCTCGAGCGCGGGCTGGAGCATGTGGTTCCAGCAGGCGTACTGGTCCGCGACCTGCTCGCGGGCGGCCGCGTCGATCGCCACGAGCTGCTCCGCCGGCGTCTTGCCGTCGGGCGAGCGGGTCGTGATGCCGGACTCCGCCTGCTGGCGCAGGCCCGCCACGCGGATCTCGAAGAACTCGGCCAGGTTCGAGTCGACGATCGACAGGAACTTCACGCGCTCGAGCAGCGGGTTGCTGGGGTCCTGCGCCTCCTCGAGCACGCGCCGGTTGAACGCGAGCCACGAGAGCTCGCGATTCACGAACCAATCGGGATGGGGATGGAGCGGGTGGTCGCCCGGCATGACGGAGAGTGTATCGGGCGGACGCGCGGGAGACCCGAGCGGGGGCGACGGCACCCCGCTCGGGGGGAGCCTCAGCCGCCGCCGAGAGCCGCCTTGATCTGGTTCAGCGTGTCGATGTTCTTCTGCAGGCCGGCCACGTGCTGCTGCATCTCCTCGATCGAGGTGCCGAGCTTCGCCGCGGTGCCGAGCGGGCCGCCGGATTCCGCGGCCTTCTTCATCAGGTCGCCCATCTGCGCGTCCGCGGTCGGATGGGCGATCGTGCCCGCCAGGTAGCCGAGCCCGAACACCGCGCACACCCCAGCGATCCGCAGCACGCGCTGCATGCCTCTCGTCCTCATCGACGGTCCTCCTGTCTCCCCGACCGGGGAGAAATGCGCGCCAATCGGATCAGCATAGCCAGCTGCGGCGGAGTGCGGGCGGCGGCGCGCCGGCATATTCTCCGCCGTCTCGAGCCGCGGGAGCGAAGCCATGCCGGACGTCGGCCTGTACGAGGCGCAGAGCACCTGTCGCGCGGTGCGCCGCCTGCGGCCCGACCCGATTCCCGACGAGGTGCTGCGGCGCGTGCTGACGGCCGCGACCTGGGCGCCGAGCGGCGGCAACACGCAGCCATGGAGGATCGTCGCGGTGCGCGACCCGTCGCGGCGCCGCGCGCTGCGCGATCTCTACGAGCCGCTCTGGCAGCGCTACGCGAAGACCTACCGCGCCGCCACGGGCGAGCTCGAGGGCGAGGCAGCCGTGCGGCGCGACCGCATGATCGCCGCCGCCGATCATCTGGCGCGGCACTTCGATCGCTCGCCGGTGGTCGCCGTCTTCTGCTTCCGGCCCGATCTGCTGGCGATCACCGACGCGAAGCTCGGCCGGCCGTCCGTCGTGGGCGGTGCCTCGATCTATCCGGCCGTCCAGAACCTCCTGCTCGCCTGTCGCGCCGAAGGGCTCGGCTGCGTCCTGACAACACTTCTGTGTCAGGCCGAGCCGGAGGTGAAGACGCTCCTCGAGATCCCCGACCCGTGGGCCACCGCCGCGCACGTCCCGATCGGCTGGCCCGAGGGGCGGGGCCACGGGCCGCTGTCGCGGCGCCCGGTCGAGCGGATGGTCTTCCTCGACCGCTTCGGCGGCGCGCTGTAGCCGGCCTCGGAGGAGCGCGGCGTGCCCGTCGTCCACTTCCACGGCCGGGCGATCGAGTGCCTGCCGGGATCGAACCTGCGCATGGTGCTGCTGCGCGCGCGGCTGCCCCTCTACAACGACGTCGCGCGAGCGCTGAACTGCCGCGGGCGCGGGGCCTGCGGCACCTGCACCGTACGCGTGAAGGGAGCGGTCTCCGAGCCCACGGCCGTCGAGCGCCTGCGGCTCTCGCTCCCTCCCCACGACCTCGACGCGGGCCTGCGGCTGGCGTGCCAGTGCACGGTGCTCGGCGACGTCGAGGTCACCAAGCTCCGCGGAACCTTCGGCACACGGGAGGGGACCCCGAGCGGATCGGGCCCCTAGAGCCCCTTCAGCACCGCCTCCGCGCTCGACACCTCGAACTTCCCGGGCGCCTCGACGTGCAGCGCCTTCACGACGCCGTCCTGCACCACCATGGCGAAGCGCTGCGCCCGGCTTCCCATGCCGAAGCGGGAGCCATCGAGCTCGAGCCCGAGCGCGCGCGTGAACTCGCCGTTGCCGTCGGCCGCCATCACCACCTTGTCGCCGACCTTCTGGTCCTTGCCCCAGGCGCCCATCACGAAGGCGTCGTTCACGGCCAGGCACACGATCGTGTCGACGCCCTTGGTTCGGATCGCGTCGGCGTTCTGCACGAAGCCGGGCAGGTGCTTGGCCGAGCAGGTCGGCGTGAATGCGCCGGGCACGGCGAAGAGGACCACCTTCTTGCCGCGGAACAGCTCGTCGGTCGTCACGTCCTTGATGCCGTCGGCCGACGGGACCTTCAGGGTCGCGCTCGGAACCTTGTCACCGACATGGATCGCCATGGGGGATCTCCTCCGGGTTGTCGGAATCCGGCCAGCGTAGAGCACGCGGTCGGCTGCGGCGACGGGCTCGGCGCGCGGACCCGGCCGACGCGGCCCCGCTCAGCCGAGCGCCTTCTCGACCGCGGCGACCAGCTCGGGCGCCGTGGGCTCGGTGCGCGGATCGAAGCGCGCGAGCACGCGACCGTCGCGACCGATCAGGAACTTGGTGAAGTTCCACTTGATGTCGCCGGAGCCCTCGGGCGCGGTCGGCTCCGCCGCGAGCCACGCGTAGAGCGGATGGCGGGCGGCGCCGTTGACCTCGATCTTCGAGAACATCGGGAAGGTCACGCCGTAGCGGAGCGAGCAGAACTCCTTCACCTCGGCCTCGCTGCCCGGCTCCTGGCTGCCGAACTGGTTGCACGGGAACCCGAGCACCTCCAGGCCGCGGGCGCTCTGCGCCTCGTAGAGCTTCTGCAGCCCGGCGTAGTGGGGGGTGAGCCCGCACTTCGAGGCGACGTTGACGACGAGGGCCACCTTGCCGTCGAAGTCGGCGAGCGATCGCTCCTGGCCGTCGATGGTGCGCGCTCGGAAATCCTGCAGGCGGGGCATGGGCTTCCTCCTCCGCGGCTCCCCCGGTCCGCCTCCCGATCGTATCCCCCGCCCGGGTTCTCGGGAACGGTGCTACCGGCCTATTTTGAAAAAGAAATTGACATTCAATTTCACTCTTGCAACGATGCAGCCCCTCTTTCAGCAGGAGCGGGAGATGCAGGGCTGGGCTCGGGCGATCTCGACTCGGTTGGTTCTTGGGCTTTCTGGGCTCTCCCTGGTGGGGGCAATCGGACTCGGGAGCACGGCGGGCGCTGACGACACCGACCCGCCGGAGGTCGCGATCGGAGAGCGTCTCTTCATCGAGACCCGCTTCGCCCAGTTCTTCGCGAGCCACTCCACCGGGATCAATGCCCCGCTCGGCGCGGGTGATCCCGTAGTCGACTTCACGCAGACCACCGGCGCTCCGCTCCCCGGCCCCTTCGCGGGCCAGTCGATCAACTGCCGCTCCTGCCACCTGGTCGACGAGCAGCTCGGCGTCCCGGGCGGCGGCATGCGCACCTACGACGACTTCGCGCGGCGCAGCCCGATCCCGGCGCGCGAGGACGGCCGCACTGCAGCGCCGCGCAACTCGCCGCCGCTGGTGAACGCCTCGCTGCCGCGGCCGGGCGGACTGCTCCTCCACTTCGATGGCGAGTTCCCGAGCCTGAAGGCGCTCGTGGAGGGGACGCTCACCGGCCGCAACTACGGCTGGCTCCCGGGCGAGGCCCCGCTGGCGATCGCGCAGGTCGCGCGCGTGATCCGCGAGGACGACGGCTCGGGTGCGCTGGCGCAGCAGTACGGCGGCTCGTACGCGAGCGTGCTCGGCGGCACCGACCCCTCCGTGCCCGAGGAATTCCGCGTGCCGCCCGCCTACCGGATCGACGTGGCGAACGCCTCCGACACGGAGATCCTGCACGGTGTCGCCAAGCTGATCGCCGCCTACGTGCGCCAGCTCGTGTTCGAGCAGGACGACAAGGGCAACTTCATCGGGTCGCCCTACGACCACTTCCTGGAGCTGAACGGGCTCCCCCGCCAGCCCGCCAGGGGCGAGTCGCTCGACGCCTACAACGAGCGCCTGCAGCGCAGCGTGGCGCGCCTCTCGAGCCCCCAGTTCGTCGACGACGGCCCCTTCGAGTTCCACGATCAGGAGCGCATCTTCGGCGCGACCGAGCTGGCCGGCCTGCGCGTCTTCCTCGCCCGGGCCCCGGATCGCGGCCTCGGCGCGAAGGACCTCCAGCGCGGCGGCATCGGCAACTGCACCGCCTGCCACCCCGCGCCGAACTTCACCGACTTCGGCTTCCACAACACCGGCGTGAGCCAGGCGGAGTACGACGGCGTCCACGGCGACGGGCGCTTCGCGCGGATCGCCATCCCGAGCCTCGCGCAGCGCCAGCGGAACCCGAATGCCTATCTCCCCGCCACGGCGGCCCACCCGCACGCCAGCGAGATCTTCCGTGCGGCGGCGTCGGCCGAGCGCGTGGGCGCCACCGATCTCGGCGCCTGGAACACCTTCGCGAACCCCGACTTCCCCGCGCCGCAGGCCAAGCTCTGGCGGGCGCTCTGCACCTCCGAGCTCGCGAACTCCCCCAACCCCGCTCCCGCCCGACACCTTCCGCCCCTGTTCGGCCTGCTGCTCGGCCTGCAGCGCTGCCAGACGCCGCGGCTGCTCGACCACGCCGTGGCGGTCTTCAAGGCGCCGGGCCTGCGCGACCTCGAGCACTCTTCGCCGTATCTGCACAACGGGAGCGCGGACCAGATCGAGGACGTGCTGGCCCTCTACCGCAAGAGCTCGGCCCTCGAGCGCAGCGGCCGCCTCCGCAACGGCAGCGCGCCGCTCGCGGGGATCGCCCTGGTCGACGGCGACGTGGCGCCGCTCGCCGCCTTCCTGCGTTCGCTCGACGAGGACTACCACTAGGGCGCGCCGTCACGCGCGCCGGTAGGCTCCGCGCGTGGCCGCCTCGCTCCCCGCCCGTCCGGCGCGCGCGCCGATGCCGCCGGCCGGCGGCATCTGGACGCTCGCCTGGCCCGCGATCACCGCGAACCTGCTGAACTCGACGGTCGGGCTCGTCGACATCAAGATCGTGGGCTCGCTCGGCGCACCTGCCGTCGCCGCGGTCACCACCGGCAACCGCATCTTCTTCATCCTGCAGGCGCTGCTGATGGCCGTGACGGCCGGTACCACCGCCCTGGTCGCGCGCGCGTGGGGGGCGCTCGACCGCGGCGAGGCGGAGCGCGTGACGCGCGCCTCGCTCTGGATGTGCATCGGGGTGGCGAGCGCCATGACGCTGCCCGGGCTCGTGTTCCCGCACCAGCTCGCGGGCGTGTTCCGGCTGGACGACCGCACCATCGAGCTGGCGGCCACCTTCATCCGCTGGCTCGCGCCCTTCCAGCTCGCGTTCGCGGTGCACTTCGCCCTCGGCGCCGCGCTCCGCGCCGCCGGCGACACGCGCACCCCGCTCTGGATCGGCGCCACGACCAACGTCATCAACATCGCGCTGGTGTACTCGCTCGTGTACGGGAAGTTCGGCATGCCGACGCTCGGCGTGGCGGGCGCCGCGATCGCGAGCGGGACGGCGTTCACCGTCGGCGCACTCATCTTCCTCGCGCTCTGGGTGCGCGGAAAGCTCCTGCTCCGCCTCGGCCCGCACGGATCGTGGGAGCGGCGGCGCGTGCGGCGCATCGTCGACATCGGCTATCCGGCGGGGCTCGAGCAGGTGGTGTGGCAGGGCGGCTTCATCGCCTTCCTCTGGCTGGTTTCGCTGTACGGGACCGCGCCCTACGCCGCCTACGGCATCGGGGTGAACCTGCTGTCCTTCTCGTTCGTGGTGGGGTTCGGCTTCTCGGTGGCTTCGTCGACGCTGGTCGGCCAGCACCTCGGCGCGGGCGATCCGGAGGGCGCGCGCCACAGCGGCTGGCGTGCGATGCGGCTGTGCATCGCGGCGATGTCGGTGTTCGGCCTCACGATCATCGCCGCCGCCCGGCCGCTGGCGCGCTTCATGATCGACGACCCGGAGGTCGTACGACTCACCGTGGTGTTCATCTACATCCTCGGCTCGGTGCAGCCGCTGATGGCGATCGAGTCGGCCCTCGGCGGCGCGCTGCGCGGCGCAGGGGATACGCGCTTCCCGCTGCTCGCCGTGTTCTCGGGGCTGATCGGCGCGCGCGTCACCCTCGCCGCGCTCTTCGCCGCGCGCCACATGCGGGTCGAGTGGATCTTCGCGGCCCTGATCGCCGACTACGTGGTGAAGGCGACGATGCTCACGCTGCGCTTCCGCTCGGGCCGCTGGCGCCACGCGGTGCGCTCCACGCATGCCCACGCCGTCGAGCCCGAGCCCTCGTGATCCGTCCCCTCCGAGGCAAGTCGACCGCCTGGAGTATCGGCCAGCGCCTGCGAAGCAGGCACGCGCAGCGAGCGAAGCGAGCGAAGTCAACAGCTAGGGCGGGGCCCACTTCTCGTCGAGCGACCCGCGCGGTCCCGGGTGGAAGCAGCACGCCGCCCACGACCACCCGATCGCCTCGGTGATCACGTCCTTGGCGCCGGAGCTGATCCGCCACCAGCCGGCGGGATCGTACTCGGGTGGGGCGGCGCGGATGCCGACGGGCAGGTCGTCGCCGAACGCCTTGCCGTAGAGCCGCCAGGTACGGCGCGCGTGGGCGCCTTCGGAGAGGACGTCGATCGCGTCCACCGCGAGGCCGCTCCGCTCGAGCCACTCGCGCACCATGACGGCCGAGAGATAGGTGCGGTCGCGCGCCGATTCGGGCGTCGAGACCACCGCGATCGCCTCGGCGGGCACGCCGCGCACCTCCAGCGCACGCGCGGCGTACTCGGCGTAGGTCTTGACCGACTCGGGACATGCGCCGCGCTCGATGCGCGCGCCCGTGGTCACGATCTTCGCGTAGTCACCCTCGCGCCAGGTGCGCAGCGCCTCGTCGAAGGCCGTCTCGCTGATCCAGCCCTCGACCACCAGGACGCCGTGTCCCTCGAGCCGATCGGGAGCGAGGAATCCGTAGAGCCACGGCAGACCGAGGCGCGCACCCCCGAGCAACAGCACCGCGAGCAGGGCCCAGCCGGTGGCCGTCGGAACCCAGATCTCGCGGCGGCGGAGCAGGCGGACGCGCACGCTCACCACTGCAGGACGGGCGGCAGGAACTCCGCGACCAGCTCCTCGTACCACGGGCGCAGCGCGCCCCAGTCGGGCGGCCGATCCGACTTCGAGTAGAGGTCGTAGGCGTTGAAGCGCCGCACCCACTCGAAGAGCACGCGGTCGCGCTCGGAGAGCAGGAAGTCGTAGGCGCGCTCGCGATGGCCCGCATAGAACGAGTGCCAGCGAACGATCGCCAGCGCCGGCTCGGGAAGATGCGGCCGCAGCACGTGGTACAGGTACTCGTCGTGCCCCCAGGAGAGCTCGACGGTGTCGAGCCCGCATCCTTCGGTGTAGATGCCGAGCCGCGTCGAGTACACCGGATGCCGCCGGTCGGGATTCGCCTCGAAGAGCTCGTGGAGCACGATGCGATCCGAGAACGCACAGCCCACCGGGAAGGTGTCGCCGACCACGGCCCACTGCGGCTCGCCGAACAGACACAGCACCTTGCCGAGGTCGTGAACGAATCCGGCGAGCACCAGCCAACGCGGCGCGCCGTCGGCGCGCAGCGCCTCGGCCGTCTGCAGCGCGTGATCGAGCTGCGGAAGCGCGAGGTCGGGGTCGCTGTCGTCGACCAGCGAGCCGAGATACCCGATCGCGTCCCACACGCCCATCCGGCGCCGGCGCAGCGGCAGGTACTCCGCCCGCTTCGACCGAACGAGCTCGACCGTCTGGCGCGCGTGGTTCTCGGCGTACAGCGCGCGCACCGACGGGCGCGCCCCGGCCTCGAAGTCGCGGAAGCTCATCGGCACGCGGTCGGGCTCCACGGCGCGGAATGCTAGCCGCTCGCGCCGGGCGCCGCGGACGGGGCCGCACCCTGCGCGCGGAGGCGGTAGTAGCGCCAGGACGTGGTCGGCGAGCCGGCCTCGAGCCCTGGATGGCGTCCCGCCTCGTCGTAGCGGCCGCTCGCGACCAGCCGGCGCACCAGCTCCCAAGCGGCGTTCAGCTCGCCGGCGGGCCGGGACCGGATCTCGCCGAGCACGTCCTCGTCCACGACCAGCAGATCGGGGGGTCGCTGCTCGTACTGCTCGAGCACGCGCGGGAGCGGCGTCGGAAGCAGCTTGGGAACGCCGAAGAGGTAGTAGTCCCAGAAGAACTCGTTCGCGTGCGGGCGCGACGCGGCGAAGTAGACCGGGCCCGAGTCGCGACCCACGACGAAGAGCGTCGCCTCGGGACGGGCCAGCGCGCGCAGGTCCTCCGCGACCGCGTAGTAGTCGCGCGTGGTCGGCCGCAGGACGCACTTCACCGCCGTCCAGCCCGCGTTCAGCCCGAGAAAGGCGATGAGCGACGCCGCGCCGATGCGCGCGGCGCGCTCGCCCTGCTCCCGCAGCGCGAGGAACACCATCGCGCTCGCGACCGGGAGGATCTGCTCCCAATAGTGGAGATGGGCGCGCATCGGCGCGGCGATCGACGCCACGCCGGTGGCTGCGATCACGGCGGAGAGGGCGAGATCGCGCGGGCGTCCCACCAGGGCGATCAGCGAGGCCGGCAGCACCAGCATCAGCGCATCGTTGCGCGCGAAGCCGAACAGGGCGACCCACTGCGAAGGGGTTCCCGAGTACTTGCGCGGACCCAGGAACACGGTGTCGATGTAGCCGGGCACGCTGCCGATCGCCCACACCACACCGAGCACGGCCAGCCAGGCGAGCACGCCGCCTGCGGCGAGCGCGGCGAGGCCGCGCACTCGCTTGCCGAGGTCGAGCGGACCGAGCGCGAGCGCGGCCACCGGGATCGCGCCGAACAGCAGACTGCTCTGCCGCGCGTGGAACGCCAGCACGACGGCGGCTCCGGCGGCGAGCGCGTCGAGGCGCGACCGGACCGGATCGAGATAGATGCGCAGCGATGCGAAGAGCGCGACGACCGCGAACAGGTTTGCCGCGTCCTCCGAGCTGGCCCACGCATACTCGAAGCGCGAGAGCGGCCCGAGCAGCACCAGGCTCGCCGCGGCGGCGCGCGGCCACCACGCGTGGCCGCGCGTGTAGGCGAGAGCCGTCCAGGCCTGGACGATCGCGCACAGGCCCGCGAAGAGCTGGATCGCCAGATAGGAGCGCGGCGCCAGCCACTCGGGAATCGCGTAGAACAAGATCGTCAGCGGCGCCTTGTTGTCCCAGACCTCTCCGTAGAGGCGCTGGCCGCGCAGCACCATCCGCGCCACCTCCGCCATCACGAAGGGGTCCTGATCGAGGACGGCGCGCGCCGTCAGCGCATACAGGGCGAGCACCGCGCAGGCCGCGAGAGCGAGCACCAGCGCCGACGGGGCATCGGAGCTGCGCGGGGCGTCGGATCGCATCGGAGGCGCAGGGTAACCACGGGGGCCTCAGTTGACAGCCCGCGGGGCATCCTGGCATGCTCACCCGTCCGACTCGTCGATCGACGCGAGTCGCTGAACCCCGCGAGGAGCCCCCCGATGGCCGACAAGAAGCCGCTTCCGGCGGTCGACTTCCTGAAGATCCCGGAGAGCGGCGAGCCCTACCTCGAAGGGCACCAGTGCAAGAGCTGCGGCGCGGTGTTCCTCGGCGAGCGCACCGTCTGCTCGAAGTGCGGCACGCGCGACCAGATGGCGGCAAAGCGCCTGTCGACCCGCGGCGCGCTCTACGTCTACAGCATCGTGCACCGATCCTTCCCCGGCGTCGAGGTGCCCTACATCTCGGCCGTGGTCGACCTCGAGGGCGGCGGCACGGTGAAGGGCAATCTGATCGGGATCGACCCGGACCCGGAGAAGATCCGCCTGGGCATGCCCGTCGACGTGGTCTTCAAGGACGCCCTCGGCCGCAAGGATCGCGAGGGCAACGCGTACCTCTCCTATTTCTTCCAGCCCCGCAAGGCGTGAGGAGCCCCCGATGAGCGACGTCTACGTGGTCGGTGTCGACATGATCAAGTTCATGAAGGCGGGCACCGGACCGGCGGTCCAGAAGCTCGGCGCGCAGGCAGCGCTGATGGCGCTCGACGACGCGGGCCTGAAGATCCAGCAGATGGAGGCGCTCTACTGCGGGAACCTCTACCAGGCCAACGCCATGGTCGGGCAGCGCATCCTGCAGGAGATCGGCCAGACCGGGATCCCGGTGGTCAACACCTCCAACGCGTGCGCGACCGGCGCCACCGCCTTCCGCGAGGCGTGGATGGCGGTCAAGGCGGGCGTCTACGACCTCGTGCTCGCGGTCGGCGTCGAGCAGATGAGCGCGGGACTGCTCGGCGGCGGCGGCGGCGCCAAGGGCATCCCCAAGGAGGGCCTGCTCGGCTCGGCGACGATGCCGGCGGTGTTCGCCGAGGCCGGCATGGAGCACGCGCGCAAGTACGGCACCACCTTCGAGCAGTTCGCCAAGGTGTCCGTGAAGAACCATCACCACTCGACGATGAACCCGAAGGCGATGTACCAGATCGAGACGCCGCTCGAGCAGGTGATGAACGCCGAGATGATCGCGTACCCGAACACGAAGCTGATGTGCTCGGTGAACGTCGACGGCTCGGCGGCGGCCGTGCTCGCCTCGGAGAAGAAGGCGAAGGAGCTCGGGCTGATGAAGCGCGCGGTGCGCGTGAAGGCCTCGGTGCTGACCAGCGACCCGTGGCAGGAGCGCGACCTGGTGATGCCCGACGTCAACACCTGCACGCGCAACGCGGCGAAGAAGGCCTACGAGATGGCGGGCGTCGGGGCGAAGGACCTGAATCTCGTGGAGCTGCACGACTGCTTCGCGACGGCGGAGATCCTGCACTACGAGAACCTGGGCCTCTGCGGCGACGGCGAGGCGGGAAAGCTGATCGACGAGGGCGCCGTGGCGCTCGGCGGGCGCATCCCCGTGAACGTGTCGGGCGGCCTGCTCTCGAAGGGGCACCCGCTCGGCGCCACCGGCATCGCCAACATCTACGAGGTGTCGACGCATCTGCGCGGCGAGGCGGGCAAGCGCCAGGTGCCGAACGCGCGGCTCGGGCTGACGCATGTGATCGGGCTGGGCAGCGCCTGCGCGATTCATGTCTTGGAACGGGTCGCCTGACGGCGACCCTCCCCCTCGCCGCTCGCCTTCGGCTCGCTACGCGGGAAACGGGAAGCCTCGGGCCCCGCCGGGTCCACCGGCTTCGCTCACGACCGGCCTGAACGCGGACGCCGAGGCGATGCGGATCGGCGTCGTCAGCGACACGCACAATCAGCTCCGCAACGTCGCCCGCCTGGTCGAGCTGCTGAACGCGGCGCGCGTCGAGCGCGTGGTGCACACCGGCGACATCACGCAGGCGCGGACGCTCGAGGCGTTCGCGCGGCTCGACGCGCCGCTGGTCGGCGTCTTCGGCAACAACGACGAGCGCCAGCCGTTGTCCGCGGCGGCCGCGCGGCTCGGCTTCCAGCTCGGCGAGCCACCGCTCGAGCTCGCCTGGGCCGAGCGCCGGATCCTCGTCGTCCACGACCCGCGCGCCCTCGCCTCCGCGCTGCGGCCCGAGCATTCGCTGGCGCTGCACGGCCACACGCACCGGCACGTCGAGGCGCGCGGCGAAGGCCACCTCGTGTTCAACCCCGGCGAGTGCGCGGGGCACCTCGTCGGCCACAACGCCGTCGGCGTCGTCGACCTCTCGACCCTGGCGTGCGAGCTGCTGCGCTTCTGAGCCGCGCGGGCGGCCGAGCTCGGCCCAAGGTGACGAGCCTCGTCATCGGAAGTTGCGTGCGGGCTGCCGGTGCCTCAAGTCGCGCCCCGTCCGGGCGATGCGTCTCTGAAGCCCCACAGGACACCCGACGGGAGGGCCATGGGCGTCGACGTGGAGTTCCTGCGCCGGGTCTCGCTGTTCCGGGATCTCTCGGACGACGAGCTCGCCTCGCTCTCGCGCATGTTCACCGAGCGCAGCTACGACCGCGGCCAGGTCGTCTTCACCGAGGAGGACACCGGCCGCACGATGTACGTGGTGCACGAGGGGCGGGTCAAGGTGTCGCGCTGGCTCGCCAGCGGGCGCGAGGTGATCCTCGCCTTCCATCCCGCCGCCGACTACTTCGGCGAGATGGCCCTGATCGACGGCCAGACCACCCCCGCGACCGTGACCGCGGTGGTGCCGACCACCATCCTCTCGCTCGGGCGCTCGCACTTCGCCGAGCTGCTGCGCCAGCCGAGCTTCTCGGCGGCGCTCCTGCGCGCGCTCTGCGCGCGCTGTCGCGACGCCTGGCAGCAGATCGAGGTGCTGTCGCATCAGAACGCCGAGGCGCGCATCCGGATCGCGCTGCACCAGCTCTGTCTGCGCAAGGGCGTCCGCACCGCCGAAGGCGTGCGCATCGAGGTGCCGCTCACGCACCGCGAGCTGGCCAGCCTCGCCGGCGTGTCGCGCGAGACGGCGACCCGCGTGCTCGGCCTCCTCGCCGAGGCGAAGCTGGTGCGCGTCGAGGGCCGTCGCTTCCTGGTGACTCAGCCCGAGCGGCTCATCGAGACCGCGCTGCTCGAGTAGCGGCTGCTCAGCCGGCTGGCAGCGCGACTCGACCGAAGCGCGGCTCGAGCTGGGGAAGGTCACTGCGCGCGATGACCGCCTCCGCGTGCTCGCCGAGCGTGCGCACCTCGAAGTGCGACTGCATGCCGTCGAGACACTCGTCGACGATCGCGAGCTTCGCCGCGGCGGCCATGCGCATGGCGGGGAAGAATCCGAGCGACGGAACGTCCTCCC
>Ga0335070_10002783_pt1 | contig 20327 bp, 17 predicted proteins | sample Lox_Sample_13_FD_206722 | JGI IMG/M metagenome (GOLD analysis project Ga0335070, IMG submission 206722) | Soil microbial communities from Loxahatchee National Wildlife Refuge, Florida, United States - Lox_Sample_1.3 | ecosystem: Environmental > Terrestrial > Soil > Wetlands | place: USA... | reverse complement strand
ATTCACTGTGAAATATGTTTTGCCACAAGAAGTCTATAATAAACGAAAAGACTCCGGCACTTTTGATTTTTCTTTTCCACTCTTCCAAAACCTAAATTGCTACATTGAGCAAGCGTATGTCTCATTTGTATTTCCAGAGGGAGCAAGAATCGTGTCTCAAAACGCGTCGGCATTCGAGGACTATAACATCGTTAGAGGCGCCTACCAAGATACAATCACTTTGGGTAGACAAGAAGTAATTTCATTCGACTTGTCTGGTGTGGAGACAACATACGAGTATAACCTCTTGTGGCTTTCATTTCGGCCTGCTTTGTGGATGTGGGCTATGGCACTCGTCGGTTGTGGAATTGTTTTGGTTGTAAGGCGACCCAAAGCTCCGGCTGCAGTTGTTGTGTCTAGGGCAGCGGTGAGTTTCAGTCCTGAAGTCATCAAATCCTTCGTTGATGCGTATGAAGAGAAGAGAAAAATCGTCGCAGAGATCAATTCTCTTGAAGCAGGGATGCGAAAAGGAAAGATTCCAAGACGAAGATACAAAGTACAGAAGAAGAATTCAGAAGCACGCATTAACACTTTGGACAGGAACTTGGCAGATTTGAGGCAGAAGCTTAGAACGTTTGGTGGACGATATTCAGATCTGATGCATCAGCTTGAAGTTGCAGAAACCGAGATCAATGAAGTTGACAAGAACATAGAAAGCATCGAAGCACGCCTTCGCAGAGGAGAAATCTCGCTAGAAGCACATCGCAAGCTTCTTGCAGACTATGAACGCAGAAGAGAGAAAGCAGAAACAACTATCAGCGGAATCCTCTTAAGACTACGTGAAGAAATTCGTTAATGGACCTAAAGATTTTTATTTCACATTTCTTCATTGAATGAAATTCCGCTTTAAGAGGGATATGAACGGTAAAAATCGTAGTTGATAAGGACAAATGTACCGGGTGTGGCACATGCAAGGATACCTGTCCGGTTAGTGTATATGAAATTAAGGAGAACAAGTCTGTTCCAGCAAAGCCTGAGGAATGTCTGGTGTGCAGGGCTTGTGAAGCTCAATGTCCAGAAAATGCCATCCAAGTGATCGAGTAAACATCTCTGATTTTCCTTTTTGTTTGAATTCCGCAGCCTGTGAAAGGTTATTCGATATTCCAAAATTCTTCCTGAATCTCTTTTACTTCTTTCAGAACTTTTCCGCCTTCTTTCTTCGCATGCTCATTCTCAGTAGGCGGAATATCATGAGAATCGTAGGAAATCCCGCTCATCTTTGCGACAATTGTCGTTGCCATTTTCCCCACAAATTTCGTGTTGTAACCGCCTTCTAAAACAGAAACGAGTTTTCCATTGCAGGTTTCCAAGGCTAACCTAGTTAGCGTGGAGTACAGTTCTTGATAGCAGAATGTTGAAAGTGAGAGATTTGCCACTGGGTCACCATAGTGGCCGTCTAAGCCTGCGGATGTTAACATGAATTGTGGTCTGTATTGCTTCACTATGGGTTTTACGATTTCTTCCACTGCTTCCAGGTAGACTTGATCGCTCGTTCCGTAAGGTAATGGGATGTTGACAGTGTATCCTAAGCCTTCGTTTTCGCCAATTTCGTCCATGAAGCCTGTTCCTGGAAAGTCTCTGGGATTTTGGTGTAGACTTATGTACAGCACTTCTTGGGTGTGATAGAAGGTTTCTTGCGTACCGTTTCCATGATGAGCATCAATGTCTAGTATGAGAATTCTTTTCAAGCCAAACTTTCTTCGCAAGTATTCAGCTCCTATCGCAACGTTATTGAAGATGCAGAAACCGCATGCACGGTATCTTGAGGCATGATGCCCCGGAGGTCTGACCAGTGCGAAGGCGTTTTGGAATTTTTCGTTAATTACGAGGTTGATGGCTCTAAGTGTTCCTCCTACAGCATATAGGGCAACGTCGTAGCTTTCCGGTGAGACCACAGTGTCTTCTAAATCGAGGAGCCCTCCACCGGATTTGCAAACTGCTTTGACGAGGTCAATGTATTCTATGCTGTGGACAAGCTCAACTTCGCTCAAGCGTGCTTTTTCAGGGTTGACAAACTCTATTTTTCGGTTTTTTCGGAGGTTTGCTTTGCTCATTTCTTTGATGATTGCGTGGAGACGTTTTGCAGATTCAGGATGCCCTTTGCCAGTGTTGTGCTGATAATATACTGGTGAGAAAACTATTGCTGTCTTATTCGTTCTGTATCATCTCTTCAAAAGCTGTTTGGAAAACCTTTTCCAAATACTCCTTTAGTCGCAAGTGTTCATGTCGCGCTATCTTGTTTAGGGCTTTGTTGACTCCGGTAGCGTATTGTATTGCTTTTTTAGGTTCGGAGGTGATTTGTGGAGGTAACCCAAGCTCTTTAGCGGCTTTTCGCAGAACGATTTTTCTCAGCGAATCCGTTGATAATTCCAGCTTTTGTCTTAGTGGCAGGCTTGCAGCGAATTTTGCCAGTTCAAATGTTGCGAAAGGCAAGCGCAATTCTACGTTGTGAAAGCTGCAGATTTTGCTGTCTCTTTCAAGATTTGCTTCATACAGATATGCGATATCGTTGACGATTGTTTTTTGCACAAATTCCTCGCCATATCGAGCATAATCATCTAAGTATCGTCTGTATCCTCCGAAAAGCTCGTCTGCTCCTTGTCCGGCAAGCATGATTTTAAATCCTTTTTTCGATGCTTGTTCTGCTGTCCAAAAAAATGGGATACCTATGCTTGTTTTAACTGGGTCAGACTCTTCTATCAGCCAAAGAACCTTGGGCAAAGTTTCTTGCAGATTTTCCTTGGTATATGTCTGGACACTTATGGGCAATCCAAGAGATTCTGCGGCTCTTTTGGCTTTGTCGACTTCAGGTTGATCTTTGAGACTTACGTGGATTAGGTGTACGTTTGTCTCTGTTTCTTTTGCCAAGTATGCGATTATGCTGCTGTCTAATCCTCCTGAAAATGCTATGGCAACTTCTTTGAGTCCTTTAAGGCGCTGTTTGACTGATTGTTTAAGGAGGGTCTGTAGTCTTTTTGTTGCGGTTTGCATCGTCATTGGTTTTGGTTTTTTGTAGGAGATTGCTTTGACATTCGTGAATTTGAAGCCATTTTTGTTGATCTGTGCGATGTGTCCTGGCGGGAATGATTCTGTTTGTGGTATTCCGATTTTCCAGAATGCCTTGCGTTCGGAAGCTAGGGCTGCGTATTGTATGGTTTCTCCATAATAGAGAGGGCGTGTTCCGATTGGGTCTCTTCCAGCGATTAGTTTTTCTCGTTGAGCGATTACGAATGCAAAATCACCTTCAACCTTCTTGATCAGCGCTTTAGCTATTTCCGTATGGTTTTGCTGTGGTTTTGTTGCGATAGCTTCGAAGTCAGAAGTTACTGTTCGGCGCTGGTAGGTTCTTCCTTCGAAGATTATTGTTGCGTTTTCTAGTTTTGTCGGCTGTGGCTTATCTGCGGAAAGTGTTTTTGAAAATATATATCCGATTATTATGGGTGATTTTAGATTTTGGTCTGTTATGTCTGCGATAGTTTTTTCTACTTTTACATTTATTGGTGATGCGATTCCGAATGCTTCTGCGGTGCTATTTGTTGCCAGAGCTTTGAGCATGGTCGTTGCTGCTGGTGTCGTGTTTTCGCCTTTTTTGTTCAGAACTGCGATCAGTGATCCCATTTGGTGATTGTCCTTTTTCGTGTTGCTATTTGGTTAATGGTTAGATAAAGATGGTGTTGTTGCTGGTTAAAGATTATTAGTTGCTTCGCGTAATGCTTTGAGAGTTTGAGGGATGAGAGGATATGTTTGAGTTTGGAGATTTACGGTTTAGGTCTGTGGAAAAGGAAGATCTGAAAACTCTGCATGCTTGGGAGAATGATTTTGAGACGATTATGTATTCGCGTGGTAAACCATTGAATTTTGTAAGCATGGCTCAGCTGGAGAAGCAGTTTGAAGATTGGACGAAGGATGAGAAGGAGCTGCATTTCATCGTTGAACTCAGTGCTTCGAGGGAGCCTGTTGGAATTGCTCGCATACGGAAGGATGATTGGGGCAACGTGAGAAGTGCAGATGTTGGAACATACATTGGGAAGAAGGAGCTTTGGGGAAAAGGTTTGGGTAAGCAGATTACGGTGGCTTTGTTGGAGATGTGCTTCAACCAATTGAATGTTGAACGGTGCGAAGCATGGAGTGCAGAGTACAATGTTCGTGCGCACAAGTCTTTGGAAGCATGTGGTTTCAAGAAGAGTGGAGAAGTGAGGCAGGTTTCTTTTGTGAATGGGCGGAAATGGGATGGTTATCACTTTGACATTCTGCGAGAAGAGTTTCTGGCTATTAGGATGAACTTGCTGAAGCAGACTTTAGGAGAAAAGTTGGATGGATATTTGAAGAGGCATTGCACGATTCAAGGGTATTAGAAGTGATGGGCTGACCTGATAGTCCAAAAGCATCTACCCCCCCTCTATAAATAGATTCGGCACGAGTTTCTGCAGATAGTTTTCGATTGAACGAAGCTAAGTTGAGAAGCTGGTGTTTAGTCGGCAAGGGTAAAAGCATTAATGCGTATTCCGTTCTATCTTGTTTCCGAGGAATCAAAGTTGCCAATCTTGCCAATTGACACTGGTCGCCACGGAACAGCGGAAATGAAGAAGATTTTCGAGGAAGAAGCACGTGTCCAAAAACTGCTTGACGTAGAGGCAGCTTTGGCCTGGGCACATGCTGAAGTAGGCAATATTCCACGAAAAGATGCTCAAAAAATAATGGCTATGGCTTCCACAAAATACGTCAAACTCTCTCGAATAAAAGAAATCGAACGCGAAATAAGGCATGACATCACCTCTATGGTCAGATGCCTAGCTGAAGTCTGCGGACCCAGCGGAGGCTGCGTGCACCTGGGCGCAACGAGCTACGATATCGTAGATACGGCAAATGCACTCCAAATTAAAGATGCGTTAGAGCTAATAGAGAAGAGACTGGACAAATTTGAAGAAGTTCTGATGAAAAAAGCCTTGCAGTATAAGAATACGCTGATGATGGGCAGAACCCACGGACAGCATGCATTGCCAATAACACTCGGGTTCAAATTCGCGGTGTGGATGCGAGAAATCTCCAGACACATAGAAAGACTAAGACAATCCAGAGAACGCATTCTCGTCGGGAAAATGAGCGGAGCAGTTGGCACGCAAGCAGGTTTGGGCAAAAACGCTATGAAAATTCAGCAACTCGTCATGGAACGTTTAGGACTCAAATCCGCAGACATTTCCACACAAATCGTGCAAAGAGACCGCATTGCTGAACTAGTATGCTTAATGGCTATGATTGCTTCCACGCTCGAGAATTTTGCCACAGAAATCCGCGAACTACAAAGACCAGAAATCGCGGAACTCGGGGAGCCGTTTGAAGTCGAAAAACAAGTTGGAAGCTCAACCATGTCACAAAAACGCAACCCAGAACTTTGCGAAAGAACATGCGGATTGGCTAGAATCGTCAGAAGCCTCACCATTCCAGCTTTAGAAGACGTTACAACATGGCACGAGCGAGACCTAACTCAATCATCAGCAGAACGCTTCATAATCCCAGAAGTCTGCATCCTAACAGACTACATACTGTCCCTAATGAACAACATTGTTGCAAATTTGCGAATCGACAAAGAACGCATGCGGAAAAACATGGAAATAACACAGGGGCGCTACATGTCCGAATCAGTAATGATAGCACTATCAAGAAAAGGAATGAACAGACAAGAAGCACATGAACTTCTGAGAAAACTAGCAATAAAAAGCGAGACGGAAAAACGACAATTCAGAGAGATACTTCTCGAAGAAAAGACAGTGCAGGAAAAGCTGAACAGGAAAGAAATTGACGTTGTGTTGGACCCGAGAAACTATCTGGGCACAGCAGTAAAGCAAGTCGAGCTTATGGTGAAAAAGACGGAGAAAGAACGCAAAAACAGAGGATTAGTTAGCTAATATTCAGTGAGGGCCTTCTGTTTCCAGTCATCTTCCTCATCAAGCTTCTTCCACGTTTCTGTTTTAACGAAACCGCCAACCTGCTCCTTAATCCTCTTCGCTAATCTGGGACCAATTAACGGCAAACTGGTCAAATCTTCAATTGGCGCATGCTTAATATCTTCTATAGTCTTGTATCCAGCGTTAAACATTATGCGCCCACGCACCCTACCAACACCTTCAAGCCTGACTATTGGTAGCAACTCCTTTTTCACTCCCTTATCCACTCTTTGCATTAAACCAAGAGCCAACGGCAAAATCTGCTTCTCTCCAAAAAGCATCGCCAACTCATGCATAGCATGAAGCAACCACTTCGCGTTTTCAATCACCCTGTACAAGTCACCAGGCTGCACCCTATACCGCTCAATCAGCTGATCTTCGCTCGTTTCCTCAATCCACGCATTCAAGGTCATTGCAGTTTTAACTTCACCCAAAAACTGCTCATAACCCAAACCGTCCTCCCACTCAATCGGCACATCCACGAGAAACTCCTCCTTGTGTTCATCCATAAAAACCGCCAACTCATCAACTTCATTAGAAAACGGTCGTAAAATCGGTCCCATGTCGGGAGTGTGAGCAATCAAATGGAGAAGACTCAACTCTGTAAGACAAGCGGGCTTCTCCTTCAACGCGTCACGAATTACAACAGCAGAAACCGGATCAATGTACAAGTCGCTTACTCGTTTTCCAAACCTTGTAGCTTTAATGTCATTACCCGAGACTTCAATCATCTCTTCCTCATACAAATACTTCAGAATCTTCGCAATTAAGCCCTTGATCGAACTAGTGTCATACTGATGCGCGTAGAACGTTTTGCCAAAAAACTCGTATATCCCTTCTTCGCTGTGCGCAAAATCGGCTGCTATCGTTGCAAGCACATGCCCCCGCATGATCCTTTCCACAGCAAGCCGCGACCAAATTCGCTCCGGACGCGCAAGAACATAGCCCTCCATCAGGTAGCTCGCTTCATCTCCAGTTTTAGCGACAAGCAACGCCTCACCAGTCTTATCATATTTTGGTCTTCCAGCCCTGCCAGCCATCTGCTTGTATTCCAAAACACTGATTGGATAGAAACCGTATCCAGGCTCGTATCGCCGATAATCTTGAACCACAACAGTTCTTGCAGGCAAATTCACGCCGAAAGCCAGCGTAGGAGTAGCAGTCAAAACTTTAAGCTTCCCCTCTCTAAACGCATCTTCAATCAGTCTACGATGCCCGCCGCCCAAACCTGCATGATGAAAAGCCACACCACACTTAACGAGTTCAGAAAGAGACTCGCTGATCCTCGTACGTTCACCAGCAACCAAAACTCTCTCAGCCTCATGCTCCAACGAACGCCTAAGAGGCTTCGAAAGCGCTTCACTTATTTGTACAGCAAACTTCTTCGCCAGCGCAACAGCACTCTTCCGCGTGGAAGCAAAAACCAACGCTTGCCCACCAGACTTCATAGTGTTCAAAGCCAAATTTATCACAGAATCACCGGTCTTCTTTTCTATTTTCCGAGCATCTCCGTCTTTAAACTGAATCTCATCGTGTAGAAGCACGCCTTCCTTTAGCGTAACGGGACGCCACTCCGTCGTGATATGTTCAGCCTTAAGCCACTCTGCAATCTCACCAACATTATTTATCGTTGCACTCAAAGCCAGCACTTGAATGTCAGGACTGACTTGCATAAGCCTCGCCAGAACAACTTCAAGAGTTGGCCCACGTTCAGCATCATTAAGCAGATGCACCTCATCGGCTATTACAAGTGAAATCTCCTCCATCCATTTGGCTCTATGGCGCAAAAGTGAATCTGCTTTTTCATTTGTCGTCACTATGATATCGTACCGCTCTAGCCAATGGTCAGTGCTGTCAAAATCTCCGGTGCTAATGCCCACGCGTATCCTTTTTCCGCCAGCTTTAGTCACTGCTGCATACTTTTTGAAATCGTCAAACTTTTCGTTCGCCAAAGCTCTCAAAGGCGTCAAATAAACAACCTTGCCGCCCTTTTCCACCAAATGCTTAAGCGCACAAAGCTCAGCCACCAACGTCTTTCCAGAAGCTGTCGGGCTAGCTAACACGAGGTTTCTTCCCTCAAGGGCTCCAGCCTTCACTGCGTCTTCCTGCGGAGGATAAAGCTCAACAATTCCAGACTTTATTATGATCTCCTTAACCTGCTCTGGCACTGCTAAGTCTGCAATTTTCACTACGATGCGCCCTTCTCTTCTTTGGACAACAATAACTAAAATGTTATGTGTAAAAAACGCTTCGTCTTTTGGGTTATGTTTTTCTATAAGATTATTGATACTAAACTTCGATGAGCATTATCTTCCATGGAAAGGATTTGAGCTAACATGGTTGAAAATGTAAAAGAATTGCTGAAGGCTCATGAAGGCTTAACGCGCGAGGTCTACTTGGACAATGAAAACTCGACAATCGTGCCTAAAGAAGTAGTTGACGCAATACTGCCATACTATAGCAAGCGTGCATATGGAAACCCAACATTAACACACAAGCCTGGCTGGGAAGCCTTCGAAACGATAATGGAATCACAACAGAAAATAGCAACGCATTTAGGCTGCAGTTCTCTGGAAGAAATCACCTTCACTCCAGGAGAAACTGAAGCCAACAACCTAGCATTGCAGGGAACAGCACGTCAGATGAAGAACAAAGGCAAGAAAATTGTCATATCAGAAATTGAGCCACTAAGCGTATTATTTGTTGCGGAGATGCTTCAAAAATACGGGTATTCAGTGGAAAAGGTTCCCGTGAACAGCGAGGGCTTCTTGAACCTTGAAAAACTGGAAAAAGCCGCAGACAAAGAAACAATTCTCGTGAGCCTGTCGCTTGTAAATCATGAAATCGGCACGATAGAACCAATCAAAGAGGCGCAGGAGATAGTGAAGGACCGAAACCCTGAAACCATTTTCCACGTTGACGCGTCAGACGCATACGGTCGAATCCCTCTTAATGTACAGAAGATGAATGTAGACTTGGCGACTATTAGTAGCTACAAAATTCTTGGACCACGCGGGATAGGCGCATTATATGTTAAGAAAGGTGTTAACATAGAGAAAATACTGGAAGGTCAAATAGGAACACAGAGGCTTTGGCCTGGAGTTGAGAATACGCCGTTGATTGTTGGGTTTGCGAAGGCGTCTGATTTAGCTTTTGAACATTTCGAAGATAATGTGAACCATATGCAGACATTGCGAAATAGACTGATTGACGGTGTGTTTGAAAAAGTTCAGGATGTTCGACTAAATGGACCAAAAGATAAGCTCAGAGCGCCTGATAACATTAACATAAGTTTCCTCCGCTGCGAAGGAGAAGCGTTGACAATCGAGTTAAGCTTGAAGGGCGTTTATGTTTCAAGCGGAAGCGCTTGCTCGCGCAGGCTTCTTCAGCCAAGCCACGTTCTCGTGGCGATAGGGAGAAAGTTTGATGAAGCGCATGGCAGCATTCTCATGAAAGTTACGCGGCTCCACACCGAAGAAGACATAAACTACGCATTAAAGGTTATTCCATCTGCAGCTGATAGAATAAGAGGAATTGTTGGCTCTACAGGAGTTGAGTGAACACGTCACGAATGCCTTTGCCTTACAATCCGAAAGTGCTTGAGTTGTTCAGGAATCCAAAGAATCTTGGAAAAATGGAGGACGCCACAGTCGTTGCGGTTGCTGGAAATCCTTCTTGCGGAGACATGATAACCTTCTACTTGAAAATTAACGAACAGGAGATCATAGAAAAAGCATCGTTTGAAAGCTATGGCTGTGCCGCTAACATAGCAACTTCAAGCATAGTTACAGAGATGGTTAAAGGAAAGAAGACCGAAGAGGCATGGAATATAACTTGGAAAAGCGTTGCAGAAGCTGTCGGCGGATTGCCAAGCGTGAAGTTCCACTGCGGCATTCTAGCAGTGGGCGCATTGAAAAGAGCCCTCAGAATCTACCATAAAAGGAAAGGAGTTTCCCCAAAATGGCTTCCAAAAGAGCCTACTTTCGAAGAAAAACAAGCTTTAGAAGAAGAGGAGTTGGCAAGAATACTGTCGAAACGAATGAAGCCAGAAAGTGGCGAACAAAATGTTTGACCCCTATAAAATCCGAGAAGATTTCCCGATCTTAAAGCGAAAAATCAACGATTATCCAATAATCTATTTTGACAATGCAGCAACTTCTCAGAAGCCAAAGCAAGTAACCAACATGGTGAAAGAATTCTACGAAGAACACAACGCAAACATTCACAGAGCAGTTCACACGTTGTCACAAGAAGCAACAGAGCTTTATGAAGAAGCACATGAAGAAACTGCAAGATTCATCAATGCAAGCAGTATGAGCGAGATAGTCTTTTTGAGAGGAACCACAGAAGCAATAAACCTAGTAGCTTATGCTTGGGGTCTCCACAACCTAACGAAAGAAGACGAAGTCCTAGTTACAATGATGGAGCACCATAGCAACATTGTGCCCTGGGAATTGCTGTCAAGAATCCGCGGATACCAAATCAAATACGTGGATGTTAACAATGATGGAACATTCAACTACGATTACTTTCAGAAAGCAATGTCAAAAAAAGTGAAAATCGTCTGCCTGACGCAAGTATCGAACGTGACAGGAGTAATAAATGATGTTAAAAAAATCGCCAGAATTGCCCACGATAATGGTTCATTGGTCCTCGTGGATGGTGCGCAATCAGTTCCTCACATGCCTGTAGACGTCAAGGATTTAGACACGGATTTTCTCGCCTTCTCAGGACACAAAATGCTGGCCCCAACAGGTATAGGGGCGTTGTATGGCAAGAAGGAATTGCTTGAAAAAATGGAACCTTTCCAAGGTGGAGGAGAAATGATCAAGAGAGTTTCATTTGATCAAGCATCAAGACGATGCATAATCTCTTGGAATGATCTGCCTTGGAAGTTTGAAGCAGGAACTCCAAACATAGGCGGTGGTGTGGGTTTACTGGCTGCGATAAGATACTTGAAACAGGTTGGCATGGAAAACATCAAGGAACATGAAAAAACATTGACGGAATACTGCTTACGCCGTATACAGGAGTGCAAAAAAGTCACAATTTATGGACCAAAAGAAGCGTCACTCAAATGTGGAATCGTGCCCTTCGGAGTGGAAGGCTTGAACTCGCATGACGTGGCACTTTTCTTCGACGCTTACGGCATAATGATTAGAAGCGGTTATCACTGTGCTGAACCTCTCCACGAAGAATTTGGTTTGTCCTCTTCGGCTAGGGCAAGCTTCTACCTATATAATACTCGCGAAGAAGTTGACCGTTTCATCGAAGTTCTCAAGGAGATTGAACAAACCGCATGACCGATTCTGCCCAAGACTACATTGCCAACGTGGAAGAGGCTTGCGGCGAAGAAAGAGATTTCATCGTCGTCTTTCGATACGACAAAAAAGATGAAGCAATAGCGAAAATTCTGAAAAGAGCAAAGCTGGAAAAATCAATTTCACAGTTAATCTACGAATTAACGTTCAAAGATGCTTCTTTTCGCCTCTACAGAACAGGAAAGGCCGTCTTCCGCAAATTGGCTGATAGAGAAAAGCTGGATGGGATTTTAGCTGACCTTTTGTTATAGTTGAACATTAATTGGGTGTATTGAATCGCAAGAAGTAATATTTAAATCGGATTCTAACTATAAGACACCTAAACAAAGGAGGACTGACGCTGTCCAGCACCAAAACAAAAGAAACAGAAAAACCGATGGCTGCGGTTTCTGTTGGATTCGGCTCTCAAGGCGGAACGAAGAAAAAAGGCGAAACCATCTACATTAAGGAAGAGCAAATTAGAACTGAAATAAACGACACACGTTTGTCTGTTTCAATAGCGAAAGCAGCTAACTATGAGTCACCATCTGTCTCTGACATGCGCAAACGATATCGAATAGAAAAGTACAATCTGCGTCCAGGCCACTTTTTTGACGACTCCTCTCAATCATTAATTCCGCACAACACGCCAGAGTACATAGACAAAGGGTACAATTATGTCGAAAGAATAGTGCGGGCACTATTCTATTTCAAGCAATGTGCCTTAATCGGACCGAGCGGCACGGGAAAAACCCACATCGTCTACTTAATCGCCGAACTTTGCGGGCTGCCCATCTGGGAAATAAACTGTGGTCTTCAAACATCTGCATACGACCTTTTTGGAAGATACATTGGTCTTGGAAAAGAAAACTGGATTGACGGGCAAATAATAATGTGGTGCAGAAAAGGCGGCTTGCTTTATCTTGACGAGGCCAACATGATGAAACAAGACGTGGCTACGAGGCTAAATCCAGTTCTGGACACGAGAGGACACATTGTTCTGTCAGAAAAGGACAATGAAATAGTTCATCGGCATCAAAATGGCTACCTGGTGATCTCAATGAACCCGTTCTCCTCAGAATTCGTCGGTACCAAGCCTTTAAACGCAGCCTTGCGAAGACGCATGTCAGTATGGATAAACTTTGACTATCTAAGCATAGGCGACAAAATAGCACCAGACGAAATAGACCTGATTGAAAAAAGAGCAAGTGTGGACAGAAAAACAGCACAGAAAATAGTTGAAGTTGGTGCCGAACTCCGAAGACAATACAAAAACGGCGATTTGCCTTATGGTCCTTCGCCCGGAGACCTGCTGAACTGGGCAACGCTAGTTGCCGATGGTTGCGGACCGGTCGAAGCTGCAGGTGAAACAATCGTGGGAACTACAAGCGACGATATAGAAATACAGGCTGCAGTGAGACGTATCGTTGAGTCATCCTTTGGTTCAAAGTAAAGCTGTGTCAAACATTGAATTTTTTTGATTTTGCTTGGTCGACGGCTTTCCAAATAACGAAAAAGTCATACAACGAAATGAAAATTCTATTGCACGATGACTTGAGGTACCCCTATCTTGGAAAAGATGAATTAGGATATGTATTTCATCTAATTAAGCCGACAAGACTAAGCGAGAACCAGGCAAGTTTTCAAGGGCTGAAGTTCAACACTCAAAATCCCTTTCACACAAAAATCATTTGGTACTTGTACAAAGCTTCAGTATACCATTTGACTCTGCACTCACACTTCTCAAACTTCTTTTTGTACTCGAAATGGGCACGTGAAAAGCACCTAAATCTCTCAACTTTCGTAGTAAGCCTAGTCGAAGATACTGAGGTCAAGAGGCAACTGAAAAATTCATTTTCAGCAATTTTGCCAGAGTTAGCTTATGCAAACACTATCACATTTTTGCGAATGAAAGAACCGGAGAAACTTTCAAACGACGCTGCTCGAATTATGTCCTCTATTTTGCTTAAATATCATTTCGGCAAAACAAAAGGAAAACTGAAAGATGAAGCATCAACAGAAGTTGAAGCGATTACATCGATTCTTAGGAAAGCAGAAGAAACCTCAGATCCTAATGAAAAAATAGGCGCCGCAACAAAGATCTACGACACATTACAATTGTATGGCGACGTTTTCGAGGTCCCATCCCTTTTATATGCTGAGAGCCATGGAAGAAACGACCTCTTCTACAAGCAATACATACCTGAAGAAGAAGAGGTGGACCATCTCTTGCCGGATGCTTTATCGATTTTAAATTTTGAGATCAAGAATGAACAGCAACTGCAGAACATAACTCAGAAGCTGAAGGAAGGTGAAAGCAATCAAGTTCTGACAGAATGGCGAGCGCATGAAGAATCGAAGCTCAAAATTCTGGAAGGTTATTTCGATATTGGAAAGAACACTCAGTTTGAAGATATCGTGTTTCCAGAAGAAGATTACGCGGAATATTACAGAAGAAAATTGTTTCTAGGAAGCCCCATAAGACGCATAATGTCAATGCTGCGTCTTCTAAAAAATGTTGGCGGAGAAGATTTCAGACAAGAAAGCGGCTTCATCGACTTACAAGAAGCAATACAAGTTATTGCCAGCAAAAGCCAGCGAACCGACATATTCCAACGGGAAGAGCTTCAAACACGAGAAGACGCCTGGTCCATACTCATAGATGCAAGCCACAGTCTAAACATGTTCAAAGGCGAAGTTAGAGGCATAGCACTGTGCCTAGCTGAAGTCGCCACGACGCTCATCCTAAACCAAGATTCATGGGGCATCTATGCGTTTAATGACAAATTCTACGTAATCAAAGATTTCTCCGAAAAATACGATTCACATGTAAAAGCAAGAATCGGCGGTCTCACGCATAGTGGCTTCACTTACCTTCCAGACGCAATCTTACTTGCTGCTCAAGCCTTGCCAAAGCGCATGGAGGAAGCTAAAGTCCTAGTCATTGTATCAGACTTTTTCCCTGCAGGATGTGAAGGGGGAGAAGAAAAACTGAAAGAGACCCTCAAAAAAGTGCGGCACATGGGAATCGGCACATTAGGCATCGGTGTTAACAGTACGGCAGTTAGGGATTACGTTCAGCCTGCTTGTGTAGTGGAGAATCCTTATGATCTCATGAAGAAGTTCAGCAAAGCATTCATAGAGTATAGCACAGGCTGAAAATTCATGCGTTCACTCTGCCACGGAAAAATCTGCTATGAACTTGAATTTTTCTGTAAGTTCTGAACCTCTGCGAACCTTAAACAGTATTTTCTCAGGTATGCCATCATGCAGGTAAGTTATGTAGAGCACATCTTTGCCTACACCGTAACGTTCCAAGTCTACTAGCGAGTTTTTGACTTTCTCCAGCTTGTCAACGTTGCTTTTTATCTGCTCGACCGCCTCAAAAATGATTTCTGCTTCTCCAAAATCGTCAGCACAAAGCATTAACTCTTTAAATTGAACCCATTCAGTAGACGTGTTAGGTTTCTCATCTTTTTTTCCACCTTTCCTTGAGCCTGCCTTCAGAATCTTTTGCAAATCAGCAGTTTTCTTATTCCACTCTTGATCTTTCGAACGCTCTGGACTTCTTAGAAGCGTGCCCAACCATTGCGTATAATCCTCCAACATCATCTTGTACTGATTCAGTTGATCCTCCGCAATTTCGCGAATTTCTTTAAGTGAATAAAAGGTCCTAATCTCGGTCAAAACCCCTTCCAAAAACAACACCAGCAATCTTAGCCTGGTTGTCCTTCAGGCTTTATTGAATCTCGAACGGCATCCATTGTCTGCTCGCCGTTATGCTCCGCATTCTCTTCTGTTCCGCCCTTAATGGCGTTTGCGATGCCTTTCAGTTCCTTCCGTAGTTTTCCGAAGAAGCCGACTCTTGCGCTCACTTTTTTCCTGTACAGCATTATGACTTTGGCGAGTTCCGGCATTACAGTCCAAAGGACAGTCATAACAATGTGTGGAGGATATTCTGCCAAGAAGGCTGAATGCACATCGCCTTTTTCATAAAGAAGCACTAGATGACCTTCTTCGTTCAAAATTGCCTTTTCAATCTTCCTTTTTGTGGGAAGGTTTTTTGTAGGAATATTGAAGGAAACGTCAAATTTCTTCAGAATCTGTTTGAGAGCTATGCAAAGCTCATTTACAATTTTGTTTTCTTCGAGCAAAAACTCGCTTAATTGTAAAACTTCTTCATTCAGACTTGTCAAAATCTCTTGAAGTTTCTGTTCAAATTCGGCATTAGACTTCTCTATCTCTTTCTCATCTAAGATCTCCCTTTCTTCAATCAACTGCAACGGATGAAAGAAATACACTTCGTCACCCTTTTCGTCGGTGCTTCCTTCAGGCTTTGCAGGAGGCTGTTTTGCATTTTCAACAGACTTTGCATCTTTTTTCTCCATAATCGTGTCCCCTAGAGATTTCGCTACGAGTTCATTAACTAATCACCATCGGAAGAAGATAATAGAATTAGTATGTGACCAACTGTTACGCACTATGCTAGTTCGTATTAGCGTAGTGTGGTTTGTGAGGTTTTATAAGCAAGAAGGCTAAGACGATGTATAGAAAAGCACCCAAAACCTGCCTTGTGACATCTGAAGCATACCAGAACCAACTTGCTCCTCCACTAAAATGCGTGCCCGCTACGAACCAAGCAAACAAACTGTCAACACCTAGCTCGATAGCTCTATCAAACCTGCGTGGAAGCCTTACTATGTGGGAGTCCAAACTGAGAGCCAGATAAATCGGCAAATTGGCGAGAACAACGAACAGAGTCAAACCTAAGGGAATGCCGAGGCTTTCCATGAAAGATCGCGCAAACAAGTTGGCCTCTTCGAAAGGTTTTTGACAGAAACAAAGAGTTGAGAGATAGTCGAAGAGAATGAAAGTGAAAACAAGAATGGTTCTTCTCAGCCAAAGATTGTTTTGGGGAATGATAAAATGCTTAGGATTCAACGTCAACCATAGCCCTTTCTGCAATCTCCTTCCCCTCCAAGACCCGTGATGTCAAATTCATGTTGATATTTGCCATTCTTCACATTAAAGCTTTGGCACATGTATTTTCAATTCAGATTTGCGGTTCAGAAGTATAAAATACTCTCCAAGTAGATTCGGTCTCCGTATCAGAATTAGAATAGGAGCAGGCTGAAAGAAGGGATTAACAATGGAATTAGCTGTAGAAAAACCTGAAGGTATCACGAGACTGTATGATGAGAATAGTGGGTTGTGGAGATTCGTCAAGACAGATAAGGGTCCGGTAAAATCACTTGAAATCGTTGAGAAAACCCTTCATAGGCTCGGCCTATCAAAGAACGAAGTGAGAGTTTATCTCCATCTTGCAAGAACAGGAGAGCATAAAGCAAGCGAGATTTCTGAAGCATTATCGCTTCACAGAACAGAAACATACAGGATTTTGCGTGATCTTGAGAAAAAAGGGCTAATTTCGTCTGTTTTCGAAAAACCTCTAAAATTCATTGCTACATCTTTCGAAAAGGCATTCGACACTCTGATAGAAACAAAAAGATTGAAAATCAGCCAGCTTGAAAGGAGACGAGACAGCATAGTAAGCGTCTGGCTTTCTCTTCCAAGACCCGAAATCGAGTTTGAAAGAAAAGAAGTTTTCCAAATTCTTGAAGGCGACGAACAGGTAAGCTTGAAGGCCGATGAGCTACTGAATAGCACCGTTAAAGAAGCTTTGATTTTTGCATCAGAGCATGATATTGCAAGCTTCTACCATTCAGGTCTATTGGATAAGCTTGAGAAAATGTCAAGAAAAAATATTGCAGTGCAATTCTTGACAAACTATTCTCCCAAAAGCTGCTTTTTCATGGACAAAATGAAACTGAAAAAAGCCAAATACTCCGTCTCGAGCAACAGTGAGCTGCCAACTTTCATACTTATAGATGCCGAACGACTTCTCTTGCTAATCAGAAAAGATGGCGGAAAAAAGAAAACAGCAGCATTGTGGACGAACTATGATGCTTTCATAAGAGCTTTGAAGACACTTTTCCTAGGTTTATGGAATACCAGTGATTAATCCGACGAAGGCTTGAGGCTAGTCCTAATCTCTTCTAGACCGTACTTGATTAGAGCTCTTGAGTCTTTGTCAATAAGCATCAGCAAAGCGAAGTAGGCTAGCCCACCGGCTACTGCAGTAGCCAGAGTCGTAGTGATCCTGTCAGGATGCGGCAACAAATACAACGAAATCCCCATAAGGGCAGCGCATAAAACATATTTTGCTATACTCACCCAAGGCACGTGTATCGTCAAGGTCTTCCGCGCAATAGCGCATAAAATCAGAAACATTGCCAACCTAGCGATCAGGTTTATTATCGTCACGCAGATTGCCGCTTCGTAAGGCTGTGCGAACTTTAGAGTTGTAAGGAGGTAGAATGCAGTAGGCAGTGATATAGCAGAATGCACATAGGACAAGCTAGAAACTTTAAAAATGTTGCTCTTTGCAAGCCGTTTAAGTGGGATTTTTGATTTTTCATCTATTTTTTCAACGCCAAAAACTACGAAAGTGAAAAAGTTAGTCAACGTGACCACTACAGAATCGATTGCCAGAAAGAACAGTACCGGCGCCGCTTCTCGGTATGGTTCAGCCAAGATTGTCAAAAATGATTCAGGTATTGCCATTGCTCCAGCTGCCATCGGAATGGCAAACATTAAAACCATCTTTAGGGATGTCGTTATTTCCTTCAAACTGTTTTCTGCCAACAGTTTTGGATACAACGCAAACGAGAGGAAGAAAGAGTAAGTAATTATGTTGGCAATAGCCATCGCTGCACCATAATCTCCTTTTGCTGCTTCTCCACCAAAACTGAAAAGTAACAGAAAAATCGCCGCTGATAATTGAATTCCAACTACAGCGTAAATGTTGACTATCGAGCCTTTTAACCACTCTCTCGCATAATCCCATCGGATTTTCTCCTTAAAGTCTTCAGACACGAGTCCTAGATAATATACCACTTGAATTGCAGTTGCAGTTATGAGGCTAATCATCGCTCCGACGAGAAGCTGGTTTAAGACGACTATTGTAACGAATGCAAGAGTTACTTTGCACACTTCTTCGAGTAATAAACCATAGCCCACCGCCTGCGGTCTTTGCGAACGCAAAACTGCTTCGAGCGCGTTTATCAAATAAACATTTACTATTTGAAGCGCAGCAATGAAATAGAGCACTACTAGGTCAGGATGCCTTCCACTGATACCCCATAACAATGTTATGAGCGGAACTAAAGGAAGGTAAATTGCCATTGAGGCCAAACTAATCAGAAAATTCGCGACGATTCCGGTCTTTGCAGCTCCTTTCTCTCCTCTAGCCACATAGCGTGTCGCCCAAAATGGAAGAACAGATGCGAGCAGTGCAAAATAAGCCAGTATATCGAATACGTTTGTCCATACGCCATATTGCTCCTTCGTAGCATTTCTCGTCACAAGAAGAGTGAAAACCATTCCAGTAATTACGCTAATCAATTTAGCCGCAAATATTACAGCGCCAGAATACTGCAATTTTATTTCTTTTTTCGCCAAAGCCCCTCACAATCACGCGAGTTTCTATTTTAGATTTTTATGGTAGACGTTCCTCTTTAAATAGTTGCAGTCTCAATAAGCGTGTCTAAACCAGAAATTCTCTGACGGGGAGTGCTCAATGGCTAAAAGCGTGCTACTATCAGCAGGCGGTGGCGGTCACACTGGCTACGCTTATGCTTTAGCTCAAAGACTTCACGGAAGAGCCAAACTCACTTTTCTTGTTCCAGAAGGCGATACTCTAAGCCAAAAACGATTAAGCAAGTTCGGCGACGTTTACTTTCTTCTGAAGGCAAGAGGTGCAAAAACATCTAACATACAATTGATTCCAAGACTAGTGAAAGCCTTCTGGGATTCTTTAAGACTCGTCACATTCGATTATAACGTCGTGGTTAGCACCGGCAGCAACTTTTCCATCCCACCGGCATTTGTCGCTTGGCTAAAGAGAATTCCGCTTATCAACATCGAAAGTTCCGTTCGATTCACGAAGGCTTCAAAAACAGCGCTTATCTTGCAGCCTTTTTCCACTTTCACCATTCTACATTGGGAAGAACAGAGAAAATTGTTGAAAAAAGGTATCGTTGCTGGTCCTTTGCTCCCAGAACCCCAAGTCAAGCCTTGGAATGGTGGTTACATCCTGGTGACAGGCGGCACTCTGGGGCATAAGCTTCTTTTTGACGCAGTGTCTGAAAGTGGCCTGGAAAATGTGGTTCTGCAAACGGGACAGATCAACCCGGAACCTTACGCAAAGGAACATCCAAAATGGAAGGTGCTGAGCTTTTCGACAACCTTTTATGAGCTCGTTGCGGGCGCTGAACTCGTCGTGACTCACTTCGGGTCAACGGCTCTGGAAGTGGTTGTCTACAGAAAACCGATGGTTTTGGTTCTTAATCCAGAATGGAAGCGGACTGTTGGCAAAACTGATGCAGAAATCTTTGCAGACAAAGTGGCCGCAGCTTTTCTGTGGGATGTTAATCCAAGAATTTTGAAGAAGGCAATGGAGGAAGCAAAGAATATGAAACTACCGTGTTTCAAAGATGGAGCGAAAAAGCTTGCTGAAATGATCTTGAAATTGTAGGAGAATGTTTTTGTGCATGTAGCTTATGTTGCTTGGGATCCTTTGAAATATCCGAGGATAGGAAAAATCACCAGCACTCTTCGAAAACGTGGAGATGTTGAGTTTCACGTTATGATGCCTAAGTTCAAGTTCGTTCGCCGCGGAGGAAAGATTGGACGTTTGATGGCTTCCATCGTGAATTACTTGACTGTTTTGCTTCAGATTTTCTTTATTCGAGGAAACATCTTCTTCGTCGCTAACTGTCCCGACATTTTGGTTATTCCTCTTGTCTTCAGAAGGAAACGATATATTCTGGAGTATAGGTCACCATGGTCTCTTGAAGTTGAAAGTGAGTTTGGAAGCGGGCCTTGGGTTAATCTGGCAGCTTTTTTTGAGCGATATGCCTTGAGGAATGCATGGATTGTCACTTTAACAACAAGCAAGCTCATGGTCAAGGTCAAAAACTTC
>Ga0335070_10002782_pt1 | contig 20328 bp, 17 predicted proteins | sample Lox_Sample_13_FD_206722 | JGI IMG/M metagenome (GOLD analysis project Ga0335070, IMG submission 206722) | Soil microbial communities from Loxahatchee National Wildlife Refuge, Florida, United States - Lox_Sample_1.3 | ecosystem: Environmental > Terrestrial > Soil > Wetlands | place: USA... | reverse complement strand
CGGGGAGATCGCGGAGCAGCAGCGCCACCATCCGGACCTGCTGGTGGCGTGGGGGCGGCTGAAGATCACCCTGTACACGCACGCCATCGACGGCCTGCATGAGAACGACTTCATCCTCGCGGCGAGGATCGACCAACTGACAAGGAGTACCTGATGGCGGCGAATTCCACGATGCTTCCCCTGGGCACGGCGGCACCAGCGTTTTCCCTTCCGGACTGCCGCGGCGGCCGCGTCTCCCTGGACGACTTTCGCGACGCGCGGGCCCTGCTCGTGATCTTCATGTGCAATCACTGCCCGTATGTGAAGTACGTCCAGAAGCCGCTCGCGGCGCTCGTGAAGGAGTACCAGGCACGCGGGGCCGCGGTGGTGGGGATTTCATCCAACGACGTCGCCTCCCATCCGGAGGACGGGCCGGACATGATGGCCAAGGTCGCGCAGGAAATCGGCTACACCTTCCCGTATCTGTACGATGAAAGCCAGGAGGTTGCCAAGGCGTACCGTGCCGCCTGCACGCCGGACTTTTTCCTGTTTGATGGCCGTCGAAAGCTCGTCTACCGGGGGCAGATGGACGGAAGCAGGCCGGGCAATTCCGTTCCCATCACGGGCAGCGACCTGCGTCGGGCCCTTGACGCCGTGCTCACCGGCGCGCCCGTTCCCGCGGAGCAGCGCCCCAGCATCGGCTGCAGCATCAAGTGGAAGCCGGGCCAGGAACCGGACTACCAGAAAACATAGAGCATCACGCTTCGCGCGATCGGCCCATGCGTTGACATTCCCGGAAATCCTCACCACTATGGGGTCGCCGAACGGGGGGGCGCCTCCCGCCCGGCCTCAGCCGTGATGATGGGGAGCAGCCGCGATGAGATATTTCGACTACACCGACCTGCCCGCATTTCTCCATGATGAGGAGCTGATCCGGCTCCTTGCCGTGGACGTGGGCTGGGAAGAGCTGCGGCAGCGGTTTCTTTCCGATGACTTCCTCGTCGCCGACCCGTCCATGAAAATCCCCTTCTTCGCGGAAGTGCACGAGTACGTCGGGGCGTGCGAGCGGGCAAATCCCGGTCAGCGCTGGATCATCAAGGAGGTCGCGGAGGACGACGGACTGGGCGCCGCCATGGGCTCCCTGTGCTTCTTCCTCGACTCCTACGTGCGGACCGTCTCGGCGCCCACCATCGTGACGCGCGTCGGCGGGAAGGTCTGCAAGGCCACCAAGATCATCACGAAGGCGGAGCAGCTGGGCAACGCGGGCTGGGCGGACAACGCGCGCATCCGGGAGCAGCTCCTCCTGGATCTCGTGAACCGGTGGATCTACTGCGACGAGGAGCGGACGGCCAGCAACTACATGCTTCGGTCCACCTCCCGCGGGGACGCGGTGGTCATTGCCGTGGACTTCTCCGGCGTGGACCTTCTGTTCCCCGGCAGCAAGATCAAGGGACGATCCGACTCCTTCGGCTGGGAGCGCGTGGAGAAGGCGCGCACCCTTACGCCGCTGAAGCCCGAGCATTTCTCCGGCTATGACATGGAGCTTTTCGACCAGAGGTTCGCGGCGTTCGCGCGCGTGGGAAAAAAGATGCTCCACGAGCTGTGCCGCGAATGCCTCAGGTTCCGGCCTGACTGCGCCGATCTCTCGCGGACCATCACGGACAACCTTCTCAAGCGCATCGAATACGTCCACGACTACTTCCAGGGCCAGCTCCCAAGGGCGGCCGCGGTGCCGGAGGCCCCGAGCTCCCGGTAAACCGCGCCCGCGGTCGCGACACACCGGGAATGGCGGGGCAGGTTCTCGATTCGCCTTGCCGCCCCGTTTCCCCCATCATTATCTTTCCTCCCGGGCTACCGAACATTCGTGCACCTGAAGGAAAGGAAGGAATGATGAAAACGATCCGGATCACAGCCGTCATGACGGCGCTGCTCCTCGCCGCCGGGACCTCCGCGCTCTTTGCCCAGGACAAGCTCCCCGCGGGCATGGCAAAGCCCGTGGTTGACGGCGTGGTGAAGGCGGGCGAATACAGCTACACCCATGACTTCGAGCAGCAGCTCACTCTCTCCGCCAGCCGCACGGCCGACACCCTGTACTTCGGCGTGGTCGGCAGCACGAGCGGATGGGTGGCCGTCGGGCTGGGGTCCGAGCGGATGGACGGCGCGGCAATTTTCATCGGCTACGTCGGAACGGACGGAAAGGTCCAGTTCAAGCCGCAGCTGGGCAAGGGGCACCGTCACGGCGACGCAACGTCGGACATCAGCGGCTCCGTGGTGTCCTACGCCATGAAGGAGGCCGGCGGCAAGACGACTCTCGAGGTGGCCATCAAGGCAGCGGACTTCGTCAAGTCCGGCCAGGCGTCCCTGGATGTCATCTTCGCCATGGGCGACCAGAAGTCGTTCTCCCAGTACCACACGTACCGCGGCGCCGCCAGCCTGGCGCTCAAGTAGGCACGGGCGTTTTCGAAGAAGTTCCCAAGGACAGGGCGGCCGGAGAGACCTCCGGCCGCCCTTTTTTATGCGCGCGCCAGGGCCGGGGCGCGCTCCCGCAGCCAGTCCACCATGCCGCGAGCGAACACGGGAAGATCAACGGGCGTGCGCGAGCTCACCAGGTTGCCGTCCACGACCAGCGGCTCATCCACCCAGACCGCGCCGGCATTGACCATGTCGTCCCGGATCCCCACGGTGCTCGTGGCGCGCCTGCCGCGGAGGATCCCCGCCGAGATGAGCACCCAGCCGGCGTGGCAGATGAACGCGATGAGCTTTCCGCTTTCGTCGAAGCTCCGCACGAGGCCCTTGAGGTGCTCGATCCTCCGCAGTTTGTCCGGGGCAAAACCCCCGGGAACGAGGAGAGCGTCAAAATCCGCCTCGCTCATGTCCGTGATCGCGGCGTCCGCGCGGCAGGGGTACCCGTGCTTTCCCCGGTATTCCCGGCCCTTTTCGGGCCCGGCCACGACGACCTTCCAGCCCTCTTCCTCCAGCCGAAGACGCGGGTACCACAGCTCGAGGTCCTCGTAGATATCATCCACCACTGCAAGGATCCGCTTCATTCATGCACCCCCGGTTCAAGGTATCTCCGCGGGGTGCGCAGCGTCGACCCCGGGTCTGGCATTCGGCCCGTGATTGTTGCATACTATAGTTTGCATCCCTATGAAGAGGATTCTCGTCATCGAGGACGACCAGATCATCATGAATCTCATCGTGATACTCCTCGAGCGGGAAGGCCACGAGGTCATCCAGGCCACGACCGCGGAGGCGGGGCTCACCCTCGCCGGGTCGCGGAAGCCTGACCTCATCCTCATGGACATCGCCCTGCCGGGCATGGACGGGCTGGAGGCCACGCGGATCCTCAAGAGCCGCGAGGAGACACGCGCCGTGCCGGTGGTGGCGCTCACTGCCCAGGCGATGAAGGAGGACGCGGAGAAGGCGGCACGGGCCGGTTGTGACGGCTTCATTCCCAAGCCGGTATCCACGCGCAAGTTCGTCGCCGAGATCGCGGGGTACCTCGACCGCGCATCGACACGAAAGGAGTGACGGCGGAGGCATGGCGTCCGGACGCAGGGTTCTTGTCGTCGACGACGACGAGATCATCAGGAAGTTCATCCGGGACCTCCTCGAAGCGACGCAGCACGCCGTGGATGACGCCCCGAACGCCGCCACGGCGGCCCAGATGCTCCGCGACGGCGAGTACGAGGTCGTCCTCACCGATCTCATGCTTCCGGACGGCAGCGGCCTGGACGTCCTCACCGCGGCCCGCGCCCGGCCTTATCAGCCCGAGGTCATTCTCATCACGGCGTACGGAACCATCGATTCCGCCGTGGAAGCGGTCCGCGGCGGGGCTTTCGACTACCTGACGAAGCCGCTGTCCACGCAGAAGCTCCTGGTCACCCTGGACCGCGCCGTAGAGCGGAGAAGCCTCAAGATGGAGCTGAGCGCCCTGCGTTCCGAGGTCGACAGCCAATACGCGCGGCAGAACATCGTGGCGGCGAGCCCCGGCATGCGCCGGGTCCTGGAAATGGTGGACATCGTACGGGCGTCGGACTCCGCGGTCCTCATCCACGGCGAAAGCGGCACCGGCAAGGAGCTGGTGGCGCGCGCCATCCATTTCCGTGGTCCGCGAACCGCGCGGCCGTTCATTGCGTTGAACTGCGCGGCCCTTCCCGAGGCGCTGCTGGAGAGTGAGCTCTTCGGGCACGCGAGGGGCGCCTTTACGGGAGCGGCAACGGAGAAGAAGGGGCTGTTCGAGGAGGCGGACGGCGGGACTCTGCTCCTCGACGAGATCGGAGACATGCCGCCCGCACTCCAGGCCAAGCTTCTCCGCGTCCTGCAGGAGGGGGAGGTCCGGCGGGTGGGAAGCGCCTCCGTGCGGAAGGTGGACGTGCGGATCATCGCGTCCACCAACAAGGACCTCTCGGCTCTCATCACGCAGGGGACGTTCCGGGACGACCTGTACTACCGCCTCGCCGTGATCCCGATCAGCATTCCCCCGCTGCGGGAGCGTCCGGAGGACATCCTCCCGCTATGCCGCCATTTTCTGGCGATTCACAGCGCCAAGCTCGGCAGGGAGATGCCGAGCTTCGATCCGGGGGCGATCGATCTCTTGATGAGCCACGAATGGCCGGGCAACGTTCGGGAGCTGGAGAACGTCATCGCGCGCGCCGTGACGCTGACCTCCGGCCTGCGCATATCGGCGGACGAGCTCGGAAAGATCTTTTCGCTGGGACGCACCCGCGCCGCGGCCTCTCCTGCTGCCGGGTCCTCGGGCGAGCCGTCGGAGAAGGAAGCCATTCTCAAGGCTCTGCAGGCCGGCAATGGCAACCAGACCCGGGCGGCAAAGATCCTTGGGATTGGCCGAAATACGCTCTGGAGGAAGATGAAAAAGTACGGAATCGAAGCTCCGCAGTGATGTTCCAGTGATGTTCCATAGGCCTGGAACAGAATGTTCCAGGCAGAGACAGGGTGCATTTTTCAATGAAGAACCTCCTCGAAAAGGTGTATTATTCCTAGTGGAAAAAGGATTTTTTGGAGAGATTTAGGAGATTTCCATGGGATTCTGTTTGGCACGCGGTTTGCTTCAAAAGGAGTCACAGGCTCAGTTCCCTGTGAGGGAGGAAGGACAAAAATGGCTAAACGAGTTCTCGTGGTTGACGACGCCAACTTCATGCGGATGATCGTCAAGGACACGCTGACTCCCCGGGGCTTCCAGATCTGCGGTGAAGCCACGAACGGGGCAGAGGCTGTCCAGAAGTATCAGCAGTTGAAGCCGGACCTGGTCACCATGGACATCACCATGAAGGTGAAGGACGGCCTGCAGGCAGCGCGGGAGATCCTTGCCGCGGACCCCAACGCGAGGATCGTGATGGTCACGGCCCTGGGCCAGGAGAGGATGCTCCTGGATTCCATCGCCCTGGGGGTGCGGGACTTCGTGGTGAAGCCCTTCACCGCCGAGCGGATTCTCTCTGCTGTGGAGAAGGCCCTCATATGAAAATCAACGCAAAACACGTCAATCCGTTCGTCGAGGCGGCCATGAAGGTCGTCAGCCAGATCGCCGGCATCGAAGTGAGGCGGGGACACCTGTCCTACAAGCCGAAGGTCGAGCCGTCGTTCGGCGTATCCATCATCATCGGGATTTACGGCTTTCTCACCGGCCAGGTCGTCTACAGCCTCGACGGAAAGCTCGCTGAGAGCCTCGTCGACAAGCTTCTCGCCGGGAAATCTCCCCAGCAGAAGAAGATCATGTTCCTCGATTCTCTCGGAGAGGTGGCGAACATGATCACCGGCAACGCCACTGCGCTGCTCAACCAGAAGACCGACCAGATCCTCAACATCACCACCCCTGCCATCGCTGCCGGGGACAACCTCAGCGTCCATCTCGTTCCGAAGCCCGCGCTCGTTCTCGGGCTCATCACCCAGCACGGGCCGATTGAGATCAGCATCGCCGTCGAAGAGAAAGAGACTCTCAACGAGACGGACAGCAGCTTCGAGGACGTCCTGACCGAAGCGTAACAGGTCGGCCGAGGCCATGGACGGCCGAAAGGCCGACCATGGAAGCTCGCGCGGAGCAAGCAGGGAGACAGTCATGGAAGTGAAGGCGGAGTACCGCAGCATATTCTGCGAGGAGGCGGCTGATCAGCTGCGGGAATGGGAAGGATCCCTGCTCGCGCTGGAGAAGACGCCCGGGGACAGCGAGCAGATCAACCGCATGTTCCGGGCGGTCCACACCCTCAAAGGCTCGGCGGGTTTCATCGGGCTCGACACCCTGCAGAAAACGGCCCACGCGCTGGAGTCCTCCCTGCAGGAGGTCCGGGAGCAGAAGCGGCCGTTCGACTCGTCGATCGCCTCCCTGATCTTCGAGGGCCTCGACCTCTGCCGGTCCATGATCGAAGCCTTCACGGAAGAGCGTGAAGCCGCGGTCGACACCACGGCGTTCTTGAAGAAGCTTTCGGAGCTTGGCAGCGCCGGCGCACCGCGGGCCCCCGCCCCGCAGGCGCCGCCGCACGGCCCGGCTCCCGCGGCGGCCGCGCCGTCAACGGCCGTCGCCTCCGTTTCCGGAGAGGCTCCCGCCTGCCGGCTGTCCGTCGTCATCGAGGGACAGCCGCGTGAATCGTACCTGCGCTCGTTCCTCGTGAAGAGCCGGCTCGAGCGGGTCGGCCGGGTCATCGCCGAGGATCCGCCTCCGGAGAGCCTCCGGGAAGGCGGCGGGCCGTTCGCGTACATCGTCACCCTGGAAACCGAGATGGATCCGGTCCAGGCAGCCGCTGCCGTCAGCATCGACCAGGTCATCGTGACTCCCGCTCTCGTGAGCGAGGAGGGGGGTGATGCGGCCGAGGCGGCAGCGGCGGCGAGCCGCGCGCGGCTCAAGGGCTCGCGGCCTGAGGAAGTGGTGCGCGTGTCCGTGTCGAAGCTCGACGTCCTCCTCAACCTCGTCGGCGAGCTGGTGATCCATAACTCGGGATTCATCGCCGCGGCCCAGCAGCTTCGGGAGGAGTACGGCAAGACCCCGTTCGTCTACGATCTCGAGCAGAAGACCGAAGCGCTGTCCGCGATCACCCGGGAGCTGCAGGAAGGCATCATGAAGGCCCGGATGCTTCCCGTGGCGAACGTCTTCAATCGCTTCAACCGCGTGGTGCGCGACCTTTCCAAGGCGAGCGGGAAGGCGGTGACGCTGGAGATCTTCGGAGAAGAGACAGAGATCGACAAGAAGGTGATCGACCGCATCGGCGAGCCGCTCGTTCACCTCATCCGCAACGCCGTGGACCACGGGATCGAGCCGGCGGCGGAACGGATCGCCGCGGGCAAGAGGCCCGAGGGCACGATCCGCCTCGGCGCCTACCAGGACGGTGACACGATCTGCGTCGAAGTGTCGGACGACGGCCGGGGACTGGACCGGGAGGCGGTGGTCCGGAAGGCCCTGGAGAAGGGGCTCCTGACGCCGGAGGAGGCTCCCAAGGCGAGCGCCGAACGCGTGTTCAGCTTCATCTTCCTCCCGGGCTTCAGCACCGCGGAAAAGATCTCAGAGGTGTCGGGCCGCGGCGTCGGCATGGACGTCGTGAAATCCACCGTGGAGGAGATGAGCGGAACCCTCCGCGTCCGCTCCACCCCGCACGCGGGGACCACGGTCACGATCAACCTGCCCCTCACCATGGCCATCATCTCCGCCATCCTCGTCGAGGTGTCCGGCTCGACGTTTGCCGTGCCTCTGTCGGGTGTGCGGGAAATCCTCAAGACCCGAACGGACGCCCTGAAGAGCGTGGGCGGCCGCCGCGTCATCCTCCTTCGCGAGGAAGTCCTTCCCCTCGTGCACCTGGGCAAGACGCTCATGGGAGAGACCGAGGGGGCCGGTGAGGAAGCTCCGGACGGGACGCCCGTGGTGGTCGTGGACTTCGAAGGCCGCAAGATCGGCCTCCAGGTGGAGCGGATCGTTGGCACGCGCGAAATCGTCATCAAGAGCCTCAGCCGCCATTACCGCGAGATTGACGGCCTCATCGGTGCCTCCATCCTCGGCAACGGCAGGATCGCCCTGATCATCGACGTCGAAAGCCTCATCAGCCGGCATCATGCCGGAGCCGCGGGGAACGGACACGGCCTTTCGAAGGGAATTGTCGACATCGAGGCCCGCGACGAGGGCCCGGCGCGGGCAGCGCCGGCGGCGAAGCGCGCCCCGCAGGAACCCGCCCCGGGGGAGCCTGCCCCGCGGGAGCCTGTCCAGAGTGCTCAACCGGCCCAGCCCGCTTCTCCGCCGTCCCAACCTCCCTCAACGGCGGAGAAGGCGGAGCTGGATGCCCTTGCGAACAAGGTCATCAACAGCCAGGGCACGCCGCTCGAAGAGGTCAACAACACGAGCGCGATCCAGGCCTCCATGTCCCTGTCCCAGTTCACCGGCCGCGAGATCCGCGTAAGCTTCCCCGAGTCGAGGCTCGTGCCCCTGGGGGACGTCGCTGAAACCATGGGCGGGGAAGAAAACACCGTGGGCGGGATCTTCGTCGAAGTCCAGGGAGAGATCAGCGGCGGGATCCTCATCGTCCTCCCGTTCGAGAATATCTTCGAGATGGAGGACCTTGTTCATGGCAGGCCGGTCGGCACGACGAGCGATCTTGCCGGCGTGGACCTGTCCGCGCTGTGCGAGATGGGAAACATCCTCGCCGCGAGCTTCATCAACACCATGGCCGACAGCGCCCATCTCACCGTGCAGCCGGGCGTGCCGGAGATCAGCGTCGACATGTGCCTCCCGGTGATCGACGGGGTCCTCGCCCGGTTCAACCAGCCCGGCGACTCGATCCTTCTCACCGAGGCCGTCATCTACGGATCCGGCGCGGAGAACGTCGTGTGCCACCTCATGCTCTTCCTCGAACCGGAGTCACTCGCAAAGCTCCTGGAGGCGCTGGAGGCCGGGAGTGCGTCCTCTCTGGGCGGTGCATGACATGGCAGGAGAAACCGTGAACGTCAAGATGGCTGAAATGAACATGGCGCGAGGCCCCGATCGCCTGAAGACGATCCTCGGCTCCTGCGTCGGGATCATCGTGCATGATCCGGTGCGGCATGTTGGCGGGCTCGCTCACGTCATGCTGCCGCGCCAGAACCGGGGGGACTCCTCCGTCGGGAAGTATGCGGACACCGCGGTCCCGGCGCTGCTCGCGCTCCTTGCCGGCGGCGGCAGCAGGCCCAGCGGCCTCCGCGCCTACCTCATCGGCGGCGCGAAGATGTTCCCCCTCGGGTCGGACGGGATCGGCTCCATCGGAGACCAGAACGTCGCCGCGGCCCGGCGCGCCCTCCAGGAAGCCAGCGTCCCCATCGTGTTCGAGGACACCGGCGGGACCCGGGGACGGACGGTGATGTTCGACAACGAGAAGGGGGAGGTGTCCGTGCGGACGCTCAACCCGGTCGTCACCGCGGGAGGGAGGTCGTGAACACGATGGCCCTCGGGATTCCGATCCTCTCGGATACAACCTTCAACAACTTCCGCGCTCTTATCTTCGAGAAGACCGGCATCCACATGCGCGACGGCAAGCAGATCCTGATCAGCAACAGGCTGCGCCGGCGCCTGGCCGCCCTGGGGCTGTCCACCTACGAGGAGTACTACGATTATCTCACGTCCGGCGCCGCGCCCGCCGACGAGCTGCACAACTTCATCGACGCGGTCAGCACGAACGAAACCTACTTTTTCCGGGAGGCGAACCATTTCAACGTGCTTCACGCCACCGTGCTTCCGGAAATCCTCTCCCGCAGGAAGCATGTCTCGATCTGGAGCGCCGGATGCTCGACCGGCGAGGAGCCCTACACCCTGCGGATCGTGATGGACGAGCACCTGGGGGGGATCCCGGGCGCGGACGCCGCCATCGTGGGAACGGACATCAGCACCGCGGTGATCCGCCGGGCGCGCGACGGCGTCTACAACGAGCGCGCCCTGCGCTTCGTGCCCCCCGCCGTGCTGGATAAGTATTTCACGCCGGCCGTGGACGGCCTGCGGCAGGCCAGCCCCGCGCTGCGCGCCAGCGTTTCCTTCAAGGTGCACAACCTGTTCAAGGATCCCCCGCCGGGGGAGCCGTTCGACATCATCTTCTGCCGCAACGTGATGATCTACTTCGACAAGGCCACGCAGACGAAGCTCGTTGACGAGATCTTCAGCCGGGCCCTCCGCCCCGACGGATACCTGTTCATCGGGCACTCGGAATCATTGAGCGGCTTTTCCCGCCGGTTCCGCTATGCGGCGAGCCTCAAGGCTCCCATCTATCGCCTGAAGAAGGAGGGAGAGCCGTGATTCGGGTCATGGTCGTCGACGATTCAGCCCTCGTGCGCAGGATCGCAACGGACATTCTCGAGGCTGATCCCGAGATCACCGTGACGGCAACGGCCGCGACGGCGGAGTTCGCCCTGGCGAAGCTTGCGCGCGAGCGTCCGGACGTCATCACGCTGGACCTGGAGATGCCCGGCATGGGCGGGCTGGAAGCCATCCGCCGGATCATGACCACGCTGCCGACCCCGATCATCGTGATGAGCGCGTTCGCCCAGAAGGGCGCGGAGCTCACGCTCCAGGCCCTCGAGGCGGGCGCCATGGACTTCGTTCTGAAACCGGCGAACTCCCTCTCCGGCGGCATCCCGGCCATCGCCCAGGAGCTCGTGGAAAAAGTGAAAGACGCCGCGCGCATCGTTCTTCCGCGCGCGGACGGCCCCGCGGTCGACGCCGGCGCCCGTTCACCGCGCGCCGTGGAGCCCCCGGCGCCTCCTCTTCCGCTGCAGGCGATCTCCGGCGACGGGTTCGACCTCGTTGCCATCGGAACGTCCACCGGCGGGCCCGTGGCCCTGAAAACGGTGCTGTCGGGACTTCCCGGGGATTTCCCCGTCGGCGTCGTCGTGGTCCAGCACATGCCGCCGGTCTTCACGAAGGCCTTCGCGGACCGGCTGGACACCGTCTGCGCCATTCGCGTGAAGGAAGCGGCGGACGGAGACCCCATCCTCCCCGGCACCGTCCTGATCGCGCCAGGAAACTGGCACATGAAGGTGACCCGGTTCGGGACCGAGCCCCGGGTCATTCTCAACCAGGAGGAGAACGTGAACGGCCACCGCCCGTCGGTGGACGTCCTCGTGAAGTCGGTGGCGCGGGAGTACGGGTCCCGGGCCATGGGCGTCATCATGACGGGAATGGGACGCGACGGCGCCGACGGGATGCGCGAGCTGCGCACCCGGGGCGGCCGCATCATCGCCCAGGACAAGGCGACCTCCGTGATCTTCGGCATGAACAAAGAGGTCGTGCAGAACGGGGACGCTCACGAAGTGGTCCCCGTGGGAGAGATCGCGGCGCGCCTCGTGGCCTGCGTCCGCGGCGGGGTTGCGGCAAGGAGGACGGGATGAAGCTCAGCGAACGCTACAACATGGACAATATGAGGAACCGGGCGGAGGAGATGGTCTTCGAGGCGATCGAGAGGACGATCGGTGAGGATCCCGAGATGTGCACGTGTGAGGAATGTGTGCTGGACCTGGCGGCATGGACCCTCAATCACGTGACGCCTCGCTACTACATCTCCCTCCTGGCGCCCCTGCGGGAGAATCAGGACGCGCGGAGGAAGGCGCAGGTGGAGATCGAGCTGGCCATCAACGCGGGGAAGAAGAAGCTGAAGAAGCATCCGCATCACGGCTGAGCCGCACGGGAAGGGATTCAGTGATTGACCGGGAGGGGAATGGTGATGACGACGCTGGACAGGGAGCGGGACGGGATGCCGGGCGCGATCCCCGCAATGACCCGATCTCCCCGGATCCTCGTCCTGGAGGACCAGGCGGAGATCCGGTCGTTGATCGTCGCGATGCTGAGCATCCGCGGGCTCACCGGGGATGCCGCGGGCTCCCTCGCGGAGGCGCGGACCCTTCTTCAGGGCCGGCGGTATGACCTGTTTTTCCTCGACGTGAATCTTCCGGACGGGTGCGGCCTGACGCTGGCGGAGGAGAGCCCGCACCCCGTTCTCACGGTCGTCATCACGGGCTGCAACGACATCGAGGTGGCCGTCCAGGCGATCCGTGACGGCGCCATCGACTACATCACCAAGCCGTTCTCCGTCGGAGATTTTCTCCAACGCCTGGACAAGATCCTCGAGGAGTGGAAGTCGCGCTCCAACCTGGCGTACTACGCGCGGGCCCTGGAGAACCTTGTCCAGGTGAAGGGAGAGGAGCTGTCGCGGACCTCCCGGCAGATGGACGAGGTCTGCGACATGACCGTGGCGGCTCTGGGCGCTGCGCTCAATCTCAAGGACCACGAGACCTCGGACCACTGCACGAGGGTCTCGCGCAACAGCGTGGTGCTCGGGGAGGCCCTGTCCCTGTCGGCATTCGAGCTGAAGAACCTGAAGTGGGGCGCCTACCTCCATGACGTGGGGAAGATCGGGATTCCGGAGTCGATTCTGTTGAAGCCCACGGAGCTGACGGCGGACGAGCGCGGAATCGTGCAGAAGCACCCCGTCATGGGGTTCACCATGCTGCGGGGAATCAAGTTCCTCAACTACGCCACGGACGTGGTCCTCTCCCATCACGAGAGGTTCGACGGGGCGGGGTATCCCAGCGGCCTGCGGGGGACGGACATCCCCCTGCACGCCCGGATCTTCGCCGTGGCGGACACGCTGGACGCCATGACCTCGGAGAGGCCTTACCGCCCGGCGCTGCCAGTGGCGAATGCCATCCGGGAGCTGGAGGAAGGTGCTGGAAAGCAGTTCGATCCGGAGATCGTGTCCATTGCGCTCAAGGCACCGCTCTCGACCTGGCTCACGCAGGGCCGGACGTCCATGACAGTCAAGGCGGGGTCGTAGAGGCCCCGGAACTCAAGGAATCGGAGGAGGAATCAGGATATGCACCAGACGAAAGATCGAGTCGGCACGCAGGGAGAGCTGCGGCAGTTCATCAGCTTTTCCGTCGGGGACGAGGAGTACGGACTCGAGCTCCTGCGCGTGAAGGAAGTGATCCGCGTGCGGGAGATCACGTGGCTTCCGAAGGCCCCGAGCTTCGTGAAGGGGATCATCAATCTCCGCGGAGACGTGATCCCGATCATCGACCTGCGCGACAAGTTCGGGCTGGAGGCCAAGGAAGCCACGGCGAACACGCGCGTGATCGTGGTCGAGGTGGAAGGCAAGCTCATGGGAATGATCGTGGACTCCGCGAGCCAGGTCGTGCGGATCCCGGCGGACCAGATCGATCCCCCGCCTCCGGTTCTCGGCGGGTTCTCCCAGGAGTTCATCACCGGGGTGGGAAAGATGGAGGACAAGCTGATCATCCTTCTCAACAGCGATGCCATTCTCACCGCGGAGGAGCGGACACAGCTGGGATCGCTGGACACGGGCGGACAGGCCGGCTCCTGATCGCGGCCCCCGCCCGGGGCGGGTCCTTCCATGTCGCAGGTCCAGAAATCCCCTTCGGCCGCCGGCGCGCCGGCACGGCCGGGCGCCCCCGGTCCGGCACGGCCGGATACCCATGCCCCGGCGGACTCTCAGCGCCTCAGCGCCGAATCCCTGAAGACGACCCACCGCGTCATTGCCGCCTTCGACCGGGACGCCAAGGGGCTGGAGTGGCTCCACGGCGACCTGTTCGACGCGCGGGAGGAGGTGGCCCTCTCCGCGCTGGACGCCGTGGGCGCCGTTGCCAATCCCTCCAGCTATTCCCATCTGACGCGCCTCCTGGGGAGCATGTCTGATGCCGTGAAGCTGGCAGCCGTGCGGGCGCTGGGCAAGGTCAAGCACCCCGGCTCCGCGAAGGCGCTCGTGAGCCTCCTGAAGACGGCGCGCGGGGAGGCGCTGCGCCGGGAGATCCTGGACGCGCTGGCCGTCGCGGTCCCGAAGGACAAGGAGCTTGCGGGCTTCGTGCGCCAGATCGCCCGCTCCCCCATGACGTCAGCCGCGGCCCGGGCCCACGCCGTAGGTCTGCTCCTCCGCCTGCGGGGGGAAGCGGCGCTGGAGGAGCTTCTCCCCGATGCGCGGGAGGAGACGGTGGACCAGATCCTGCACGCCGCGATGGACACCCCGGCGCTGGCGGCGAAGGTCGTGGAGCACTACGCCCCGTCCTTCGGCCAGCTTCACGCCCACTCGCGCGTCACCCTTACCACGCTCGCCCTCGCCAACGCGCTGGACGTCTCGGGAAACGTGCTTCGCTGCGCCCTCTCCGACTCCGTCGCCGACGTGCGCCGCGCCGCCTACACGGCCATCGGCACCGCGGCGCACCACGCGCGTTTCTTCGGAGAGATCATCGAGCTGCTCCTGGGCCACGCGGAGACCAACACCGCCCTGGAGGACGAGGTCCACCTCGCCATCGAACGCATGGCGAAGACCGCCGGGGGAGCCGGCTCGGTGCCCTCGCCGACGCGCGCGCGGGTCATCGGCCGCATCGGTGAGGTTTTCCGCAGGCTCCGCGAGGAGGGGCGGCAGATCGCAAGCGAATCCCACGAGCTGGGCTGGCTCATCGTGCGGTCCCGCGAGTACATGGAGTACTACTGCGACGAGGAGTTCAAGGCGGGACTCCTGCGGTACCTGCGGGGCGCCTCCACGGACACCGAAGGGGATCTCCTCAGGAAGCTCAAGGCCACCGCGGTGCGCGTCGAGGTGCGCCACTTCGATGGCTACACGGCGCTCGCGGAGATCATCCGCAATCCCCGCCGGGCCGGCATGACGCTCGTCGCGCGGGAGCTCGCCCTGACCCAGCACGGCAGGGGTCAGCTCTTTCACGAGCTCATCCGCGCCGTGCGGCTGGCAACGGTATTTTTTGCCCCCGGGACCGGTGGACCGGCCATCGCGTCCCTCAAGGAGGTCTTTGCCTGGAGCCGCCAGGAGAAACTTTTCCGCCTGGCTGAAGCGGCGCTCCTGGCCGTGTCGCGCCTGGACCCTGCAGCCGGGCTCGCCGCCTGTGACGAGTGCCTGACGCCGCCGTTGACGAGCAAGGTCCTGGCCATCGCCTCCCTGCACCTCATGCGGGACCTCGCCCCGCAGCAGCTCGAGCCGGCCGCCGCGCGGCTTCTCACCGGCCAGGACGATCCGTACCTGACGCTCAACGCCGTAGAGGCCGTTGCCGCGGGCCCTCCGTCTTCCAACGGGGACCTCGCGAAGGCGCTCCTGTCGCGTCTCTCCCTGGCCTCGAGCCGGGAAGTCATCGAGTCCCTGGACTCCTACCTCGGGGAGAAGATGTCCCTGGACATCATGGAGAGCCTGCGGGACATGTACGCCGGGGGAGACGCGGACCGCAAGGCGGCGGCGCTCTCCATCATCGGCAGCAGGTTCGCCAATGGCCTCGCGGCCAACCGGGAGGCGACCCTGGAGTTCCTCTACCGTATCCTCCGCGGAAGCGACTCTTCGTCGCGGCGCACCGCGGCGATGCTTCTCTGGAAGCTCGGAGACGACTATGCCCCCGAGGTCCTGCGGGACTTTCTCTCCACGGGGAGCGCGGAGGACAGGGCCGCAACGCTGCGCGGACTCATAGGCTCCCTCCGGGTGCCGCTCCTCCCGGATATCGCCCCGCTGCTTTCCTCCGACAGTGCCGTCGTCCATGACGCCCTCCGGGACCTGCTTCTCTCCGTCTCCGAGGAGCTGAAGGGGGGCGTCCTGGAGATGGCGCTTCGCCTCCGCGGGACCCCGCCGGCGGAGGAAGGGGAGCTCGGAGTCCCCGAGGATGCCCACTCCACCGTGGACTTCCGCACCGAGCGCCGCGCGTTCCAGTTCGAGCGGGAGAACGTGCAGGAGCTCGTCATCCTTTTCACCGACATCGTCGGCTATTCGAAGAAGGCGCAGTTCCTTTCTCCGCTGCAGCTCTCCACGCTGCTGCAGGACTACGAAAAGATCCTCCTCGCCCAGATGGGCGCGCACCACGGCGACCTGGTGAAGCGCATGGGTGACGGGCACCTTTTCGTGTTCCAGGATCCTCTGCACGCCGTGCTCGCCGCCATCCGCATGCAGAAGTCCCTGCGGCGGTTCAACCGGTACCGCGATGAAAGCTCGCGCGTTGTCATCCGCATCGGCATCAACCACGGCAAGGTGGTGCGCAAGGAGCAGGGGGACGTCCTGGGGAACACGGTGAATATCGCATCACGGCTGGAGACCAATGCGCAGCCCGGGTCCGTGCTCGTCTCGGAGCAGGTCCACGAAAAGGTGAAAGACTCCATCCACGACCGGGAGATCGGACGCATCACTGTGAAGAACATCGCGGAGCCCATCCGCGTGTTCGAGCCCTACGAGATCGCCCTGGACCTGCCGGCCTCACTGGACCCGCTGAAGGGAGCGCAGCCGTCCGCCACCTCATCCGCCCGCGAGCCCGCCCCCGCGGGGCAGCAGCCGTCAGCGTCCGAGAGCGAGGCGGCCCACGTGGACCCTGAGATCCTGCGGCAGATTGCCCGGTGCTTCGAAAACCTGGAACGCATCTGCCGGGAGTCGCATGACGGGGTTGTTCCGCTCGCCCAGGTGAACGACCAGGTCCTGTCCCGCTGGGGCCGCATCCGGGGGTCCCTCCCGCTGGGCGGCGCCTGAGGACCGACCATGGGCGCCCCACGAAAGCCGGTACCGGACCCGCGCTCCCTGCGCGAAGCTTTGGACTCCTTCCCCCTGACGTTCTTCTGGAAAGACCGGGACTCGCGGTACGTCGCCTGCAATGAGCTGTTCGCCCGCTGGGCGGGTGTTGCCGGCCCGGCGGACATCGTGGGAAAGACCGACGGCGACCTCCCCTGGGCGCAGGGCGCGGAGAAGTACCGGCGCGAGGACCGGGAGATCATGGAGAACGGCGGCCCCCTGTACGCCTACGACGAGCTGCGCCGCGCTCCCGACGGATCAACGATCCTCACGCGCCGGATCAAGGTTGCGCTGCGGGATGCCCGGGGACGGGTCATCGGGGTCGTCGGTGTGGGCGAAGCGATCGACACGAAGGATGGAAACTCCGCGGAGAGGCTGCGAAACCTCACGGAGAACGCCGCGGACGCCGCGGTCGTCATCCAGGACGGCATGCTCGTTCTCATCAATGCGAGGGGGCGGGAGCTCCTGGGCTGCGCCCCGGGGGAGTCGCCCGCCATCGCCGATCTCCTCCTTCCGGAGGACCGCGCGCGCCTGATGGAAGATCACCAGAAGCTTCTCGGCGGCGCTCTCTCAGCGCCGTATTCGCTGTACGAGACACGGATCGTCGACCGTGTGGGGCGGGTGCATTGGGTCCAGGCGAGCACGACCCTCTTCCCCTGGGAAGGACGGCCCGCGTCCCTTCATTTTCTCGTCGACGTGACGGCGCTGAGGCAGCAGCGGCAGCTCCAGGATGCCCTCAACCGGGCCTCCGCGGCCATCCTGACCGCCGCCACCGCGGAGGACATCTACGAGGCCGTGTCGCGGGAGCTCCGGTCAATCAACGTCGCGCTGTACGTCTTCACGTTCGACCCCGCGCGCTCAATCATCCTTGCATCGTACCTCGGCGCGAGCACCGCGCTGGTCCGGCAGGTGGAGCGGCTTCTCGGTGTTCATCCCACGACGGTTCCCGTGTCGCTCACCCAGTTCGAGGAGCTGAGGCGGGTGGTCGAAGACCGGCAGACGCTCCTCATGAAGGATCCGGTTGAGACGATGAGGGCAGCCCTTCCGTGGCCCTTGCGCGGCCGCGCCGCAGCCATCTGCCGGATCCTGGGACTCTCCCGCGTCATCCTTGCCCCCCTCGTGCCGCGGGACAAGGTCTTCGGGATGATGGCCCTCGTGGGTTCCGATCTCAATGACTCCGACTGCGCAACCGTGACGGCGTTTGCACTCCACGTGGGGGCGGCCCTGCACCGCACGCGGCTTTCCCAGGAGATTCTCCAGGAGAACGCCGAGCGCCGCCGCGCGGAGGAGGAGAGCGCACTCCTGTACGCGGCCGTCGAACAGGCCGCGGAGCACGTGGTCATCACGGACGCGGGGGGGACCATCACCTACGTCAACCCGGCCTTCGAGCGGGTCACCGGGTGGCCGCGGGAGGAGGTGCTGGGAAAGAATCCGCGCATCCTGCAGAGCGGGCGGCAGGACGCGGAGTTTTATGAGGACCTGTGGCGCACGCTCACGAGCGGGAAGGTCTGGCGCGGCCAGGTCGTGAACCGCCGCAGGGACGGGAGCATCTTCACGGAGGAAGCCACGATCGGCCCGGTGAAGGACGACCATGGCCGCACCGTGAACTACGTGGCCGTCAAGCGCGACGTCACGGACTCCCTGGAGCTGGAGGAGCGTTTCCGCCAGGCCCAGAAGATGGAGGCGGTCGGTCGGCTGGCCGGAGGCGTCGCGCACGATTTCAACAACATCCTCACGACGATCACGGGGTACGCCGACGTCCTTCTGACGAGCCTGGGCGAGCAGGACCCCCGGGCGGGGGAGGTCCGCGAGATCCTCGATGCCGCCAGCCGGGCGTCGAGACTCACCCGCCAGCTCCTGACGTTCAGCCGAAGGCAGGTCACGGTCCAGCGCCTCGTCACCCTGAACTCCGTGCTGCAGAACCTCGACTCCATGCTGCGGCCGCTCATCGGGGAGGACGTCGAGCTGGTGTACGAGCTCGAGCCGGCGTTGTGGCCGGTCCTGGCGGACATCAGCCAGCTCGAGCAGGTCATCCTGAACCTGTCCGTTAATGCCCGCGACGCGATGCCGCACGGCGGCACCCTGGCATTCGGCACCCGCAACCTTCCCGCGGGTGCGCCCCGCGGGGACGGCGGCGCGGCCGCGGACGAGGTCGTCCTGTGGGTGCGGGATACGGGGACCGGCATGAACAGCGAAATACGGTCCCACCTGTTCGAGCCTTTCTTCACGACAAAGAGGCCGGGTGAGGGCACCGGCCTCGGACTGGCCACCGTGTACGGCGTGGTGGATCAGAGCAACGGCCACATCGAGGTGGACAGCGAGCCGGGGAAAGGCACGGAGTTCCGGCTCCATTTCCCGCGTCAGGCCGGTACCGCGCTTCAAAAGGAAACCGCGTCAGCCAGGGCTGATCTCCCTCGGGGACGGGAGACAATCCTCCTCGTGGAGGATGAGATCCCCGTCCGGACGCTGACCCGCACCCTCCTCTCGGAGCGGGGCTATACGGTTCGGGAGGCGGCAGGTCCCGGGGAAGCTCTCCGCCTTGCCGAGCAGGAAGGAAGTTCAATCGACCTGCTCCTGACTGACGTGGTCATGCCCGGGATGAGAGGAAGCGAGCTGGCCGCCCGGGTCAAGGAGTTCTGCGGCCGGGCAGCCATCCTCTTCATGTCCGGGTATCCCGATGACGCCGGCCTCGGGCTCGGACGCCGCGGCCCGGGCGTTCACTTCCTGGAGAAGCCGTTCACCCCGGCGGCACTTGCGCGCAAGGTCCGGGAGACACTCGACCTGGCTGGATCGTGTGGCGGCGGCCGGGAGCCCTCGGGGTGGTCTCCATGACCCGTGCCGGACGCCCGGTCCTGGCCGCGGCCGCCCTGCTCGCTCTGGCGGCGTGCGTCCTTGCGCTTCTGCTCGTGGATCCGCGCCTCATTGCGGACGTCACCCTCCAGCGCCTCGCCATTGCCGCCCTGTCTGCGGCGACGCTGGCCGCGGCGTGGATTCTCGCCTCCGCCATCGTCGGCGCGGGGTCAAAGGAGACCCGGCAGAGCGCCCCGGCTGAAAGCCCGCCAACCGGCGGCCCGCCATCACCCTCTGGCGATATCATCGAGCGTTTTGCGGGCGGCATGGCCCATGACCTCAACAACGTGCTGCTCGTCCTGCGGGGCTACGCAGATCTGGCCCTGGAGGCTCATGAGGTGGGACCGGAGGCGCGACGCCACCTTCAGGAGCTCCTCTCAGCCCTGGGCCGTGGCTCCGAGCTCGTGGGCCAGCTCTCCGCTGTAGCCCGGCGGTCCGGACTCAGGCTTCTTCCTCTCGACGTCAACAGCGCGGTGGCTCACGCACTCCAGGCGCCCGCGTTGTCCACCGGGGTGCGCTTCCGCCCCGCTGCCGGGCTGCCGCCGGTGCGAGCCGCCGGGGAGCTGATGGATCGGCTTCTGACATACCTTGCCGGGTATGCGCTGCAAGGGATGCCGCCGGGCGACTCTGTGTCCGTGGAAACGGAAGCCGGCGGACCCGATGCTTCAGGAGCGACGCGCGTCACCCTGCGCGTTACCTGCCCCGGCCGTGCCGTCGGGGACGACGAGATCAAGCGCCTTTTCGAGCCGTTCCCGCCGCTGGCCCCGGACGGGAAGAAGGTCGGGCTCGTTCTTGCGGCGGCACGAGGGATCGTCCTGTTCCTCGGCGGGCGGATTGAGGCACATGCTCCGGCCGCGGGCGGCGTGGTATTCACGATCTCCTTTCCAGCCGCTGCGAGCGAGGCCGTGACGAGCGCGCCAGCCGGCGGCGCCCGGGAGGTCGCCGACGCCCCGGGAGCCACCATCCTGCTCGCTGAGGACGA
>Ga0335070_10002781_pt1 | contig 20329 bp, 18 predicted proteins | sample Lox_Sample_13_FD_206722 | JGI IMG/M metagenome (GOLD analysis project Ga0335070, IMG submission 206722) | Soil microbial communities from Loxahatchee National Wildlife Refuge, Florida, United States - Lox_Sample_1.3 | ecosystem: Environmental > Terrestrial > Soil > Wetlands | place: USA... | reverse complement strand
TTTGTCAATTTGAAATTTGCGATCTTCAATCAGCAATTAGACGATTCCCCAACTGCTAATCATATCATGAATGGCTTTGGTCTGTTTGAGAAGATTTTCCATTTCGCTGAGCGGGATCATGCTGGATGCGTCACAAAGTGCTTCCCTTGGTCTCGGGTGAGTCTCGAGGAATAGGCCGTTGCAACCAACCGCTACAGCTGCTCTCGAGAGATGGGGAACAAATTGGGGACTGCCTCCCCTCGGATCGTCACTCGGAATACCATAATTTCTGATGACGTGTGTGGCATCAAAGATCACAGGGCAACCGATCTCCTGCATAATAGGAATAGAACAGAAGTCCGAAATCAATTTGTTATAACCAAAACAAGTTCCCCTCTCCGTCAAAAGGACCTGACGATTCCCGGTGCTGTAAATTTTCTTCACCGCCCCTGCCATGCTTTCAGGTGCAACGAATTGTCCCTTCTTGATATTAACTACCTTGCCTGCCGCGCCCACTTTAAGAAGAAGACTCGTTTGCTGGCAGAGAAAGGCCGGGATTTGGAGAATATCCAGCACCTCCTTTGCTGAATCCACATCTTCCATCCGATGGATATCGGAGAGAATCGGCACGCCTACTTCTCTCTTTACCTTGGCCAGTATCCTTAAGCCCTCTTTAAGGCCCGGCCCACTGTAGGACTTCTCTGACCCCCGATTGTCCTTCTCATAAGAAGCCTTAAAGATGTAGGAGACCTTCAGATTTGAACAGATCCTCTTCATCTCCTGGGCCACCTCGAGCGCGTTTGCCTCACTCTCGATCACGCAGGGTCCGGCAATCAGAACCAGAGGATTCCCTTTCCCGATGCTAATCTCTTCCACTCTGACTTCATTCATCGAAAGCTCCTTCTAATAATCGTGTCTCGTGTCCGTGTCTCGCGAATCGTAAGAACCAAATTGTCACCTTCCCTGAAAGTAGTACCGGCATTTATTGTTGACGATCTCTTCGCCCCCACACTTACCCTCCGCCGTCAAGGGAAAGGGTAAAATAGGGTTAAATCGATTTTACAAAATTCTCCAATATCCTCAACCCCTTTTGCTGACTCTTCTCGGGATGGAATTGGGTGGCAAAGAGATTCTCTTTCCAGATGCTGGAGACGAAAGGTGTGCCATACGTAGTGAAAGTGGAGATCCACCGTGCCTCTTCGGGAATAACGTAATAGGAGTGGACAAAATAGAAAAAATCCCCACTCACTATGCCTTGGAGCATGGGAACGTCTTTCTCCTTCTCAATCGTATTCCAACCCATGTGGGGAACCTTATGCTCTGGATCGGGTCTGAATTTCGCCACTTTTCCTCTGATCAGATCCAGTCCCTTGTGGGTCCCAAACTCTTCGCTTTCAGAAAAAAGAATTTGTAGCCCGAGGCAGATGCCTAAATAAGGTTTTCCTTTCTCTATGGATCGGAGCAGAGGATCGATGAGGCCGTACTTCTCCAGATTCTCCATGCAATCCTTGAACGCCCCCACCCCTGGAACCACAATGGCTGAGGCTCCTCTAATCTCCTTTTTGTTACGGGTCAACTTTGCTTCAAAGCCAATCTTCTCGAAACCCTTCTGGACATTCCGGAGATTTCCCATGCCGTAATCAACGATGACGATCTTGCTCATATATATCCTCTTGCAAAGGACGTCTTGCCTAAAATCCCAAATCACAAATTACAAATCCCAAATAAGCTCCGAATTCCAATTTCAAATGAACAAAAAGACTTTATTTTGGATTTCGGTGATTAAGATTTATTTGGAATTTGGTGCTTGGGATTTGGTGCTTCCAAATGGCCATACTCCACACGTCCTTTACAGAATCCCTTTCGTTGAGGGCACTAGGCTCGAACGCGGATCAAGAGAGACTGCCTCTCTGAGCGCCCTTCCAAACCCTTTGAACACAGCTTCTACCATATGATGGCTGTTTCTTCCGTAAAGAAGGTTGATGTGAAGGGTGATCCTCGCATGGTTGCAAAGAGCCTTGAAGAACTCCTCCACTAACTCGGGGTCAAAAGTCCCAATTTTGGATCTTCTTAGTTTCATCTGAAAGACAAGATAAGGCCTCATCGAAAGATCCACCGCAACGGAGACTAACGTCTCATCCATTGGAATCATGGCCATCCCGTATCTTTGGATTCCCTTTGCCTCTCCGAGAGCCTTTCGGATCCCATCTCCAAGACAGATGCCCACGTCTTCTACGGTGTGGTGTGCATCTACCCCAATATCCCCCTTTGCCTTGAGGGAGAGGTCCGTGCGGCTGTGGTAGGCCAAGAGACTGAGCATGTGATCGAAGAAAGGAATTCCCGTTACGACCGAATGTTTTCCAGATCCATCCAGATTCAGTTTTAGGACCACGGCTGTTTCCTTCGTCTTCCGTCTCACCTCGGCCTTGCGATCCCTTTTCATCTTTTCTCCTTGCCCTGAATGCTACGTCGTTCAGGGTCCATCCTTATCTGAACCGCGTGATAGTGCCCTTGCAATCCTTCCCACTCCGCGAATCTCTTTATATCTTTCTCAAACCGTCCTAATGCCCTTCGCGTCAGGCTCACCAGGTTGGTCCTCTTGATAAAATTCTCCACACCCAAAGGAGAAGAGAACCGAGCGGTGCCAGCGGTGGGAAGGATATGGTTGGATCCAGCCATGTAATCTCCAATGGCCTGAGGAGTATAGGGACCAAGAAAGACGGCACCCGCGTGTCTCACGCTTTTTATGAGTGAGAGGGGTCTCGAAACAGCAAGCTCCAAATGCTCTGGAGCAATCCGGCTTACCAACTCCATTGCCTGCTCGAGATTTCTGACAATCAGAATGGCGCCTCTTCGATTGAGGCTTTCTGACGCCACCTTTCTTCGCTTCAAAGAAGGGAGTTGCGTCTCTACTTCCTTCTTTACTTTCCTTCCGAACGCTTCAGAGTTGGTAATGAGAATGGCCAATGCCATTTCATCGTGCTCCGCCTGGGAGATGAGATCCGCTGCGATAAATGAAGGCGGAGTGCTCCCATCCGAGACAATCACGATCTCGCTCGGCCCGGCCACCATATCGATATCCACTTCGCCAAACACCAATCTCTTGGCCGTCGCTACATATTGATTTCCCGGACCAACAATCTTATCCACCTTGGGAATCGATTTCGTCCCATACGCGAGAGCGGCAATAGCTTGAACACCTCCCACCCGATAGATTCGATCCACCCCCGCCAAATCCGCTGCCACCAGGACAGCTGGGCTGATCCCGCCTTTCTGAGGGGGAGTGACCATGACGACTTCCTGAACGCCCGCCGCCTTGGCAGGGATGGCAGCCATCAGAACGGTCGAAGCATAAGACGCTTTTCCACCAGGAACATAGATCCCTACCCTTTCTAACGGCCTCATCGTCTGCTCAAGCTCAATTCCCCTCTCCTCTTCCTTCAGTGACGGAACGAGTCTCTTGCTCTGGAGTCGGTGAAACTTTTGAATCCGTCGAGCTGCCTTTTTGAGTGTTCCTAAAAAATCCGGAGGAACCTTCTTGTAAGCCCCTTCCACCTCGCTTCTCATCACCCGGATTTGATGGATCGAAATTCGTAAGTCGTCGAAGACTTGAGTGTAATGGATGAGAGCTTCATCTCCCTGTTTCCGTACATTCTCCAATATCGAACGAACCTTCCTTTCGATGCGGGGGCTATCCTGCGGCCCCCTTCTTTCCATCATAGAGAGGTAGCGCTCAAATCCTTTTTCTCCTGCTCGAAAAACTCTCACTCTTCCCCTTCTTTCATCCTTTCAATATTCGCGCCGAGTTTGGCCAATTTTTTGTCCAGGCCCTCATACCCCCGGTCTAAATGATAGACTCTCGAGACTTCTGTCACACCGTCAGCGGCCAACCCGGCCAGCACGAGGGACGCACTGGCTCTTAAATCGGTCGCCATCACCGGCGCTCCACTCAAGCCTTCCACCCCTTGGATGATCGCTGAATCGCCCTGAATGCGGATATCGGCTCCCATTCTCCTCAATTCGCTCACATGGATGAATCGATTTTCAAAGATTGTTTCGGAAATGACGCTTAACCCTCTTGCCAAAGACATCAAGACCATGAACTGAGCTTGCATATCCGTCGGGAATCCTGGATAAGGCTGAGTCTTGATGTCGACGCTCCGAATTCTTTTGGTGCCCACCACCCTGACCCCGTCTCCTTCGGATTCAATCTCCATGCCGGATTCTCTCAATTTATGGACGACCATTTCCATTTCGGAGAAAGGACACCGGAGAATTTTTATATTTCCGCGCGTCAGCCCGGCGGCCACCATCAACGTTCCGGCTTCGATCCGGTCAGGGATGATCCGATGCTCAACAGCATGAAGAGACTTCACCCCTTCGATCTCGATCACATTCGTTCCGGCACCCGTGATCTTTGCCCCCATCTTATTCAGGACATCTGCCAAGTCCACCACCTCAGGCTCCATGGCGGCGTTTTGCAAAACCGTCTTTCCTTTCGCCAGCGCGGCCGCCATCATTAAGTTCTCCGTCCCCGTGACGGTGACGGTGTCAAAGGAGAGAATCGCTCCCTTCAGACCATCGGTTTTCGCCTCGATGTACCCATGCCGGAGATCAATCTTCGCTCCCATGGCCTCAAGACCCATGAGATGGAGATTGATCGGCCGTGCGCCAATGGCACACCCTCCTGGAAGAGAGACGGTGGCTCTCTTCCTACGAGCGACCAAAGGGCCTAAGACGAGAATGGAGGCTCTCATGGTCTTTACCAAATCATAGGGGGCCTCATCACTGGAAACCTCTGTGGCATTGATTCGATAAACCCCATTTTCCTGCGACACCTCTACTCCGAGATTTCTAAGAACCTTGATGATGGTCTGAACATCTCTCAGGTTGGGAACATTAGAGAAGACGTTTTCACCCTCGCTGAGAAGGCAGGAGACAAAGATAGGAAGGGTGGAGTTCTTTGAACCGCTCACCTCCACTTCGCCGATTAACCTTTCCCCTCCCCTTATGACAATTCTATCCATTCTTGGCTCCGTTCTCGTAGAGTGGAGAGTAGAAAGTTCTAAGTGCTTAAAGCCACTCTCCACATTCTACTTTCTACTTTCCGATTTCTGTGCTTTCACCACTCTTCCAATCCCGGATAAATCGGGAATGGTTTCAGGCTTGATGAAATTGCCTCCCTCCTCGATCATCTCTGAAACGATTCCACTCTGCCCCAAGGCGACTTCCAAGAGGAGCCATCCTCCTTCCCGCAGATAAAAGGAAGCTTCTGGGACGACGCGCCGGTAGAAATCAAATCCATCCTCCCCACCGTCTAAGGCGATCCTCGGTTCATAATCCTTCACCTCTTTCGCCAGCGTATTGATCTTAGTGCGGCTGATGTATGGAGGGTTCGAGAGGATAAGATCGAAAGGCGCCTTCCCTTTTGGAAGATGGAACGGACCGAAGAGATCGCCGTTCAAAAATTTTATCCGCTCTTGAACGCCTGCAGACTCCGCATTCTCCTTTGCTAGGACGATGGCGTCTTGTGAGATATCCGTAGCGACCAGAAAGATATTCCTCACCTCTTTCGCCAACGCGACGGCGATCCCCCCGCTTCCCGTCCCTATTTCGAGAACAGACGGATTTCGTTTAAGAGATATTTCAGACAGGATCGGAAGGCTCTGTTCAATCAAAAGCTCTGTCTCCGGTCTCGGAATGAGGACACGAGGATCCACCTTAAAATCGATTGACCAAAACTCCTGATGTTCCAAAATGTATTGAAGCGGTTCTCCGGAAATTCTTCTCCGAATCAACCCCTCCAAAACCTCTTTCTCCGGCTCCTGGACTGGCTCGGGAAGATATCTATAGAGCCCTTCCCTGCTGAGATTCAAAGAACGAGCCAGAAGAAGCTCTGCATTCAGCCGAGGATTTTGAATCCGATGATTTCTCAAACGATTGGTTGTCTGATTCAGTGATTCTAGTACCGTCATCTTTTTTCGAAACCCTTCAGGTCAGGGATCAGTGTTTCCCGTTTGAGCTCTGGAGTCTCGAATTCTCCAATTCTCCCTTCAATATATCCGCTTGATAGTGTGCGGTCAATGGATTGATGATCTCATCAAGGTCTCCCTCAAGAACGGACTCCAACCGGTAGAGGGTTAATCCAATCCGGTGATCGGTGACCCTCCCCTGAGGAAAGTTGTACGTTCGAATACGCTCGCTTCTCTCTCCGGTTCCAACCTGGTTTCTTCTCTTTTCCGAAATCTCCATCTGTTTCTCTTGCTGGGCCTTGTCCATTAACCTCGCTCGAAGGATCTTGAGGGCTTTGGCCTTGTTCTTGTGCTGCGATTTCTCATCCTGACAAGACACCACCATTCCCGTCGGGAGATGCGTGATCCGCACGGCGGAGTCTGTGGTGTTTACGCTCTGGCCGCCCGGTCCGGAGGATCTGAAGATGTCAATTCTTACGTCATTGGAGTCGATCTGAACATCGACCTCTTCCGCCTCCGGAAGGATTGCCACGGTCACCGTCGACGTATGAATGCGGCCCTGAGATTCTGTCACGGGGACCCTCTGAACGCGGTGGACGCCGCTCTCGAATTTCAGTCGACTGTAGGCCCCTTTTCCTTCGATCAGGGCGATGATCTCTTTGAACCCACCCACACCCGTATAATGGCGACTCAATATCTCCATTCGCCAACCCTGTTTCTCTGCAAACTTGGAATACATCCTAAAGAGATCCCCTGCAAAAAGTCCGGCTTCCTCTCCTCCGGTTCCTGCGCGGATTTCGAGCAGAATGTTCTTTTCGTCATTCGGGTCTTTGGGGAGAAGCGCCATCTTCAGGTCCTCCTCCACCTTTTCCCTCTCCAGGGTCAGCCGGCCGAGTTCTTCTTTGGCCAGCCGCTTCATGTCCTCATCTTCTTCGTTATCGAGGAGGTGCTGGCTTCCCCTGATCTCCTCTTCCAATCTTTTGAGCCTCCGGTAAAGATCGACCACCTTTCCCAGCTCGGCATACTCCCTGGCAGCCTTCTGATACTCATCCTGTTTCGCAATCAACTCCGTTTGGCCGAGGAGGTGCGAGAGGGTTTCATATCGATGCTCAACCTCTTCTAATTTCTCAAACATCTCTTCTTCCTACTCCTGTCTCTATATTTGGATCAAATAAGTTCCTTCTCTGCTAAAGGCGGCCCAATCTCTTTCTAAATCCCAAATTCTAACTCCCCCTTCCCCTCTCCCCGGTGGGGGGAGGGTGGGAGTGAGGGATAATTTCAAATGTGTTTAATTACCGATACGTCGCTGTTCCTCTAACTGCAGTACTTCTTGAAGGGCCCGGAGTGCCACCTCTATCTGGTCCTCGGAGGGCTCGCGGGCGGTCAGTCGCTGAAGCCAGAGACCTGGCTTGATGAAATATTGCATGCTTTTCCTCTCCCGCTTTCGATCGGCGAATCGGATGATCTCGTAAGCGAGGCCTGCGATGAGAGGGATGAAAACCACTCGAGACGCCACTTTGTACCCGAATGCAAGTTGGTGAGGGATGAGGGCAAACACCAGAATGCTCACCACCATGACGATGAGAAGGAAGCTCGTTCCACATCTGGGATGAAGATAACTGAAGGCCCTTACCCGATCGGTGGCCAACACCTCACCGGACTCAAACGCAAAGATCGACTTATGCTCTGCTCCATGATATTGAAAGATTCTTCGAACCTCTTTAAAAAAAGAGATGGCCCACAGATAAGCCAGAAAGATTATCAATCGAATTATTCCATCCACCAGGTTGAAGAGTATCCCGCTTGTCGAAACCATGGGGATGGTGAACCGCAACCACTTTGTCAAAAAGAGAGGGACCAGAAAGAAGAGGAAGATGCCAAAGCAAAGGGCAAAGGTAAAGGTGAGGCCCATGGTCCAGGAGCTGACCTCTTGTTCTTCTTCAAGGGACTGATTGGCCGAAAAATTCAGAGCCTTCATCCCTAACACCAGTGCGGACAGGAGGTTGATTACCCCCCTGACCAAGGGAAGCTTGGAGAAAAGTTTCTTTTCGGAAAAAAAGTCCAACCTTTCCCGTTTTACCACAATCTCACCGTTGGGTCTCCGGACCGCAACGGCCATCGAATTGGGGGATCTCATCATCACCCCTTCGATCACAGCCTGTCCGCCCACCCGAAGCCGGTCCTCCCTTTTCTTAGAAACGGCCGGACGGGATAGAGAATATCCTCTCCCGGGATCTTTTCTTTCAAACAACATTTAAACCCTCCCCATGAATCCTGTCGCCAAAAAATTGGGAACCATTGGCCTTCTTAGCTTAGCAAAACAATACGAACTTCTCAGAGATAGACTGACAACATCCATTCTCTTCAAGCGACGATATTGTAGAAAAGGGTGAACTAATGCTGAATGCCTGTTAAAGAAAAGACAGCCGGAAAGACAGGGATACAGGACGAACCTCTGTTCGTATCGAAAGAGGCCAGTCCACGGGTGATGGATCGGGAGGAACCACAATATCCGAACAAGTCTGAGTTATTCGTTCTTTTTTTCCTTTTTCGCATATTTCTTCTGAAACCGTTCAATTCTTCCAGCGGTATCCAAGAATTTTTGTTTTCCGGTAAAAAACGGATGGCAGTTGGAGCAGATTTCTACATGGATCTCCTTTTCCGTACTCTTCGTCTCGAAGGTCGCTCCACAAGCGCACTTGATCACCGTGTCAAAAACCTTAGGGTGTATATCTTTCTTCATCTTATCCCCTCCAAATCACTATTTTACCGATTTTTCAAAAATTTTCAACTCTTTGTGCAAACCGGGGCATCGTGGTTGGTGGTGGTGAAAGCTATTGATCGTTATTGATTCATGGAATCGAGGAATTCTCGATTGTTCTTGGTAGCTTGCATCTTCTCCAAAAGAAATTCCATGCTCTCCACCGTGTTCATCGGCTGAAGGACTTTCCTCAAGAGCCAAATGCGGTTGAGATCGTTTCGGTCAAGGAGCAGCTCTTCTTTTCGAGTACCGGAGCGTTGAATATCAATGGACGGAAAGACCCTTCGGTCGACCAAACGGCGGTCTAAATTGATCTCCATATTTCCCGTCCCCTTAAACTCTTCGAAGATCACCTCGTCCATACGGCTTCCTGTGTCGACCAGGGCCGTTCCAATAATAGTCAAGCTCCCGCCCTCTTCAATATTTCTGGCGGCACCGAAAAACCGCTTCGGCCGTTGGAGGGCATTGGCGTCTATCCCTCCGGAGAGGACCTTTCCGCTAGGCGGCACGACGGTATTGTAAGCCCTCGCGAGCCGGGTGATGCTGTCAAGAAGGATCACCACGTCCTTTTGATGCTCCACCAACCGTTTTGCCTTCTCAATCACCATCTCCGCCACTTGAACATGGCGCGAGGCCGGTTCATCGAAAGTAGAACTGATGACTTCCGCATCCACAGACCGCTCCATATCGGTTACCTCCTCGGGACGTTCATCAATGAGGAGGACGATCAACGTGATCTCTTTATGGTTGGCGGTAATGCTATGAGCGATCGCCTGAAGAAGCATGGTTTTCCCGGTTCTCGGCGCAGCGACGATCAGCCCTCGCTGTCCTTTTCCAATGGGCGTCAGAAGGTCCATGACCCGGGCGGAGTAGTTTTTAGAGTCGTTCCCGGCTTCTAAATGGATTTTCTCCTGAGGATAAAGAGGGGTCAAGTTGTCGAAGAGGATCTTATCCCGCGCCACCTCTGGGTCTTCGTAGTTGACCAACTCAACTTTCAACATGGCAAAGTAACGCTCGGTATCCTTGGGTGGTCGAATTTGACCCGAGACCGTGTCGCCCGTTCGAAGGTTGAATCGCCGGATCTGGGATGGGGAGATGTAGATATCATCCGGCCCGGGCAGATAGTTGTAGTCCGGGGCCCTCAGAAAGCCAAACCCGTCTGGCAAGATCTCCAGCACTCCTTCTCCAAAGATCAGGCCGTTTTTTTCCGTCTGGGCTTGAAGAATAGCAAATATCAATTCCTGCTTTCTCATCCCGCTTGCCCCTTCGACGTTGAGTTCCTTGGCGATTTTGTACAGATCATTAATCTTCAACCTCTTCAAATCTTTCACATTCATGGTTTTTCCTATTATCCTCCTCTATCGTGGTGCGTATAGCCCCGCACCCCATGCTGTTCACGCCATACAACTTGCTGGCCCAGCCTTCGGTCAGGACCGCCTACCTATCCTGCACCATGCCAGGTTCAGGGCCTGCCGGTAGGCCGGAGGCCACCACAAGGCCCGACAGGCCTACTGCTTTTTACTTTTTTGAAGGTTGCCCTTTTTCAATTCTTTGAAAACCTCTTTTGCCCTCTTCTTCATCTCTTCAAGGGACCCCTCGTTTCGAATGACAAAATCCCCAAGTTTTTCCTTCTCCTCGGCGAGCATTTGAGAAGAAAAGAGCTTCAACGCCTCCTCGGGGCTTCTCCCATCCCGTTTTTTAAGCCTTTCCATTTGTTGGATCTGAGTTGAAGTGACCACGATCAGTCGATCCACTTTGTGGTGCATTCCAAGCTCGACCAGGAGCGGCGCATCGATCACCACGATCACTTCGGGATCCTTCTGCCCGATCTTCTTTGCTCTTCGATCGATCTCCTCTTTGATCCGAGGATGGAGAATCCGGTTCAGGACTTTCCTCTGCTCCGGATCTGTAAAGATCTTATCCGCTAATTTTTTTCGATGAATGGATCCATCCTTTTGAAGGATTTCCTTGCCAAATGCCCTGATGATCTCGTTCCAGGCGGGTTTGTGGGGTTGAACCAGTTCCCTTGCAATCTGGTCTGCATCGATGATATAAGCGCCCTCTTCTCTTAAAACTCGGGAGACAGCCGTCTTTCCGCTCGCCACCCCCCCTGTCAATCCGACGATGAGCATTCATTTTACCGCAGGTGCCAAATGACACTGTTGCTCGATGCTTTAGCCTTGATTGTGATCACCCTTTGCTCACCCTTCCTTTCTCCCCTTTGGGGAGAAGGCGGGGTGAGGGGCGAATGTCAATTTATGAAATGCCCCTGTATTAAATGTCGAGGCGTTGAACAAAGAGGGCATTCTCTTCGATGAACTGACGCCTTTGCTCCACCTCATCGCCCATCAAGATGCTGAAGATTTCATCAGCCTCAATGGCATCCTCCACCTTTACTTTGAGGAGCGTTCGGGTCTCAGGATTCATGGTGGTTTCCCAGAGTTGTTCGGGGTTCATCTCTCCTAACCCTTTATATCTTTGGATGTTCAGCCCTTCCCTTCCCAATTGGTTCAGGGATTGAAGCAATCCCTCCTCGTGATCGATGGTCACCTTCTTTCCTTTCTCCACCAAGATATAGGGAGGGGGAGCCATTTCTTGGATCTCTTGACGAATCTGATAGAGATGACGGTATTCAACGGAGGTGATGAGATCCCAATGAACTTGACTCCGCACATCTTTACCGTTCGATTCTTGAACTTCAAAACCGTAGAGGTTGTGCTCTTCATCCCAGGAAAGGTCGAAGACTTCAAACCCACTCTTTCTCAATCGTTTCTGAAGATCGGCTATTTTCCCCTTTTCCTCAAAAGTCGACTTGTTCCGAACTCCGTTTTCAAGCAGGAACTTGATGAGGGATCGGGAATACCCTTTTTTCTGGATCCGTTGAATCAAATCATGATAGGTGTAAATCTTTTCTAAAAGCAAGCCGAGTCTCTTGTCGGTCATCTTTTTACCGGTGGACTGGACGATTACCTCGCTCTTGTCGATGGCCCGGTTCATGAGATATCGATTGAACGCTTCTTCGTCCTTGTTGTAGGTCTCGCTCTTTCCTTCGATCACCTTGAAGAGCGGAGGTTGGGCAATGTAGAGATGTCCTCGCTCAATCACCTCTGGCATATGGCGATAGAAAAAGGTGAGGAGTAAGGTTCGGATATGGGACCCGTCCACATCCGCATCGGTCATGATGATGATGCGGTGATAACGCAGTCGATGGATATCGTAGTCTTCCTTCCCAATTCCTGCCCCCAGGGCGGAGATGAGGAGGCGGATTTCTTCGCTGGCCAACATCTTATCAAACCGAGCCTTCTCCACGTTCAGGATCTTTCCCTTGAGGGGGAGGATGGCCTGGATGGTTCGATCCCTGCCCTGCTTGGCTGAGCCTCCCGCTGAATCTCCTTCCACAATGAAGATCTCACTGAGTGCAGGATCCTTTTCCTGACAATCGGCCAATTTTCCCGGGAGGGATCCTCCTTCCAGGGCCCCTTTTCGACGGCTCAGTTCCCTTGCCTTCCGAGCTGCTTCTCTGCCCCGAGCGGCATCGACCACCTTGGAGATGATCTTTCTTGCGATGCCCGGGTTCTCTTCAAAGTAACTCCCCAGTTTTTCATTCACCAGGGCCTCGACCAAGCCTTTCACCTCGCTGTTTCCCAATTTCGTTTTTGTCTGTCCTTCAAATTGAGGCTCCGGGATCTTCACACTGATGACCCCTGCCAGTCCTTCTCGGATATCCTCTCCCGTGAGGTTTTCTTTCGTGCCCTTCAGCAAGTTCGCGCTGGTCGCATATTGATTGATCGTCCGTGTAAGGGCACTCTTAAAGCCGATGAGGTGGGTTCCCCCCTCATGGGTATTGATGTTATTGGCGAAGGAAAAGAGATTTTCAGCATATCCGTCGTTGTACTGAAAGGCAATCTCCACGTCGGTTCCGTTCTTAACGCCCTGAACGTAGATGGGTTTCGGATGGATACAATTCTTATTCTTATTGAGGTATTCGATAAAGGAAAGAATTCCTCCTTTGTAAAAAAAGTCATGCCGTTTTTCCGAACGCTCATCCTCGATGCTGATGGAGAGCCCTTTGTTAAGAAAAGCCAATTCCCTTAAGCGCTGCGAGAGAATGTCAAAACTGAAATTGACGGTCTCAAAGATCTGGCTATCCGGCTTGAAGCGGATCTGGGTTCCCGTATGTTTGGTCTTGCCGGTCACTTCCAGTTTGGTCTTGGCCTCCCCCCGCTCATAAGTCTGATGATAAACCTTCCCGTCCCTTCGTATCTCGAGGTCGATGAATTCAGAAAGGGCATTGACCACCGAGAGCCCCACCCCATGAAGCCCTCCCGAGATTTTGTAGCTGCGATTATCGAACTTACCCCCGGAGTGCAGCTTGGTCATAACGACCTCCACGGCAGGACGCTTCTCTTTCTCGTGCATATCGACGGGAATACCGCGGCCGTCATCTCTCACCATAACGCTGTTGTCGATATGGATTATCACATCAATTTTGGAGCAATATCCTTCCAGGGCTTCATCGATACTGTTATCCACTAGCTCATGCACCAGATGGTGAAGCCCTTCGACGCCGGTGTTTCCAATATACATCGCAGGCCTTTTGCGGACGGCCGCCAATCCTTCCAGGATCTTGATCTGTTCCGCATTATATTTTTCTGGCTGGTCTTTCATCCTTTCTCCTTAACTCCTGGATCGTGACCGCTGTCAGCGATGGGTAAAGATTTTCTTTAAACGATTACCATCACCTTTCCCCCACACTCTATGCCTTAAAGCCTCATCGGCATGATGATCGAAATCTGATCCGAGATCCCCACGCTGGAGGAAGAGGGCCGGAGGATTCCAGGACTTCCTTCATCCTTCAACTCCATCAGGACCTCTTCTGTATCGACCACATTGAACGCCTCGATTAAATATCTCGCATTGAATCCAACCTGAAGAGGGGGTCCTTCGTAAACGACCTCCACTTCTTCTTTGGCATCTCCAAAGTCTTGGTGGGTGGAAGACATCTCTACCGAGTTCGCTTTAAGAGAAAATTTTACTCCTTCCATTCTTTCACTGGCCATGGTAGAAACGCGCTTCAGGCTGCTAATCATTCTCTCCTTTGCCATGACCAATTTTTTATCATTTCCTTTTGGAATGACTTGTTCGTATTCTGGAAATTCACCATCGATCAGGCGAATCACCGTCAGAGATTTTCCCATTTTAAAAAAACCGTGCGTGGAATCGAAATAAATTCCCATCTCTTCTTCGCCATCTCGATCTCCGATGATTTTCTTGATTTCCAAAATTCCTTTCTTCGGAACAATAATTCCCTTTTCCTCGACGCCTTGAATCTTTTGATTCCCTCGATCAATCAGAGAGAGACGATGGCCATCTGTTGCGACCATTCGCAACGTCTCTTTCCCCGCCTGTTTACTCCGTACCAACAGAACCCCGTTCAGGTGATACCGAGACTCTTCATTGGAGGCGGCAAAAGCAGTTTTCTCAACCATCTCTCGGAAGAGTCGAGTCGAAACAAGGGAAAAACTCTCCTCTTGATAGGCAGGAAGAGAAGGGAATTCTTCCGGATCTAACCCTGCAAGATTAAAAATTGATTTTCCGCACTGAAGAATGATCCATTGATTATCTTTCTTCTGGATATGGATGGTTTCCTCTGGCAATTCTCTCACAATTTCAAATAATTTCTTTGCGGATACGGAGGCCTTCCCTTTTTCATGAATTTTGGCAACTACTTCTTCCCGGATTCCCGTCTCTAAATCGGTTCCCGTAAGGTAAAGGGAGTGTTTGTCCCACTCTAAAAGAATATGGGATAGGATGGGAAGAGTCGTTTTTATTACCGCCACACTCTGCATGAGACTTAATCCTTTTATGAACTCCCTTTTTTCGATTTCAAAATTCATCGTCTGTGCCTCCTAATAGTATTCTTTATCTTATTAAGTACGTCACCGTCATCTATGTCTGTGGAAATGATGAAAAAGACCCCAACACAAAAAAAAGAAAAGGCCTTTCACTGTTGAATATCCATCCTATAGGTTTGGGAATTTGGATTCATTCTCAGAAAATAGATTCTCTCTTCCTTCCTCTCCTCATTGATTCACAATGTTTCCACCCCATTTACCCCACGATGTTAAGACGTCGTTGCGAAGAGCAGCACCGGTTATAAATTAAGAAGGGTTTAGGATTTAATTCGACCATGCAAATTTTCTATTATCTCTTTAAAGGGGGCCTCTTTGGACATCCTTTCCTCCACTTTCTTAATGGAGTGAAGAACGGTTGAATGATCTTTTCCCCCAAATTTATCTCCAATTTCAAGGAGTGAGGCGTTGGTTAACTTTCGAGAGAGATACATGGCGACCTGTCGCGGGAGCACATAACCTTTGTATTTTCTCTTTACCTTTAGATCGGAAATTTTAATGTTAAAAAAATTAGAAACCACTTTTTGAATCAGGTCGATGGAAACGAATTCCTCTTTGGGTTTAATAATGTTTTTCAAAACTTCTTTAGCCAACTGCATATCGATCGGAGTTTTCGTTAGGGAAGCAAAAGCACCGATACGAATCAGGGATCCTTCCAAGATTCTGACGTTGGAGTCAATTTGAGAGGCCAGGAAGAAAGCAACTTCATTGGGGAGGGCGATATTTTCCATTTCGGCTTTCTTTCTCAAGATGGCCACCTTAGTTTCGATATCGGGCGGTTGAATATCAGCGATCAAACCCCATTCAAAACGAGATCGAAGTCGTTCTTCAAAGTTCGGGATATCTTTTGGAAACTTGTCGCTGGTGACAACGATTTGCTTCCGGGCTTCGTACAGGGAGTTGAACGTATGAAAGAATTCAGCTTGCGTTCTCTCTTTGCCGGCAATAAATTGAATGTCGTCGATCAAGAGGATATCCATTCTTCTGAATTTATTCCGGAACTCGTCCATTTTCTCATACCGGAGCGAGTTGATGAGCTCATTGGTGAATTCTTCCGAAGAGGTGTAGAATATCTTCCTCACGTCCGGAAGGATTCGATGCTGTACGATATGGTTTCCCATGGCGTGGAGAAGATGTGTTTTCCCCAATCCCACCCCTCCATAGATAAAGAGCGGATTGTAATTCTTGGCGGGTAAATCAGCTACGGCCAGGCAGGCCGCATGAGCGAACTGGTTGCTCGCTCCCACCACAAAATGGTCGAATGTGTATTTGGGGTTGAAGATCGGCTGGAGGGAATGGGCCGTCGGCTGTTCGTAGCTTGGTGAAGATGGAGGGATCGGATCCTTTCCGTTCGTCCTTTCGCTTCTGACTCGGAATTGGAGTTGACAGGGCGCTTGGGTGAGGAGAGAGATCACATCCTTGATATGAAGGGAATAGTGTTCGTTGATCCACTCCTTGAAAAATCGGTTCGGGACCTCTAACTCAACCTTCTCTCCTTCCCTTGAGAGAAAGTGAATTGGTTTGATCCAAATGTCGAAATTCTGTTGACCGACCCTTTCCTTTAAAGCATCGATCGCCTTAGGCCATAGATTTTCCATGGAATCGACCTTGATGGTTTGAAGTGCTAAGCGAGGGGTGTCGATGGAACAGGCAGGACAGGCCCCGGAAAGAAAATATCTTCATTTTCAATTAGTTATAAGTCTCTTTGCACAATGTTTCCACAACTGTGGATAAATGAAATTAAAGACAAAGAGGGGATAAATTTTGAGGATTAAAATTCTTGAGAATTCACATCCTAAATATTAAATCCGTTATTTAAAAAAAGCAAGCTTTTTTTATGGGATTTCTTCTTTCTCTGCCAATCTCGCCACAGCGACCACCCTCTCCCCCTCTTCGAGGGTGATCAGCCTCACCCCTTGAGTGCTCCTTCCTTGAACGGGGATATCTACGGCCTTCAGACGGATAATTTTCCCTTTGTTGGAGATGACCATCAATTCATCTTCATCCACGACGGTTTTAATACCTATCACATCTCCAGTCCTTTGCGTTCTCTTCACTGTAAAGATTCCAGACCCCCCCCTATTCTGAACGCGATATTCAGAGGCTTGTGTTCGTTTTCCATAGCCATTCGCTGTGACCGTCAAGATCTGAGTGTGGGGGGCGACCACCTCCATACCCACCACCTCATCTTGTTTTGAAATTTTAATCCCTCTGATCCCGCGAGCCGTGCGGCCCATCTCTCTGATCTGGTTTTCAGGGAAATGAATGGCTTTCCCCATTTTGGTGCCGATGAAAAGATGCTGTTTTCCGTCGGCCAGCTTGGTGGAGATGAGCTCATCCCCCTCGTCGAGGTGAATGGCGATGATTCCCCCCGACCTGGGGTTGCTGTAGGCCTCAAGGACCGTCTTCTTGATCGTCCCTCTCTTGGTCATAAAGGTGATGAACATCTCTTTGGTAAAATCTTTGAGGGAGAGAATGGCGGTCACTTTCTCGTGGGGACTGAGATTAAGAAGGTTAACAATGGCTTTTCCCCGCGTCAGGCGTCCAGCTTGAGGAAGCTCATGGACCTTCATCCAGTGAATCCTTCCAGCGTCCGTGAAGAACAGGAGGTAATCATGGGTCGAGGCGATGAAGAGATCCTCTACAAAATCCTCCTCTTTGACGTTGATCCCCACCTTCCCCTTCCCTCCGCGATGCTGACTGCGGTAGAGACTAATCGGATTCCTCTTGATATATCCCGTGTGGGTGATCGTCACCACCATGTCCTCTTCGGCGATAAGGTCTTCGACCCGGATTTCCGGGGCGGCCTCCACAATTTCGGTTTTCCTTTCGTCTCCGAAGGCATCCCGGATGGAGAGGAGCTCCTCCTTGATTAAATTGAGAATCAATCGATCGCTGGCAAGGAGCGCTTTCAGGCGATTGATCAATTTGATCGTCTCCTCGTACTCTTCCACGATTTTACGTTGTTCGAGGTTGGTAAGACGTTGGAGCCTCATCTCCAGGATCGCCTGGGCCTGCTCATCCGAAAAGGCGAATTTTTCCATCAAACGGTCTTTCGCCTCCTTGGGTGTTTTGGAGGCCTTAATCGTAGCGATGATGGCATCGATATGGTCAATCGCCTTTTTCAAACCTTCCAGGATATGAGCCCTGGCCTCTGCCTTGTTTAACTCAAAGCGAGATCTCCGGATCACGACTTCTTGGCGATGTTGAATAAAAAAGTGAAGCATCTCTTTGAGGGTGAGAAGCTTTGGCTGATTCTGATGGATGGCCAGAAGAATGATCCCGAAGGAGGTTTGCATCTGGGTGTGTTTATAGAGCTGATTGAGGATGACCTCGGACACCTCATTCCGTCTCAGTTCGATGACCACCCTCATCCCTTCTCGATCCGATTCATCCCGGATATTGGCAATTCCCTCGATTGTTTTCTCTTGGACCAATTCAGCGATTCTTTCGATGAGCTTGGCCTTGTTGGTTTGATAGGGAAGCTCGGTTATGACGATATTTTCACGTTCTCCCTTTCGGTCCCTCTCGACGAGGGATCGGGCCCGGAGTTGGATCACACCCTTCCCCGTTTCATACGCCTGACGTATTCCCTCTTTCCCGTTAATGAAGCCCCCCGTAGGAAAGTCGGGTCCGGGAATGTGGTCCATCAATTCCGCCACAGAGACCGCAGGGGTTTCGATGAGGGCAATGATGGCGTTGATGGTTTCCGTGAGGTTATGAGGAGGGATATTGGTAGCCATGCCCACAGCGATCCCTGAGGAACCGTTGACGATGAGGTTCGGGAATTTGGATGGAAGAACTGCAGGCTCGACCAAAGATTCATCGTAGTTCGGGATGAACTCGATGGTCTCTTTATCAATGTCGGCCAGCAACTCGGCTGTGAGCTTGGACATCCGGATCTCTGTGTATCGCATGGCTGCTGGCGGGTCGCCGTCAATGGAGCCAAAGTTCCCTTGGCCGTCGATCAGTGGATAGCGGAGAGAGAAGTCCTGGGCCATTCTGACAATGGCATCGTAAACAGCCATGTCACCGTGTGGGTGATACTTGCCGATGACATCGCCGACGATTCTTGCAGACTTTTTATAGGGTTTGTCCCAATCGTTACTTAACTCATTCATCGCATAGAGAATGCGGCGATGAACGGGTTTAAGACCATCCCTCACATCCGGGAGGGCCCGACCAATGATGACGCTCATGGCATAGTCCATGTAGGACTTCTTCATCTCATCTTCGATGTTGACCGGGATGTGCTCGATAGGCATGTTCATGGAAGCTCCTGAAGCGACGGAGGCCGGAAAGAGCCCTTTAACTCAGCTTTTCATTTAAATTAACAGGCAAGAGACGGGTGACGTGTCATCTCCGGGAAGCCCTGCCCTTTTGGAAGAAGTACGTAAATTTCATTACAAAATCTAATACAAAAACCCCTCTTCTGTCAATAAAATTGACAAAATTGAGAACGAATCTTGACAATGGGCAATAAATGTGGTTTAAATAAAAAGTTTAATTATTTCAAAAAATAAGCCACTCTGATAAAGAGGGATTCAATGAAAAGGACGTACCAGCCCAGCAATCTCCGACGCAAGAGGACTCATGGATTCTTGGAGAGGATGAGTACCCGGAGCGGCCGAAATGTTCTGAAGCGGAGGCGAATGAAGGGAAGGAAAAGGTTGACCGTTTAAATTCTGGGTTCGCAAAGACGGTACGGGAATTCATTCAGCAGATAAATGAAGTGCAGGGCCGTCGCAAAGGGTTCCCTCAGGTTTACAAAAAAGGAGCGAATTAGTCAGCCTCAGGATTTCAGAACGGTCATGAAATTTGGCAGGAGAGTTTCCTCTCGAAGCTTTATCCTCTTCATCCGAAAAAACGACAACACATTCCATCGGTTAGGAATCGTGGTAAAGAAGGAAGCTGGCCCGGCGACCTTTCGCAATCGAATGAAACGCTACGTCAGAGAGTTTTTTCGTTTTCATAAGCATCAAATCAGGGGTTCTTATGATATTATTCTGATGATTAAGAAGGGATGTTCACTCAGCGGGTATCAGGATGCGGAGGAAGAGCTAAGAAGGCTCTTCGTTTTATGAAAAAGGGGACAGCATACAGGTCGATGAAAGAGGGACTTATCATTCTAATTCGGCTCTATCGGCATACGTTCTCAATCCTTCTTGGGCCTTGCTGCCGTTTCACTCCTTCCTGTTCCTCTTATGCCGTGGTATCGATTCAGCGTTTCGGAATCATACAGGGAACCTTTCTTATATTCAAGAGAGTTATTAAGTGCCATCCTTTCCATCCCGGCGGGTACGATCCGGTTCCCGATATCATCGAAAAATCTTAGGAAGGAGACCTAGGCAAGGGAGATATGGAAAAGAGAGCTATCCTTGCGATATTATTTACATTTATTATAATCGTATTCTGGACCTTCATCCAACCAAAGGTCTTTCCGCCCCCGCCCAGTAAAACGCAACCTCAGGAAGTAAAAAAAGAGGAGATGTCTCCCCAAAAGAAGGCAGCCGAGAAGAAGGCAGAAATAATAAAAGGAAGACCTCTGGAGAGAGAGAAGACCTCTGTAAGGCCAAAAGCCGTTCCTCAAAAGGAGGTGAGGGTTGAAACCCAGAACTATTGGGCCGTCTTCAGCTCGGACGATGCGAGATTGAAGCATTTCAAGCTTAAGAAATATGAGGACAGAGTAAGGCAGGGTGCGATCA